>Ga0209810_1002280_pt1 | contig 23672 bp, 20 predicted proteins | sample Coa_R1_7_FD_187159 | JGI IMG/M metagenome (GOLD analysis project Ga0209810, IMG submission 187159) | Surface soil microbial communities from Centralia Pennsylvania, which are recovering from an underground coalmine fire - Coalmine... | ecosystem: Environmental > Terrestrial > Soil > Unclassified... | reverse complement strand
CTCGCTCCACACCGGGAGCCTTGAAGCGACATTGCGGGAGTTGGCCCAGCGTGGCTGGACCAACAAGTCGTGGACGACACAGGCTGGCGGGAGCCACCGGGGTGGTCCGTTCCGCGAAGACTCGCTGAAGCGCCTGCTGACCAACAAGCTCTACATTGGCCGCGTGCGGCAGGGAGAGCAGGACTACGCGGGCGAGCACCCGGCTATCGTTGCGCCTGAGGCGTGGCACGGCGTACAACGGCTTCTGGCCGCGACACAGCGGGGCCGCAAGCGGCGGCCGGCAAGTGCGGGGGACGGGGCTTTGTCCGCCATCCTGTTTTGCGCCACGTGTGGCGGCCATCTGCGCATCTCAGGATCCCGCAGATTGCGGAAGCGCTCTCGTTACATCTGCCCTGGCTCGCCGCAGAGCGGGACCGGCGACTGTGTTCGAAAGCCGCTCCCGGCTGACGATCTGGAGCGAATCGTCGAGGATGCCGCAGGCGGCGACATCGCTCACTATGTTGAAAGGGTGACCTGGGCCGGTGACCGCGACCAGCTCACCATTCGTCTCAAGGACCAGAGCGAGATGCTCATCCCGATCGAGCGCGTTCGCGTCCAGCGCGGACGAATCATGCTGCGCGTTGCCGGCCCGCAGCGGGACGCCCAAAGCCGAGTTGAGGGTTGCGTTCCGCGCATCAGCCGGCTCATGGCCCTTGCACTCCGTCTTGAGGAACTGCTGCGCACGCGCGCAACAGGCAGTGAGGCGGAACTCGCGCGCGCCGGCAACGTAACGCGCTCCCGTATACGCCAGATCCTGAATCTGCTCGATCTCGCTCCCGACATCCAGGAGCAGCTGTTGTTTCTTCCGCGCTCTGCAAACGGTCGCGATTCCATTACCGAGCAGGAACTGCGCCGCATCACCACCGAACCTGACTGGGAGCGGCAGCGCACAACCTTCGCCGAACTCATGCGGGCGCGCGCCGCGTGATCTCTCGCCATGCGCGGCATCTGGTCGACGGACAGTTAGCCCAGGGGCGACGGCTTGCGTTCCGCCCCTCAGCTGAGCCATGAATGTGTGGACCGTGGTGTTTCCGGTCTGACGAGGCTCCATGCGTAACGACACTGTTTTCGAGCTGGGCCGCGCGGTGGTGCTGCTGCAGCCCGGCTCCGCGCGGCGCCGCTTCCGCGTAAAGAGCGCGGTCCTGACGGTTCTTCCCCGCGGTCGCCTGCGGCTGCGCCTCGAGGGTCCGCAGGGCTGGGTGGCGATCGAGATCAGCCGCACCCGTTTCTGGCAGCTAACCGAAGCCCTCCATGAATCTTCGATTCGTGCCAGAGATTCTGCTCCCCTTCCTCGACCACGCAGGCAACAGCCGTGATCGCGTCAGAGTTCTCCAGCGCGGTGGAGAGCATCATCGCCGCACCCGTGATCCTCGGCCTCGGTGACTTGAAAGTACTCCGTACCGGCCGCCGGGCGGGCCATGTCGAGCTGCTCCTCGAAGATCCCGTCGAAGCAATCCTCTGGGTTGCAGACCTGCAGCCTCACTCCGCCGACGAAGTTCAGATCATGCGCCTCGTCGAGCACTGGGCCATCATCCACGGCCACCGCCCTTGTCTGGCCATCCTGGTGGCCGAGGATATCCCGCCACGGCTGGCCAACGTCCTTGCCGTCCTGCGCCAGGCAGTTCCGCTGTTTATCATCGAGATGCAGGCCAATGGCGGCGCGAAGGCTCCGCGTTTCCGGCGCCTCGTGCTACGCTGATTCGCGCCGCCAGGATGGAGCGGCAGCGGAAGCGGCACGGTCAACTTTGCGGTGACGGCGAACGTTCAGCCGCAGCGCAACGGGAATATCTTCATCAACGGGCAGGCCGTGCCCATTTCGCAAGCCGCGGGGCAGCCGGTGGCGCCACAAATATCATCCTTATCGCCGCCGTCGGGTCCGGTCGGAACGTATGTTGTCATCTGGGGGACTTATTATGGCTCGACCCTGACGAACACCACCGTGACGTTCAATGGCATACCCGTCAGCAGCTACGATTACGGCATCACGACAATAGGCGCGCGAGTGCCGGCGGGGACAACTACTGGGCCAGTCATCGTCACGGTGGCCGGTCTGCCCAGCAATCCACTGACGTTCACCGTGATACCGACGCCAGTGATCAACAGTCTGTCCACCACGTCCGGTCCTGTGGGGACAGCGGTAACCATCAGCGGCTCTCTGTTCGGCGTAAACCAGACCACCAGTACCGTGACCTTCAATGGGATCACGGCGCAGGTGAGGGGCTGGAGCGATTCCACCATCACCGCCGTCGTTCCGCCGGGCGCGACGACGGGGCCGGTCATGGTCACTGTTGGTGGAGTAGGGGGCAGCGGGCCGGCGTTCAGCGTGACCGGCGCATCTCCGTATATTTCGGGCTTATCGCCAGGTTCGGGGAACGTGGGAACAGCGGTAACCATCAGCGGGTCAAAGTTCGGCTCGAGTCAGGGCACTGTGACGTTCAATGGAGTCGCGGCGGCGGTGAGCAACTGGACCACGAGCAGCATTGTGGCCGCCGTGCCGCCTGGCTCGGCGACCGGCCCGGTGGTGGTAACCGTGAGCGGCGTGGGGAGCAATTCCGTGCAATACGCGGTGACGGGGCCAACTCCGTCAATAGTGAGTGTTTCGCCCAATCCTGCAGCGCCAGCCGGCAGCGTGACGGTCACCGGCTCGGGTTTCGGCGCCAATCAGGTGAACGGGAAGGTGTGGCTGGGCACGAGTTTCGGCGCGGTGACGAGTTGGAGCGACACCCAGATCGTCGCCACGGTCGCGGCGAACGCCACATCCGGAACGGCACAGGTTCAGCAGAGTGGGATGTGGTCTAACTCAGTTCCATTCACCGTCAATACCGCACAGATCGCCAGCATCACCCCGAATAGTGGAATTGCTGGCACACTGGTGACGATTACCGGCTCGGGCTTCGGCTCCGCCCAGGGTAGTGGGCAGGTGTGGCTGGGAACAGCCGCGGCCTCGGTGCAGAGCTGGAGCGATACGCAGGTGGTCGCCACCGTTTCAGCCGGAGCGGCCTCAGGCAATGCGCAGGTCCTGCAGAACGGCGTAATGAGCAATTCCGTGCCGTTTACGATCAATATTCCTCATCTTCTAAGCGTGACTCCGGGTTCCGGATTGCCTGGAACCTCGGTTACGATCACAGGTACAGGATTCGGATCGACCCAGGGAAGCGGCGCTGTCTGGCTGGGCAGCACAACCGGTCAGGTGACCAGTTGGAGTGACACGCAGGTGATGGCCTCTGTAGCATCGGGCGCGGTGACCGGCATCGCACGGGTGCAGCAGAACGGCGTATGGAGCAATGCAATGGCGTTTATTGTTCCGAGCGGCGACAATATGAGCCTGACGCCTAATCTGCTGAATCTGGTGGTGGGCGATACGCATAGCGTTGCGGCGGTCAGTTCCACCGGGCAGGCGGTGACCGGGCTGACGTGGACATCGAGCGATCCGACCATCGTCAGCCTGTCGACTGATGATCCGCCGGTTCTGACGGCTGTTGCGGCGGGGCGTGCGACGATCACGGCGGGAACGGCCTCGGCGGATGTTACCGTGTTCTCGAACGATCTTCCGGTGGGAACGGTGCAGTGGTCGAATGCCGGAGACGGGTCGGGCGTGGACAGGATTGTTCCGGCGGTTCCCAACGCAAACGGAGTGGCGGACGTGTTCGCCTTCCAGCAGGACGGGACTGTGCAGGCGATTACCAGCGACGGAGCAACGGCCTGGCAGTTGGATGCAACGCAGATTCGTTCTTTGATCCCCGACTTTCAGGGCGGACTGGTGGGGCTGGAGCAGACGGATTCAACTAATGGCAATTTGTGCGCGCTCGTGCAGTTCAATGGCCTCACCGGGCAGAAGACAACCGTTTACAGCCCCGTAGACTGCTATCCCAGTGCCGTTGTAAGCACCGATGGCACGATTTTCGCACGCAGGATGCCTGCGGACAACGGGTATGAGTATACGGACTTCACTATTGTCGGCGTTAATCCTTTGACAGGAAATCAGTTTACGGTACTGATGGCGCAGGGCGCGAACACCACGCCGTTGGACGGCCAGTACGGCGACTTCATTATTGCAGGTGATGGTTACCTTTATATCCCTGGATGTACGCGGAGCCTGGCTCGGACGAGTACCACGCGCTTTTCCACAACCGGCTCTTCCGGGTGAACAGCGCGGGAGCATCGGATCAGATTGTGCTGGGTGATTGGGTCGCCTCGTCCGGCGTGGATATCCCGACCATTCCGACGTACGTTATCACCAACGCCGACCAGGGCGTGATTGCGAGTTTCATCGCGCTCACGGGTGAGCCCGTAATCGCAACCGTTACGGGGACAAGCGTGAGTGTCGGGCCTGGGCCGTCGATCGCGGGCCAGAACGATGCCGTGGCACCGGCGCTGCAGGCGGAGGACGGATCGTATGTGGGAACTGCGTACGTCGGGGACGACCGGACACCATACATAGTCGCCTTTGACGAGAGCGGGACTGTGCGCTGGACGGTCCCGAATGACGAGCCGAAGATTGGCACGGACGATGGGGGGGTGATCGCGAAGTCGGGGATCATGTATGACCAGAACGGTGGTGCGTCAGGGTTCTCCGTCGCCGCTGCTATATACTCTTGGACCTCGGGTGCGTATGAAATAGGCAGTGTCCACAGGTTCCCCTCACCACCGCAAGGTTTTGCTCTGGGGTGGTTCCCTAGCGCGGGAGATTTTGGCCTTTTGTTTGCCTCTCATTTTCCGACCGACTGGAGAGCAAACGACGAAGTCAAAAACGACATTCTAAACGACAAGATGTGGGCGAAGTTCGCGAGGTCCACCTGCGCTTCGATACTTAGCCAGGGCATGTCAGCCCTCGCTATCCCGAACTACACGCTTACCGCGATCCGTCAAAAGGAGAGACAGACAAACTTCTACTACCTCGGTCAGAGTAATGTTGGAGCGCTAACTCTTCAGCAGGTTACAGGGTACGAGCTGAGCAACACTCAGACCATCACTTCCTACCTCGGCGGTGCCAATGCGGCGACTGTGAACATGGGAGCTACGAAACAAACTGCAGTTATACTCAAGGCTGGATTGCTCCCGCCGTTATCGATCCCAAGCACTTCACATCCTGAGTTTACATTGGTCCACGAGTTGATCCTTCACGCATGGGCTGCACAACCTGACGATGTGTACTTTAATAACACGTTCTTCCAACAAAAGGGCCTCTGGCGGCCTGATGCAGCTACAACCTGGATTACTGATTGGCTGAGCACGGATTGTACGTGCACGCCCGGCAGGCCGGGAACTACCTGCACTGCAAACACCGCTAAATGGTAGGGGGAACGTATGAAATCAATTGTAATAATCGCGACGGCGCTCGCGTGCGGCTTCGTCGGCGGTGCCGCGGGAACGCTGACGATTCTCGCTCGCGAGCACGCGCGGCCAGCGGAGTTAGTGCGCGCCCGGAGCTTCGAATTAGTGGGTGAGCGAGGGCAGGTAATCTCTCACTGGGGCCTCGACAGGGCGCAGAACGCCGTAATCGCATTCAGCACCAGAGGACTTGCAGGTGGTGTTGTGCCTGGTCGTCCGCCTCTCGATCTGACGGATCCCAACAATCAAACCGTTGCGATTGGAGTGCTGAACGATGATCTACCGTTCCTGGCGATGAGGGGCGCAGATCGGAAGACGCGCGTGCGTCTGATGTTGACGCTTTGGGACCAGCCGTCTTTGTTGATGGAAGACGACACTGGGCCGAGGATCTCTCTGGGCATCGCGCCGAGTGACACCCCTGGACCCCGGAATAACAGCTGGTCACTCATGTTCGTCCCTGACGTTGCCAGCATCGGCTTCCTGGCCAATACGGAAAAAGGGCAAACGTACGTCAAGGGAGGTGTCTATGTCAGGCCGGGTAAGGTGAAGTATCCATAGCGCCTCTAAAATGCACGGCCTTCTGCGTGCCCGCATTGGCGCCGACCTTCACGTGTTCCCCTACGGCGACGAGAAAGGCACCCCAACCGCCAACGAGCGGGTCAAGTTCGCGACTTATTTCCGCGATACGGAGAGCGGGCTGGATTACGCCATGAACCGTTATTACTCGGCCGCGATGGGGAGGTTTTTGAGCGCGGATCCATACGATGGAACAGATATTCGTTCCTGTAGTTCGATCGGTAGCCGACAACCAGTCCTTGTTGGCGCCACTGGATAACTGTGAACGCCCGGACACCGATTCTCCTGCTCATCTCTTTGAGAGTAAGCAGACCCTTTTCGCGTAATCGTTGCCGTCGAGTCTTGAGGCCTGACTTAACACAGATGCTACCAACGATAGACACGTTGAACGCATGACCATCGCCCGAACGCAGACCTCGAGCATTGAGAATGTCGACGATTTCTCGGTAGTCATGCGAATCGAGCAAGCCGTCAATGGCTTCGACCACCTCCGGTCTGGTCCTCGAAAGCACGCAGAACGGCAGTGGCAGCGGCAGTTCAAGCGTCTTTACCGCGCCACCCTTGAAGCGGACTTTAGCGAGCACCGTTCGGTCTTTCTGAAGAGTGACGTCTTCCAGCAGCAAATGCGCCATCCGCTTCCGCTCCCGATGAGGCAGGTTTGGATTATTCCAAACGCCGGAAAAATCTGCGGCGAGCGCCAGGATCTTCTCTCGCTGGGTCTCCTGGAAACTGACTCGTGCATTTTGCTTCTGCTGTTCGTATTGTTCCTGAGCCGCATGCAAAGCCCGCAGCCTGCCGTTCCAGTCCGCTTCCAATTGATCGGCGACCAGTCGATTATCGGGATCGACTCGCAGGTACCGGCGGCGTGCAAGCTCTGCCTCCTGCTGTGCCCGCTCTACAACCTGGTACCGGAGCCGATCGGCCTCCTCAAGGCGGATTTCCACTTCCCGTTCGATCGCAAGCGCTACCTCCAGATTCAGAGGGTTGACCGTGGCCAACAGGAGCTCGCCGATAGCCCGGTCAAGATCGCGTCCGGAAATCCGCTGGCACTGCTTCTGTCCATAGTGCGAGGCGACGGCGCCACAGATGTAATCGGGGTACAGATGCCCGCGCCGCTCGTGATACTGAACCTGCATCCGCCGACCACATCTTCCACAGATGGCCAGGCCTTGAAGCAGGGAAGGGCCTTCACGGGGTGGAGTGCATTTGTGCTGAGATCGATATTGCGTCGAGTTCTCTTGCAGTTTCTTCTGATTGGTCTGATACTCCTCCCAGCTGATGTACCCGGCGTGTGCGTTTGGAATGAACGCGTACCACTCCTCAGGCTGGACCTTCTTCTTAGTCCGCTGGACAACTCCGTTGGGCAGTTTCACCGACCGCGTCCGCCCGAACCCGTAAGCGCCGGCATAGCGCGGGCAAGACAAGACCCATGTGACCCGGTGGTAGGCCAGATCATTCCAGATGACTTCTCCACCGTGCGCACCGCCCCACACGCGATGCGGAAACTTCAAGCCTTCTTGTCGGAATGCTTTTACGACCGCAAGCGCAGAACCGGTGCGTCGAAACGTTCTGAACAGGTGAAGAAAACTCTCCTGCACCTGCCGATCCGGGTCCAGTTCCACTCGGCCCGAATCGCCGTAAACCAGCCCTGTCGGAAGCCGGCCACCCAGTTCCCCACGCCGGGCTTTCTGGAGAAGACCGCCGCGAAGGCGTGCACGGATCAGGTGCAACTCAACTTCGCTCATCGTCCCCTTGAGGCCCAGTAGCAGACGATCATTGAAATGCGCGGGATCGTACAGCCCGTCCTCATCCAGCAGCAGGGTGCGGGTGAGTCCACAGATCTCCAGCAGTCGGTGCCAGTCGCTGGAATTGCGCGCCAAACGGGAGACTTCCAATCCCATCACGATTCCGGCACGGTTCATGCTGACCTCAGCGACGAGCCTCTGAAATCCTTCCCGCTCGACGGCGCTGCTACCGGATTGGCCCTGGTCGCAGTCGATGATCACAATCTGCTGAGTCGTCCACCCAAGCGCGAGGGCCCGATCGCGCAGTCCATACTGGCGCTGGCTGCTTTCGATGTTTTCGCGCACCTGCCGCAGTGTGGATTGTCTAACGTATAGAAACGCATTCCGCACTAAATGTTCGGCCTGAACCTTGTGATGGGCTTCACTATTCATAGCGATCCTCTGCACACCAATGCCAGGACAGCCTGTCCCAGCAGCTGAATCACTTCGCTTTGCGCAAACAGCGGTACGCTGACCGGCGACCTGTTCCGCGGTTCTGATCGACCCGCCGGGATCAATTCCGCTACGACATGGATCCAGGCCGCCATGCCTCGCGCCATCAAAGCACCCAGTCCGCAACGCAAACCCGAGGCTTCATTCCGCGCCAATACATACCCCCGCAAGGTCTCGTAATGCTCGGTGAGCGTGGCCGTTGCCGGGCTGGGACCACAGCTATGGCACACGCGGTTTTTTTTCGGCGGCGCAAGAGCCCGCTCCAGTGATCGGCGGTGCACCTGAGTGCCGAACCTTTCCTGAATGCGCCGGACGATGTCCGTCGTTCGGATTGAAGGCTCGATCGCACGGATCTGGTCGACGAACGCCAGAATCTCCGGCGTCAGTTTGTGGCGCCCCCTGGGGCCGCGCCGTCGCGGAATGAGTCCCACCAATCCTTCGCGGGCGAAATCTCCCTGGGCTTTGTAGAAGGCCGGACGAGAGAAGCCAAAGGTGGCGGCGACGGCGCTGATCGGCATCGCTTCCTTCTGAACCCGACGGAGCATTTCGTATCGAACCTGTGCAAGATCCTGTGGGTCGAAAAACGGATCTTCCAGGAACAGTGCGTCGCGCACGTTGCCCGGTCTGGGATTCAGTGTTCCGCTTTCGCGGAGGGCCTGGAGCTTCGCGGCAGGCGTTCGCGAGGGGCTTCGATCCGTTCTCATATGTAACTATAATTATGTCCATTATAGAACAAAGTGCAAGAGCTTTGTTTCGGCCGCCCGGGATGCACGCGGCCAAACAACTGCGCATCTGGGTATCAGTTCGGCCCGATGCCCTGCGTGATCCAGCGCCATCTCGATTCGGTCGGTCGGCGCATTTATCTTTACACATGAGGCGTTATTAACGTTACACATGACCGGCCGGATCCTTTGCCCAGCGCTCCACTAAGTCGGCAAGCTCCAATAGAGTCTCGGCGTGCAGCGGCGAACGGCCGCCCGCCAGTTCCACGAAAACGTCGGCCGTAAGAAAATCCGTCCATACGGCAGGGATCTCCCGCAACAAGCCGCTGTCATCGTAGAAATACAGGTAGCTCTCTCCGAAAATGCATCGATGTTCGATAAGTTCGAACTGCTTGTCTTTCAGCGGATGGAATGGATGCGTGATGCGGAGGCGTCGAACACCTTCACCGCTATCGGGTGCAATCGAGAGGGCATTGAAATAACCAGCCGGAGAAGGGATCGGCATCCAGCTTTTCCCGGCATAGCTGCGCCAGAGAATCAATGCCTTTTCTTTTTTGCGGTGCACCGCAAAAAAGAAAATATGCGCCGTCCATAGATATGCGGAGTTGCTCTACAGACACGCGGCGAAATCGCCAGATGAGAGGCTTTGGGCGGCGCATAACGGAACTACGATTTGGGTCGAAGCAGAGCGAGTAACTTATCCGGAGGCCGGAACCGACCACGACGTAAGTTGGGCGGGACCAAAGACGCCATGGCTTCCAGTTTCTCCGTAGGGTCGGCTCGGAGATAAACCTCCGTGCTCTGGAGTGTAGCGTGGCCCAGCCAGAGGGAGACTTTCCGAATATCGCCGGTCGCATGGAGTGTATGCATGGCGCACGAATGTCGAAGACGGTGGGGCGAAACTCGTTTCTTGGACAACGAGGGTTGTTTTGTGCTCGCCGTCCGAATGTGCTTTTCGAGAATGTATTCGAACCCCGACCTGGTCATTGCTTCGTCGCGGGCATTCAGAAAGAGCGCGATGCTTTTTGGTTCGCCGCGAACTTTGAGCCAATCGCGAACTGCAATCGCCGTTTCTTTCCACAAAGGGAGTACGCGCTCACGGCGGCCTTTGCCCATCACATGGACGGTCGGTTGGGGATGGAGAGTGAGGTCGGCCACCCGCAACCCCACTAACTCCGAGACACGCAGGCCACCGGCATAGGCGAGGTGAAACATCGCGCGGTCCCGAAGTCCATGTCGGCAACTCGGGTCAGGAGCGTCCAGTAAAGCCTGAATCTCCTGGCGATTCAGATATCCGATGATTGTCTCGTCGGTCTTCTTCACCGGGATGGCGCGGATTCGACGGATTTGATCAAGACATGTCGGTAGCCGGTATTCCAGAAATCGGAAGAATGTCTTGATAGCGGCCAGTCGTGAGTTCCGCGTTCGAGCGCAGTTTCCGCGCGACTTTTCGAGATGCTCGAGAAAAGCCAGAACTAAGGTCGGGTCCAGTTGCTCGATGAACAGAGCCGACGGCGTGGTCTTCAGACGTTCCGCGGCGTAGCACACCAGCAGTTGGAAGGCATAGGCGTATGTATCAGAAGTTCGCTCGCTCATTTCGCGCTGGTTTGGAAGATACTCGCGCAAAAAAGTCGTCAGATGAGGACCGAGCGGTGTCATTGCCCACCCCCTCGGTGTAGAGCCTCGGCGGCTTCTGCCACGTCGAATAGCAGTTTCGGCGTAGCCTGCAGATACCAGTAGGTGTCTGAAACGTGGGCGTGACCAAGATAGGTACTGAGTGCAGTCATATGCCGCGCCACTGATTTACGATCCCCGACACACTGTTCCAGCGAGCGGACAGCAAAGGTGTGGCGTAGGTCATGAATCCGGCAACCACCAAGCCCCGGACCGGGGCGTAGCCCAGCCGAACGTGCCAAATGCAAAAACGTCTGATTCATAGTGGGATATGGAATCGCTGTGCCGCGTTTGGAAACGAATACCGTGTTCGCGGTTGTTTTCATTCGTTCACGGATGTTGAGGTACTCCTGTAATCCGTTACTCGCGGTCGCATGAAGTGGAACAAGCCGGCTCTTCTGGAACTTCGTGGCCCGAATAAGCAGTCCGTTTTCGGTAATGTCCGAGAGTTGAAGTTTCAAAGCCTCCGAGACCCGAAGCCCAGCGGAGGCGATCAGAGACAATGTAGCCTTGAATGTCACCGGTTGTATCGATCTCCTGGATGTGAGTTTTGTGGCGGCTTGTAGAAGACGATCGACTTCGTCCTGAGTGAAAATATGGCAGGTCCGACGCCTCTTTGGCGCGCGGCCGAACACATCGATCGAAGGTACCTGGTGTCGCTCGTCTTCCGCATTAAGTGAACAGGCCAGGCGGCGAACTGTAAGCAGGCGATCATAGCGTTGACGCGGCGACGGAGCGCTTTTCGCCCATTCCAAAACTGTATCCGTTTGGATGAACTGCTCAGATCGGCTTTCGGCGAAAGCAGCGAAACTGTGGAGCATGTATGCCTGGACCTTGTACTTGAATCCCATGCTCCGATACAGCTCGATGTAACGATTGGCAGCATCGCTCAGCATGATCGGCTCTCCTCTGGCCAAGGTTGCGCGATCTCCTGGAGAGCGGCGATATCGACCTTTGCGTAGTGTGCGGTCGTATCCGGCGACTTATGTCTCATGCGGATTCCGAGCCATGAAAATTGCCATTCCGAGCTGATGAAAATCATCGTTCCGGGGTGAGCGCGATCGGTGATTCCGAGCCGATGACGATCGAGGATCGTGGTGAGTTCGGAATGGCTGATCGCGATGACCTCGGAACGAGTGATCGCGATCCGGTCGGAACAGAACCGTAAGGCGCTGGACAAAACCAGGGCAGTCTGATCCTGTTTGAAACAGGGAGGATCAGATTTGTCGGAAGAGGCTCTGTCCATGCGCAAGACACGTGAGATTCTGCGACTGTCGGCACTGGGGCTGGCACAGCATCAGATCGCCCGCAGTTGTTCCATTGTTCAAAGCACCGTCCACAAATATCTGAAACTGGCGCGGGCCGCCAACCTCGGCTGGCCACTTCCGGGAAACCTCAGCGACGAACAGCTGGACCAGCTGCTGTTCGGCCAGCGGTCGGCCCCGCCCAGCCGCCGCCAGCATCCTGAACCGGATTTCGCCGCCGTCCATCACGAACTCGAGTCCCATCGCGACCTGACCCTGGAACTGGTCTGGCAGGAATACCGTCAGGCCCATCCCGCCGGCTACGGCTACAGCCGCTTCTGCGATCTGTACCGGCAATGGTATCGGGCCCGCAAAATCACCATGCGCCAGCAGCACAAACCCGGCGAGAAGATGTTCGTCGATTACGCCGGCGCCACCATTCCCGTTCACAACCGCAACACCGGCGAGGTGCACGAAGCGGCGGTCTTTGTAGCCGTCCTGGGCTTCAGTAGTTACACCTTCGCCGAAGCCACCTGGAGCCAGGAGCTGTCCTGCTGGATCGGCTCGCACATCCGCGCCTTCGAGTATTTCGGCGGCCTGCCGATGCTGGTAATCCCGGACAACGCCAGAACCGGCGTCAACAAAGCCTGCCGCTACGAGCCCGATCTCAACCCGACTTACAGCGACATGGCCGCGCACTACTCCGTGGGAGTTATTCCGGCCCGACCGCGCCGTCCCCGCGACAAGGCCAAGGTGGAAAATGCCGTCCAGGTCGTCCAGCGCTGGGTGGTTGCCGCTCTGCGCAAGCGCACCTTTTTCAGCCTGGCAGAGGTCAACGAGGCCATCGCGGAACTGCTGGTGGCGGTGAACAACAAGCCATTCCACAAACGGGAAGGCACGCGCGCCAGCGTCTTTGCCGCGGTCGACAAACCCGCCCTGCGCCCTTTGCCGGCGGAGCGCTATGAGATCGGCCGGTGGCGAAGCCTGAAGGTCGATCTGGATTATCACGTGCCGGCGGAAGGCCACTTCTACAGCGTTCCTTACCAGCTGGTTGGCCGGCAGGTGGACATTCGCGTCAGCGGCGCCACGGTGGAGATCTTTCACAAAGGCCTGCGCGTGGCCAGCCATGCACGGAGCTTTGCAGCCGGTGAAGCGAGCACCGTCGCCGAGCACCGGCCCAAAGCCCACCAGCAGTATCTGGCATGGACGCCCTCGCGCCTGCTGGACTGGGCCGATGCGGCCGGGCCCCACACCGGGCGGCTGTTCCGCGAGATCCTCGCCGCCAAACCGCATCCGGAGATGGGTTATCGCTGCTGTCTCGGACTGGTGCGACTCGGCGGCAGATATGGCCTTCAGCGCCTGGAAGCAGCCGCGGCGCGGGCTCTGTATTTCGGCTCTTACTCGCTGGCCAGCGTGGAATCGATGCTGCGGCATCGCCTGGAAAACCAGCCCATGGCCGAACCCTCTGACGCGCCTTTGGCCGCCGTGATTCACGGCAACATCCGCGGCGCGGCTTACTTCGATTCAACCCTTCAGTAAATAAGGATGCACACCATGCTCAATCAGCAAACCCTGCACAAACTCTACGTCATGCGATTGAACGGCATGGCCGACGCCTTCCGGCAGCAACTGGAGCAGCCCGACTCGGCCGGCCTCAGCTTCGACGAGCGCTTCGGCATGCTGGTTGATCGCCAGTGGAGCTGGAAAGAAGAGCGTGCTCTGGCGCGGCGCCTGCGCAGTTCGCGGCTGAAAGGCACGGCCTCGGTGGAAGACATCGATTACCAGACCCCGCGCGGGCTCGACCGCGCGCTGGTCCGCTCGCTGGCCTCCGAATCGGAGTGGGTCAAACAACATCAGAACATTTTCCTGATCGGAGCCACCGGAGTGGGAAAGTCATGGATCGCCTGCGCGCTGGCACACAAGGCCTGCCGCGACGGATACACCGTCTACTACGCGCGGTCCGCGCAACTGTTCCGCGAGCTGGCGCTGGCTCACGCCGACGGCAGTTTCAGTCGGCTGCTGCGCCGCCTGGCCCAGACCGACGTGCTGCTGATCGACGACTTCTGCATGGCTCCGCTGACGGAGGCCGAACGCCGAGACCTGCTGGAGATCTGTGACGACCGTTATCAGACGCGCTCCACCATTCTGACCTCTCAGGTCCCGGTGCCTGGCTGGCATGCCCAGATCGGCGACCCTACGGCCGCCGACAGCATCCTCGACCGGCTGGTGCACAACGCCCAGCGCCTCGAGCTCAAAGGGGAATCCATGCGCAAAAAGCGCGGCGGCAGGGAGGCGGCATGAGCGAGAACCGATTAACCATGAAACATTCGGGCGGCTTCTTCGCCGCCGGAGCCCAGATGAAGGACGCTCTGGGCGTGCTCTCCGACGGCGCCTTCAAGATTTTCGTTTATGTATGCCTGCACGCCGACCGGCGCACCGCGCAGCTGCGTTTCCGTATGGCCGAACTGGCCCAGGCCACCGGTCACAGTACCCGTTCGCTCACCAGTTATCTGCAGGAGATTGGCAAAGAAGTGGGCATCGTCTATCGCGCGGCGAATCAGCATGAGCTGGGGCGCATCGAGATCCGCGACCGTTTCTGGCCTTATCAGAAGCAGGCTGCGGAAACCACTGCGGACCCCGAGCAGGCGTTGTATGTGGCGCGCGTGCGCGGGCTGTTCCTCGAGCCGGCCTGTGTCCAGGCTATGTTTTCGGCGGCCGATGAAAAGCTGGCCGCGGACTGGTATCGGGCCGGCTTCCCCTTCGAGCAGATCGAGCGGGCTGTTCTGATCGGCTGCGCCAGAAAGTATGTGGCGCTGTTCAATCATCCGGATTCCGCGGCGCCGATCAGCAGCCTGCACTACTTTGCCGGGCCGCTGGAAGAAATCACGGCAATGGCGATGCCGCTGAATTACTGGCGCTATCTGGCGGCCAGAGTGCGCAAGATGGAAAGCCAGTGGCGTGCTCACGCAAATTCTGCGCCGGCAGCGCCCGCCGAACACGAACAAACGAAATGATGTTGATCAGGTAACTTGACCGATGACGATCACCTGCACCACAATGCTGTCAACAGCGCCATTCGGCGATGATCCGATCGTCATCAGCTCGGAATGAGCGATTTTCTTCGTCGGAATTCCGCATCTCAGAACCGTTCCGATCGTGTCCAGTGTGGCCCCGCCCCGCAGCATCATCGTTGCGACGGTGTGCCGGAGCAGATTCGCGCCATGCGATGGCGGGTTCTCGATCCCAGCACGCCGTAGTGCAGCACGAACGATACCGGAAACAATCATTCCCGCTCGGAGCGGACGGAATGGTGCGTTTAAGCAGAGGAAGATACGGTCAATGGCAACCTGGGGACGTGCATGGTTTATGTAATCCAGAACCGCGTCTCCGGCATCCTGTGGTAGAGGCAAGCGGACATCCCTGCGTCCCTTCCCTCGCACCACCAGCGTGCCATCCTGCCAATCGATATCTGTTGGGCGCATGCTCGCAATGTCGCCGGCACGGAGCCCAAGGCGGAGCAGCAACAGTACGATCGCACGGTCCCGCAAACCTTGCGGGCCGTCTTTGCTACAGGAGTCAATAAGTCGGGCCGCTTGATTGGCGTCAAGGTACCGCGGAAGGGAGGAAAGCTTCCACTCCGCCACGGTTGGCAGCATATGGTCGAGGCCAGGTTGACATGAGCCATTCATGGCGAGGAATCGTAAATAGACGCGAAGCGCTCCAACGATTGTTTTAGCTTGAGCGGGCCGACAGCCGCGAATCTGGTCCAGGATGACTGTGCGTACCGAGGCCGCGTTGTATGCGCCCACGTCCGTGCCGAGCGCTGGCAGCATTCGTGTGATCAGGCGTTCGTGGCGCTCCACAGTTACCGGCGCCAGTCCCCGATGCCGCAGGAGCCAAACCCGGAAGCCATCCATGGATGGAGGAGTTGCGGCCGTTGATCTTGGAAGCGTAGCGATGACTCCCTGTTGCCGTAAATAATCCGCGAACCTCTTAACACGTTTGGTGTAGGCGCGCGAAACTCCCGTCTCCTGGCGGCCTCCAGGGCATTCGCAACGATGTGCTCCAAATGCCCGGATGGTCTGTTCATTCATGTTCGCGAAGTCAAGGCCACTCGCTTCCAACCATCCACCGAAGTGAATTGCAGAATCCAGGTAGCTCCTGATCGTCAACGCAGTGTGGCCGACCGCCGCCATCGCGATGGCAAAACCTTCAAGATAACGAGCCGCGCTCCCCGGTTTCATGTGATGGGGGTGCGACAGAAGTTCGGAAATGTCCATGTAGTCCTTTCTGGGCCGCCAGTCAGGCGGCTTTCCGAAAGCCTACGTTATGCGGCGTTCGATGTTCCGGTCAGACCGTCTACAGTGAAGAAAATCTGGAAATTGCGAGCCCGCCGATTCGCAGAACTCCGCATATCTATGGACGGCGCATATTTTCTGCCGTCGATGGCATCGATCGCAACCAGAATGCGCAGTTGCGGCGTGATCTGAATCAGGATGCCGACTCCCACAGTCTCCGGCTCAACATGGCCAGATACGACGCCGAAGCGCCCTTTAACTGGATTCGCAGCTTGCAGCTGCGGCCCTCCAGCTCTATGGCGCATTCCGGAAGGCCCTGCTCGGGCGGCGCGACCAGTTCCACAAACCTCGGTACCTTCGGTTGCGATGATTTCCGTTGCGCCACCGCCATCCGGCACGATCCGGATGCGCGCATCACAAAGATGAAGGACGGGCGCACGCATCTGGCGCACAAGGCCGAGCATGCGGTGGATCTGTCCAGCGGTGCACTGCTGGCGGTCACCGTGCAGCCGGCCGATGCGGGCGATACCAGCACGATCCTCCAAACGCTGGAGGAGGCGCAGGCGGCTTCGCGGCAGATCAGCGAGCGTGGAGTCGAGGAACTGGTTGCAGACCGGGGTTATCACAGCGGCGACACGCTGCAGCATTTCCATGCCGAGGGAGTGCGCAGCTACATTCCCGAACCGGAGCGCGGCCGGCGCCAAGTGGCAGAAGAAGGGCAAAGCTGTCGAACAGAAGCGCACCTATGAGAACCGCCGGCGTGTTCGGGGCGCACGAGGCAAACGGCTGCAGAAGGTAAGGAGCGAGCTGACGGAGAGGACCTTCGCCCACATGTACGAGACCGGTGGCATGAGGCGCCTGCACCTGCGTGGCCGGGAGAACATTCTGAAGCGCCTGGTCGTGCACGCCGCGGCGTTCAATCTCTCGATCCTTCTGCGGACCGTGCTGCAGGTGGGCAAACCCCGGCAACTGCAGGGGCTCGTCGCATGCGTGTTTCTATTCGTGATCGCCTCGCAGGAACTGTTCTCACTGGGAGGCTTGGACACCGAGACCAACAGCAGATACAGGTAACCTCGCGCCGAGGTGAAACGTTATCTGATCAAGTCCTCTTTTGCGCGTTCGCGCTTCCCTCAACTGCCGGAAAATAGCTACTACCACGGGCTGCTAGAGAATAGCCAATCAGCGGGATAAATCAGGAGTGGGCTTGAGCGGCGAAATCCAGCTTGCTTATGCGCCCGCTTTGCGGCCCCGAAATTGTCCTCTCCATTTTCGCCGTACTTCCCAAACGCAAGCGGACTTTTCACGCCGCTTGTGGCGGGTGCCTGCCCGCGAATCTAGATCTCGGTCATGGGCGGCGACTTCGTAACTGGGTTTGGAAGAGCGAATTCCCCATACGACCGGCTCACCTAGACGCGGCAATAAGCTGGGGATCAAGCCGGTTTCGGAAGCGCTGTTGGCGTCTACTAAGAAAATCCAGAACAGCCTGCTGAACTTTCCAGTCGGAAAGCAAAAGAAGGTGTCGGAAAAATTTTTCTAAAAAACTGTTGCAGATCGAGTGTGATCTGCGCTACGCTTCGAATTCACGCCAGAACGTCCGCAGTACCAATAACTGCACAGGGAGTCTTTAATGTTTCGCTTCTTCAGCCGCCTTGCGGCTGCCGGGCTACTTGTCTGCCTTGTTGCCCCCGGCGGCTTTGCCCAACAAAAAAGGGCCGATCCGCGCAATTCCTACGAGCGGATTATCGCCGTCGTTCCCCTTATTGGTTCCGGAAGTTCGGAGGACCCAAAGCGGCCGATGTTCGTGCCGCTCTCCTCGGAGCGCAGTGGGCCGGGTGATCGCAGCGGCATCATCGCATTCAAGCAGCTTGCCAGCGACGACGGCAATTTCGCCCTCGTCGAACTCGTCGCTGCCGACCGGTCTGCCTTTTCGCCTATCCTCGAGAGCAGCGACCCCAGGGTGAAAGCATTTCCGAAATGGGCATTTAGCCGAAAAGATATCGAAGCGGCCGTGCAGCAGTTCCGCAAGAACTTCACCGCCGATCAGCTCGATGTGGTGGTGCGCTAATGAACAAACTCCTTCTGCTTCTGGCCGCATCGGCCGCCGGCTGTTTTGCCCAGTATACGTACTACTACACGGATGCTTTAACCAGCATCAATGCCGCAAAATGGAGCCAAAACGGAACACTGACGGCCACGACCACGGGCCTGACCTCGCCGTCGTCTAATGGCTCTCTCATTTCCTCGGTGGCGATTCCCGCCCCGACGAATCACTACCTGATCGACACCACGCTGACCTTAGCCGCAAGTGGCGGCACGTTTGTCGTCTATCCGATGGCGTCCTCAAATGCCCTGGCCGGTACGGGCGCACAGGGAACGTGGCAATCGATCGAAATACAAAACCCCACCTTTTCCGGTCCCTACTGCACTGCGACGCTGGCCTCGAATGAGGAATACCAGGGCACGGTCCAAGCGCTGGGCTCGACCACCATTCCCTGCCACAGCGGCATGTCGGTTCGGGTGGTCTTTGGCGGCGTCTCCGCCGGTTCAGCTGACGTCTATATCGACGGGACCTTCTACGGCACGTTCACCGCAACGTTCCAGCCCGGCCAATCCGGTGTGCCCGCCCTTTACCCCGGAGTTGGCGTTAGCGGCACCCCGAGCGGCAGCGCTATGGCCGGAGCAATTCTGGGGCCGGGCGTCACGATTCCCACTCCGTCAACGCCCGGTCCCTTTAAAATCGACACCACAAGCACGAGTATCCAGGCACAATGGCCGCAGGGTACGGACACGAACGGACCCGGCATTGGTTCGTACTATGCCTGTGTCCAGCGCACCTGTACATACGTCCATCAGCCGGAACTCTTTGCAGGCAATCTGGCATCGCAGACGACTCCCACTATGACTGTGGCCACCGAAGACGTGTTCGGGAACGCCAGCAGCCAGGCTATCATCAACGCCACCACGGATGCAGCCAATACCATTCACACCAGGCGCGTCGGCGTGCGGCCTACGGGATCCTACTGGGGAGGCACCGGCGAGCAGATCGATACCCGCTCCGGAAACCTTAATTTCAGTCTGCCGCTCCTCACAGCCGTATCCCGCGGCACGAGCCTGAAGCTTGGCCTGTCGTACAATTCGCAGAACCTCTGGGAAGATGGCCAGGGCTCCGATTGGAATTTGGGTCAGGATGTCGGCTACGGCTACGGCTGGAAGCTGCAGATCGGCTCGTTGACTCCGTATTACGATGCGGTCAGCGGTAGTCTTTCCTTTTATCTGTTTGAAGATTCGAGCGGCACGCAGTACCACTTAAGCGTGAACAGTAGCGGGGTCTGGAGCACCAGCGAAGGACTCTACCTCTGGTATGAAGCCGCTGCTCACAAGCTGCATTTCCCCGATGGGTCTTTTTGGTACATGGGCGCAGTCTCGGCCGGCCTGGAGCCTGACTCGGGAACGATGTATCCCACATACGTCGAGGACAGCAACGGCAACCAGATCGCCATCCGTTATGCCCAGGGCAATGGCACGATCTGGCCAAACAGCAGCGCCCGGATCAGCGAGATCGAGGACGTCAGGGCAGTAGCCAACGGCAGCAGTCCCCGCCGAACGTATTCATTCACCTACAACACGGACCCAACGCCGCACCTGACGGCAATCACCAACTACATCGGCACCCCGGAATCGTTTACCTTCAGTTATTCAAGCTACAGCCTGGTCTCGCCGTTTCACCAGACCAACTTCGGCTCAACCGCGGTGCTGCAGTCGGCAACCGTTTCGGGCATCAATCTCACCTACAACTTTGGGTACGACAGCACCGGCAGCGGCGAGCTGACCAAAGCGACCTTTCCATACGGCGGCTACATTCGCTGGGCCTACCGCACCTTTACCTACACGGGCCCACGGGACTTCCGGGAGGTCCAGAACCGCTATCTATCGAAAGACGGCAGCACCGAGACGACCTACGCCTTCACGCATGACGATGCCGGCGACGCCAGCCGCTCCATCCACGCCTGGACGGAGCTGGCCGATCCGGACGGCATCAGCCAGAAGATCTGGAACTTCCAGACAGACGGTACGCAGCAGAATGCGGGGCTGCAGACCAGTTTTGTCGAGCAGGACAGCTCAGGGCACATCAAGCGCCGTCATGATTACACCTGGGCCTTTGACAGCAACGGCCAGCCGTACATTGGCACGGATCTGACCACGCTCGATCCGGCGGGAGCGAATTCCCAAACACAGACCACGCAGACGCTTGATGTCTACAGCAACGTCACCCAGACGCAGATCACAGATTACCCTTCGACCGGAGGCAGCACCCGGACATACACCAACACGTACCTGAACTCGTCACATTATACGTCCCGCTATATTTACAACCGCCCGCTGACCAGCACCGTCAGCAACGGAACGATAACTGTCACGTTGGTATCCAACACCTACGACGGCGGGACCCTGACCAATGTCACGGGGCTTTACGAGCATGACGATGCCTCGTACGGCACGGGCGTGGCCTACCGCGGCAACGTGACCACCCAGGCAGTTCCCGGCCAAACCACGAACTTCACCTACGACATTACCGGAACCGTCGTCAGCCGGAACGACAACAACGGCCATACCGTCGCAGTGGCCCCGAGCATGAACAACGCTGTTCCCGGTGTAGTGACGCCCAACAGCAACTCGGCCCTGGCCACCAGCTACAGCTACAGCTCGTTTCTGGGCACGACGCAGATTACGGGCCCGAACAGTTCCACGGCTAGCACCACCTACGATAGCTACGCCCGGCCGCAAACCACCACGTCGACGGATGGCGCCCAGACCACGTATACCTACACCAACAGCCCGGCGACTGTGACTGCCACGACCAACGGCCATTACGTGAAAACCACCATGGACGGTTTCGGCCGCACGATCAAGGTGGAGCAAGGCGACGCCAACGGTACGAAGTCCACCGTGGACACGGTCTACGGCTCCTGCGGTTGCTCGCCTATGGGCAAGGTAGTGAAGGTTTCCCAGCCGTATCCGCCGGGTGCGACAGAATACTGGACGGTTTACACTTACGACGCCCTTGGCCGCACAGTGAGTGTCCTCGCTCCCGACGGCGTCAGCACGACCACGAACTCGTATCAGGGCAACGTAACCACAACGACGGATGCCGCAGGCCTGTGGAAGACGAACACCTACGATACGTTCGGCAACTTAAAGACAGTAGATGAACCCAATCCGGCGGGCGGCAGCGATCTGCTGACCACCTATACCTACGATTTGCTTAACCACATGGCGCAGGCCAGCATGACCCGCGGCACGACCACGCAGACCCGCACCTGGGCTTACGATGCGACCACTCAGCGCCTGACCAGCGTGACGACACCTGAGAGCGGCACGGTCTCGTATACCTACAATGCCGATGGCACGCTAGCCACCCGCACCGATGCCAAGGGTCAGAAACTCGCGTATACATACGACTCCTACCAGCGGGTTACGCAAATCCAGCGGTACCCGAACGGCACGACCGAGGATACCTGCCAGCGCGACAACTTCTACTTTGACAGCAGTCCGTTTGACAGTGCGTACTCGCAGAACGTTGCCGGCCAGCTCGCCGCCGAGCAATATGGCGGCACGACGTGTACCCCTGGCACGCTGTTCACCGAGATGTACAGCTACAATAGCGCTGGCCGCATGACCGCCAAGCGCTTGCGTCTGAACAAGGGCAACAACAACGCCGACCTGAACGCCAGCTTCACTTACAACAACGAGGGCACGCTCTCCTCCATCACCTACCCCAATAGTGGCGCAACCTATACCTACGGCTTCGATAGCATGTACCGCCCGGCGAGCCTGACCGACAACCAGACCACTCCGGTCACGTGGGTCAACAACGTAGCGTATGCCCCGGACAACCAGCTCACCCAGATCGCCCGCTGGAACGGCAGCGCCTACTGGACCGAATCCCGCACCTACAACAACCTGAACCAGCTCACACGTCAAACAGTGAGCGGCGTCTTCGATCAGGAATACGACTTCTCCGGCACGCAGAACAACGGCAAGCTGACCGGCAGCTACGATCACATCGCCGCCCAGCAGGTGAGCTACACTTATGATGTGCTGGGCCGCCTGAGCACAGCCAAAACCGCCAACACCAGCCAATGGGGGTTCTCCTGGACCTACGACGGCTTCGGCAACCGCACCCAGCAGACCTTAACCCAGGGCAGCGGCCCGACTTCCTCTTTCAGCGTTGATCCGGCGACGAACCGCATCTCCACTGCGGGCTACACGTACGACGCCAACGGCAACCCGACGGCGTATGGTTCAGGAGTCGCCCTGACCTACGATGTGGAAAACCGCCTGGCCACCTACAACGGCAGCGTGAAGTACGCCTACGCGCCGGACAACCACCGCGTCTGGAACCTGGACGCCAGCAGTAACCAGTGGGTCTGGTTCTACGGCCCCGATGGCGCGCAGATGGGCACGTACAAGATCGTCGTGAACGGTACAACGTTGAGCCTGACCACTCAGGACACCAGCGTCCAGTTCGCCGGCACGCCTGTGACGGCGCAGTCGCAGACCGTATTAGTGGACCGCCTGGGCTCCGTCCGTCGCTGGGGCAGCACGAGCTCCAACTACTATCCCTATGGCGAGGAACAAACGACGACCGCCCAGGCGAGGACGAAGTTCGGCACTTGGTACCGGGACAATGCGACGGGGTTTGATTACGCGGTGAACCGGCACTACATTGTCGGCCGCTTCCTGACGCCGGATCCGTACGGCACCAGTATGGAATTCGGAATCCCCACCAGTTTCAATCGGTATACGGCTGTCTGGGACGATCCTTTGAACGTGGGTGATCCAGTCGGTCTTGCTGCAGACTATTCGACAACTGTTTGGGGGGCGTGGCAGACCATCGCAGCTCTTCCCGGATACAGCTGCGGCTTGGCTACTCCCTTGCTGTTCGCCGGATGTCCGGGCCAGACGCCAACATCATCCTTTCTCGGCGGCGGTGGCCTTGGTGCACCAAAAGCAAAGATGGATCTGACAAACTATCCAATCGCGCTCGTTAACATCGTACAAAATGCGTTCACCCAAGCTTTTCAGGCTCTGAACAATCCTCGTTGTGCCGGTCTTTTCGAACCGAACGTCAGTTCCCTCCAGGTTTCGGCCGCAGCTCAGAAGGTACTCACGAGTACCACGTACCGATTGATGAGCCTCGGCCCAACGGAGGGCGCCCGTACTGTGGCTGATGAGTACGTGTGGATCAATACAGTCGGAGCATTCTTTGCTAAGCCGGATAACTCAGGCAACGTCAGAGTCACTATTCCAGGTGCCAAGACTGGAAACCCGGTGTCATTAACAATGCCTGTTAATAACCTGCGTGCATTTCTACTGCTTCATGAATTGGGGCATCAAACGCACGTCTTCGGCGCTGATGGCGGTTCTCCGTCCCTGGCAGCCCAAAACGGGCAGAATTCTGCAGCCGTGCTCAGGAACTGCTTTGGAGTGAATCCGCCCCAATGAAACTCATGATTGTTTTCGTTAGCGCCGTGATAGTAAGCGCTGCGA
>Ga0209810_1002278_pt1 | contig 23680 bp, 21 predicted proteins | sample Coa_R1_7_FD_187159 | JGI IMG/M metagenome (GOLD analysis project Ga0209810, IMG submission 187159) | Surface soil microbial communities from Centralia Pennsylvania, which are recovering from an underground coalmine fire - Coalmine... | ecosystem: Environmental > Terrestrial > Soil > Unclassified... | reverse complement strand
AGCGGCCGGGATCAATGACGCTCAGGAGCTGTCCAAGACCCAATCACTTGGCGGCACGCTCTTTCGCTGCTCCAGAGATTGCCGTCCTCGTCAATGCGCAGCCCATCGCAGTAGCCCGGTTCGATCTTGTGGAATATCTCGCCCCCGGTGAGTGTCCTGCCGTCCGGCGATAGTTCGAAAATCCGGATGTATTGGCGCGGATTTTCTTTGGTTTTGTCGCCGGTTTCCGAAACGTAAAGCCGCCGCTCGCCGGGGGAGAACGCAAGGCCATTCTGCCCGTCGAAATCGCCGGCGACCAATTGCAGCTCGCTGCTTTCGGGCTCATACCGATAAAGCCCCGGCGGTTGCTCTGAAACCTGCCTGCCGCCCTCATAATCATTGGAGATCCCGTAGAGCGGATCCGTGAACCAGATGGTTCCGTCCGATTTCACAACAACATCATTGGGAGAGTTAAGCCGCTTCCCGTTATAGTGCGAGACAAGCGTGGTCACCTGCCCGTCCAGCTCGGTGCGATACAGGCACCGCCCGCGATGCGAACACGCCACGAGGCGGCCTTGCCGATCGCGCGTTTGCCCATTCGCGTAGCCGGAGGGCTAGCGATAGACGGAGATGCCCGTTTCTTCGCTCCAGCGCATGGTCCGGTTGCGCGGAAGGTCGAAAACGGCAGCCGGATCCCAATTTTCTCTTTCACGCGGCAGAAAATCGCCGCGCTCCAAAAGCAAAATGCGCTTGCCGCTAGGGGCCAGCCGGCGGGCAAGCGTTCCACCCCCTGCCCCAGTTCCGATAATGATAATGTCATAGCGCTCACTGGCCATCCCGAATTCGCTCTCCCAAACCGATCATCCGCCGGTCGTAAAGCCAGGAAATAATGTCATGCCGCCATCGACGTAGAGGGACGCGCCAACGACATAGTTCGAGTCGTCCGATGCAAGCCATACGGCTGCGCGCGCAATGTCTATTGGCTCCCCAATCCGCTTGAAGGGAATGAGCGTCATGAGCGCGTCGTAGGCCTGTTTCGTTTCCCAGGCTTTTCTGTTAATCGGGGTGCGAATCGCCCCCGGGGCGATACTGTTCACTCGAATGCGATGCGGCGCATACTCCTGGGCAATGCTCTGCATCATCATCATAATGCCGCCCTTAGAGGCGGCATAGTTCGCGTGGCTTAATCCGCTTTAGCGTCATTGAAATTGGCCACTCGCTCCATTGTTCGCCTCGGGTAGGTGACCGGTGATCAGCCGTGCCCCACGGCGATATGTTAGGCTCGCCAGGCGGGATTTTGGCAGCTACTCCGTGCCCGCGCGGACCCGGTTTGCTTCGATGGCGATGAATTTTCATGAGCGCGGCCGGTGATGCCAGTAGCTAGGTGTTCCCGCGCCCCTCGGAAAAGCCTTCTTCATCTCAGCGCCTGAGTATACGCAACGGCACCCCGTCTCCCAATGTTACCGAAAGCTGTGCTCCTCAGCGCTGGATTCCCGTTATCTGATGCATGGGCAGCATGTTCTGGTTCAGATGGTACATGATCCAGAGCGAACCGCCGATGATGAGCGCGACGATAAGCACAGCAAAACCCAGCGCAAGCACGGTGTTGATATTGTCCGGTGCCGTCGTGATGTGCAGAAAGAAAACCAGGTGGACTCCGATCTGTGCGATGGCGAGCGCGGTGAGGGCGGCCGGAAGCGCGGGCTCCCAGATCCAGCGAGTGCCCGCGGTATAGAACGAGAGCACCGTGAGCAATACCGAGAGCATAAGGCCAATGAAATAGCTTCGGATTCCCCGGCGGATGCTGCGGCTGGGATTATCCAGGAATCCGGGTGCGACATCATCCGCGTCCCGCACATTGCCGTCGTAGCTCACCGTAGGACTCCCACAAGATAGACAACCGTGAACAGCGCGACCCAAATAATGTCCAGCATATGCCAGAGAAGATTGAAGCAAAGGAGTCTGCGCAGAATATTGGGACGGAAGCCCTTGATAAAAACTTGGGCCATCATCGTGCCAAGCCACAGGAGCCCCGCGCTCACATGCGCCCCGTGACACCCAACGAGCGTGAAAAAGGATGACAAGAAGGCGCTGCGTTGCGGCCCCGCGCCTGCGGCCGCCATCGCAGCGAAATCGCGTGCTTCCAAAATGAGGAACGTAAGCCCGAGGAATCCTGTGATCAACAGGCCGAGCTGAGTCCCGGCCTGGCTCCGCGCGTCGGTTGCAACCGCCGCCAGGCCGCAGGTAAAGCTTGAGGCAAGGAGCAGCCCGGTTTCCACCGCGACGCCAGGGAGGTGAAACAGCTCGCGCCCGGACGGCCCGCCTGCGGTCGCGGTTTGCAAGGCGGCGTGCGCCGCGAAAAAGGAGGAGAACATGATGACGTCGCTGAGCAGGAACAGCCAAAAGCCATAACCAACGATCACCCGTTTGGAGGCCGGCCCGCCCTCGCCGTGACCTTTGGCATAGATGTCGGCCAGCGCGACATCGCTTGGAATGAGCCTAATTCCGCGGCGTCCGAGCTTGTGCGGATCGAGCACGGATCCTGGTGGAGTTCCGCCCGCGAGAACCCCTGCTCTCGCCCGAAAGAAGGTTTCCTCGCGGGCTTGCCTGCGTGCGCGATCAATCCGGGCAACGTTGTCCGCCGGTATCACGTACTCTTCGACATCGCGCCATGCGAACCACACGAAGACCGCGTAAGCCGCGGCAAGACCCGCACCGACCAGCCACCAGATGTGCCAGATCATCGCAAAACCGGTGGCGGTGGCGAAGAAAGCCGTAATAAACCCAGTTGGGCTATTCCTCGGCATCTCGATCGGCTCGTAGTAGGGCTCTGCCGGCAGGCATTGAGCCTCGATCGCGCGCCGTTTGATGTCCCAGTAAGGCTCCGCGCCGTGCACGTTGAAGAGCACTGCGAAATTGAAGGCAGGCGGCGGCGAGGCCGTCGCCCATTCGAGCGAGCGGCCATCCCATGGATCGCCGGTTTCATCCCGCAATTGGCTGCGGCGGCGGATGCTGACAATAAGCTGGGCCGCTTGGCATAGGGCCGCGCAGCTCATAATCATGATCCCTACGGCGGCAATCAGGATCCACGGCTGCCACAGGGCCACGTCGTAATGCTGCAAGCGCCGCGTCATCCCTAAGAGCCCCGCGGCGTAAAGGGGCACAAAGACAACCCAGAAGCTTATGAACGTGAGCCAGAAGGCCGCCTTGCCCCAGCGTTCGTCGAGCCTGAAGCCGAACGCCTTAGGGAACCAATAAGTGAGGCCGGCAAAGCTAGCAAACACCACGCCGCCAATAATGACGTTGTGGAAATGGGCGACCAGAAAAAGGCTGTTGTGGAGCTCGAAATCGGCTGGGACCACGGCGAGAAGCACGCCGGTCATGCCGCCGATCACGAAAGTCACGATGAATCCAACCGACCACAGCATCGGCGTCGCAAAACGGATGCGGCCGCCATACATTGTGAAGATCCAATTATAGATCTTTACGCCAGTTGGGATTGCGATGATAGCGGTGGCGGCGCCAAAAAGGCCGTTGACGTCGGCTCCCGCTCCCATTGTGAAGAAGTGGTGCAGCCAAACCATGAATGAGATAAGGCATATGCCCAGCGTCGCCGCGACCATCGAGCGATAGCCAAACAACGGCTTGCCCGAGAAGGTGGAGATCACCTCGGAGAAGATGCCAAATGCCGGCAGGACGAGGATATAGACTTCCGGGTGACCCCAGGCCCAGATCAGATTTATAAACATCATCATGTTGCCGCCGGCCTCGTTGGTGAAAAAGTGGAAGCCGAAGTAGCGGTCGAGGGTCAGCATCGCGAGTGCCGCGGTGAGGATCGGGAAGGCTGCTATGATCAATAAGTTGGAGGCAAGCGCGGTCCAGCAGAAGATCGTCATCCTCAAATAGCTCATGCCTGGCGCGCGGATCTTGAGGATCGTGGTGACAAAATTTATCCCGGTCATCAGCGTGCCAACGCCGGAGATCAGCAGGGCCCACAAGTAGTAATCGACACCCACTCCTGGCGCGTAGCGAGCCTCAGACAAGGGCGGATAAGGCAGCCATCCGGTGCGCGCGAACTCACCGATCACTAGGGAGAGGTTGACCAGCAGAGCGCCGGTCGCGGTGAGCCAGAAGCTCGTGGAGTTCAAAGTCGGGAAAGCGACGTCGCGCACGCCGAGCTGCAGAGGGACCGCAAAGTTCATGAGCCCGATCATGAGCGGCATCGCCGCGAAAAAAATCATGATGGTTCCATGAGCGGAGAAAATCTGATCGTAGTGCTCGGGCGGGAGATAACCGGGTGAGTGGAATGCGAGCGCTTGTTGCGATCGCATCATGATCGCGTCGATGAATCCGCGCACCAGCATCACCAGGCCGAGGAGCACGTACATGACGCCGATCCGCTTGTGATCGACGCTCGTGATCCACTCGCGCCAAAGGTAAGGCAGATGCCCTGCGAGAATGACCCACATGACAATCGCGAGGACGATTGATATCACCACCGAGCCGGCGATGAGCGGAATCGGCTGGTCCCAGGGGATCGCTTCCCAGGTGAGCTTCCCCAAGATTCTCATTTTGCTCCTCGAGGGCGGACCGGCGGCCCGCTTCCTTCGCTACCCGGTCCCTGACCGGGCGGTAGCCGGCCGGCCACGATGTCCTCGAACAGGCCGGGCTCCACCGAATGATAGGTGAAGGGATTTACGTTCTGGGATTCGTGCAAGAGCGCGAGGTAGCCGTCGCGGTCCAGCCAGCGTTCGCCCTCCTCCACCTTGGCGACCCACTTCGCAAACGAATCAAGTGGCACGGCATGCAGAATGAAGTGCATGTCAGAAAATCCGTCGCCGCTGAATTGGGTGGATTCGCCGTAGAACTCTCCAGCATGGTCTGCTTGGAGATGGAGTTGTGTGACCATTCCGTGCATTGTGGCGATCATGCTGCCGAGCTGAGGCACGAAGAACGCGTTCATCACGGCCGCCGAGGTCAGAGAGAGGTGCACCGGCACGCCAGCGGGAACAAAAAGCTCGTTCACGCTTGCGATGCCCTCATCAGGATAGATGAAAAGCCATTTCCAATCGAGGGAGACAACCTGCACTTCGAGCGCCTTATCTTGCGCTGTGATCGGCTTATAGGGATCGAGATCATGTGAACCGATCCAGATCACGCCGCCGAGAAAGACGATGATCAGGATAGGGATTGCCCAGACAACAAGCTCGATTCGGCCGGAATAGACAAACTCCGGCTGGTAGCGCGCTCTCGGATTAGACGCCCGGAACCACCAGGCGAAGAGTAGCGCCGCAAGAATCGTCGGAACCACGACGAGCAACATGGCGCCTAGCGCATCGAGGAGGATTTTCGCATCCGCCGCGCCAATCGGCCCCTGCGGGTCCAGGACCCCTCCAGAACATCCCGTGAGCACCAAGCTCAGGGGAACGGCACCTGCTGCTGGCAAAAGGAATTTCAGGCGCTTTGACGCCAGAACCGCGACCTCTTTAAGTAGCCGCCGTTCCAAGTGCATTGAGACGGGCCCCCCTAGCCAGCTTGCATGACGACCACACAATGTCTCGGGAGCGCGTTCCCATTCATCTCACGGCTGCCATAATAGGCGAGGCGGGCGCGCCTCTGTCAAGGATGCGAAGCGCCGGCTTTATGCCGTAAACGCGTCTCCGGTAGCCTTGCCCATTCCAGCTATCGACGGGCGATATTTTCGGCTGCGTTCTGGCGCTCAAGCTTGCCGTGGCGCCAAGCAGCCAAAGTTTCCCAGAAAGTAGTCCGGCCCACTGCAAACCCAATGAACCCCGGAAGTCCGGCTGCTCTTAGCTGCCTTTTCGGCCAACGCGTGCACATGCTCAGCATAACTATTGTAGACGATGAATTAATGGCGAGCCTTGATGAGCCGTACAATCGTTCCATCGCAACTGAAGCCAGAATCATTAATCAACGCACGCCCGGCTTTACGATCAGCCGGTGGATTTATGGCGGCATGCATTAACATTTCGAAATCGGGCGCTGTTGTACGCCGTGAACGGATCACCACCGAATGGCGGCAGGCGCGGCAGCAGCTTCACAAAGCCGATTCTAATGGCGGCTTCAGAAGATCAATTATCATTTCTGTGTATCGCTCCCCGAAGGCGGCGGTCTATGCAAATGGCCGGCTCAGCTTTGCAGTAGCATGACCTTCCATCCGGCCCGCGATTCCTTTATCGGCTTGCCGCTTCGCCTGCTCAAGGACGCCTTGATCGAAGAATGTCCAGAAGAGAAAAAAAGCAGGACGGTCATGATCGGTGCGCCGGCGAATTCGGCAAGGCGAAATGTCAACCCATCAGCACGAGTATGATAATGCTGAGTTCGAGAACGAGATTGGTGGAGGCCATTTCGAAGGCCATTGCGGCGGTGAAGTCCGTGCCTTTACGGAAGAGCGAGCGGGCCAAAGCCACGGACGCGTGAGAGCACGAACAGGCCACGCGCGATGCCTCGACGAACGCAACAAGATCGCTTTCGCCCAATATTACGTGGCAAGCCGCGCGTTTGCCGTGAACCAGGATTTGATTGCGGTGACGCGCCGCATGCGCGAGACCGCCGAGTCCCGCTATGTGGCGGGGGCAGGCGACCAAGCCTCGGCGATTCGGGGGCGCGGCGAAGAGACACCGGCAAACATCGGAACCGCCCGTCTCGAAGGCGACCGGGCGGCAGCGCAGAGCGTCCTCGACGCGCTTCTCTTGTGAACCAGTGATTGCGCAAAATGCGAGGCAGGAAATGGCCAAACGCGGTGGTGTCTCGGTGGTGTCCACCCCGCCATGACAAGAGGACCCGTACCATCGTCGCATGGGAAGCGATTGATCTTTCAGGAAATTTTCGAGCGGGCGAAGGGATTGGAACCCTCGGCCCCAATCTTGGCAAGGTTGCACGCTGAGCGACGCTAGTCTAATCAGTTACGCAGGGGTGTTATCACCTCAATTGGGGATCAATCGCAGGCCCGGAGTCGATAGCGTAGATTTGGGTGGTGTGGGGAAAGGCGGTAGCGGTCCTCCGCTACCAAACGCAACGGCGCGATGTTTCCCGGAGTAAATCGGGTTCTGCCCGGCCGCTACGCGGGCCTCGTCAGGGGATGGTGCCGGTGAGGCCTAAGATATGAGGAAGCACCTCCTCCAGAGGTGCCGGCGAGATACCCAAGGCGGCGAAGCTTGGCGCGTCCACTGCCGCGACGCTATCGCGTTGCAGGAGCTCAACCTGATTTCGCGTGATGAGCGGCCCGGGCATCAGCTCTCCTATTGAGGCGAGCGTCTGCCAAAGTGCAACCGGCACCGGAATCAGAAGCGGCTTTCGGCCGAGACTTTGCGCAATCGTTTCGAGCAGCGCTCGGGAGGTATAGATACGCGGCCCGCCGAGTTCATAAACTTCAGCATGGGGCCGTTCGACCGTCCGGGCAATTGCTTCTGCTACATCCTCGACATAGACCGGCTGCAGCCTTGTTTGGCCGCTTCCAAAGAGCGGGAAGGCGGGCAGGCGGCGCAGAACCGCCGCGATCGGGGTCACAAAGGCATCGCCTTTTCCGAACATCACAGAAGGCCGGACGAGCGTGGCCGCGGGAAACGCCCGGCGAACGGCCCTTTCCCCCTCCCCGCGGCTGCGAATGTAAGGCGAAGGGGAGCTGGCGTCGGAGCCAATACCTGAGACATGGATGAGCCGCTTGATTCCGCCTTCCTCCGCGCGCTGCGCGACCCGGGCGGCTCCCGCGACATGAATGGAATGGAAGGTCAGCTGGCCTCTCTCCAAATAAAGGCTGACGGCATTCACGGCCGCTGCGGCCCCCGCCAGGGCATTGGCAACGGAGAGATCATCGTTAATGTCGGCATGGACCGGTTCAATGCCGGCGTGAACGGCGGGAAATAATGCCGCGGCGCGTTCTGGGTGCCGGGTTGCAATCCGAACGGAAAGGCCACGCTCAAGCAGATGCTGGACCACGCGCCGGCCGAGAAAGCCAGTCCCGCCGAATACAGTCACCTTGTCTCGTTCCATGATGCCTCATCTGACGAGAAATAATAGCCAGAAACGCAACATTCCGCGCAATCGCAGCTGGTTTGCTCATCTCTGGCAGGAATCCTTTGGCGAACCCGATCCGATTGCTCCCGCTTCAGCCCGGCCAAATCCGGCGCAGTGGAGCGACAGCCGGATTACCGCCGCATGGCTTGGGCATGCGACTGTGCTTATCAATTTTTTCGGCATACACGTTCTCACAGACCCGGCGCTTTTTCCGCGGATCGGCTTGCGCCTGCCTGGGCTTACTCTCGGCCCCAAACGGCTGACAGCCCCGGCCTTGACGGCTGAAGAGCTCCCCCGCATCGATCTCGTCCTCCTCTCGCATGCGCACTTCGATCATTTTGATATTCCGACGCTTGCCCGGCTTAACCGCTCGGCCATGGTAATCACCGCTTCACGGACAGCCGATCTGCTTCGTTGGCAACGTTTCCGCCAAGTAAGGGAGCTCTCTTGGAACGAGACAAAGCAGCTCATAACGCACGCCGGCGGCATCAAAGTTACTGCCTTCCGCGTCAGGCACTGGGGAGCCCGGATGCGGCGCGATGCTTACCGCGGCTATAATGGTTATCTCCTTGAGAGAGAAGACCGGCGCATCCTCTTCGGCGGCGATACGGCGCTGATCTCCTTTGCGGAATTGCAGGCTCACGGGCCGATCGATCTCGCGATCTTGCCGATCGGCGCTTACGACCCCTGGATTCACTCTCATTGCACTCCAGAGCAAGCCGTTTGCATGGCCGATGAAGCTCGCGCCCATTTCATCTTGCCTATACATCACCAAACATTCCGCCTCAGCTTCGAAGGGTTCTTTGAGCCGATCGAGCGCCTTCAGACAGCGCTCAAGAGCGCGCCGGAGCGGATTGCCGTTCGCGAAATCGGCGAAACTTTTGTCCTGCCTTAGCGGATGGCTGCTCCGATAAGCTTCGTTCAATGGCGCCGCTGCCGCGCAACATAGTTTTGTTCAAAAGAAGCGCCGCGGCGGTTGTCAAGGCCGCCGGGGCAGCTGATCCGTATGAACCTGTTCGCCTCTCGATAGCCGTGCTGCGATATCGGCTGTCTGCAGCCAGCCGCGCTCTGTTGGAGAGTGCGCCGCGAGGTAGCGGGCAACCGCGACGAGGATATGCTGCCCAGGCTCCGTGTTGCCCCATTCAGCGAATTGACGCACGCCAGCGTCGAACATTTGAAAGGCATGGAGGCCTGCATCCTCGCGCAACAGAGCACGCGCCAGGGCGGAGATGATTAAATCTGGCGGATAGCCCAAGGTGAGATGGCGCATCACAAGATTCGCCGCTGCGTCAATCTGGTGCTGGCGATCGAAGACATCGAGCAGAGCAGACCGGATTCCATCGATTGCCGACGGCATGGATTCGAGCTCGGCATCCCCTCTGGCTGGTAGCCGCGCCGGCGGCACGTTCAAATAGCGGATCAGGTAAACAGCAAGAGCGCCGTGCAGGAGGGCGCGCGATGCCTCGCTGCAATCCGCCACATGCTCTGGATCGCCGCTAATACGCTTTAGAACCTGATGCACCGCGTTGCAGTAAGTGAAAACGTGATGGGCCGCTTCCCAATCGCCGTGCTCATTCGCCGTGCCAAACCGCGCAACTCGCAGCGCCGCCGCATAGGAGAGCGAGCGGCTGAGATCGGCACATGAAGCTCCCTCAGAAGCCGCAGCGAGCAGCGCGGCCGCGATCGTGCCGGGATCATCACCCAGAAGATGCTGAGCTAATCGAGAATGCTCCAGCCACGGCCCGCGGTCACGGCCTGTTGCCAAGGCGGCTGCCAGATCTGTGGACGCGCCAGTGCAAAGCGCCACAAGGTCGATGGGCTGGCGCCATTCCGTCGATTCGTCCGCACCGCGTGCGGCGACCATTTGACCGGCAACCCTAGGCAGCAGATCGGCGGCATGCTGCCATCCGGTCAAGTCGAGGCATTCGAAACTCTTGTTGATGAAATCGAGCGAGTGTCCGCCATCGGCAAAGACACGGTCGGTTTCCGCCGCGATCAGAAGTCCGGCGAGCACGGCTGGCGGCGCTGCGCTGTCTATGGCGGTCAAAAGAGTGCGCTCGGCCGCCTCGCGATGCCGGACAGAACTCCAGCGCCGGAGCCAGCGCTTCAGCACCGCAGAAGGGGGACGGCTCGACAGGGGCGAGCGCGGCCTCGCGGGCGCTTGGCCGTCGCAGTCCATGGCCACCCGCCGGATGCCGTGAAACAACGCCAAATAGGTCTCTTCTTCAGGAAGTACCGCAAGGACATTACCGGCCGCGGTCAGGATCGTCATGCCCGCGCCCCAGCCGTCGCGATTGCGGGCCCCAAACAGCGCAGCTTGTCGCAGGATCTCAAGCGGGGGCACGCCCGCCGCCAATTGGCCCTCTATGGCCTTGGCAATGACGAGGCCGAGGTTATAGGCCATGCCTTCTTCCAGCCGCTGCCGCCAATAAGCGGCATCCGAGCGCCCGAATTCCGGCTCCACCCATATTTCTTCCCCGCGCTGTTCGACCGCGCAGGCCGGCACATCATCGGCCCAAAGATCAAAGGTGCAGCCACTCGCAAGATCAAATCGCGCGTGGTGCCAATGGCAAGTCAAAATGCCATCTTCGATGCTGCCGCGATCGAGCGGGAAGCCCATGTGGGGACACCGGTTGTCCAGCGCAAAAACCCGGCCCTCATGTTCGATCACCAGTATTGGCCGGTGCGGGCCGCGCACGACAAGGCGTCCCTTGCTTCTGAGCTCCTGAATTGTGCCTGCGCGTACGAATCCGGCCTTCACGGCATGCCTCCCGTCGTCTCCCTCGGCTGCGGCCGTGTTTTTGATGAGCCAGGCGAGGCTGGCGTTATACTTAGCGAAGCCCCGGGGGACCTTTGCCCGGCAACCCAGACCGCAAGGATGGTCAGATCTTGAGGATAGAACGCGACGATATCGGCCCGGCACCCCGGAGCGATCCGGCCGAGCACATGCCCGAGCCCCAAAAAGTTCGCGGGCTCAGCCGAGGCGAACGCCAATGCTTTCTCCAAGGGCAGATCCAAAAGCCGAACGCAATTGTGCACCGCGGCCGCCATAGTGATTGCTGACCCCGCGAGGGTGCCATCCGTTGCCGTGCAGCGGCCGTCGCGTACCGTGATCTGTTGTCCCTGGAGCACAAACTCCCGTTTACAACCGCCAGCCGGGGGCATTGCGTCGCTTACGAGCATCGCATGACCAGCGCCCGCGCGGAGGGCAAGCCGGAGCATAGCCGGGTCGGCGTGTATGCCATCGACGATCATTCCGTAATAGGCGCCGGGCGACTCGAGCGCAGCCGCGACCGGGCCAGGCTCGCGGCTGGTAAGCGGCCGCATGGCGTTAAAGAGGTGAGTAAAGCCGGTCAGTCCCTCCGCCATAGCGGCGAGGGTCTCGCGATAAGTGGCCATGGAATGACCGAGCGAGACTTTGATTCCCGCGCGAGCGAGCTCCGCTATAAAACCCGGAGGAACCGCTTCGGGAGCCAGCGTCACCAGCTCTACGAACTTACGAGGGCGGATGAGCATGCTGCGGTGGCGGAGTTCGGGGCGCCGGCAGAGATCGCGGCGGTGAACACCCGCTCTTTGCGGTGAGAGGAATGGGCCTTCGAAATGAATCCCAAGCACGCCTGGCTCAAGCGCAGCCATCATCTCGACGGCTTCTAACGCGGCAGCCATAACCTCATCGGTATCGGTGATCAATGCCGGCAGGAGTGCCGTCGTGCCAAACGCGCGATGGGCGCGGACAATTTTGGAAAGCCCATCCGGCGTCGGTTCGGCGTTGAACAGGGCGTCGCCTCCGCCATTCACTTGAATATCGATAAATCCCGGCGCGAGCCATGCGCCCGGGGGCAGTTCGGAAACGTCGCGTAGCGCGCTGATCTCGCTGCGCGGCATGAGTGCCACGATTCGGGATCCCTCGATAATGATGGCACTGGAGCGGTGTGTGACGGCGCCATCAAACACGAAGTCCGCCGTAATCGCACGCAGATCAGACCGGCTCATCGCGTGCGCGTAATTTTTCGTAAGTGGCGCGGCTGACCGGCATCCGTTCCGCGTACGCTAGCGAGACGGACAGCCATGATATAGAAGCTTTGGATCAGGCATATCGGATCGGTTTCCGGATGATCAGGAGGAAGCGTTGGAAGGCAGTCCGGATCGTCATCCCAATCGGTGGTAAACAAAGCGGCTCCTTTCGCCCTGAGATCCGTGGTCAGTTGCCTCACGCTTGCCGCAGCCGCATCGGTTGGGGTGAATATCAGAACCGGATACCCTGGCGACACAAGGGAGACCGGCCCGTGCAGGAACTCGGCCGAACTGAATGCTTCAGCATGCAGGACCGTCATTTCTTTCAATTTGAGGGCTGCCTCCCGGGCAATGGCCAGCGTGGGACCTCGCCCAACCGTCACCAAACTATCCGCTCCGCCAATGCGCTCCGGCAAATAGCTCCAGTCCAGCTTGGAAGCGGCGGCAAGGCGATCCGGCAAGCGCTGCAATGCGCGGGATAGCGCCTCATTGCCCGCCCAAAGTGACACCAAGCGGGCCAACGCCGAAAGCGATGCAACAAAAGTCTTGGTTGCGGGCACGCTAAGCTCGGGCCCGGCAGCCATCGGCAAAATGAACTCGCACTGCCGTGCGAGCTCGCTTTCAGCGTCGTTGGTGATGCATGCCGTGACCGCACCGGATGCGCGGGCTGCGGCAGCTTGCTCGATCAAATCGGTACTCATTCCAGATTGCGAGATTGCTATGAACAGCTGGCCCGGCAGGCGCAGGCGTTGGCCGTAAATGCTGACGATGTTCGGCGCCGCCGCCGCGACCGGAATCCCGAGATACCGTTCGATCAAATGCTTACCGAAAGCGGCAGCATGCGCGGAACTGCCGCGTGCACAAGTCACGGCAACAATGGGCGGCCTTTGCTGCAATCGAGCGGCGAGAGGCTTGAGCATCGCCGGCAAAAGCTGCTCCTGCCGCTTGACCGCTTCCGGAGCCGCCTCCATTTCCGCAATTATTTGAAAATCGGCGCTCGTCATCGGATGTTTTCACTCTGTGGCCGCTTCACGCGGCGCCAATCTTCGCCTAAGGGGCATGCGCGAGGCGAGTGGCTGCTCCATTGCCGCATCGCACCTCAAGTAGCAAACCCGAGTCGATCGAGCGCCTTCTTTATTGGCACTTTCACATGTGTCCAGCGGAAACAGAACGCCCAAGCCCCCGCTACACCAGGATTGACCTGTGGGAACCGGCCGAGATCCTGGAGGCAATGATTGAGAGCCAATTTTCGGCCGCGGCAGCTGTGCGCGCCTCGCGCAGCGCAATCGAGCATGCAGCGCTTGCGATAGCGCGGCGATTGATAGGGCCCGGCCGGCTCATATACGCAGGAGCTGGCACATCCGGCCGTTTAGCGGTGCAGGACGGGGCAGAGCTCATGCCGACGTTTAGCTGGCCCCAGGAACGGCTTCTGCTGCTTATTGCGGGCGGGAAGGCGGCTCTCTTACGATCGGTTGAAGGCGCCGAAGATGAGGCTGGGCACGCCGCCGAATTGGTGCGGCAGCATGGCGTGAACGAGGCCGATGTCGTCATTGCTGTAGCGGCGAGTGGCACGACGCCATTCACGGTGACGTGCTTGCGTGAAGCCAAACGGGCCGGCGCTCTAACCATTGGCCTTGCTAACAACCGGGATACCCCGCTTCTTGAGGAAGCCGATCATGCAATTTTGCTCGATACCGGCCCCGAGCCAATCGCAGGTTCGACCCGGATGAAAGCCGGAACGGCTCAGCGGATAGCACTGATCTTGCTCTCCTCGCTCGTGATGATTCTCCTGGGCCGGGTCTTCGAAGGACTCATGGTGGACGTTCAAGCCTCCAATAAGAAGTTAACCAGGCGGAGTGAAAAGATACTATCGCGTTTAACGGGGAGAAGCAGTGAGGAGATAAGGCGCGCCTTGGGCCGGACGGGCGGGAGGGTCAAGCTCGCATTTCTCCTTCTCCAAGGCTTTGGGCTGACCGAGGCCGAGGCGGCTCTCGATTTGGCCCACGGCCATTTGCGCCAAGCAATGGAGTTGGCCGCCGGGCGCCGCTATGCCGGACCTGAAATCCGTGATGCGCGTTCCATGAAGCCAGTGCAGACTGAGGAACGGAGCACCTCGAAATAGGAGCGGCTTCTCGCCAGAACCTAAGGCGGCGCGCGCGTGATCGATCGGGACCGCCGCACGCGAAAGCCGGTCTTGGAGCCGGCCGTATGCGGCGCCCGCCAAACGGGGTGCGGCGGCGATTCTCATCCGCAAGCGACTCTTTTGAATATCGCAGCCCGGCTCATGAGGTCTGCACCGCAGCCTCAGGTCTTGAAAAATGCGGCTCTTTGCATTGCCAAACTCATGGAGCAAAACCGGCCGGCTGAATTGGCGCGGCGGCGATTGCGCAAAGACTCTCGTCAGCCTCACCGGCGTGCTGTTGGGTTGCGAATTGGCAGCACCGCAACGGTAATCTGAATTCTGGCTTCGGGCCGTTTTCTGAAATGGATTCACAGCGACAACCGTCGCGGCCGAGAGTATAATTTTTTATGCTTTGAGTAGCCGGGTATCTAAAGCGTCGCAGTGGGCGCATGCCCGACTGCGCCCCGTTCGGAGGTGCGCCGATGCCGATTGGCCATGACCCTGCAGGGCTTGATCGTTGCGCTCATGCTGCGGGCGGAGATGCTGCTGGTAGGCGCGGCCCCCCCGGTCATCGTGCCGCTCGACACAATCGAGCTGGCACCTTTACCGCAGCATTGTGGATCACGTCTCGCGAGGGGAAGCCGCCCCGATTCTCAGATGTCAGCCATGGAATGGCCGTGGTCCGGTTAAGACGGCAGCGTAAAGTGCGCGATAATTCGCGGGTCTCGTGTGAATGCCCGTTAAATAGCAGATTCGCCGCGACATCATGACCGCGTGTTACCGTACGGAGAAACGCTAATGTCGAGATTTCGTGTGATCACCAGTCCGGCGCCGCGGCTGGTCCACCCGACAGTACGCAAGATCGGAAGGGGCGACCTTCGATATGCTCTTGCCAAGGGCATGGAGGACTTTTTGACCATGCCCTCGTCGCTCTTTTTTCTAGCTCTCATCTATCCGGCCGTAGGAATTTGGCTGATCACCGGAAGTTCGCCGCATTTGATCTTCCCGCTGATCTCGGGGTTCGCTCTCGTTGGGCCCTTCGCCGCTGTCGGCTTGTATGAGATTAGCCGGCGGCGGGAGCGCCGCCTCGATCCCTCCTGGAAAGATGCCTTTGCGGTGATGCACTCGCACTCGATTTTGTCGATCCTAGCCCTCGGATTCGTCCTGTTGGCGATTTTCATCTGCTGGCAATTCACCGCCCACTATCTGTACTTGGCGATTCTTGGCGCGGCCCGCCCGGAGACCTTTGGAGGATTTTTGAGCGAGGTGCTTACCACGCCACGCGGCTGGCTCTTCATAGGAGTGACCGTCGCGACAGGTCTCCTTTATGCTGCTTTGGTCCTAAGCATCAGCGCCGTCTCTTTTCCCTTGCTTCTCGACCGCAACGTTGGTGTCCCGGTTGCTGTTTGCACTTCGGTTAGAGCGGTGTTGAAGAATCCCGCGACGATGGCACTCTGGGGATTAACCGTCGCGGGAATTCTAGCGGCAGGATTCCTGCTGCTGCTCGTCGGGCTTGCTGTCGCCGTGCCAGTACTGGGGCACTCAAGCTGGCATCTTTACCGAAGGGCCGTGGATTGGACCACCGTCGATTGATCCGTCGCTGCATCCTGCTTGAGTTATCGCCGGAGCCACCCGGCGATTAGAACAGTGTCATTCTCCGGAGCCGCTGGGTTCGATTGTCATGTGCTCAGTGCTGGCTCCTTCCGTCCCAAAGAAGGTAACCCGGGAGAGGTGCGTATAGCCAGACTCAAAGGCCATGATGGCCACGAACAGCAAAACGGCCCCGGGGGGGACAAGAATCGCATAAATCAGGGCGAGGCGCTCCCAAGCCATATGCATAAACACGGCCACAATCAGGCCTGCCTTCACAATCATGAACAGCAGGATCAAGGACCATCTGAGATACCCCTGCAGGCCAAAATAGTCGACTAGATAAGAGCATGTGCTCAGAACAAAGAGCCAAAACCAGACCAAGAGATAGACCTTGATCGGGTGCTGCTGCCCCTCTGCGTGCGCGGTTTTCCGTGCCATCCTTTCCTCACCAAAGATAGAACAGCGCAAAGATGAACACCCATACAAGATCGACAAAGTGCCAATAAAGGCCCATGGTTTCGACGATCTCGTAGCGGCCTTTCCTGCTCGTAAAAAAGCCTCGCGCTCCGCGGTCAAAATCACCGCGCCAAACCTTGCGCGCGATGATGAGGAGGAAAATTACCCCAATCGTCACATGAGTGCCGTGGAAGCCGGTGATCATGAAGAAGCTCGATCCGAATTGAGCCGCGCCCCACGGGTTTGCCCAAGGCCGCACTCCCTCCATGATCAGCTTGGTCCACTCGAACGCCTGCATGCCGACGAAAGAGGCGCCCAGTGCCGCTGTTACCAGCATGAGAATCGTGGTCGTCACGCGATCGCGGCGGTAGCCGAAATTCACCGCCATCGCCATGGTGCCGCTGCTACTGATTAAGATGAAGGTCATGATCGCGATCAGGAGGAGCGGCGTTTCCACCCCGGCAACTGTCAGCGCGAAAACCTTCCCGGTGTTCGGCCACGGCACCGTCGTCGACATCCGCACCGTCATGTAAGACAGCAGAAAGCAGCTGAAGATAAAGGTGTCGCTTAAGAGGAAGATCCAGATCATGGCCTTCCCCCAAGTCGCGGTCTTGAATGCGGTCTGATCGGAAGCCCAGTCGGCCGCGAAGCCCTGCCAGCCCCCAGGATGCGAAGGCGCTTCCAACGACCTTGGAGAGGCAGGGCTCAGCACCTCGATCCCAGCGTCCCGCGAACTATATTCAGGCGCAGCCGACATGACGCCTCCTCACAACATACCGCAGATGAAGGAAATTAATCCGCTCCCTGGCCGGGACGGATCCGTGAACAACAAAAGACCGAAAAAGACAAGCCAGACCAGAAGCAAGAAATGCCAATAAATCGCGCAGAGCTCGATGCGCAGCTGGATTTCTTTCGCCGTAATGCCTTGCCATGCCTTTTCGGCAGCCGCGCCGAGTGCGGCGAGACCGCCCAACAGATGCACCCCGTGAATCCCGGTGATCAGATAAAAGAATGCGGCCGCGGGGTTGGCGGTTAGGTAATAACCCGCGGCATTGAGCTGTTGCCATGCGATCAGCTGGCCGGCAAGGAACGCGAGCGCAAACCCGGCTCCTACAACAAGCCCAGCCTTCACGCCCTCCACCCGCCGGCGGCGCGCCGCGGCCCGCGCCCATTGCAGCGCGCCGCTGCTGAAGACCAAGAGCCCCGTGTTGAACCATAGGATTGCCGGAGCCGGCACAGGCTTCCACTCCGGAGCGTTCAGTTCCGGCATGTTCATCCGCATCATGAAAGCGCTGAAGAAGAGCGCAAAGAGCGTGCCTGCGACGGCGAGGAACACGCCCAATCCAATTTTCGCGGCAGGCAGAGATGGTGCGCCCGCGTCGCCGATCGGGCCCGTCTCCAGCCAGGGCTTTGTTGTGATTCTTTGCTGCGCCAGCCACCAAGCGATTACGGCCATCACGGCAGCAAGGAAGAGAGCTAGGACACTCATACCGGCGCCGCCTGCCTTGAGGGTCCTTTCGAGGGCTGGTTTTGCGGCAGAAAATCTTGCTCAGCGCCTGGCACGCTATAATCGTAGGCCCAGCGGTACACGACCGGCAACTCCTTGCCCCAATTGCCATGTCCGGGCGGGGTTTCAGGCGTTTGCCACTCGAGGGTGGTCGCCCTCCACGGATTGGACCCCGCAAGCTTGCCTTTGTAGAAGCTCCAGACCAGATTGAAGAAAAAGATGATCTGTGCGGCTCCCACAATCAGCGCAGCAACGGTGATAAAGACGTTCAGGGCTGCCGCCGATGGCGGGACAAAAGCCGTCTCGCCGAGCTCATAATAGCGCCGCGGCACTCCAATGAACCCGAGGTAATGCATCGGGAAATAGATCGCATAAGCGCCGAGAAAGGTGATCCAAAAATGGATGCGGCCGAGCGTGTCGTTGAGCATGCGGCCGGTAATTTTAGGATACCAATGGTAGATGCCGCCGAAGACGACGAGAATGGGCGCGATGCCCATCACCATGTGAAAATGGGCAACGACGAACATTGTGGCGGAAAGCGGAACATCCACAATGACATTGCCAAGGAACAGGCCGGTGATTCCTCCATTCACAAACGTCACAATGAAGCCGATGGCGAACAGCATCGGGACGGTGAGGTGGATATTGCCCCGCCACAGGGTGAGCACCCAATTGTAGACCTTAATAGCGGTCGGGACGGCAATGATGAGAGTCGAGGTCGCAAAGAAAAATCCAAACATCGGATTCATACCGCTGATATACATATGATGCCCCCAGACAATGAAGCTGAGGACAGCGATCGCCACGATCGCCCACACCATCATCCGGTAGCCGAAAATGTTTTTCCTCGCATGCGTGCTGATGAGATCGGAAACGATTCCGAAGGCTGGCAGAGCCACGATATAGACCTCCGGATGGCCAAAAAACCAGAACAAGTGCTGGAATAAGATCGGGCTTCCGCCTTCATAACTTAAATGCTCTCCGGCCTGGACGATGGCAGGCATGAAAAAGCTCGAGCCCAGCAACCGGTCCAGAAGCATCATCACGCAAGCCACGAAGAGGGCAGGAAACGCGAGGAGCGCCAGCACGGTCGCAGAAAAAATGCCCCAGACGGTCAGCGGCAGGCGCATCATCGTCATCCCTCTTGTGCGCCCCTGCAGCACGGTGACGACGTAGTTCAATCCGCCCATCGTAAATCCGATAATGAACAGGATCAGGGAACTGAGCATAAGAATGATGCCCCAGTCACGCCCGGGTGTGCCCGCGAGGATTGCTTGCGGCGGGTAAAGGGTCCAGCCGGCGCCCGTGGGACCGCCTGGCACGAAATAGCTTGCGACGAGAATGAGCACTGCGAGAAGATAGACCCAGTAGCTCAGCATGTTGACATAGGGGAAAACCATATCCCTCGCGCCGACCATCAGCGGAATGAGGTAATTGCCAAACCCGCCAAGGAAGAGAGCCGTGAGCAAATAGATCACCATGATCATCCCGTGCATCGTGATGAACTGGTAGTAGGCCTCCGGGGAGATAAGGGAAAGAGTGCCTGGAAAAGCGAGTTGCAGCCGGATGAGCCACGACAAAACCAAGGCCACGAGGCCAATACCCATCGCCGTCAAGGAATATTGAATGGCGATGACCTTGGCATCTTGGCAGAAGACGTACTTCGTGATCCAGCTCTTGGCGTGATAGAGCTCGACGTCTGGGACTTCGGCAGCTGGAATGGCACCATCGACGCGAATCTCGACCATCGGTCCTCTCCTCATCCTCCTGGCAGGTTTACGAGATCTGTAATGCCTTCACGAGAATCATTCCTTTGCCGCAGCGAGTGCTCCAGAAGAGGGTAACCCATCGCGCAGATTTGCTTTTTGAGCATGGGCCGATAATTCAGCAAAGGTATGCTGCTTAGCCAGCCACGCCTGATAATCGTTCTCGTTCTCAACCACGATCGTGCCGCGCATCTGCGGGTGGCCCACCCCGCAGAAGGCGGCGCAGAGAATCTCGAATGTCCCAATCTTAGTCGGCGTGAACCAGAAATAGCTTTCAAGGCCTGGCATCAAATCCATTTTAGCGCGGAACTCAGGCACATAAAAATCGTGCACCACGTCTATCGAACGGAGCAAGACCTTGACGGGTTTGCCGGCCGGAAGATGCAATTCGTTCCCCTCGACAACGATATCATCCTGGCCGCCGGGGTCTTTGGGATTTAAGCCCAGAGGATTATCGGAACTGATGAAGCGCGGATCAGAGAGTCCCAGCCGGCCGTCCTTTCCGGGCAAGCGGAAACTCCACTGCCACTGCTGGCCAACCACCTCCATCACAGCCGCGTCCTCCGGGACAGTGATGAATTGGTACCATACAAAGAGACCCGGCCCCAGGAGGGCAATCACGGCCACGGTCGTCCCAATCGCCAGGGCCCACTCTAGTTTATTATTCTCGGGCTGATATTGCGCCCGCCTCCCCGCCCGGTGCCGGAAACGAAGGATGCAATAGGCCATAAACAAAATTATGGCGACATAGCCGGCGCCCGTGATCCAGAACGTGAGGATGACGGTGCCATCGATGTGGCCCCAGTTCGAGGCGATCGGCGTAAACCACCAGGGGCTCAGCAAATGGAACAAAACCGAGCCGACGACTATCAATACCAAGACGATCGCAAGGGCTATGGCCATTTTGTTTACCTACCATTGCCTCCAATAGAATGCGAGCCCGGGTTCGCACAGCTAAAGACCTTGCCTAGCCATAAGCTTTGCAATTGCCCTGGCCAGAAGCGGGCCTCTAGGGCCGCGCATAAATTTATCACGGGCGCTCCTCCGCCGCGACCAACTTTTCTCGACAAGGGAGAACTGGACTTGCCATGAAAAAGTGGAGAGCCATTCCCTACGGACAGTAGAGGAGGTGGCTATGAGCGGCAACAGCCGCGGCGCTCGCCGTGTGGACGGCTTCGCCAGAACTCGCCGCCGCGCCGTGGATGCGGCCGCGCATCACGGGCAAAGAGGGCCGGCCGGCTTGGCAAGACCGCAAGCTCTTGCCGTCGCCTGCCTCCTGGCCGGAAGCGCTCCGGCGCTTGCTCAGGAGGCGGCTGGCAATGCCGCAGCCGGCCGTCAGATAGAATGCCCTCGACGACTGAACTTGCGATCAAGGTCTTTTTGCGCACGAGCCGCGGCCTCATGCCCAATTACCGGGTAACCCGCGGAGAGATCGAGGGCGTCGCAGCATTCATTCTGAGTTTGAAGCATAAAGATTATCCGTAGCCAGCGGAGTTGCGGGCTGTCATTCAGGCGCTCCAGCGCTGCGCCATAAATGCGCGGCAGATCTTCGTGACGGACCTTGAACGCTTGCTCCGGAGGAACTGGCGGGGCAGTGCTTTGGAAGGATTATCTTGAGGAAGCTTACGAAGTCTGCTGCCGTTATCACGCTCGCGGCCGCCATCGCCGCCTCTCAGCCGCCCTCGGTTCCGGCTGCGAGCCGCAACGGGTTATGGGCTGTCGTCCATGACCTGTGCGTTCCACTCTATCGCGGCATTGGCGTCCCCTTCCCCTGTCGCGAGGTCAATCTCAATGGCGGCGCTGGCCGAGGCTTTGCCGTGCTTCGGACGGCTTCGAGCCCCTCCCATTTCATTCTCGTCCCGACGGCTCGCGTCTCAGGGATTGAAAGCCCCTTGTTGCAAAGCGAAGAGGCGCCGAATTATTGGCAGGCTGCCTGGGACGCCCGCCACCTTGTCGAAGAAGGGGCAGGGCGGCCATTGCCGCGCGATGCGATCGGGATGGCTGTCAATTCCGCCGCGGGCCGCAGCCAGGACCAGTTGCATATCCATGTCGCCTGCGTCCTGACCGCCTTGACAGGTTTCCTCCGGAGCCACGAGCTCGAAATCCACGGCTCATGGTCTCGACTGCGCTCAACCTTTGCAGGACACAAATTCCTGGCGATGAAAATTGAGGCCGAAGATTTGGGCAAAGCGGATCCGTTCAGGATTCTGCCACAGGCGCTTGGGCCCGGCGGGCTTCTGCCAAAGAACCAGACGCTCGCGGTGATCGGAGCGGTTTTCCGCGACGGCAGGCCGGGTTTTTATTTGCTTGCCAACGATGCCCGCGCTCACCCTCTAGAGGTGGTCAGCGCCGAGGGGCTGCTGGATGACAAATGCGCCAAGAGACAGCGATGACCAAGGGGAGCCTGGCTGGGGCGGGAGGATTCGAACCTCCGCATGGCGGAATCAAAATCCGAGCGCGCGCCTTTCCTGGCTATTCCCGGCTTTTTCCTATTGCAAGATAACCAGTTGATTTATCGGATCATCCCTTTCATGTAGTTTCCCGACTTTCCCCGGCTTATGATTCTCGTTGGTAGCCATTTGGTAGCCAGGATGAGTTTTCATGTCAACGATCGCGCTGACCAAGCGGAACATCGATTCCCTCAAGCCCGAGGCCACCCGGTACACCGCCTGGGACTCCGAAATTTCGGGCTTCGGCTTGCGTATTGCGCCAAATGGCCGACGGGTCTACATTCTCAAGTATCGCGTCAACGGCCGCCAAGGGTGGATTACGATTGGGCGGCACGGCTCGCCCTGGACGCCGAAGGAAGCCCGGATCGAAGCCCAAAGGCTGCTGGGGGAAATCGTGCGCGGCATTGATCCGGCCGAGAAACGCCGCGGTGATCGCAGGGCAATGAGTTTCGCCGACCTTTGCGATCTCTATCTAGCTGAGGGTGTTAGTCACAAGAAAGCGAGCACGCTTCGATCCGATCGAGGGCGCGTTGAGCTCCACTTGAAACCACTTCTCGGCGCGAAACGCGTTGATGCCATTGGCCGGGCGGACGTTGAACGGCTTCAAGCGAAAGTGCGGACCGGCAAAACAGCAGCTCCAGCAGGTTCAAAAAGACTAGGGGGGAGCTCCGCGACGGGCGGTCAAGGCGTCGCCGCGCAATGCGTTGCTTTGGTCTCGGTCATTCTTCAATTTGCCGTTGACCGCGGGCTTAGAGCCGACAATCCTGCACGAGGCGTAAAGAAACCGCCAGTGCGGAAGATGCAGCGCTTCCTTTCTAGTGATGAATTGGGGCGCCTCGGCGTTGCCTTGGCGCAAGAAGGAAGCAGCCCCTACTCTGTTGCAGCGGTAAAACTTCTGGCTTTGACGGGGTGTAGGCTTGGCGAAATACTTAATTTGCATTGGAGTGACGTCGATCTCGAACGCGGGGTGTTGAACCTGCGTGATAGCAAGACGCGCGAAAAGATCATTTATTTGAGCCCGCCCGCCGCTCGCATTCTGGCCGAGCTCCCTCGGATTGTTGGCAATCCCTTCGTCATCGCCGGGAATCGCGCCAGCGGAGCGCTCGGTGGGATAGACAAAATCTGGTCAAAGCTCCGTAAGCGCGTCGGCCTGAACGACGTCCGGCTTCACGATTTGCGGCATACCTACGCGAGCACCGGGGCGGCTAGTGGCCACGGCTTGCCTATCGTTGGCCGATTGCTGGGCCATACGCAGGCCAGCACCACGAGCCGTTATGCGCATCTTGCGGATGACCCTCTCAGGCGCGCAGCAAACCAAATCGCGGCTACTATAAGCGCCGCGATGGACCGCGCGCCGACCGCAGAAGTCATGCCACTCGAGAAACAGAACGAGGTATAACTGTTTGGGTGGCCGACACGGAAATCCATTTCATGTCATAGGCTTGGTCAATCGTCTGCTGAAAGCACGCGACCTGACTGCCAGCCTGGATTTGATCATCATGCACGCGGCCGATGAGATCAAAGACAAGAGCAGGGCCCCAATCAGCTCTGGCAAACCGACTTCACCTATGGGGACCATCGGTTTGGGGCCTGCCTCTCGACCGTTCTCGACGACTTCTCGCGCGGCATCCTAGCTGTGAGCTTTCATTAGGTTGTCCACCCGGTCCTGGCCGAGGAAGCTGGAGTTGCGACGCTTCAGCGATTCTCGGGAGGACCGGATGAACGTGCACAAGAATGCCCGGCTCACGCCGCGTGG
>Ga0209810_1002275_pt1 | contig 23697 bp, 17 predicted proteins | sample Coa_R1_7_FD_187159 | JGI IMG/M metagenome (GOLD analysis project Ga0209810, IMG submission 187159) | Surface soil microbial communities from Centralia Pennsylvania, which are recovering from an underground coalmine fire - Coalmine... | ecosystem: Environmental > Terrestrial > Soil > Unclassified... | reverse complement strand
GGCCACCGGGTCACCGTGGTCGATCCGAGCCCTGACGCCCTGGCCGCGCTGGAGCGGCGGGCCGCGGAGGCCGGGGTATCCGGTGCGGTGCGGGCCGCGCAAGGCGATCTGGCCACCGTGTTCGACCTGCTCGAACCCGAGTGCGCCGACGCCGTGCTCTGCCACGGCGTGCTCGAGTTCGTCGACGACCCTGCGGAGGGCTGCCGTACCGCACGCGGACTGCTGCGGCCCGGAGGCATCGCCAGCATCCTGGCCGCGAACCGCACCGCGATCGTGCTGGCGCGGGCGCTCGGCGGCCACGTCGCGGAGGCCCTGGCCGCGCTGCACGATCCGCGCGGCCGGTTCGGGGCCCACGATCCGGTGCCGCGCCGTTTCGGCGAGCAGGCGCTGCGCGACCTGATCGAGCAGGCCGGGCTCACGGTGCACGCCGTGCACGGCGTGCGGATCTTCGCCGACCTGGTGCCGGCCGCCGCGACCGACGTGCCCGCAGGCAGCGGCCCGGCCGCGAATGTCACCGACCTGCTGGCCCTTGAGGCCGCCGCCTCGGCGCTGCCCGAGTTCCGGGCCATGGCCACGCAGCTGCACGTGCTGGCGGGGCTGGACGAGGCGTAGCCGGCGGGCGACGGTAGGTCGCACCCGTGTTCAGTGGAAGGTCCGAAAACGGAAAATTGAGTAGCGCCGTTCCACACACGCGGGGGCCTGCCTATCCTTGACTTCGAGAGGTGTTGGTAGTGAACGACCGCACCTCGCCTTGCGTCACGTCCAGCGAGGAGGAACCCGTGCCGCTGTCCGAGCATGAGCAACGGCTGCTCGAGCAGATGGAGCGGGCGTTGCACGCCGAAGACCCGAAGTTCGCGTCTGCGCTCCAGGGCGACAAGCTGCGCCGCAGGCTGCGGCGCCGCGTCGCGCTCGCCGTGTTGGGGGTGCTCGCGGGCGGGGCGATGATCGGCTACGGGATCGTCACCAAGCGCGTCGCACTCGACGCCGCCGGCGGCGCCGTGGTCGTCGCGTGCGCGTGGCTGGCATGGATCGTCTGGCGCAGGGTCCCCGCGCCCGGGCAGATCGTGCCGGCTTCCAAGCTGCGTCCGCGCCGCTCGGCACGGGCCGGTTCCTTCGGCCAGCGGATGGAGCTGCGCTGGCAGCGCCGCCGCGAGCGCGACGGGTTCTAAGCCCGTCCCGGCCGGCTCCCGCAGCGCCGGAAGCAGTCCCGGCCAGGCCGGTAGCTGCCCACTGTGATCTGTGGTTTGTGATCCGTGATGCGCACCGGCTCGGGTCGGCAGCGGCGGCCGTGCCGGCCCGGTTTTCCCGTCAGTCCTGCGGCTTGCGGCCGCCTCGGTAGATCGACGCGGAGACGCGTTCGCGCCGCTCGCGCAGCCGGGTGAGCGAGGAGGCGGGCAGGATCGCGGCCCTGATCCGGTTCGCCCGGCTGGCGTGCTCGGCCAGCGCCGCCCGCAACGTGCGTAGGTCCTTGGGCAGGGCCCGCAGGGTCGGCTGGTCGTACTGCGAGCCCGGCGCGTACCTGGCGCGCTCGGTCAGCGTGGTCACCCGGCCGAACGCCTCGCGGGCCTCATCGTCCATGCGCGCGGCCGCCGTGAGCCTGGAGGCCGCCTGGCGCGGGGTGTCGCTGTCCACCCACTCGTAGCCCAGATCGTCCGCGCACTCGCGCAGTTCGGCCCACGCCGCCAGCGCGATGGTGGCCATCGGCGAGCGCTGCGCGTCCTGGCGCCAGCGGCTGCCGGCCCCGGACTGCGACACCTCCGGCACCTCGCCTCGCGCGGCCCGCGCCAGGTACCGCTCAGCCTGCTTGACCAGCACCCGCCGCTTGCGCCGCCGCCCAAGCCGGCCGAGCGCGGGCACCGCGGCCAGCAGCAGGAGCACCAGGACCGCCAGCTTCCCGCCGATCTGGGCCGCGCTGCCGGTCAGGAACCAGTGCTCGAACCAGCGCGGGATCACGCCGAACGGCCCCCACGAGGCGAACGGCCGGCTGCCCGCCAGCACGCCGCCGTTGTCCGCGCTCTCGCAGCCGCCGGAGATGCGCCGGATCTGCGCCGGGCACTGGCTCGCGCTGGCGCTCGGGTTCGCCGACGGGTTCTGCGCGGAGAGCGAGGAGCCGCCGCTCGGGTGCAGCTGACCCGGCGTGATGCGGGTCCAGCTCGGCGAGCTGCCGCGGCCGGAGCTCTGGATGCTCACCGTCGGCTCGAACCGCAGCCAGCCGATGCCGGAGAAGTAGAGCATCGGCCAGGCGTGCGCGTCGTGCGTGGTGACGATGTACGAACCGTCCGTCTGCGCCGTGCCCGGGGTGAAGCCCACGTCGACGACCGACGGGATGCCCAGCGAGCGGGCCATCGCCGCCATCGTGCCGGCGAACTGCTGGCAGAAGCCCTTGCGGTCCTTGAGGAACGCCTCGATCGCGCTGTTCCCGTCGCCGGCCGGGACGCTGAGGCTGTAAGTGAAGTTCGCCAGGAACCAGTCCTGCAGCTCCAGGGCCTTCTCATACGGCGTGCGGCCCGCGGCCGTGATCTGCTGCGCCTTGGCGCGCACGTCGGCCGGGAAATTCGAGGGCAGCTGCAGGTACCGGCCCAGCGAGGGGTCCAGCGGCCCGGTCGCCGAGTCCGCCTGATCGGAGGTCGGGACCACGTCGACGCTGGTGACCGTGTAGCGCAGTCCCTCACGCGACCGGCTGGCGGAGTCGCCGGGCACGATCTCCAGCGTGCTCGGGTCGTAGAGCGGCTGGTTGATGCCGCTCAGGTTGCTCGGCGCGTACGGCGCGGGGACCGCGTCGAACGCGAAGTTCCCGATCACGGAGATCCGGGTGGTCACCTGGGTCTGCTTGATGCCGCCCGTGGTCAGGCCCGGAATCGTCAAGGCCGCGCTGTTGCCCATCGGGCTCTGTGGAAGCGAACCCGAGGTCCACTTGTCGCCGTCGAACTTGTCCAGCACCGACATCTCGAGGTAGTCCGAGCGCACCTGGCTGGAGTCGGTGGTGTATCTCAGCAGCGGCACCGCGTTCTGCGAGGTCAGCGACTTCTGGATGGTGACGCTCTGGTCGATGCTGATGGTGCCGCTGCCATTGCCGACCCCGTTGCCCGCGCCGGTCTTGAACACGCCAGGCAGCGTCGGGATGAACCAGGGCAGCACGAGCGCGGCGGCGACGGCCGTCGTGGTGATCCGGCGGGAGAGCGAGCTGTGCGGATTGTTCACCGGCCCGGACAGCTCACCCGGCACGCGCGTCGGGCCGCCGAGCGCACGACCCCAGCGGTTGAGCCGGTCGTGGCCCTCGGCGCTGACCAGGGACAGGTAGCCGATCGCCGAGACGGCGAACGCGAGCCAGCTCATGCCGCCGGGGCGGCGGGTCGCCGGGATCAGATACACGGCGAGCAGCGGGAGCCCGGCCAGCACGGCGCGGCGGTAGGTGACGGCGATGGCGTCGATGAGGATCGCGAACGCGGCGCAGACGATCGCGACGATCGTGGTGATGCCGGGGGTCGCGGCGGCCGGCGGCGCCTCGTGGCTGATGTCGGCGCGGCCGGCGGATATCTGGTCGGCCAGCTCGTGCAGCGCTCCGGGGCCCGGCACGATCAAGGCGATCGCGTTGTCCGCGGCCCGCAGCAGCGTCAGCGCGAGCAGCGCGGCCACCAGCTGGGCGAGCACGACGATCGGTCGCGGCAGGCGCGCGTTTCGGGCCAGGTGGCCCGCGGCGCCGATCACCAGGATCAGGACGAGGCAGACGGATAGCCACGACCCGGTCTGCACCAGGCGCTCGAGCCCGATGGCGGCCGTGGCGGTGGCGATCCCGGCGGCGACGGTCAGGCGCAGCGGGGCACGACCCGGCTGTGTCATCGTGAGCCTCCTGTCATCGCCCGGCCTCCGCCGCGCCGTTTCCCGCGATGTTGGCTTCCATCGGGCTGCTTCCCGCAGTACTGATACCGGCGGTGCTGATTCCAGCAGTGCTGATACCGGCAGTGCCCGCGCGAACCGGGGCTGCGGCGGGGGCCGGGGCCGCACCGACGTTCAAGGACTCGTCGCTCACGCCGACGCGTGCGGCGGTATGCCGGGAAGCGATCCGCCACAGGTCGGGGAACTTGTCCCCGGCGCGGGCGGTGACGACCTGCCAGCCGCCCGCCTCCAGGACGGCGGCGGCGTGCCTCTGGTCGTCGTCGAAGCCGGGCGGAAAGGCTGCGGTCGGCGTCGAAGCGCCCGCCCACGTCTGCGCGTCAAGGAGGAAGGCGACCGCGCTGGCCGTGGCCGGCTTGGCCCGGGCCAGGTCGGCGGCGTCGGTGCCGGTCAAGGTGCCGAGAAAGGCGATGATCAGGCTGTCGGCCCGGTCGTCGGCGGCGGCCTGACTAAGGCTCAGACTGACCGCGTGCACCGGACGCAGCACTGCGAGCGTGTCGAGTACCGCGTCCTCGGTGTCGGTAAGGATCGAGCCGCCGCCGTTAGCGGTGCTCAGGTGCACCGTATAGCCGTTGTTCAGCAGGTGGATCGCGCTGCTCGCGGCCGCCGAGACGGCCCACTCCAGCGACGCGGTCGGGCCGGTGCCGCGGTGCGCGCCGGAGCGGTTGTCCAGCAGGATGGTGCAGCGGCTGTGCCAGGTCTGCTCCTCGCGGCGCACCATCATCTCGCCGTGATGCGCGGTGGCCCGCCAGTGGATGCGCCGAAGCTCGTCGCCGTAGCGGTATTCGCGCACGCCGACGTCGTCCTCGCCGGCCGCGGCCGCGTGTGCGGCATGGCCGTCGCCGTGCCCGGCCCATACCGTGCCGAGCGTGATCGCGGGCAGCGTCTCGACTTTGGGCGCGACCGTGAGCGTGTGTTGCGCGGTGAACGAGCGGGTTAGCTCGAACAGGCCAAGCGGGTCCGCGCTGCGCAGCGAAAGCGGGCCGAGCTGGTAGCGGCCACGGCTGTCGGAACGCACCCGGTACGCGACGCGCCGACTGCCTCCCGGCTCGATGCGGCGCAGGATGAAGCGCGGACGCGAACCGAGCGTGTACGGTACCTGATCCTCCACGAGCAGCGGCGTGCTCGGCAGCCGAGCCGCGTTCTCGAGCCGCAGATGGACGCGGGCCGGAGAACCGACGGGTACCCGTGCCGGCTCCAGGCTCCGCCGACACGCGATGCGGTAACGCGACGCCGAGGTGATCCCGGCCGCCGCCAACGGCAACGCAACCAGCAGGATCGCCACCCGCAGCAGCGGGCCGTAGCCGAGCAGGATCGCGCAGGCGGCCGAGGCCAGCCCCGCGGAGAGGAAGGCCCGGCCGCGGGTGGTCAGCCCGGCCGAGAACGTCCGGAAGGTGCTCCGGACCTTTGACTGCGGGCGGGTGTTCATCGCTGACCGCTCGTCAGGCGCGTGGGCGCCGTGCGGATTGGACATCGACGGGGACTTGGTCGAGCAGGTCCGCGACGATCTGCTCGGGGGAGCGGCGGGCGACCCGGGCCTCGGCGGTGGGTATCAGCCGGTGCGCGAGCACCGGTACCGCCAGTGCCTTGACATCGTCCGGAAGAACGAAATCCCGGTCCTCCAGCGCCGCCTTGGCGCGCGCGGCCCGCACCAGGTGCAGCGCGGCGCGCGGTGACGCACCGAGCCGCAGATCGCCGACCGAGCGGGTGGCGGTGACGAGGTCGATCACATACCGCTTAACGTCCTCGGACACATGAACGGTTCGTACTGTCTCGATCAGCTTGATGATGTCGTGCGTACCCGCGACCGGCATCAGCTCGTCGAGGGGGTTGGCGGCACTGTGCCCGTCGAGCATCCGCAGCTCTGCGGCCGGCGCCGGGTAACCCATCGCGATACGGGCCATGAAACGGTCGCGCTGGGCCTCGGGGAGCGGATAGGTGCCCTCCATCTCCACCGGGTTCTGCGTCGCGATGACCATGAACGGGGTTTCCAGCGGATAGCTGACCCCGTCCACCGTCACCTGCCGCTCGCCCATGCACTCCAGCAGCGCGGACTGGGTTTTCGGCGAGGCCCGGTTGATCTCGTCGCCGAGCACGATGTGCGCGAACACGGCGCCGGGCTTGAATTCGAATTCGCGCCGCTGCGGGTCGAAGATCGTCACGCCGGTCACGTCGGAGGGCAGCAGGTCCGGGGTGAACTGGATGCGGCGCACGGTGCAGTCGATCGCCTTGGCCAGGGCCTTGGCCAGCATGGTCTTGCCGACGCCGGGAACGTCCTCGATCAGCAGGTGGCCCTCGGCAAGCAGCACGGTCAGCGCGAGGCGCACCACGTCCCCCTTGCCCTCGATGACCGACTCGACTCGCTCGTGGATCCGGTCGGTGATCGCGGAGGGCCGGTCCACCCGCTCCGTTCCGGACGTGACGCGCTGAATCCGGCGCTGATCGTATTGCTCGCCGTCCTGCGCCTGTGTGCTGCCCGGCACCGGACCCTCCCCTCGTTCACGGCCACGCCTTAGTCGGCCGTTGGGGTCATCTTGCCCGATGCCGACCGTGTATGTGCAAGAGCCGGCGCAGCGGTTTCGATTTGGGCTGGACGTGAACCTGAGCTTGATCGAATCCGTGTGGCTCCCCCCTTTTCCGAAGTAGTCCGGAAACCCGGAATCTGCGGTGAAGTGGAGCACTCGGACGGCGTAGGGGGCGGTTTGTGGAGTAGAGTGGAGGGAAGTGGAGGCCGTGTGGGATGACGTCAAGGCGTGGTTACTCGTAACCCGCCCTGCCGGGTCCTGTGCGCAACGTCCGCTGACCGTCGCGTCCCGAGGGCAGTCCGAGGGCGAGCGGTCCGTCCCGGCCGGTAGGAGGCGCCGATGTTCCTCGGCACCTTCGTCCCGCGCCTGGACGACAAGGGCCGGCTGATCCTGCCGGCCCGGTTCCGCGAGGAGGCGGCCAGGATCGACGGAACGGAGCGGCTGGTGATCACGAAGGGGCAGGAGCGGTGCCTGTCGGTGTGGCCCGCGTCGGCGTTCGCCGAAGCGGCCGACCGGATCCGCCGCGCCCCGTCGGCGGGACCGCTCGCCTCGCCCCGCGCGGTCCGCGACTACCTGCGGGTGCTCTACGCGGGCGCCAGCGAGCAGTCCTTCGACAAGCAGGGCCGGATCACCCTGCCGCCCGCGCTGCGCGAGTACGCCGGCCTGACCCAGCAGGTCGCCGTGGTCGGCGCGGACACGCACTTCGAGCTTTGGGACGCGGCGGCCTGGGACCGCTACGTCGCCGAGAAGGAACCGGCCTTCGCCGACCTGGACCAGGACGATCTGTTCCGGGGGGTGGCGCCGGACCTGCCCTGACCGAGCACGTCGTTCGAGTGATCGAGCCAGGGCCGCGAATGCCGCCGAAAGGCGGCGCGCCGCGGCCGTGGGCCTCCACCCGCTCACCCGCGTTCTGAAGCCCCTTCCCCGGTTCCAGAGCGTCCGTGAGTACATCCGAGCGGGCGGGGACCTACGGCCGCGGCGCCGTGTCCAGTGTCGCCCCATCGGGGCGTATCGGGGTGCTGCGTTGCCATGGCGTGTCGCGCGGGCGGCGCCGCGCCGGGTCTGGGTCGCCGCGATTCGGTGCCGGTGAGCTGCGATGGAATACTGACCGGCATGGTGACGGATCCGCGCCGCGGCGGCGACAAGGCTCGAAAGGGTGATTCGCGAGCGGCGGCCGACGCGGAGTCGAGCGGGGATCCAGAGCGATCGGACGGGCGAGAGCCGGCTGGCCCGGCCGGGCACGTCCCCGTCATGCTGGAACGCTGCGTCGAGGCGCTGGCCCCGGCCTCGGTCCCCGGCGCGGTCTTCGTCGACGCCACCCTCGGCCTCGGCGGGCACAGTGAGGCGTTGCTTACCCGGTTCCCGCAGATCCGCCTGATCGGACTCGACCGCGATCCGCAGGCGCTCGACCGTTCGAATCGGCGGCTCGCCGCCTTCGCCGACCGCATCGAGCTGGTGCACGCGGTCTACGACGAACTGCCCGCGGTGCTCGATCGGCTCGGCGTGCCGCGGATCCACGGCATCCTGTTCGACCTCGGAGTCTCCTCGCTGCAGCTCGACGTGCGCGAGCGCGGCTTCGCCTACGCGTATGACGCTCCGTTGGACATGCGGATGGACCAGGGCGCGCCGCTTTCTGCTTACGAGGTGGTCAACGGCTACTCGGCCCCGGACCTGGCCCGCATCCTGCGCGACTATGGCGAGGAGCGGTTCGCAGGACGGATCGCCTCGGCCATCGTCGCGGCCCGCGCGAAGGAGCCGATCGCGACGACTGGACCGCTGGCCGAGCTGGTGCGCGCTGCGATCCCCGCAGCCACGCGACGTACTGGAGGCCATCCGGCCAAGCGGACTTTCCAGGCGCTGCGCATTGAGGTCAACGCCGAGCTGGCCGTGCTGGAGCGGGCCATACCGGCCGCCGTCGACGCGCTCGCGGTGGGCGGCCGGATCGCCGTGCTCGCCTACCACTCGCTGGAGGACCGCCTGGTCAAGCGGGTCCTCGCGGCCGGCGCCGCCTCGACGGCTCCGCCCGGCCTGCCGATCGCGCCGCCAGGGACCGAGCCGCTGCTCAAGCTCGTGACCCGCGGAGCCGAGGAGCCGACCGAGGCCGAGATCGAGCAGAACCCGAGGGCCGCCTCCGCGAAGTTCCGCGTCGCCGAGCGGGTGCGCAAGGGAGCAGTCGCGGATCGGCTGACGAAGGCGAAGACGCAGCGGCGCTTAAGCGACCTGAGGCTGTGTCTGCCTGAAGCCGTATCAACCTGAAGCTGTGTCTACCTGAAAGCGTGGCTGTAAATCTGAGAATAGGGGCCACAGGCCGCGCCGTTGCGCCGCCCGGCTCGGGCCGTGCGGAATACTGGCCGCCATGGTTGCAGCAGGCACGGGGGCCCGGCGATGAGCGCGGGACCGCCTGACCGGCCGCCGGAATCGATCCGGCGGCAAGTGCGCCGTCCGGGAAAGGCCGGACCCGTCGCCGTCATCGAGGGCTTCGCCGGACGCCGCTCCGTGGTCCCGTTCGCCATCCTCGTGCTCTGCCTGCTCGCCGTCGGACTGGTGCTCCTGCTCTTGCTCAACACCGCGCTCGACCGCGGCGCCTTCGAGATCCAGACCGCGCAGAGGAAACAGAGCCAGCTGACGGACCAGCAGCAGGAACTGCAGCTGCGCCTCGCCGGGCTCTCCGCCCCCGGGGCCCTCGCCTCCCAGGCTGCCGGCCTTGGCTTGGTACCGAACCCGCGTCCGGTGTTCCTCGACCCCGGCAACGGTGCGGTGCTCGGCATCCCGACCGCGGCACCTACCACCGCGCCGCCCGCACCGCCCGCGTCCCCGTCGCCGTCCGCATCGCAGTCATCATCGCCCTCGGCGACCGCCACGGTCAGCGCGTCTCCCGGTGTCTCAGGCAGGGCCATGCCTCCGGCGAACGGCCCGGCCGTAGCCGCCACGCCCGGCGCATCGCCCAGTTCCCCTGCTGGCGCGTCGCCTTCTCCGCAACCCTCCACTTCGCCGACCCCGTCGGCCTCAGCCACCGGATCGCGCCCGTGAGCCCGGATCGCAACGGCAAACGCCCGGACAACGGCAACCCGGCCGGCGGCCGCGGCGTGCCGCCGCGCCGCATTCCCAGCCAGCCCGCCAAGCCGCGCCCCGCTGCCAGAGCGCGCACCGAGAACCGGTTCACGCCCGCCCCCTCGCGCCCCTCGGGCGCGCCGTCAGCCACCGCCGCCAAGCCGCTGACGCTCGGCGATCCGCGCCGCCGGCTGCGCGTCGGGATGATCACGATGGCGTTCATCCTCTCCCTCTTCGGCGGCCGGCTCTTCCAGCTGCAGGCCATGGATTCGGCCGGCTACGGCGCCAGCGCCTCGGCCGAACGCACCCAGGACTATGTGCTGACCGCGACGCGCGGCTCGATACTGGACTCCGCCGGCCAGCCGCTGGCCGAATCGGTTGACGCCGTGGACATCACCGCGGACCCGGTGCAGATCAGGAGCCTCAAGCAGGACCCTGCGGTCTACGCCTCCAAGTTGGCCGCCCTGCTCGGCGACCCTCCCGGCAACGTCGACGTGCTTGCGCTGCGCACCAAGCTCTCCAATGTGACGACGCGTTACGTCCTGCTGGCCAGCCAGGTGACGCCGCAAGTCTGGAACCAGATCAAGGCACTCGGACTGTCCGGGGTCTACGGGGTACCGCACGCCAAGACGGTGTACCCGAGCGGGCCGCTGGCTTCGAACGTGGTCGGTTTCCTCGACGGCACCGGAAAGGGCGCCGCCGGACTCGAGAGCGCGTACAACAGCACGCTCGCGGGCAAGAACGGCCGGATCTCCTACCAGGCCGCCGACGGCACCGAGATCCCGACCGCCGGCATCAACGAGCAGGCCCCGGTGCCCGGCACCTCGATCGAGACCACCATCGACAGCTCCATCCAGTGGGCCGCGCAACAGGCGATCGACGCGCAGGTCGCCAAATCCAAGGCCGGATCGGGCACCGTGGTGGTGATGGACCCGCGCACTGGCGCGGTCCTGGCGCTGGCCACCTCGCCGAGCTACGACCCGTCGAACCTGGCCGCCGCGAACCCGGCCGACCTCGGCGACCGCGCAGTCTCCGAGGTCTACGAGCCGGGTTCGGTCGCCAAGGTGATCACGATGGCCGCGGCCATACAGCAGGGCGTCGCCACGCCGACCACGCGCGTCGTGGTGCCCGGCGCGATCCTGCGCGAGGGCACGGTGTTCCACGACGACACCAGCCACGGCACCGAGCAGCTCACGCTCACCGGCGTGCTGGCCGAGTCCAGCAACATCGGCACCATCGAGACCAGCGACAGGTTCGGCCCGAACCGGGACCAGATCCTTTACCGGTACCTCACCCAGTTCGGCTTCGGCCAGCCCACCGGCCTGCACCTGCCCGGCGAATCACCCGGCCTTCTCGCGCCGCCGTCCAAGTGGAGCGGGTCGCAGCGGTACACCATCCCCTTCGGCCAAGGCCTCTCGGTCAATGCGGTACAGGCCACCAGCGTGTTCGCCACGATCGCCAACGCCGGAGTGCGCGTCACGCCCAATCTGATCAAGGGCTACGTCGACGCGAACGGCCAATTCACCGCGGCCCCGGCAGCGCAGCGCACGCAGGTGGTCTCCGCCAGCACCGCGCACCAAGTCGAGCAGATGATGGAATCGGTCGTCTCGGAGAAGGGCACCGCGCCGGCCGCGAAGATCGCCGGATACCGCGTCGCCGGCAAGACGGGTACCGCCAACCGCTTCGACAGCCGATGCAACGGATACTGCGGCTACACGGCCTCCTTCATCGGATTCGCCCCGGCCGACAACCCGCAGCTGGTCGTCTCCGTGGTGATCCAGAACCCGACCAGCGGCCCGTACTTCGGCGGCTCGATCGCCGCGCCGGTGTTCCAGAAGGTGATGTCCTTCGCCTTGCAGAGCAAGGCGATCCCGCCCACCGGCACCCAGCCGCCGGACCTGCCGGTCACCTGGTGAGACGGCGGCCGTGTCTTGCGGCCGCCCGGCACGATGATCGTGCAGTGACGATCTGGTAACGGTTCTGCGAGCAGGCGATACCTGGCGGGATCTACCGGGGTCGCTGGCACGCGGGCACGCCGGGACACGGTAGCCTGCCCGTCGTGCCGAACCCGCTCAAGCAACCGCCCCCCGCGACCGGCCAGCCGAGACCGGGACATACTCCGCAGCGCTCTCTCGCGGAACTGGCCGAGGCGGTGCCCGAGGCGCTGGTCACCGGCACGCATGACGCGCATGCGGTGGTCATCACCGGCTTTACGCATGATTCGCGGGCCGTGCGTCCCGGCGATCTGTACGCCGCAATGGCCGGTGCGACCGTGCACGGCGCCGAGTTCTCCACTCAGGCCGCAGAGCAGGGCGCGGCGGCGATTCTGACGGACCCTGACGGGGCCGAGCGCGCCGAGGCGACAGGGCTGCCGGTAGTCGTCGTGCCGTCCGTACGCCCCGTGCTCGGCCCGATCGCCGCTCGCCTCTACGACCACCCTTCCGAGCACATGAAGATGCTCGGAGTGACCGGCACCAACGGCAAAACCACGGTCAGCTACCTGATCGACGGCGGACTGCGGGCGGCCGGTTACCGCACCGGACTGATCGGTACCGTAGAAACGCGCGTCGGCGAGCGCGTCATAAAGTCCAGCCGCACCACGCCCGAGGCCCCCGATCTCCAAGCGCTGCTGGCGATGATGCGTGAGGACGGCGTCGGCGCGGTCGCCATGGAGGTCTCTAGCCACGCGCTGGCCTACGGCAGGACCGCCGGGATCCGCTACGCCGTCGCCGCGTTCACCAACCTGACGCAGGATCATCTCGACTTCCACGCCGACCTCGAGGACTACTTCGAGGCCAAGGCGAAGCTCTTCACCCCCGGCTACACCGAGTTCTCGGTGCTCAACACGGACGACGCGTACGGCCGGCGCATCGCGCAGCGGCTGACCGACGCCGACCTGCCGCACTGGACCTTCTCCGCCCACGGCGAGCCGTCCGCGCACTGGCGCGCCGAAGACGTCGAGCCGACACCCGAGGGCTCGCGGTTCACGCTGATCGGCCCAGACGACATTCGCCTGGCCGCATCCGTGCAACTTCCCGGCGCCTTCAACGTCTCCAATGCGATGGCAGCCATCATCACCCTCATCGCAGCCGGGATCGACCCGCAGGCCGCGGTCGCCGGTGTCGCCTCCGTGCCCGGTGTACCGGGCCGCATGCAACGCATCGACGCCGGGCAGCCGTACCTCGCCGTCGTGGACTACGCGCACACACCCGACGCCATCGATACGCTCCTAGCCGCCATTCGCCCGGTAACAGCGGGCCGGTTGCGTATCGTCGTTGGCTGCGGCGGGGACCGCGACCGCGGCAAGCGGCCATTGATGGGCGCCGCGGCTGCTCGTGGCGCGGACGAGGTCATCCTCACCAACGACAACCCGCGCTCAGAGGACCCGCTCGCGATCCTCGAGGCCGCCGCCGCCGGGGCACGCGAGGCCATCGCGGGCGGGGCGAAGGCCACGGTGCGCATCGTGCCGGACCGAGCCGAAGCCATCGCCGAGGCCGTGGCGGCGAGCCGCGGCGGCGACGCGCTCGTGGTCGCCGGCAAGGGACACGAACAAGGACAGGAGATCGCCGGAGTGGTGCACCCGTTCGACGACGCGGCGGTGCTGCGCGCGGCGATCGAGGGATCGCCGGCCGGGCACGGCCCGGATTCCGCGGCCCGCGCGGCAGAACGGCCGGGCCCGCAGTGATCCGGATGACTCTGGCCGAGATCGCACAGGCGGTCGACGGCACGCTGACCGCGGGAACCGACGGTGCCGCGGCGGTCACCGGCCCGGTCACGGTGGACTCGCGCGCGATCGAGCCCGGCGGCCTGTTCGCCGCCTTCGTCGGCGAGCACGCGGACGGCCACGACTTCGCCGCCGCCGCGGTCGCACAGGGCGCCGTCGGCGTGCTGGCGAGCCGTCAGATCGACGCCGATGGCTCGCAGAGCGGCACGGGTCACATTCCGACGGTGCTCGTCGCCGACGTGCAGCACGCGCTCGGCAAGCTGGCCTGCGCGGTCGTGAGCCGATTGCCGCAGACGACCGTGATCGGACTGACCGGCTCCTCCGGCAAGACCTCCACCAAGGACATGCTCGGCCAGGTGCTCGCGGCCCACGGCACGACCATCGCGCCGAAAGGCAGCTTCAACAACGAGATCGGGCTGCCGCTGACCGTTCTGCGCGCCGACGAGGACACCCGCTACCTGGTGCTGGAGATGGGCAGCCGCGGCGTCGGCCACCTGACCTACCTCTGCGGGATCGCGCCGCCGTCGGTCGGGCTGGTGCTCAACGTCGGCAGCGCGCACGTCGGCAAGTTCGGCTCGAAGGAGCAGACCGCGCTGGCCAAGGGCGAACTGGTCGAGGCGCTGCCGAAGGACGGCCTTGCCGTGCTCAACGCGGACGACCCGCTGGTGGCGCCGATGCGCGAGCGCACCGTGGCCCGCGTGCTGACCTTCGGCGAGAGCGCCGAGGCGGACGTGCGCGCGAGCGGGATCGAACTCGGGCCGGATGGCCGCGCCTCCTTCCTCTTGCACGCCGACGCCTACGGCGAGCCCGCCCCGGTCTCGCTGCGCGTGGTCGGGGAGCACCAGGTCGCCAACGCGCTGGCGGTCGCAACGGCGGCGCTCGGCCTCGGTCTGCCGATGGAGTCGGTGGCCCGGGAGCTTTCGGCGGCGGTACCGCTCAGCTCGGGCCGGATGGCCGTGTCGGAACGCGCCGACGGCGTCGTCGTGATCGACGACGCCTACAATGCCAACCCGGAATCGGTGCGCGCCGCGCTCAAGGCGCTGGCCGCGCTGGCCCGGGCCCGGCCAGGGGCCCGCTCCTGGGCGGTGCTCGGGGAGATGCTGGAGCTGGGCGAGCGGTCCGGCGAGGAACACGACGCGATCGGGCGGCTGGCCGTCAGGCTGCGGGTGGACCGGCTGGTCGCGGTCGGCGAGGGCGCCGCGCGGGTGCACGCCGGGGCCAGCCACGAAGGCTCGTGGGGAGAGGAATCCGTGATGGTGGCCGACCCGGATGCGGCCCTGGCGCTGCTGCGCGAGCAGCTGCGGCCCGGAGACGTGGTGCTGGTGAAGGCGTCCAACTCGATCGGCCTCGGCCGGGTCGCCAAGGCGCTGCTCGACGACGATCTGCCGGACGGCGCGGCCGGCGCGGCGTCCGGCCCGGCGGAGGGCGACCGGTGAGGGCGGTCCTGTACTCCAGCGTCATCGCGCTGGTCTGCTCCCTGGTCGGCACCCCGCTGGTGATCAGGATGTTGGTCAAGCGCGGCTACGGCCAGCTGATCCGGGACGACGGGCCGAAGAACCACCTGACCAAGCGCGGCACCCCCACCATGGGTGGGATCGTGATCGTGCTGTCCACGCTGATCGCCTACGGCGCGACCAAGCTGGCCACCCAGCACTGGCCTAGCGCCTCCGCGCTGCTGGTGCTGTTCCTGATGACCGGGCTCGGCGCGGTCGGCTTCGTGGACGACTTCATCAAGATCTACAAGCAGCGCTCGCTGGGCCTGCGGGCTAAGGCCAAGCTGATCGGCCAGGCGCTGGTCGCGGTCATCTTCGCGGTGCTGGTGCTGCACTTCCCTGACCAGTACGGCCTGACCCCGGGCTCCACCAGCGTCTCCTTCCTCACCGACACCACGCTTGTGCTCGGCCCGGTGCTGTTCGTCGTCTGGGCCTACCTGCTGATCTCCGGGACCTCGAACGCGGTGAACCTCACCGACGGCCTCGACGGCCTGGCGACCGGAGCATCGGCGATGGTGTTCGCCGCGTACGTGCTCATCGGCATCTGGCAGTACGGGCAAAGCTGCGTTAACGCACCCGGCCCCGGTTGCTACGCGGTGCGTGACCCGCTGGACCTGGCGATCGTGGCCGCGGCGCTCATGGGCGCCTGCTTCGGCTTCCTGTGGTGGAACGCCAAGCCGGCCAAGATCTTCATGGGCGACACCGGCTCGCTCGCGCTCGGCGGCGCGCTGGCCGGGCTGGCCATCTGCTCGCGCACGGAACTGCTCATCGCGCTGCTCGGCGGCCTGTTCGCGATCATCACGCTGTCCGTGATCATCCAGGTGGGCTCGTTCAAGCTGCGCGGCAAACGGGTGTTCAAGATGGCCCCGCTGCAGCATCACTTCGAGCTCCTCGGCTGGGCCGAGGAGACCATCGTGATCCGGTTCTGGATCATCGCCGGGCTCTGCGTCGCGCTCGGCATCGGAGTGTTCTACGCCGGATGGGTGACCGGGTCGTGACCGACAACCTGACCCCGCGTCAAACCCAGGCAGGACCTCAGGAACCGGCCTGGCAGCAGCCGGACGTCGAGGGGCGCGCCACCATCCCGTGGCAGGGACTGCGCGTCTGCATCGTCGGAGCGCGGGTCGTCGGCCTCTCGGCGGCGCGCGCGGTGCGGAAGCTCGGCGCGGACGTGACGATCGTCGACCGCTACGACGACGAGACGACCACCGAACGCGCGGCGCCGCTGACCGCCGAAGGCATCCGCGTACGGCTCGGCGACGACGCCACGCTGCCGGACGGCTGCGAACTGCTCCTCGTCTCGCCGGGCATCCCGCCCACCGCGCCGATCGTGGCTGCGGCGCGCGCGGCCGGCATCCCGGTGTGGGGCGACGTGGAACTGGCCTGGCGGCTACGTAAGCCACTGCCGGACGGCTCCTACGCACCGTGGCTGCCGGTCACCGGCACCAACGGCAAGACGACGGCTGTGCGCATGCTCGCCGCGATGCTGGAAGCCGCGGGGAAGCGCACGGTCGCCTGCGGGAACGTCGGACTGCCGATCGTCGATGCAGTAACCGCGGACGAGCCCTATGACGTACTGGCGGTCGAACTGTCCAGCTTCCAGTTGCACTGGACCGAATCGATGAGCCCGTTCGCCTCGGCCGTGCTCAACGTCGCGCCCGATCACGTGGACTGGCACGGAACGCTGGAGGAATACACCCGCGCCAAGGGCCGCATCTACGAAAACTGCCAGGTCGCCTGCGTGTACAACGTCGCCGACGAGACCACGCGCAAGCTCGTCGAGGAAGCAGACGTGGTCGAAGGCTGCCGCGCGATCGGGTTCACCCTCGGCGCGCCGGGGCTGTCCATGCTCGGCGTCGTGGACGGCATCCTTGCCGACCGCGCCTTCGTCGAGGACCGGCAGCACAACGCCGCCGAACTCGGCACCATCTACGACGTCGAACCACACGCGCCGCACAACATCGCCAATGCGCTCGCGGCCGGGGCGCTGGCGCGCGCATACGGAGTGCCCGCCGCCGCGGTGCGCGACGGACTGCGCGCCTTCCGGCCGGATCCCCACCGCATCGCGTTCGTCGCGTCCATCGACGGAGTGGACTTCGTCGACGACTCGAAGGCGACCAACCCGCACGCGGCCGCCGCGTCCCTGACCGCCTACGAGGACGTCGTCTGGATCGCCGGCGGCCTGGCCAAGGGCGCGACCTTCGACGACCTGGTCGCCGGAGCGGCCAAGCGGCTGCGCGGCGTGGTGCTGCTCGGCGCCGACCGCGCGGTGATCGCCGAAGCTCTCGCGCGACACGCCCCCGAGGTGCCGGTCGTGGACATCGGCGGGGCGCAGGATGGGCTGACCGGGGCGCAGGCGATCGACCGCGCCGTGGACGCCGCGACGCGGCTGGCCGCGGGCAAGGCGGCCGCGCTCGGCGCCGCGGCGGCCGACGCCGCGCCGGTCACCGTGCTGCTCGCCCCGGGCTGCGCGTCGATGGACATGTTCGTCTCCTACGGCGAGCGCGGTGACCTGTTCGCGCGTGCCGTCCGGGAACGCAAGGCGGCGCGCGGGTAACGTGCGCTAGGAGGTGCTGAGGCCTGGCTCCTCAAGGCGTTTCTTAGGAGATGGGCGGAGCGCGTGGTTGAACAGCAGGATCGACCCACACGGTTCCGTCCGGCTTCCGCGACGGCTGACGGCGCGTCACCTAACGCAGCCTCAGATGCCGCTGAGACACGGCGATCTACCGCACCGAACAATGCGGTACTCGCGGTCTGGAGCGTTCTCAGCCGCCTGCGACCCGGCCGCGTTCGCGTCGGCGAAGGGCACCCCTCGCTGCCCCGATACTTCCTGATCGGTGCGACGTTCCTGCTGATCGTGGTCGGTCTGCTCGAGGTGTATTCGGCCTCGACGGTGCACAACCTGCTCACCGGCAAGCCGGAGCTCGGCACCATCGAGCGGCAGGCGATCTCGGCGGCGATCGGCGTGCCGATAATGGTCATCGCGGCGCGGCTGCCGGTGCGCTTCTACCGTGGGCTGGCCTACCCGCTGCTGATCGTGACCCTGATCATGCTGCTGATGGTCCTGGCGCTCGGCGAGGTCTCCACCGGAGGCAACCAGAACTGGCTGGTGTTCGGACCGCTGACCATCCAGCCCAGCGAGTTCGCCAAGTTCGCCCTGGTGCTGTGGGGCGCGGACCTGCTGGCCCGCAAGGAGAAGCGGCTGGCCAGCTGGGACCACCTGATCGTGCCGCTGCTGCCGATGGCCGGGCTGATCATCGGGCTCGTCATGCTCGGCGGCGACATGGGCACCTCGATGATCATCGCGGCGATCGCCTTCGCGCTGCTGTGGATCGTCGGCGCCCCCGGCCGGCTGTTCGCGATCCTGACCGGTTCGGCCGCCGGCCTGGCCACCGTCGCCGTGCTGATCCGGCCGAGCCGGGTGCGGCGGTTCACCGCCTTCCTCGACCCGGCCGCCGACCCACAGGGCACCGGATTCCAGGCCATGCACAGCTTCAGCGCCCTTTCCACCGGAGGCTGGTTCGGCGTCGGCGTCGGAGCCAGCCGGGAGAAGTGGGGCTCGCTGCCCGAGGCGCAGACCGACTTCATCTTCGCGATCATCGGCGAGGAGCTGGGACTCATCGGCTCGCTGGCCGTGCTCGCATTGTTCGCGCTCATCGGGTACGCGGGCGTGCGGATAGCGCTACGGGCACAAGACAGCTTTGTACGCCTGGCCTCTGGAGCTGTTACCGCGTGGCTGATGGTGCAGGTGATGATCAACCTCGGCGCGGTGCTGGGGGTGCTGCCGATCGCCGGCGTACCGCTTCCGTTCGTGTCCTACGGAGGCTCGTCGCTGCTGCCCTCGATGGCCGCGATTGGCATGTTGGTCTCCTTCGCCCGGACCAGTAGCGGCGTGCCGGAGACCGGTGACGGGGCCGTGGAACGAACGGATATGCTCTCGACCCGGGCCGGTGTGGCGTCCTCGGCGGTCGCCGGCTCCGGCCGTCCGCGCCCGCAGGCACAGCGAAAAGAGGGACGCACAACGTGACCGACGCAGCCCGTCCGATCCATGTCGTGCTCGCCGGCGGAGGCACCGCCGGGCACATCGAACCGGCCCTGTCGCTGGCCGACGCGCTGCGCAGACGCGACCCCCGGATCGGCATCACGGCGCTCGGCACGACCAAGGGCCTGGAGACCAGGCTGGTCCCCGAGCGCGGCTACGACCTCGAACTCATCCCCGCGGTGCCGCTGCCGCGCAAGCCCACCTCGGAGCTGTTCACGGTGCCGAGCCGGCTGGCCGGCACGGTCCGCCGGGCCGCCGAGGTGCTCGACAAGGTCGGCGCCGACGTGGTGGTGGGCTTCGGCGGCTATGTGGCGCTCCCGGCCTACTTCGCGGCCCGCCGCCGAGCCGTGCCGATCGTGCTGCACGAGGCGAACGTGCGCCCGGGCCTGGCCAACCGGGTCGGCGCCCGGATGACGGACCGGATCGCCACCGGCTCGCCGGACTGCCGGATCGGCGGCGGACGGTACATCGGCATGCCGCTGCGCCGTGCCCTGGCCACGCTCGACCGCGCGGCGCTGCGCGCAGAGGCCTGCGACGCTTTCGGCCTGGAGAAGGACCGGCCGACGCTGCTGGTCTACGGCGGCTCGCAGGGCGCGCGACGGCTGAACGAGGCGGTCGCCGCGGCCGCGCCCGCCTTCACCGCCGGGGGAATCCAGATCTTGCACGCGGTCGGCCGGGCCAACTACGACGAGTCGGCGCAGCAGCACGCCGCAGCGGGCGAAGGCGGCACCGGCGCCCGGTACGTCACAGTGCCCTACCTCGACCGTATGGACCTCGCCTACGCTGCGGCGGACCTGGTGCTGTGCCGAGGCGGCGCGATGACTTGTGCCGAAGTCGCCGCGGTCGGCCTGCCTGCCGCCTACGTACCGCTGCCGATCGGTAACGGCGAGCAGCGTCTTAACGCACAGCCGGTCGTGCGCGCAGGCGGTGGCCTGATCGTCGATGACGCGGACCTGACGGCGGATTGGCTGACCCGAGAGCTCGTTCCGCTGGCCCAGGACCACGAGAAGCTGGAGCGGATGGGCCGCGCCGCCGCCGAGCTCGGCCGCCGCGACGCCGACGAGGCGCTGGCCGACCTCGTCTTCGAGGCCGCCGGAAGCAACCCGGCCGTCGCCGCGGGACCGACCGGCCTCGGCTCCCCGGGAGCCGGCGCGTGAGCGTCGAGGGCACCGAACCACCCGCGATCGACCCGCGCGGATATCAGCCGCCGCAGACCATCCCCGCGGCCGAGGACCTGGGCCGCATCCACTTCGTCGGCATCGGCGGAGTCGGCATGGCGCCGGTCGCGCGCATCGCGGTCGAGCGCAGCCTGCCGGTGTCCGGCAGCGACATCAAGCGCACCGCGACGATCGACGCGCTCAGCGCCGCCGGAGCCGACATCCGGATCGGGCAGTCGCCGGACAACCTCGACGGCGTGGACACCGTCGTGGCGACCACCGGAGTGCGGCCCGACAACGTCGAACTCGTCGAGGCGATGCGGCGCGGCCTGCGCATCGTTCACCGCGCCACGGCCCTCGCCGCGTTGATGGTCGGGCGTACCGCAGTCCTCGTCGCGGGAACGCACGGCAAGACCACGACCACCTCGATGCTCGCGGTCGCCTTGGACGCGCTCGGTGCTGACCCCTCGTACGCGATCGGCGGGGAGATCGGCACCTCCGGAATCAGCGGGCACAGCGGCAGCGGCCCGGTGTTCGTCGCCGAGGCGGACGAGTCGGACGGCACATTCCGGCACTACGAGCCCGACATCGCCGTGGTGACGAACGTGGAGCTCGACCACACCGACTACTTCGGTTCGCTCGACGATGTGCACAAGGCCTTCGTCGACTTCGTCGACCGGCTCAAGCCCGGCGGACTGCTCGTGGTCTGCGCGGACGATCCCGGCTCCGTCGCGGTCGGCCGAGTTGCTCAGGACAGCGGGCTGCGCGTCGCCTGGTACGGCGAGGCGGCCGCGGTCGCGGGGCATCCGGCCGAGCAGCCGGTTGATTACCGGATTACCGGCGTGGAGCTCGTCGGCGCGAAGGCGCACTTCGAAATCCACGTCAGGGCCACTGGCGCGGTACACCGCCTCGCACTCGGCATCCCCGGCCGCCACAACGCCGCCAACGCCACCGCAGCATTCGCCGTCTTGCACGAACTCGGCGCGGACCTGGACGATGTACCCCCGGCGATCGCCACCTACCGCGGCGCCCGCCGGCGGATGGACTTCAAGGGCGAGGCCGGCGGCGTGCGCGTCTACGACGACTACATGCACCACCCGACCGAGATCGCCGCCACGCTCGCCGCGTTCCGCGCACTGGCGGGCGAGGGCCGGTTGATCGTCGCCTTCCAGCCGCAGCGCTTCACCCGCGCCCGGACCTTCCTGCGCGAATACGGCCCGCCGCTCGGCGCCGCCGACGCCGTCGTCGTCCTCGAGGTCTACCCCGGCTCGGGGGAGGATCCGATCCCGGGCGTGACCGGCGCGGTGATCGCGGACGACGTACCGCTGCCGGCCGGCCGCGTCGTCTTCGAACCCGACACCGCGGCCGTGGCCGGGCGCCTGGTGGACTGGGCCGGGCCCGGCGACGTGATCGTCACGGCCGGGGCCGGCGACGTGACCACCCTCGGCCCGAAGATCCTCGACCTGCTCGCGGCACGCGACGGCGCGGCGGCACCGCGATCGCCCGATCGGGAGGCAGGATCGGGGACGTGAGCGACGACGTGACCGATCCGCCCCGGCAGGGCTCGAAGGGCCCTGACCTGGCGCAGCCGGATCGGCCCACGGCGGCGGCGCCCCGTTCGCTCACCTCGGTCTCGCGCCTGCCCGCGCAGATCTACGCCGCCCGGATGCGTTCACGCGAACGCTGGCGCCGACTGAGCGTGACTATCACCGTCACCCTCGTGCTACTCGCCATCACCGCGTACATCATCGTCTGGCACACCTCGGTGTTCGCGCTGACGACCGTACGCGTTGCAGGCTCGAAGACCGTGCCCACACAGCAGATCATCGCCATCGCAAAGCTCGGAAACGGTACGCCGCTCGCCTCGCTGGACACCGGCGGAGCGGCAGCGCGTGTGGAGAAGCTGCCGCAGATCGCCACCGCGAGCGTGTCCCTCGATTGGCCGCACACCGCAGTGATCACCGTGACCGAGCGCGTCCCTGCCGCGTTGATCCCCAACGGTTCGCGGTACGACGTGGTGGATGTCTCCGGAGTCGTCTTCGGCTCGGTAACCGCACCAACCGGCGGCCTACCTGTCATCGACGTGCAAGGCGGGGGAGCGGTCAAGGCAACGGTTGTACCCGGAGCACTCGCCGCCTTGAAGGCGCTCTCTCCGGATATCGCCCACCAGATCACCGGGATCTCGGCGACGAGCGCGTACTCGATCTCGCTCAAGCTGCGCGGCGGCTCGGTCGTGAACTGGGGCGGAGCCGACGACGCGCCGGCCAAGGCGGCTGATCTGGCCGCCCTGCTGCGGCTCGGCAAGGCCGCCCGATACGACGTCAGTGCCCCAGAAGCTCCCGCGATGTCCGGACGATATGACTGATTGACGGCGGGTCAGTTGAACTGTGCTCGAGGAACTTTCGGCGTGTTCGTTGAACAGGGGCTCCGGGAGACCTACTGTCGATTCGTCGATCGAGTCGTCACCTTGATGACTGCCATAGTTGATGTTGACCCTAATTGATGTTGACTCAGTCCGAGGGCGATAAGGTCGTTCGCGAATAAGTCACCGAGCGCCGACCATCCGTACTCACCAGCGCGAGAGGCCTTCGAACCGTGGGTGCACCGCAGAACTACCTCGCCGTGATCAAAGTCGTCGGGATCGGCGGCGGTGGCGTCAACGCGATCAACCGGATGATCGAGGTCGGGCTCAAGGGCGTCGAGTTCATCGCGATCAACACCGACGCGCAGGCCCTGCTGATGAGCGACGCGGACGTCAAGCTCGACGTCGGCCGCGAGCTGACCCGCGGCCTCGGCGCCGGGGCCGACCCCGAGGTGGGCCGCAAGGCGGCCGAGGACCACGCCGAGGAGATCGAAGAGGTCATCAAGGGCGCCGACATGGTCTTCGTGACCGCCGGCGAGGGCGGCGGCACGGGCACCGGCGGCGCTCCGGTGGTGGCCCGCATCGCCCGCTCGCTCGGCGCGCTGACCATCGGCGTGGTGACCCGGCCGTTCACCTTCGAGGGCCGGCGGCGCGCCGCCCAGGCCGAGTCCGGCATCGCGGCGCTGCGCGAAGAGGTCGACACCCTCATCGTCATCCCGAACGACCGGCTGCTGTCCATCTCCGCGCCCGGCGCCACCGTGCTGGACGCCTTCAAGTCGGCCGACCAGGTGCTGCTCTCCGGTGTCCAGGGCATCACCGACCTGATCACCACCCCCGGCCTGATCAACCTGGACTTCGCCGATGTGAAGTCGGTCATGTCCGAGGCCGGCTCCGCGCTCATGGGCATCGGCTCCGCCCGCGGCGACGACCGCGCTGTCGCGGCGGCCGAGATGGCGATCTCCTCGCCGCTGCTCGAGGCGTCCATCGACGGCGCCCGCGGCGTGCTGCTGAGCATCTCCGGCGGCTCGGACCTCGGCCTGTTCGAGATCAACGAGGCCGCGCAGCTGGTCTCCGAGGCGGCGCACCAGGACGCGAACATCATCTTCGGCGCGGTCATCGACGACGCGCTCGGCGACGAGGTGCGGGTCACCGTCATCGCGGCCGGCTTCGACGGCGGCCAGCCGGCCAAGCGCCGCGAGGGCGGCCCCCGGCGCGCCGACGAACCCGCCGCGGTCAACAACACCACCGTGCACAACGCCATGCTCGGCGCGCTGCCCCGGCCGGAGGAGAACGAGGACCCGCTCGCGGCCACCATCCCGGGCACCCGCACCGAGGACGCCGCGCTGGCCGCCGACGAGCTGGACATCCCGGACTTCCTCAAAGAGGGCAACTAGCCGGTCGCGAAGCGGGCGGTCGGCCGCGCCCGCGCGAGGACCTGACGGGCCGAAA
>Ga0209810_1002272_pt1 | contig 23714 bp, 23 predicted proteins | sample Coa_R1_7_FD_187159 | JGI IMG/M metagenome (GOLD analysis project Ga0209810, IMG submission 187159) | Surface soil microbial communities from Centralia Pennsylvania, which are recovering from an underground coalmine fire - Coalmine... | ecosystem: Environmental > Terrestrial > Soil > Unclassified... | reverse complement strand
CCCCGATCGCGGTCCCGGTGGGACCTGCCGCCCGGCCGAGCGGGTCCGGGGGCGAAGGCCACCGCCGGGTGCGAAGCGGGGCGAAGGTCATTGCGCCACCTCGGGCAGCCCCATCAGCTGGGGCCGGAAGAGCATGACCGCGGCCAGGACGCCGTACAGCAAGGTCTCGCCGTAGGCGGTGTTCACGTAGCCGCTCAGGAAGGACTCCAGCAAGCCGATCGAGAGCCCCGCCACCACCGCTCGCCCGGGCCGGGTGAACCCGGCGAAGGCGGCGGCCACCACCCCGCTCAGCCCCAGCCCGGCGCCGCTGTTGTACACGAACCCGGTGATGGGCGAGCCGAGGATGCCGAAGACGCCCGCCAGCACCGCCGTGAGCACGAAGATGGCGCGCCGGAAGCGCCGGTTGTCGATGCCCACGATCCTGGCCCCGATGGGGTTCTCGCCGCAGGCCGCCATGGCCTTGCCGACCAGGGTGAAACGCAAGCAGAGGGCGAGGCCGATGCCGACCACGACCGCGAAGCCGATCACGAGCACCCCGGCGCGCTGCACGTGGAGGCCGTGGAGGTCCAGGGCGTTCCCGGGCCAGAGCGCGGGGGCCGCGTGCACAACGGTGCCGAACACCTGCTGAGCGATCCCCTCCAGGACGAAGGAGAGGGCGAAGGTGAAGAAGAAGATGGCCACGATCCCCTCCTGGGCACGTCCCCAGTCGACGGCGATGCGCAGGACGACGAAGTCGTAGGCGAAGCCGACCAGCGCGATCACGACCAGGACGGCCAGGATGGCGAGGGCGAGGTTCCAGCCGTGCACGCGGGCCAGGAGGTCGACGCCCAGGGCGCCGATCATGGCGAAGTCGCCCGCGGCCAGGTTGAGCATGTTGGCCACCCGGAACCAGAGGGCGAGGCAGACCGCGAGCACGGCGTAGATCGCCCCCGAGGTCAGCCCCGAGAGCACGAGGTTGCCGAACTCGGTCATGCCCCCGGGTCCCGGTCCCGCCTCGGCGGCGCCTCCACCCCGACCGTGACCCCGTTCTGGACGCGCACCACCTGATGGCTCAGCTCCAGGGCCCGGACCGGGTTCTCCTCGACCAGGACGATGGTCCGGCCCTGGCGGTTCATGGCCGCCAGCACCCCGTAGAGGCGCCTGGCCACGGCCTCGGCCAGCCCCAGGCAGGGCTCGTCGATGACGAGCACCCGGGGGCGGCTGGCCATGCCCCGGGCCAGGGCCACCATCTGCTGCTCACCCCCGGACAGGGTGCCGGCCTTCTGCCGGAGCCGCGGCCTCAGCTGAGGGAAGAACTCCAGCGCCTCGGAGAGCGCCTCGGATCGGAGGGCAGTCCGCAGGCTTCGGGTCCAGGCGTAGCAGCCGAGGGCGATGTTGTCCAGCACCGACAGGTTGGGGAAGAGTTGCCGTCGTTCCGGGACCAGCGCCAGCCCTCGGCTCACCATCCACATCGGGTCCCGGGCCGGCGCCACCTGGCCGAACAGCCTCACCACGCCACGGCGGTCGGCCAGACCGGCCACCGCCATGGCGATGCTGGACTTGCCGTTCCCGTTGGGCCCGACGATGGCCACGCACTCGCCCTCCGCCACCTGGAAGGAGGCCCGCTCGACGGCCACGAAGTCGCCGTAGGTGACGGACAGGTCGGACACCGCGAGCGCGACGGCACCGCCCGCGGGTGATGCCTCCGGGAACCTCACCACCTCCCTCTCCCTCGGCGCCCCGGCGCCCCTGCTGCCCCGATGCTAGGGGCTCGTCTGACGACTGTCAACGAACGCACCGGGCGCCCCCCGGCCATCTCGGCGACCCCGACCGCCGAGGCCGGCGGGGCACTCGGTGCGGCACCGCTACCTCGCGTCCAGCAGCACGTGCACGATGGTGCCGGCGAGCAGGCTGTGGGTGCGCAGGAAGATCACGCCCAGCCCCAGCCCGATGCCGCCCTGGGCGCAGATGCCCGCGCAGGCGGCCGCGACCGGGTCGCCGTGGACCTCGGACCAGTTGGCCCCCAGGTGCCAGAGCCCGAAGGCCAGCGAGCTCAGCACCAGCCCCCAGGCGGGACCGGCCAGAGCCGCGATCCGGGTGAGCAACGCCCCCCGGAAGAGGAACTCCTCGGAGAAGCCGTTCTGGAGCACGTTCCCGCCCAGGGTCGTCAGCACCGACAGGGGGCGGCGGGCGCTGACGGCGACGCCGGTCACGATGGCCAGCGTCGGCAGCGTGGCCCACACCGCCAGCGCCCGAAGGGCGAAGCGACCGCGGGTCAGCCCCAGCTCGCCCGGCCGGGCGCCCAGGCCGAGCAGGGCGGCCAGGGGCAGGAGCACGTAGGTCACGAGGTTGGCGAGCGAGGCCGCGAGCCGGACCGCCTGGCCGCCCGCCAGGAGCGCGCGGAACAGCCACGACCAGAGGGGGATGGAGGCCAGCCCGGCCGGACCCGCCCGGTGGAAGGCCATCCCGTCGGCGCCGGTCAGGACCACCGCCAGTGCGGCCACGGCCAGCTGCGATCGGGAGCGCCACCGCGCCCTGGGCTCCACGGCCGCCTCGGCCGGGGCGGTGACCAGGAGCACGATCCAGCTCAGCACCAGGACCGCGATCAGCTGGCCGACGTCGTAGGGGAGGAGCCCGCCATCGCCGCGGAGGGCGAGGAGCGTGCCGGCGATCCCCCATGCGGCCGCGAACCCCCAGGCCGCGGGCGCGCGGGAGATCGAGCGGAGGGGCCGGGTGACGGTCTGGAGCACGTCCGCTCACCCTCCCCCCACGACCGGCGCCCGAGCCGATCCTGCCCCGGGCCGCCGTTCGCTTCCCTCCACCTCGGGCCACCGTAGAGGAGGGTCGGCGTGCCCGTCAAGGCCGTCTCCCCGGCCAGGCGGCGCTGGCGCCGATGGTGGGGCGAGCGGGGGAGGAGATGGCCGAGCCCCCGGCGACCTCCGTCGGGAGTGCCGAAGGTTGCGTCGAGGGGTGCGCTGGATCCGGTCGGGGACGGGACCGCCGGCGAGGCACGATCGACGAGGGGTGGATCGCCAGCGGAACCTTGCCGCCGCCCCGCCCGGGCGTCCCCGGGACCAGGTTTGGCCCCCCGGGGGCGGGGGCAGGAAAAGAGCGGGAAGGCTTTGCCCCCGCTGCGATCGACGACATCGAAATCAGAGGAGGTGCATCCCGATGGCGTCTCTGATCCCCTGGAGAAGGGAGAGCGCGCTGGCCGAGTGGGACCCCTTCCGCGAGCTGGAGGCGATGCACGAGCGGATGGGGAGGCTGCTCGACCGGACCTTCGGTGACTGGCTCAGCACCGAGGGCTGGCTGCCCATGGTCGACGTCGAGGAGCGGGACGACGCCTGGGTGATCGAGGCCGATCTGCCCGGCGTGGAGCGGAAGGACGTGACCGTCGAGCTCCAGGACAACCAGCTGTACGTCCACGGCGAGCGCAAGGAGCCGGAGCGCTCCGGCCAGCTCCGGCGCCGGACCCGGCGCACGGGCCGGTTCGAGTACCGGCTCACGCTCCCCAGCGGCGTCGCCGCCGACAAGGTCCAGGCCTCGATGGCCAACGGGGTGCTGACGGTCACCGTCCCCAAGAGCCCCGAGGCCCAGCGCAAGCGCATCGAGGTCAAGAGCAGCTGAGGCCAGGGGTGGCGGGCGGCGGTCGGGTCGTCTCCGGCCGCCGCCAGGCGGTCCCCAGGGATCAGCGCCGGGCCGGCTCGCCCCGGCGGCGGACGGCGAGGAGGACACCTACGCTGATCAGGGCCAGGAGCAGCAGGCCGGCGAACTCCAGCCCCAGGAACAGCCCTTCCTGCCAGCCCTGGAGCGGAGGCAGGACACCCCGCTCCAGGAGCAGGAGCTGGGCAGGGGTGGCGACGAGCAGCATCGTGAGCAGGAGAGCGACGCCGCGCATGCCATCCCAGGCGGCGTGGAGCAGCGAGACGAGCAGGTAGCCGCCAGCCAGGCCCCAGCTCGGCCACGGGCGGCCCCGCCGGGCGGCGGCATGGAACAGGAGGCCTCCCAAGATGGCCGTCCACAGCCCGTGCCCGACCGGAGCCAGCACGTTGCGGAGGATCTGCGTCCCCACCACGCTCGACAGCGTCCCCCCGCTCGGGCCGAGCAGGGCCACGAAGGCATAGCCGCTGCTCTCCAGAGCGGCGAAGCCGAAGCCGATGGCGGCGCCCAGGACCACCCCGTCCCGGGTCGTGTAGCGGGGCAGGCCGATCGAGAAGAGGGCCAGGGCGATGAGCTTGACCGCCTCCTCGATCAGCCCCACCGCCAGGTACGGCAGGACGGCGTCCTGGAGCAGCCACGACTCCAGCAGCGACGCCAGCAGCACGCCCAGCGTGCCCCCGCCGATGAAGGCGTAGACCACGCGCTGCGCGCTCAGGGCCGAGTCGGCCTGATGATCGAAGTTCCAGACCACGGCGCTGGCCGGCACCAGGAAGCTGCCCAGCAGCACCACGGTCGGGACCAGCGCCGGGTTCCCGGTGCTGATCACGACCAGCACCGAGGCGATCCAGAGCGCCGTCCCACCGGCGAGCACGGCCAGCCAGCGCCAGCGCCGAGCGCCGGTGCCACCCGAGGGAAGGACGTTGGCCACCATCCGCCTCCTTGACGCGATCCGGCCCTGGGGGGCCGTCCTCGATCGTCCCATCGAGCGGACCCTGCCGCAACCGGGCCGGCCGCGGGCGCGCGCGGGGCGGGATCGGGCCGATGCCCGCCTACGCCCCGGCCCGGCCCCCGCCGGCGGCCTCGATCGCCTCCGGCCAGCCCCCGAACCAGGCCAGGGCCTCGATCCAGGACGCCTCCTCGGCCGGCCCCACCACCGGACCCCGCCAGGTCATCGAGCGGACCAGGAGGTGGAGCCTCCGTCGCAGGTCCGAGAGCGATTCGGCCAGCCCGCGCCGTCCCCGGGAGGGTCGAGCCCCGGCCAGGAGGTGAGGCCGGCAGATCGGGCCCTCGCCGCCCAGGCACTCCGGGCAGGCCCGAGGGCGCCACTCCGATCGCGAGGCGGCGAGGAGGGCGGCGACGCGACGGCGGCCGTTCATCCGTGCCTGCACCTCCCCCAGACCGGCCTCGGCGCCGGAGCGGGCCAGGGCGACGTAGTCGCAGGTGAAGCAGACCCCGCGCGGCCGCAACCGGGTCAGCACCAGCGGCCAGGGGAGGATCGGGTTCCCGACCAGCCGGGCGGCGCGCCCCACCAGGTCCTCGTAGAGGATGGAGGTGCTGAACGGCCGACCGCCGCGGGCCTCCACCTCGGCGATCGCGTAGCCCCAGGCGTGGCGGGGACACAGCCCCCACGACCGCCAGAGCTGGTGGCGCACGTGCACGTCCATGATCGCCCCGTCCAGGAACGACCACAGCTGCTTGACCTCGGCCGTCGAGAAGGGGTCGTCGAGGTCGGGGGAGGGGATCGCCGCGGCGACGGTCGAGGGCTCGATCCCGGGCGTGGAGGGATCGCGGGCCCGACCGCTCGCCGGCGCCTCGCCTCCTCGCCGGTCACCGGTCCGCCCAGAGTGCTCGCTCACCTGCAGATGTGCCTCCCGGGGTAGAAGCCATCATCTGGACGAGCCAGCTCAGGCGGGCCTCATCGCCGTGGCAGCAGTGTACGACCGTCCGCAAGGCGCCGCGGCCGAGGATGGAGCAGGAGGCGCCCCGGGGGCCGGGGCCGGCCCGGCCCCGGCCTCAGAGCCGGAAGAGGCGCTCGGCGTTGCGGTGGGCGATCTTCTCTCGGTCGGCGGGGCTCACGGGGATGGAGTCGAGGAAGGCCCGCCCTCGCTGGTTGGGGCTGAAGGGATAGTCGACGGCGAACAGGATGCGCTCCGGGCCCACCTCGAGCAGGGCGTCCAGCAGGGGCGGGAAGGTGAAGAAGCCGCTGGTGGTGAGGTGCAGGTTCTCGCGCACGTAGGCCGAGACCGGCCGCTCCAGGCGGGTCAGCTCGGGAGCGAGGCGCTCGTCGATCCGGGCCAGCATGAAGGGCAGGGCCTCGCCCATGTGGCCGATCACCAGCTGGAGCCGGGGGAAGCGATCGAAGGCGCCGGACAGGATCAGGCGCAGGACCTGGAGCCCGGTCTCGACGTGCCAGCCCCAGCCGCTGGTGGCCAGCGCCCCGCCCACCTCAGGGTCGAGCCCCCGGTAGTAGACCTCGACCACCGCCGGCGGGGGCGGGGCCGGGTGCAGGTAGAGGGGGACGTCCAGGGCCTGGGCGCGCTCCAGGAGGGGCCAGAAAGCGCGGTCGTCGAGGAAGCGGCCCCCGGTGTGGCCGTTGACGATCCCGCCCCGGAAGCCCAGCTCGCGGACGGCGCGCTCCAGCTCGTCCGCGGCCGCCTCCGGGTCGGCCGTGGGCAGCGAGGCCAGCGCCGCCAGGCGGTCGGGGCGCGCCCGCACCGCCTCGGCCAGGCGGTCGTTCTCCTCGCGCACCAGCGGCACCGCCTCGGCCGAGGTGAGAGCCTGCGCGCCCGGGCTGTTCAGGGACAGGAGTTGGAGGTCGATCCCGGCCGCGTCCATGTCCGCGATCCGGCCCTCCCCCAGGTCGGTGAGCTTCCCCTCCAGCTCGGCGGCGGCCCGGACCGGGACGCCGATGGCCTCGACGATCCGCCGGCTGCCGTAGTGCTCTTCGACCGCGATGATCCTCATGGTCTCCTCCTGCTGCCGCTGCCCGGCCGGCGACGGCGCCGGCCGGCCCGACCCGCATCCCGGGCACCGGTCCCGGATGCCCATGTATCCGATCCTGGTCGCCGAGCGCAACGGCACCCGCCCGGGGACGGAGCGGTCCCGGGAAAGGGCGGGCTCAGCACCGCTCGCCCAGGACCCGGGCGCAGACCGCCAGCGCCCGCTGCACATGGATCGGCTCGATGCCGAGGTGGGTCACGAAGCGGATGCCGTTGGCGGCGGTGGCGCCGCCCAGGACCCCGAGCTGGCGGCAGCCCTCCACGAAGGCGGCCGAGCTCATGGTCCGGAGCCGGAAGCGGACGATGTTGGTCTGGACCCGCTCCAGGTCGATCTCGACCCCGGGCAGCTCGGCCAGCCCCTCGGCCAGGGTGCGGGCGTTGGCGTGGTCCTCGGCCAGGCGGTCGACCAGGTGGTCCAGCGCCCAGAGGCCGGCCGCGGCCAGGACGCCCGCCTCCCGCCAGCCCCCGCCCAGCGCCTTGCGCCAGCGGCGTGCTCGGGCGATGGCCGCCTCGGAGCCGCAGAGCACGCTCCCCACCGGGGCGGCCAGGCCCTTGGAGAGGCAGAAGGTGACCGTGTCGGCGTGACCGGCGATCTCCCGGGCAGGGACGCCCAGGGCGACGGCGGCGTTGAAGATGCGGGCGCCGTCCAGGTGGACCCCGAGCCCGTGCTCGTCGGCCACCTCTCGGATGGCCCGCAGGGCCGGGAGGGGCCAGACCACGCCGCCCGCTTGGTTGTGCGTGTCCTCCACGCAGACGGCCGCGGTCGGGGGCTGGTGGACGTCGTCGGAGGGGCGGATGGCCTCCCGGACCTGCTCCGCGGTCATCACCCCGGCCGAGCCCGGCACCTGGCGGATCTGGATCCCGCCCAAGGCGGCGGCACCTCCGCCCTCGTTGAGGAAGACGTGGGAGTGGGCCTCGGCGATGACCTCCTGGCCGGCCCGGGCCAGGGCCAGGACGCCGAGCAGGTTGCCCATGGTGCCGCTGGCCACGAACAGGGCCGCCTCCTTCCCCATCAGCTCCGCGGCCCGCTCCTGGAGCCGGTTCACGGTCGGGTCCTCACCGAAGACGTCGTCGCCGAGCGCGGCCTCGGCCATGGCCCGCCGCATCTCGGCCGTGGGCATGGTCACGGTGTCGGAGCGAAGATCGATGGTCGCCACCAGCCCATTGTGCCTGCCGGCCCCGGCCGACCCGGGGTGGCTCGGTCGGCGGGGCCGAGCCAGGGGGCGGTGTCCTGGCTGGTAAGCTGCACGGCGTCCCCGGGGGACGGTCGCGCCGACGCGGAAGGGATTGGAGCGAGGAGGAGCGGGAGCATCGAGCCATGGGCAGGTTCCTGAGGCCGCCGGTCACGCCCGCCGCGCGCCTGCGCCAGCTGCTCCGGGGCCCGGAGCCGGTGCTGGCGCCGGGCGCCTACGACGCGCTCTCGGCCCGGCTGGTGGAGGAGGCGGGCTTCCCCTGCGTCTACATGACCGGCTTCGGCACCGCCGCCTCGCTGCTCGGCCGGCCCGACGTGGGCCTGCTGGGGATGAGCGAGATGGTCGACAACGCCCGCCGTATCGCCGCCGCCGTGGAGGTGCCGGTGATCGCCGACGCCGACACCGGATACGGGAACCCGATCAACGTCATCCGCACCGTGCAGGAGTACGAGCGGGCCGGGGTGGCCGGCATCCACCTCGAGGATCAGGTAGCGCCCAAGCGCTGCGGCCACCTGGAGGGGAAGCAGGTGATCCCGGTGGAGGAGATGGTGGCCAAGCTGCACGCGGCCGCCGATGCCCGCGCCTCGGCCGACTTCGTGCTCATCGCCCGCACCGACGCTCGGGCCGTGGAGGGGCTGGAGGCGGCGCTGGACCGCGCCCGGCGCTACCGGGAGGCGGGCGCCGACGTGCTCTTCGTCGAGGCGCCGCAGAGCGAGGCGGAGGTGGAGGCGGTGGCCTCCGCCTTTCCCGACGTGCCCCTCCTCTTCAACTGGGCGGAGGGAGGCCGGACGCCGCCCATGGAGTACCAACGCTTGCGGCGGCTCGGCTTCAAGCTGGTGATCTTCCCGATCGGCACCTTGCTCGCCGCCACCGGGGCGATCCGGCAGCTGCTGGCCACCATCCGTGCCGACGGCAGCCCTCGCGCGACGCTGGACCGCCTCCCGGGCTTCGCCGAGTTCACGGACCTGGTCGGGCTGCCCGAGGTCCAGCGGCTCGAGGTGCGGTATTCGACCGAGCACGGAGGAGACCATGTCCCAGACCTTTGAGAAAGCCAGCGTCGCCACCGAACTCGCCCATCGCATGATCGAGGCCGCGGAGCGGAAGGCGACGGAGATGGGCAAGCCCATGGTGATCGCCATCGTGGACGAGAGCGGGGTGCTGAAGGCCTTCAGCCGGATGGACGGCGCTCCCCTGCTCAGCGTGCAGGTGGCCCAGGACAAGGCCTACACGGCGGTGGGGTTCGGGATGCCCACCGAGGCCTGGCATCCCTTCATCAAGGACGACCCGCCCCTGGCCGCGGGCGCGGTCGGAGGGATCGACCGGCTGGTGGTGTTCGGCGGCGGCTATCCGATCGTGCTCGACGGGAGGATCGTGGGCGGGATCGGCGTCTCGGGCGGGCACTACACCGACGACATGGAGGTGGCCCGCGCCGGCCTGGCCGTGCTCGGGGCGGCGACGTGACCGGCCCCCGGCCCGGCCGGCGGTGACGTGGTCGCGGGGCGCGCTGGCCGGAGTCGCCAGCACGCTCACGTCCCCCGCCGCCCGGGGTGGGTGGCCGTCGGTCCGGCCCCCGTGGCCCACCGGTGAGATCCCGTGGCCACGGCCCCGGGGTCGCGAGCGCGGCGCCGTGACGGCGCTTTGCCTGACCGCGACCGGGAGCGGGACGCCGATGGGGAACGAGAGGTGACGGGCGGCGCGAGCGGGTGGGAGGCGGCGCGGCCGGTGCGCGTCACCGCCTCGGACGGGACCGTGCTCGGGGCCTGGCGGGCGGGCCGGGGGAGCCCCCTGCTGCTGGTCCACGGCACCGGGGCCGATCACACCCGCTGGGCGCCGGTGCTGCCGGGGCTGGCCCGGTGCTTCACCGTGTACGCCCTCGACCGGCGGGGCCGGGGGGCGAGCGGCGACGGGCCCGACTGGTCGATCCAGCGAGAGGTCGGGGACCTGGTCGACGTGCTGGAGGCGATCGGCGGGCGGGTGGACGTGGTCGCCCACTCCTTCGGCGCCGCCCGGGCCCTGGAGGCGGCGCTGCGCACGGAGCGCATCCGGCGGCTGGTGACCTACGAGCCGGGCGGAGTCCGCCTGCCCGGGGCCGACCACGGCCCGCCGCCGGCGCTGTCCCGACTCCGTGACCTGCTCCGGGCCGGCCGTCTGGAGGAGGTGCTGCTCACCTTCCTGCGCGAGGTGGTGGCGACTCCCGAGCAGGAGCTGGCGCTGCTGCGCTCGCGCCCGTCCTGGCCGGGCCGGGTGGCAGCGGCGCACACGGTGGTCCGAGAGGTGGCCGCCTCCGAGGAGCACCGGTTCCCCTTCGCCGAGCTGTCCGGGCTCCGGGTGCCCACGCTGATGCTGGAGGGAAGCGAGAGCCCCCCGGCCCTGCGCAGCGCGGCCGAGCACCTCCACCGGCTGCTGCCCGGCTCACGGCTGGTGGTGCTGCCCGGTCAGGGGCACGCGGCCATGGACACCGCCCCCGACCTCCTGGTGGCCGAGGTGGTCGCCTTCCTGGCCGAGGGGTAGCGGGCGGCGACGGGGTCGGTGCCGACCCCGGTCGGCGTCGGGCCGTACCTGTCGGCTTGCCGCTGGCCGGCCGGGGAGGGAAGATGGTGCCAGGGTGACCGCAATCCCCGTCGGGAGGTCCGTTCCCCCCGGCGCCGAGCATCGGGCCGCCGTGATCGGGGTCTCGACCGGGTGCCGGGAGGCGCCGGCCGCCGACCGAAAGGAGGAGGGATGAAACCACCGCCGTTCGTGTACCACGCCCCCACCACCGTGGCCGAGGCCGTCACGCTCCTGGACGAGACCGGGGAGGAGGGACAGGTCCTGGCCGGAGGCCAGAGCCTCATCCCGCTCATGAACTTCCGGCTGGCGCGCCCGGGCCACCTGGTGGACGTGACCTCGATCCGGGATCTGGACTACGTGCGGAGGGAGGACGGGCGGCTGCGCATCGGCGCGGCGACCCGGCAGGCCGCGGTGGAGCGGGACCCGGCGGCGGCCGAGCAGGCTCCGCTCCTGGTCGAGGCCCTGGGCTTCGTCGGCCACGAGCCCATCCGTCACCGGGGCACGGTGGTGGGCAGCCTGGCCCACGCCGACCCGGCGGCCGAGATCCCGGCCGTGGCCCTGGCCATGGACGCGGAGCTGACCGCCGTCGGCGCTCGGGGCGAGCGCCGCCTCGCCGCCTCCGAGCTCTTCACCGGGCCCTTCTCGACCTCCCTGGAGCCGGGGGAGCTGCTCACCGAGGCCCAGTTCACGGCCTGGCCGCCGGGCAGCGGCCACGCCTTCCTGGAGTTCGCTCGCCGTCATGGCGACTTCGCCGTGGCCGGGGCCGCGGTCCTGCTCCACCTCGACGCCGGGGTGGTGGACCGCGCCGCCATCGCCCTCTGCGGGGTGGCGGGGACCCCGGTTCGGGCCACGGAGGCGGAACGCCGACTGCTCGGCGAGCGGCCGACCCCGGCCGTGGTCGAGGCCGCGGCCGAGGCCGCCACCGCCGGCCTCACCCCCGTCTCGGACGTCCACGGCAGCTCGGCCTACCGGCGTCAGGTGGCCCGGGCCTACGTGCGGCGCGCGCTGGCCCTGGCGGCCGAGCGCGCCCAGGGAGGGACCAGATGACCGATCGGCACCGGATCGCGTTGACCGTGAACGGCCGACCCTGCGAGGCCGAGGTCGAGAGCCGCCGCCTGCTGGTGGACTTCCTGCGCGAGGACCTGGGCCTGAAGGGCGCCCACATCGGGTGCGAGCACGGGGTCTGCGGCACCTGCACCGTCCTGATGAACGGGGAGAGCATCCGCTCCTGCATCACCTTCGCCGTCCAGGCCAACGGCAGCTCGATCCTGACCGTGGAGGGTCTCTCCGGCGACGGCCGCCTCCATCCCCTGCAGGAGGCGTTCTGGGACCACCAGGCCCTGCAGTGCGGCTACTGCACGCCGGGCATGCTGCTGCGCGCCTACGAGTTCCTGCAGGAGAACCCGCGGCCCACCCCGGACCAGGTGCGGGCCGCGATCGCGAGCAACCTCTGCCGCTGCACCGGCTACCAGTTCATCGTCGAGGCCGTGCTCGACGCCGCACGCCGTCTCGAGACGGCCGGGGCCGGCCGGGGCCAGGAGCCCGCGGCCCCGAGAGCCTGAGGAGGTCGGGATCGATGTCGGTGACACAGGCCACCCCAACCCCGGGACGAGAGCGCAAGTGGGTGGGCAAGTCCATCCGGCGGGTGGAGGACCCCAAGTTCCTGACCGGCCGCGGTGGGTACGTGGACGACCTCGTGCTGCCGGGCATGCTGCACGCCGCCGTCCTGCGCAGCCCCCACGCCCACGCCCGCATCACCCGTATCGACGTCGAGGCCGCGCGCCGGCTGCCCGGCGTGGCGGCGGTGGTCACCGGGGCCGAGGCGGCCGAACTCTGCAACCCCATGCCCGACTTCGGTCCGGCCCCGGACAAGCACGTCTGGCGCTGCCTCGCCGTGGACAAGGTGCGGCACGTGGGAGAGGGGGTGGCGGTGGTGGTGGCCGAGAGCCGCTACCTGGCCGAGGACGCCCGCGACCTGATCGAGGTCGAGTACGAGCCCCTGCCGGTGGTGGCGGACCCGATCGCGGCCCTGGAGCCCACCGCCCCGCTCGTCCACGAGGCGCTCGGCTCCAACCTCGCCTACCAGCGCACGTTCGTCTTCGGGGAGGTGGAGCGCGACTTCGCCGAGGCCGACCTGGTGGTGCGCGACCACCTGCGCTGGCGCCGCTCGGGCGGGCAGCCGCTGGAGACGGTGGGGGCGGTGGCCGACTACGACCCGGCCACCGGCATGCTCACCATCCACTGCAACTCCCTGACCTTCACCCACTTCCTGTTCATGCTCGCCAACACCTTGAAGGTGCCGGCCAACCGGCTGGACGTGCGGCCGGCGCCGGCCGGCGGCAGCTTCGGCTCCAAGTTCTGGGCGGTGAAGGTGGCCGCCATCGCCGGCATGCTGGCCAAGAAGCTGGGGCGGCCGGTCAAGCTGATCGAGGATCGCGTCGACAACATCACCAACTGCGACCACCACGGCTCGGACCGGATCTACGACGTCGAGCTGGCGGTGATGAAGGACGGCACCCTGCGCGGGATCAAGTTCGACGTGGTCGACGACTACGGCGCCTACATCCAGTTCGGCACCGGCACCCACGGCAACTCCCTGGCCCAGTGCGTCGGTCCCTACCGGATCGGGAGCGTGCAGTACGCCGTGCGCGCGGTCCTGACCAACAAGTGCCAGCAGGGGGCGCACCGCGGCTTCGGCTCCGAGGTGACCAACTGGGCCATCGAACGGATGGTGGACCTGGCCGCCCGTGAGCTGGGCCTGGACCCGGTCGAGATCCGACGCCGCAACTTCATCCGCCCCGAGCAGTTCCCCTACTTCATCCCCAGCGGCAACGTCTACGACTCGGGGAACTACGAGGGGGTGATGGACACCGCGCTCCGGCTGGCGGACTACGACCACTGGCGGCGCGAGCAGGAGCGGCTGCGGCGCGAGGGCCGCTACATCGGCATCGGCGTGATCAGCTGCCAGGAGCGGAGCGTCTTCTCCGCCACCGAGTTCTGGTTCTGGTTCGACGAGCCCGCGGCCAAGGTGACCAGCGCCCCCGAGAGCGTCACCCTGAGCGTCGATCCCACCGGGGGCGTCACCGCCACCCTGTACTCGAACGCCTTCTGGGGGAACAGCTCGGACACCGTGGTGGCCCAGCTGGTGGCCGAGGAGTTCGACGTCGACCCCCACTCGGTCAACGTGGTCTACTCCGGCTCCAACCGCGGCCTGCCCGCCACCGGCCCGGGCGGCAGCCGCTTCACGGTCATGGTGGCGGGCGCGGTCAACGGCGCCGCCGCCCGGATCAAGGAGAAGGCACGGAAGGTGGCCGGCCACGTGCTGGAGGTCGACCCCGAGGACCTGGAGTGGGCCGAGGGCGGCTTCCGGGTCAAGGGGGCGCCGGACCGGCGCCTCTCCCTGGCCGAGATCGCCCTTCAGACCTACCTCTTCAAGCACAGCCTGCCCGACGAGATCGAGACCGGCCTGGAGGCGAGCAAGGTCTACGACCACCCCTACACCACCATGCCCTCCGACGACCGGAGCAACCTGGGCGTCTTCTACCCCTTCGTCGGCAACGCCTGCCACGTGCCCGTGATCGAGGTGGACCCCGAGACCGGCGCCATCAGCTACCTCAAGTACGTGGCCGTGCACGACGCCGGGACCATGGTCAACCCCCGCGGCCTGGAGGGACAGATCATCGGCGGCACCGCCCACGGCATCGGCACCGCGCTCTTCGAGGAGTACGTCTACGATCGCGACGGGCAGCTCCTCACCACCAGCTACATGGACTACCTCATCCCTTCGGCCATGGAGGTGCCGGAGGTGGTCGTGGGACACCAGGAGACGCCCTCGCCCTTCACCGTCCACGGCATCAAGGGCGGCGGCGAGGGAGGCAGGATGATGACCCCGGCCGCCCTCTCGGCGGCGATCGACGACGCGCTGGCCCCGCTCGGGGTGCGCTGCACCGAGCTGCCGGCCACGCCCGAGCGCATCCGTCGCTGGATCGAGGAGGCGCGCGCCCGGGGTGGGGGCACGATGAGCGGGTAGGGTACGGCGGGCGTCGGCCGGGGCGGCGATGCGGCACGGGCGTGGAGCCGCACCCGGCCGGCGCCAGCAGCCGGTCGACTGGTCTGCGGGGTGTTCGAACGATTGCTGCCCGAGGGAACGGCGGCTGCCGAGGGGCCGATCGGGGAGGGCGAGGTGCACGACGCCCTCCTCCCCGAGGAGCGGCCGCTGCTGGCCGGTGCCGTGGCGGCGCGGCGGCGGGAGTTCGCGGCCGGGCGGCGCTACGCGCGGCAGGCCCTGGCCGCCCTCGGCCTGCCTCGCATCCCGATCCCGAGCGGACCCGGGCGCGAGCCGCGGTGGCCGCCGGGGGTGACCGGCAGCATCACCCACTGCCGGGGGTACTGTGCGGCCGCGGTCGGATGGCGACACGCGATCGGCAGCCTCGGCATCGACCTCGAGCTGGCCGACCCCCTGCCCCCGGAGGTGGAGCGGCTGGTCTGCAGCCCGGCCGAGCGGCGGAGGGCGACCGGCCTGGGGCCGGTCGGCCCCTGGAGCACCGTCGTCTTCAGCGCCAAGGAGAGCCTCTACAAGGCCTGGTTCCCGCTGACCGGGCGCTGGCTCGACTTCCAGCAGGCGGAGGTCGAGATCGATCCCATCCGTGGCACCTTCGCCACCTCCCTGGCGGCGCCGGCCCGGGCCCTGCTGGGGCCCGCCGGCGACCGCATGCAGGGCCGCTTCCTCCTGGAGGGTCCCTACGTGGCCACGGTCGTGGTCATCCCCGCGGCCGACGTCTGAGCGCCGGGACCGGCATCAGGCCGGCCCGCCCCGGGACGACGGCCGCGGGCCCATGCCGGTGAGCGTGGCGGCGGTGGCACGGGGATCGCGGAGGGTCCAGCGGCCCGCCTCCACGGTGGTGATGAAGTCGCCCACCAGGCGGTTGAAGAGCTCCGGTTCCTCCAGGTTGCAGGCGTGGCCGGTGCGGGGCAGCACCGCCAGGGCCGAGGAGGGGATGGTCCGTTTCAGCATCAGCCCCACGTCGAGGCAGCCCTCGTCCTCGTCGCCGGTCACGATCAGGGTCGGCACCCGCAGGCGGCTCAGTTCCTCCCTCAGGTCGTACAGCGACGGCCGGCGCATCTGCACTCCGCGCAGGGTGAGGGCCGAGCCCACGGCCGAGTGCTCGGCCAGCCATCGCTTCGACTCCTCCCAGGCCCGGGGGTCCTTGACCTGGAGCTGCACCCGGGCCGGCCCGAGCAGGTAGCGCTCGGCGGTCGCCGGGGAGCCTTCGCTCTCGAAGGCCCGGGCCGTGGCCTCGGTCTCCTCCTGCCAGGCCGCGCGCCGCTCGGGTTCGGAGCCGTAGCCGCAGCCGGCGACGACCAGGGAGCGCGCCCGCTCGGGGTGGCGGAGCCCGAGGTGGAGCGCGCAGAAGCCACCCATGGAGAGGCCGATCACGTGGGCGCGCTCGATGCCCAGGTGATCGAGGACGGCGACGGCGTCCGCCACCGCACGCTCCTGGGAGTATCGGTCGGGCTCGAGGGGCACGGCCGAGGGCGGGTAGCCGCGGGCGTCGTAGGTGATGCAGCGGTGCAGCCGGCAGAGGCGACGGACCTGGGGCTCCCAGCTCCGATGATCTCCCGCGAACTCGTGGACGAAGAGCAGCGGGCTGCCCGAGCCGGTCTCCTCGTAGTACAGGCGGACCCCGTCGTCGGTGGTGGCGTATGGCATCCCGTCCTCCTGGCCCCCGATGGTAGCGCGCCCGAGGCCGACGACCCGCTCCGGTCCGGGGCCGGCGGCCGTCGCGCGGGGAGGGCGGCCGGCCGGGGGTTCACCGGCGCCGTTGCCCCGGGGTCCGGCCGTGGCCGAGGATTGGGGGCATGAGCGAGCTCCTCGAGCGGGCCGACCCCTACGAGCGGACCGAGGACCGGGACGGGATGCGGATCACCTGGCACGCCCCCATCCCGATGGACGACGGGGTGGTGCTGCGGGCGGACGTGTTCCGGCCCATCGCCGAAGGTCGGTACCCGGTGATCCTGACCTACGGCGTGTACGGCAAGGGCCTGGCCTTCCAGGAAGGCTATCCGGCCCAGTGGCAGAAGCTGCTCCAGGACCATCCCGAGGTGGCGGTCGGCTCCTCCAACCGCTACATGAACTGGGAGACCCCCGACCCCGAGCGCTGGGTGCCCCACGGCTACGCCCTGGTGCGGGTGGACTCGCGAGGCGCCGGGTGGTCGCCCGGTGTCCTGGACGTCAACTCGGCCCGCGAGATCCAGGACCTCTACGCCTGCATCGAGTGGGCGGGCACCCGGCCCTGGTCGAACGGCCGGGTGGGGATGCTGGGCATCTCCTACTACGCCTCCAACCAGTGGCGGGTGGCCGCCCTGCAGCCGCCCCACCTGACGGCCATCATCCCCTGGGAGGGCCGGGCCGACGACTACCGGGACGCGCTCTACCACGGGGGGATCTACTGCGAGTTCCGCTCGAAGTGGTTCCCGATCCAGGTGCGGAACGTCCAGTACGGGGTCGGCGAGCGGGGACGGCGCAACCCCAACACCGGCGAGCCCGTGGCCGGGCCGCTCACGCTCACCGAGGAGGAGCTGGCGCGCAACCGTGTCGACCAGATCCAGGAGATCAAGCGACATCCACTGGATGACGAGTACCACCGCGCCTCCCGGGTGGACTGGTCACGGGTGACCGTCCCCCTCCTCTCGGCGGCCAACTGGGGCGGGCAGGGCCTGCACCCCAGGGGGAACTTCGAGGGCTTCACCGAGGCGGCCTCCGCTCAGAAGTGGCTGGAGGTCCACGGCGGCACGCACTGGGGGCCGTTCTACTCCGCCTACGGGCTGGACCTGCAGCGACGGTTCTTCGACCACTTCCTGAAGGGCATCGACAACGGCTGGGATCGACAGCCGCGGGTGCTGCTCAACGTGCGCCATCCGGGCGAGCGCTTCGTGCTCCGGGCGGAGGGCGAGTGGCCGCTGGCCCGCACCCGCTGGACCCGGCTCTATCTGGACGTGCGGGCGATGTCGCTGACCGAGGCGGTGCCCGAGGCCGAGGCCGCGGTCGAGTACGAGGCCCTGGGCGACGGAGTGACCTTCTGGATGCCACCGGTTCGGGAGGAGACCGAGATCACGGGTCCACTCGCGGCCCGGCTCTTCATCTCCTCGTCCACGGCCGACGCCGACCTCTTCCTGGTGGTGCGGGCCTTCGACCCGACCGGGGGAGAGGTGACCTTCCAGGGCGCGCTCGACCCCAACACGCCCATCGCCAACGGGTGGCTGCGGGCGTCGCACCGCAAGCTCGACCCGGCCCGCTCCCTGCCCTACCGGCCCTACCACCCGCACGACGAGGTGCAGCCGCTGACTCCGGGCCAGGTCTACGAGCTGGAGGTGGAGATCATCCCCACCTGCATCGTCCTCCCGCCCGGGTACCGGCTGGCCCTCTCCATCCGGGGCAAGGACTACGAGTACGAGGGACCGGTGGACGAGTTCGGGCAGAGCTTCGTCTACGCCGGCCGAGGGGTGGGGCCGTTCACCCACAACGACCCCGAGACCCGCCCGCCCGAGGTGTACGGGGGCCGGGTGACCGTCCACACCGGCCCCGGCCATCCCTCCTACCTGCTGGTGCCGATCGTCCCGCCCGCCTGAGGGAGCGCTGGCCATCTCGGGCCGGGATGGCCGCGTCTCGGCGGGGTCGGGGCGCCGCCGCAGCGACCGGACTCCGGTGTCGGACGCCGAGATGCCGGCCGCCTCCCGGGCGGGCACCGACGGAGGTCGGGCCGTGGGGATGCGCCGGGCCGGGCACCTGTCGAGGGCCGCGAGCGTCCCCGGGGCATGGGGGCCACCGCCGCCGGCGAGCGAGAGGTGTTCTGCGCGGTGCACGTGGATCGCGGGCTCCGGTTCGCGGTCCCGGCCGCCTCCGGGAGCCGACCCCGAGGACCTTGCCCAGGAGGCCATGGTCCCCCGCCCTGGAGCGGCTGGACCGCTTCGATCCCGATCGGGGATCGGCGGACGGCTGGCTCTGGTACATCGTCGTCAACCGCGGCCGCGACGCCCCGCGGGGCCGGCGCGTGGAACCCCGACGCCGACGCGGCCGAGCCATCTGGCGGGCCGACGGCATGGCCTGCGACCTGACCGCCTCCGACCTCGGCCTCTCCGAGCGCGACCTGGTGTGGATCGCGGAATCGGTTCGGCAGCCGCCGCGCGTCACGCCTGCCGCCGGGCAGGTCCGCCCGGGCCGGCGGCGCCACGGCCGCAGCCGCCCGGCGAGATCCCGGCCAGGGCTTCCCCGCGGCTTGCGCCGGCGGGCGCGCTGTGCTTTCATGCTCATGCAATTCACCGCGGTAGTGAGGAACTGGAGGAGGCATGTTCCGTCGCGGCGCTTCGACCCTTCTCGCCGGCCTGCTGGGCGCCCTGGTCGCGGTCTCGGCGTGCGGCGGGTCGGCCGGTGGCGGCGCCCAGAGCCGCCAGCCCACCACCATCAAGGTCGGGGTCCTGCCCATCGCCGACGTAGCGCCCCTCTACGTGGGCATGCGGGAGGGCTTCTTCAAGCAGCAGAACCTGGTGGTGAAGCCCCAGCTGATGCAGGGCGGGGCGGCCGTGGCCAGCGCCGTGCTCGGCGGCTCGCTCGACTTCGGCTTCGCCGCCACCGTCAACCTGCTCCTGGCCAGGGGCCAGGGCCTGCCGGTGAAGATCGTGGCCTCGGGCAACAACGCGGCCAGCGACCCGGCCCATGCCTGGTCGGCGATCATGGTCCTGCCCGACAGCCCGATCAAGAGCGTCAAGGATCTGGCCGGCAAGACCATCGCCGCCAATGCCCTGAAGGGCGTGAACGAGCTGGCCATCGACGGCATCGTGAAGCGGGCGGGCGTCGATCCCGGATCGCTCAAGATCGTGCCCGTGGACTTCCCCGACATGCCCGCCGCGCTGAGCCAGAAGCGGGTGGACGCGGTGTCCGTGCCCGAGCCCTTCCTGACCCAGATCAAGGCCAGCGGCGGGCGCATGATCTCGCCCCTGTTCGAGGGCTACCTCCCGGGCATGACCGTGGGCACCTACTTCACCACCGACAAGGAGATCCAGGAGCACCCGGCCCTGGTCAGGGCCTTCGTCGAGGCCATCCAGCGATCGCTGACCTACGCCAGCGCGCACCCGGACGTGGCCCGACAGGCGATCACCACCTACACCAGGATCCCGGCCAGCGTCATCCCCAGGATGGAGCTCTCGCCCTGGGACGCCAAGCTGAACCGGCCCTCCATCGTCCAGACCGAGCAGCTCATGAGGCAGCTGGGTTGGCTCAAATCGGACGTCGACGTCAACTCGCTGATCTGGTCGGGGGCGAGCTGAGCCGGTGCCACGATGAGGTGAGCGCCGGTGCCGACGCCCGGGCGACGATGGGGCGGACGTGAGCCTGGCCGCCGTGAAGGGACCGGCGCCCTGCCGGTCCCGGGTGGGAGGAGAGGGAGCACTGCCGGTGCCGGTTGACGCCGGCATCGCCGGGGCCGACCGTCGGCTCCGCCGGCGCCGGCCTCACGGCTGGATCTCGGGGCTGGGCGTCCTCGCCCTCCTGGAGGCGCTGAGCCGGAGCGGCGTCCTGCCCCCCGCGCACTTCCCGCCGCCGTCGCTGACCCTCGCGACCCTGGGCCTCCAGCTCGGCAGCGCCGAGTTCTGGGCGGCCGTTGGCCAGACCCTGGAGGGCTGGGCGTCGGGGCTCCTGCTGGCCGCGCTGCTGGCGCTCCCGCTGGGCATGGTCATCGGCGCCAGCGACCTCGCCTACCGGGCCATCCGCGTTCCCCTGGAGTTCCTGCGCCCGATCCCGTCGGTGGCCCTGATCCCGCTGGCCATCCTCGTCTACGGGACCGGCTTCACCAGCAAGCTCTTCCTGGTCGTCTTCGCCTCCTTCTGGCCCCTGTTCATCCAGGTCCTCTACGGCATGCGCGACATCGACCCCCTGACCATGGACACGGCCCGCAGCTTCGGGCTCCGCCGCCTGGAGCGGGTGCGCCACGTGATCCTGCCCAGCACCCTGCCCTACCTGGCCACCGGGCTGCGCCTCTCCTCGGCGGTCGCCCTCATCCTGGGCGTCACCGCCGAGCTGGTGATCGGCTCACCGGGCCTGGGCAGGGAGATCGACGCGGCCCGGATGGGCGGCAACGACCGCCTCATGTACGCGCTCATCGCCACCACCGGCGTCCTGGGCTGGTCGATCAACACCCTGTTCTCGCGCCTGGAGCGACGCCTCCTGCACTGGCACCCCTCCCAACGGACGGGCGGGAGGGGACGGTGAGGGCCCTCGGGCGCCGCTCGCCTCGTCGGGCAGCCGGCCCGATCCTCGAGGTCGGGGTGCCGATCGTGCTCGTGACGCTGTGGTGGGCCTGGTCGACGCGGGCCGGGATGATCTTCTTCCCACCCCTGCCCGACATCCTGCGCAGCTTCAGGGAGACCTGGCTCGCCGCCCCGGCCGGCGCGGAGGTCCTCCCCAGCCTCGAACGGCTGGGGGTGGGCTACGCGGCCGCGGTGCTGGCCGGGGTGGGTCTGGGCACGCTCCTCGGCTGCTCCGAGGCGGCCCGGCGCTCGGCCGATCCCATCGTCCAGTTCCTGCGCGGCATCCCTCCGCCGGCGCTGTTGCCCTTCGGCATCCTGGTCTTCGGGATCGGGGACCCCATGAAGGTGCTGATGATCGCGGTGGTCTGCCTCTGGCCGGTGCTGCTCAACACCATCGATGGGGTGGGCGGCGTCGACCCGACGCTACGCGAGACCGCGCGCGTCTACGGGCTCCCGCTCGTCACCCGCCTGACCCGCGTGATCCTGCCCGCGGCCTCGCCGCAGATCGTGGCCGGGGCACGAACCGGTCTCTCCCTGGCCATCATCATGATGGTGATCAGCGAGATGGTGGCCAGCACCAACGGCATCGGCTACTCCATCCTGGAGGCGCAGCAGACCTTTCGGATCCCGGAGATGTGGTCCGGGATCCTGGTCCTGGGCGTGCTCGGATACCTCCTGAACGGGCTCTTCGTCCTCCTGGAGGGGCGGCTGCTCAGGTGGCACCGGGGCGCCCGAGCCCTGGAGGGGGCGTGAACACCGGGCGCGGTCTCCCCCTGCTCGAGATCACGGGGCTGGCCAAGACCTACGGCGAGGGGCGAGGGGCTACCAGGGCGATCGCCGAGCTGAGCTTCTCGGTCCGGGAGGGGGAGCTGGTCTCCGTGGTCGGCCCCTCCGGCTGCGGGAAGACGACCATGCTGCGCTGCGTGGCCGGCCTGCTCGTCCCCTCCGGGGGCGAGGTGCGGCTCCGAGGCCGGCCGGTGGTGAGCCCGCCCCCGGAGATGGCCTTCGTCTTCCAGGACTACAGCCGCTCGCTCATGCCCTGGCTGTCGGTGCGCGACAACGTCGAGCTCCCGCTCCGCCACAAGCGGGAGCTGTCGCGTCGCGAGCGCCGGATACGAGTCGAGGACGCGGTCTCCTCGGTAGGGCTGGCCCGCCACCTCGATCGCTATCCCTGGCAGCTCTCCGGGGGCATGCAGCAACGCGTGGCCATCGCCCGCGCCCTGGCCTACCAGCCGGAGATCCTGCTCATGGACGAACCCTTCGCCTCGGTCGATGCCCAGGCCCGCGCCGACCTCGAGGACCTGGTGCTCCAGGTCCAGGCCGCGTACGGGGTCACGATCCTGTTCGTCACCCACGACATCGACGAGGCGGTCTACCTCAGCGACCGCGTGGTGGTGCTCACCCGACCGCCCACGACGGTCCAGGAGACGGTGTCCGTGAGGCTGCCCCGACCCCGGGACCAGGTCTCCACGAAGGAGCTGCCCGAGTTCGCCCGCCTGCGGGCGCACGTCTTCCGCGGTATCAAGCGGCAGATGGCGGCGGCGCCGGAGCCGGAGGCTGGGACCTCGGGGGGCCGCCTGCCGGGAGAGCTGGAGGCCAGGGAGTCGGCGGCGACCGGGGGCCAATAGGGCCCGGAGCCTCCCGAACCGGCCACGACCGGCTCGCGGTCGCGGGGGGTGCCGCGGGCCGGTGGGGAGGTCCAGCGCCCGTCCGGGCAGGCCACCGCGGTCTCGGCGCTCGTGTTCACGTCGCGCCGGGGCGGGACGGAGCGGTAGTCTGGGGCATCACGCTCGGGGAGGACCACCCATGCTGACTCGCGCCCAGGCCACCGATCGGATCCTGGCCGCCAAGGAGTCCCGCGGCCTCTCGTTCCGGGCCATCGCCGAGCACATCGGCCGAGACCCGGTGTGGACCACCTCCGCCCTGCTCGGGCAGCAGGTGATGGACGCCGCCGAGGCCGACGCCGTGACCGAGCTCCTCGGCCTCGATCGCGAGGTCGCGACCGCGCTCCAGCGGCACCCGAGCAAGGGGTCGCTCTCGCCCACCGTCCCGACCGACCCCCTGATCTACCGCTTCTACGAGATCGTCCAGGTCTACGGCACCACTCTGAAGGCCCTGATCGAGGAGGAGTTCGGGGCGGGCATCATGAGCGCCATCGACTTCGAGATGCACGTCGACCGCCTGCCCGACCCGCACGGCGACCGGGTCCGGGTGACCATGCACGGCAAGTTCCTGCCCTACCGCAAGTGGTGACGCCGGGCGCCTCGCGGCCGTCTCCGGAGCGCCGGCCGGACGCATCCGTTCCCACGTCCCGTCTCGCCTAGGCGGGGACGGCAGGGAGCTCCTGGACGGCCCGGTCGATGCGCTCCTGAGCCAGCTCGACGTCCTGGAGGGCGCCGGCCAGGTAGGCATCGTAGGCCGACATGTCGAAGTGGCCGTGGCCGCAGAGGCCGAAGAGGATGACGCGGCGCTCGCCGGCCTCCCGGGCGGCGGCCGCCTCCTCCGCCACCGCCCGCAGCGCGTGCGAGGGCTCGGGCGCGGGCAGGAACCCCTCGGTGCGGGCGAAGCGCACCGCCTCGGCGAAGCACTCGTTCTGCCGGTAGGCGCGGGCCTCGACCAGGCCGTGCCGGACCAGGATGCAGAGGGAGGGGGCGTCGCCGTGGTAGCGCAGTCCTCCGGCGTGGATGGGGTCGGGAACGAAGTCGTGGCCGAGCGTGTACATCTTTGCCACCGGGCCCACCCCGGCCGTGTCGCCGAAGTCGTAGCCGTACACCCCCCGGGTCAGGGTCGGGCAGGCGGCCGGCTCTGCGGCGACGAAGCGGGTACCGGTCCTCGCCCCCGAGAGGAGGTCGGCCAGGAAGGGATAGGCCAGGCCGGCGAAGTTGGATCCGCCCCCGACGCAGCCCACGACCACGTCCGGGTACTCGCCCACCAGCTCCATCTGCCGCTTCGCCTCCAGGCCGATGACGGTCTGGTGGAGCAGGACGTGGTTGACGACCGAGCCCAGCGAGTACCGAGAGTCCTCGCGCCC
>Ga0209810_1002271_pt1 | contig 23716 bp, 16 predicted proteins | sample Coa_R1_7_FD_187159 | JGI IMG/M metagenome (GOLD analysis project Ga0209810, IMG submission 187159) | Surface soil microbial communities from Centralia Pennsylvania, which are recovering from an underground coalmine fire - Coalmine... | ecosystem: Environmental > Terrestrial > Soil > Unclassified... | reverse complement strand
ATACCTGCTGGCTGCAATGGCGCGGGAAGATCGACCTGGCTACGGCCACCCTGCTGACGCTGCTGATTATGATGCTCACCGGCAAGGTGTTCAGCCCGCAGTATCTGATCTGGGTGGCGCCGTTTGTCGCGTATGTGGGCGAAGCTGATCGCCGCTGGCTGATCGTCTGGACGCTGATCGGGCTGTTGACGACGCTGATCTATCCCTATATCTATAATATGTCGCACTCGCTGGTCCGCGTGCCGCTCATTCCCTGGTTCTTCCCCGCGACCACGGCCCGCAACATCCTGCTGCTGATCTTTGTCGTCTGCCTGCTCTGGTACTGCTCGCGCCGCAGGCCAGCGCCGAGAACAACCATTGCCACGGATCTGCCCCAACCCGATGCGCAGGTTGTCTCCGCGCAACGCAATCCTTAGGGGTTGCATTGATACCCTCTCAGCCAGCGAGCAAACATCTATGCGACACCAGGCCGCATTCCTGAATCCTTCAAGCGCGGATGCGATGGTTCCATCTTTCCACGGGGTAGCACAATCATCAGATAAAGCGCCGGGCGGCTCTGTGAAACCATTTTGCTCATGAGGTTGGTTATTACCTATCAAGAATGATATCGAAATCTATGATACTCTGGCAAATCCGTACAAGTTCTGCTCCTGCAATCCGGTGATCGGGATGCGGAGCATATGCTTTCAAATGCGCTTCATCGATAAAGCGCATGACAAAGCCATACGTATAGCCTTTGTTGTTAGAACTATTCAGATTTTCCCCTGTCTGTACGTCAAGAATACCGGGGACTTTTTGTTGCAACTCTTTGATTTGTTCGAGTGCCGCGTAAATCTCTTCACGCGTCGTCTCCTGTTTCGGTTGCAACAAGACGACATGTAAAATCATAAACTGTGCTCCTTCTCATCCTGCCAGAGTATTTTGGGCATACTCAATAATGGCCCTGGAAAGCCATTCACAATGATACTTTTGTTGAATGGTGTGAGCTAAAGCGCTACAACGAAGAATGATATAATCATTCCCTGTTGCATGTGCTATATCCATTGCCTTAAATACATAGCTTTGGGCCGCTTCTAAATCTCCTGCTGCAATATAAGCTCTTGTGATGTCGTAGTAGGCACTGGCATGCCTGTTCACAGATAGCTCTTCTATATTGCTCGTGGTGAGAAGTTCATGAGCTTTCTTCGGTTTGCCTGCGGTGAGCCAGCAGTGTCCTGCGAACATATGGACACTAATATTACTAAAATCCGTAAAGTAGGGATCGGCACCTTGCCGGGCCTGGGGAATCTGGTGGGCTACCTCCATTGCTTCTGCGATGAGGGCTTCACAGACTTGAACATCGCCTTGCCGGGCAGCGATTGAAGCCTTTACAATAGCTAACCATCCATTTAGACTCTGATGCTCCCGTGTATATTCTCGTGCTTGCTCAAGCAATTGAGAGGCTTTATTAAGATCGTGGTCTTCTCTAAGGTACAGGTGTGCCAGATGGCCGATAGCTGCTCCTGTAAGGATAGTATCACCGCTGTTTATTGCGGAGGCGATAGCGGCTTCGTTGAGTGTCTTAGCCTGTGCCTTCCCTAGCTTTTTTATAGGATTTAGGCGAGCAACGATCTGCGTCTGAGCAAGGATATGCCATAATTCACGCCTGATTTTATCATCGGTAGTACTTTTGAGAGCATCTTGAATAGTAGCGATATGACAATCCAGGCCCTTTATAATAAAGGTATTGCCCTGGCGCTGCATTACCCGAAACTGCTGCGTAATAGCAGCGAGGCTGTTTACGGAGATCTCTGATATGCTTGAAGAAGGCTCAGTAAAAGGGAGGCCGAGTGGTGGGAAAACTATTCCGATTCCTGCTATGCCAAATGTCTGTAAGATTCTGCGACGCAATGAATTCATATCTTCCCCTTCTGTTTCTTCGCTTGCTTCCTCTATTATATCCTGTGTATTCGCAGCCGGCGAGGGGAACGCTCTTTCTTTGCCGGAAGAACTTTTGCTTAAGGCGGGAGGTGTCGCCTCTGGATAACCTGCCAGATCCGAAATCGGGCATTCTAACAATTTCGAGAGCGCTTCTAGCGTCTCGGATGGGATCTTTCTTCGCCCTGCGCAATAATTCCAGAGAGCGCGTTCAGAGATGTAGACCGCTTTAGCGACCTCGCAGAGCTTATAGCCCCGCCGCTTAATCTCGTATTTCAAACGGTTCGGATACCTGGGAGCCTCTTCCATCATGTCGCCTTCCTTGTTCCGATTATGTGCCGGTTCGTGCCGGTGCATCAGGCCATGCGTACTGCTTTCCGTGCCGCAAAGGTGCGGTATTTTGACTGCATATCGCCTACACTGACGTACTGGAAGAACTTTTTCTATCATATCACTCGATTACGACATCATTCAACTTCAGATTGTACAGGGAGGGACCTATGGCACAAAGTGAAGTGGCCCGCATTCGAGCGCAAATCGAGGCGGAGTGTGAAGGGTTCAGGCGCGGCCTGCATGGCTACGCTATCACGGCAAAGCATCAATTCATTCAGGCACGCTATGAACGCCTGGGCCAGTTGCAAGAAGATCTGGCACGGTATGTAGGCGAACATGAAGCTATGCAGCAAGTTGTTGCCCTCTACGTCAGGGCTTTTGACGGGGACGAGAAGCGGGGGCGCGAAAGCGACGGGCGGGAAGGAGTGAAAAAGGTGATGCATGAATATATAAATGAATGATGTATAAAAATATATTGCGCTGTAAGCGAGTAGAAAGGGAATGCACCATGCAAAAGTATGTCGAACCGCAGATCTGTATTTTTGCTACCTGCAACGAAGTTATCGCGCTCAACCTGGCTATTGGCCGGCATCAAACCTTCTTTGCCCGGAGAGAAAATGCCGAGGTAAACCGGCTGCTCTCGGTATTTCAACAGCGGCTGGTCGAACATCTTCCTACCGCTTATGTGCCGGCGAGGGAGCATCGCGGATGAGCGGGCAGGAGCCACGGTCCGCCATTCGCCGCACGCAATCCCTGACGGAGCCTGCGCCGCTTGAGACGCTGGAAATCGATGGGCATAAAGCCGACCTTTCCCGCGAAGCGTTAACCATTCTGGCACGCCATCATATCGGCATCGAGGAGAAGGCTGCATCCATTCTGCTGAGGTTTCCAGGAGGCACGACGATACAGGAGATCTGGCCGCGTACCGCCGGTGAGCGGCATCGCATCGTGCTCCCCAACGGCTATGAACTGCGCTATCACTGCGATAGACATTTGCTGCGTGGAAACCGGCGCATCATATTGCTCAAGCCTGAGGAGTAATGGCTGGTTTGCGTAAATGCGGCCTGACCAGGAGGATCAACAGGGCCAGGAGCGGAGGGCCGATGGTCGTGAGCCAGGTCAGGCCGATCCAGCCGCCGATGGGTGGCAGGTTGTTCTTGTAGAAATAGACGAAGAAGGTCGAGGCCGAAAAGATCAGCGTGTAGAGCGCCAGCGCCCAGGGCAGGCCGTCATGGGAATCGGGGAGACAGATGATCGCCAGGCCAAGAAACCAGGTGATGTACCAGGGGAAGAACCAGGGCGTCACCAGCACCAGCATACCCAGGATGACGAGCGCGGCGAGGGCCAGTGTGCGGGTTGTGGGCGCGCGCCATAGCCAGAGTGCGCCGGCGCTCAATGCTGCCGCCAGCACGATAAAATCAATCACGCTCCATGTAGCATGGAGGCTGAGGATGTACAGGGGCGTGGCGAGCCAGGGCTGAGCGGGCAGGCCATTGGCGTCGATCCATTGCTGGACCGCGAACAGTATCGAACCATAGGCTTTGTGCGATGCCGGCGGTTCGGTAAAGCTGAGCAGGATAGCGGAAGGACTGTGGCCGATCCAGAAGGGCGCGTAGCTGACCAGGATCAGGCCCACGCTGACGGTAGCTGCCAGAATGATAACGCGCAGGGCGAAGCGCCATTGTGGATCAGCAAGCCCTGCATGCGTGTGAGGCGCTGAGGCCGGATAGAGCGCCCTGCGCGCCAGCAAGATCAGGAACAGCGCGATGAACAGCGCCCCAGTCAGCTTAATCAGCGTCGCCAGGGCAAAAGCGATCAGCGGAGGCAGGTAGTCGCGTGCATAGAGCGCCCCGGTCCCCCTGCGCTCGACGCGCAGCCAGAGCAGCAGCCCCAGCAGGATGAACGTGACCATCAGAAGATCGTTATGCCCGTTCAGGCAGCTCTCCAGCAAGGCCAGAGGATTCCATGCGTAGAGCAGCGTGCCCAGCATCACCGTGCGCCGCGAACGTCCCATTGCGCGTAATATGGCGGTGATGAGCAGGATGTTGCAGAGATGGGCGGCGAGGCTCAGGACGCGATAGAAGAGGATATAGCGAGTTGGATTGTCGCTGCCGAAAGGGACGCTTAACGCATTGATGACCGTCCATAACGGCCCGTAGGCCGATGGTACCATGCTCCAATCGTTCAGTGCAACGAGAGGATCATGCGGATAAGTGGAAGCCAGCGTGAAATAAGGGTTGGCGTGATAGACGACGAGCAGGCGGCCATACGATGCGTAGGCAAAAATGTCGTGCGAGAGCAGGCCGGGCGTGAAGATATAGACCAGGCCGGCAGCCAGCGCTCCCAGCCAGATCAGTTGCAGCAGGCGGCGATTGTTGCCTGGCGATGCCCGGCGCCAGAGAAGCCGCGCGCTTATCCCGTAGACCGCGAATGCCAGCGCAAGCGTGATAAAGAAGAAGATCATGTGCGTTGACATTTGCGATGCCCTGGTGTTGGCCGTGAGATGCAGGTCGATGGGCAGCCATGTTCCTATAGTCGCAAGCAGTACCAGCGGTGTGTTTTGAAAGTAGCTGCCACTTGCCATACGATTGAGCGGGGCAATGCCGATCAGAATGCAGAGAACGAAGGCAATACCGCAAAGGGCCATGCCTGTTACCGGCTCTGGCTGTAACGATTGTTGTTCATAGCCATCGGTCATATCCAATGGTGATTCAGTAAGAGCTTTTTTCATCATACCACCCACTTATACATCACAAAGAGTACGCTGAGCGTCGCCAGCAGCGTAGGAAAGAGGAGCAGCAGCGTCTGGTGAAGCCGGGGATGTCTGATGGTGAGCATGCTCAACGTGATAAAGGCGGGGAACATCTCCAGTACGAGGCGCTGATTTGAGATGAGCGAATCATGCTGGTCGAGGCTGGGGCTGAGCAGCATCATCAGGATTAGCAGCGCTGTCCAGAGAGTATAGCTTGTGCGCACTTTGCGCCAGCCGAATGCTGCCAGCGCGATGAAGCCGAGAGTGGCGCTGAGATCGAGCACGATGTGCGCCTCGAAGAATGAGCCGAATGGCTGATTCCAGAAGAGTTCAAAGAGCGCCTGCCAGATACCCTGCCACGGCCAGGCGAGATGCCGCGACCAGCGGTATTGCACTGTGGCGAAGGCGATAGGATCGCCGGTCAGTTTCCAGCAGTAAAAGCAGTAGAGCGCAGTTCCCAGCGGAATCAGCAGAATGGGAAGTAAGCCAGTCGCCAGGTTGCGCAGCCTCGCAATCACGCTTTCACGCGCCAGCCATAGCTCGTAAAGATACGGCACGACCAGCAGAACGCCGGCTGCGCGCGTCAATGCGGCGAAGAAGCCGAGTATGCCTACCAGCCACCAGCGTTGTCTCCGCATCGCCAGAAAAGCCCCTGCTGTCAGCAAGATGAAGAGCGATTCGTTGTAGGCGGCGAAGAAGAAAAGTGCTGTAGGAAAGATGCATAAATATAGCAGCGTCCGGTGTGCGACCTCATCGCCGGCCACATCGGCGGCGAGCTGGTAGATGACAAATAACGCGGCGAGCAAGGCCCCATTGCTAATCAATGTGCCAGCGAGCAGGTAGCTCCAGCTTCCCAGCACATGTGCGATAAGCGAGATCATCAGCGGGAAGAGCGGGAAGAAGGCGAGATCGAAACGCGACTGGTAGCCGTACTGTGCGATGCGGACGTAATTGGCGGCGTCCCAGTGATTCCAGGAGGTAAGTAAGCCTGCTACGTTGACGGGTGTGCTTGTATAATTGGCCGCCGTAAACAGGATATAGCCGAAATATGTGACTATCACCAGCAGAAGCCGTGTGATGATGAATAACCATAGAATTTCGCGATACGGGGTACGCTTCATAATTTATATCTCACTCAGGTGGTTCTCGCGGTTTTATCACGCTCTATCTTATCTCAAAGTCATTAGAGAGTGATTAATACAATCTTTCTATTTGTGTGCTCGCGCCTGCGGCGCTCGCGGGATAGATGGGAGGGTGGGACACAGCCGCTTCGCGGCTGTGTCCCACCCTCCCATCTATCCGTTAAGGGGCTTCGCAGCGCGAAGGCCGGATGGGAGAGGGCGAAGACGCCTGGTGGCTGTGTCCCCCTCCTCCCATCTATCGGTTAAGGGGCTTCGCAGCGCGAAGGTCCGATGGGAGAGGGCGAAGACGCCTGGCGGCTGTGCTCCATCCTCCCATCTATCGGTTAAGGGGCTTCGCAGCGCGAAGGTCCGATGGGAGAGGGCGAAGACGCCTGGCGGCTGTGTCCCACCCTCGTGTCTATCCGTTATGAGGTGCAGCCGCGCGAGCACTGTATTATTGGGAAACGGTGGCCGGGTTGCGTGCCAGGACATAGCAATATACAGTAGCGCCGCCCATAACAACATACACGACTTTAGAACGCCATGCAGCAGGAATGGCATAGCCGCGCTGGATCAGGTGCATCGGCCACACAAGATAGTCGTATGGGAAATTGTAGTCATCGGGGTGGGCCTCTGTCAACTGTAACCTTGCCGGCAGGTCGCGGTTGTAATAGTACCAGGATGTTGCAGCGTTCTTCTGCCCCAGCGTGTCGGGGAGCGCGACCAGGCCGACGCGGGCGGGTTGATGGGTGTGCGCGGCCAGCCATTGCACAGCCTCACGATAGCCGGGATAGGCAACCTGGAGCGCGCTGTCCTCTCCGTGGAAGAATTCGCTGGCATAACCCTCTGCCTGCGGGATTGTTACCAGGCCGATGAGATGCGGAATGGCGAGCGCGGCGATCAGGAGCGTGCATACCGCTGCGGAGCGCGGGTTAAACGCGCTTTTCTTGCTCTCATCGCTCGCTGGTGATGCTGCTGTATCGGGCGCTCCTGTCGCTGGTGCCGGCGCCAGTCTCCGTATGATAACCGGTAGGAAGCCGAAGCAGGCGCGCAGGATAATCGCCAGGCCGAAAGCTCCGGCCAGCGCCAGAGGAGCGGCTGCGGGCAGAAAATAGTGCGTGCCAACGACGATATTGAGCCGGCTGAATGCCGCGAGAATGCAAACGAGCCAGATAAAGAGAAAGGCGATGGCGGCTGCGTCGCGGATATGTATGCCGGGGGCGCGCAGGTGAAAACGCGCCAGTTGTACCAGGGCGAAGAACAGGAAAAAGATAGCCGGCAGCGTTACAAAAGCGCTCACTTTGACGAAGAGGGTATAGAAGATCGTCCATTGCGGCATATGCACTCTGGCCTGACCGGCAAAGAAGGTCAGATGCCCGTTGGCCGAGTGCAGTTCCTCAAAGCGAAAGCTGTGCTGTAACAGGGCGATGGGATGAGGCCAGATCGCCGGATCGGCGGCCAGGAAGGTCAGCGGAGCCAGGATGAGCGCGCCTATCCACCAGAGCCAGGGTATGGCGGGCCGTTGTTCAGGAGGAAGATAGAACCGGATCACGAAGAAATAGTAGGCGGTGAACAGGATGAAGCCGGGCAGGGCCAGAGCGGCGGGGTACTTGCTGGCGCCGGCCAGGCCGACCAGTATAGCGACGAGCAGGTAGAGCCAGGGCCGCCTGATGGCAGGCCAGAGCAGCAGATAGGCTATGCTAATCAGCGCGGTCATCGTCGTATCGAGATAGGCCAGCCCGCTGAAATAGACCAGCCAGGGGCTGAAGGCGAGGCAGAGGGCAGCGGCGCAGGCGATGATGCGCCCGAAAGGGATGCGGCCCAGCCAGTAAACGGCGACGACAAGCAGTGTGCCAAAAAAGATACTGGGGATACGTGCCGCCAGCAGTTCACTGATCGGATGACCGAGCGCAGCATTCCTGTAGATCATCAGCCCGATCAGCAATTTCACAAAGGGAGGATGCTCGTAATTGTAGCTCCACCCCTTCGCTCCAATTTCGAGGTGTCGCAGCAGCGGCAGATATACCTTACCTGCCTGGATATAGACTACCTCGTCGGTGACGAGATCAAGCTGCATGGCGAGAATAATGCGCGGAACAAGGGCGGCGAGCGCCAGTGCGCAGGTGAGGAGAACATCAAACGCAGACATGAAGCGCCATGAATGATGTGCGGCAGCGTTGGGCGTTGTTCGGGGCTGGTCGGCCAGGTCAACCTCCGCTGTATGATCGGTCCTGGTATCCATACGTTTCCTCTCGATGATGTCACATGCAACCGTAGGGTAGTATAGCACTATGCCGCGAGGGAGTCGAGATGCCTGGTACCGGGGAAAGAGAGACCGTAATGTTGACATAAATATGCCGCAGGCAGCGCCTGCGGCATATTTATGTCAACATTATTTTATACGCACTCGCGCAGCGTCGCATTGCCGCTAATGCCGCGCAGCTTCATCAGCGCGACCACTTCGAGCTGGCGTACACGCTCGCGCGAAATGCCCAGTTCCTTGCCGACTTCGAGCAGGGTGCGGCTGCGCCCATCTCCTATGCCGTAGCGCAGCGTGATTACGGCGCGTTCGCGGGGAGTGAGCAGGGCTAAAGCGCGGTGGAGTTCTTCGCCGAGCAGGTGTTGTGAGGCGGTTTCAGCGGGAGCGGGAGTGGTACTATCTTCCAGAGTATCGGCCAGTGAGTAACGGGCCTCTTCATCTACGGGCGCATCGAGCGAAACGGGCTGTTCGATCACTCCCAGCAGATCCACGACTTCGTTGACATCGATATGGCATGCCTCCGCGATCTGCTCGGGCAGGGGATCAAGGCCATTCTCCTGCGAGAGCTGCGCCGCGATACGCCGCACTTTGCGCAGGCGCGTGGCGACATGCTCCGGTAAGTGGATCAGGCGCGATTGCTCCCCGGCGGCGCGGCTCACCGCCTGGCGGATCCACCATGTGGCATATGTTCCGAAGTGGCATCCACGCTGGTAGTCGAACTTCTCAGCCGCGCGCATCAGCCCCAGGTTTCCCTCCTGGATAAGATCGATCAGGGGGACGCCGGTGCTGGTATAGCGGCGCGCGATGGCGATAACCAGGCGCAGGTTTGACTCGATCAACTTGCGGCGCGCCATCTCATCGCCGGAAGCTGCGCGCTGTGCCAGTTCGATCTCTTCCGCATGCGTTAGCAGCCCGAGGCCACGAATATCACGCAGATAGCTCTGAAAAGCATCCTCAGAACCCGTTGCCTGCTTTGCGCCTGCTGTGGCGGAGCGCCCGGTATGAACCGTCACAACATCATCTTCCTCCAGCGCATCGATCTCACTATCGTCTTCATCATCGATGCGGTCAAGTAGAGAGTCAGTGTCGACAATCTCGTCTATTGTCTCATCTAATGCGACAAGAGGCTCGGTAGTGCGCTCGGGCCTGCCTTTGGCGTATGATCGCCCCGCTTCCCCGGCGAAGCCCGATGCATTGCCAGGCGAAAAGCGCTCCCTGGTAACAGTCTGCGCGGCTAACAGGGCGCTCTGTTCATCTCTAACAGAATTGATAATTGCCATGAATTCCACGCTCCCTTTCAGGAAACTTACCGACAGAATCAGCGTCGGTCTCCTATGGCCTCGTGGTCAGTTCACAGGCGGATTGATGATTGACACCGTGTGCCTGTATACGTGTCCATGCTCTTATTTTCCCCTCTATTGTATAAGAGCGGCTAAGGCCATAGCATCGGGTGATTACCGTAGATAAAATCAGGTTGTAACCGTATCTTCTCTTGTGTTAAGAATGTGTTTGATTGGCGGTACAATTGCGTCCTCGCGCCTGCGGCGCTCGCCTTCTGGATGGTATATTGCGCGGCGGAGCCGCGCGAAGACCTGGCAAGGGCAGGACGCCGAGCACCTGACAGCCTCTAAAAAATTGAGAAAAGTTAAAGAATAATGAATAAAAATTGATCGATGCGTACCGCGCTAAAGAGCGCTTATGGCGCATCGGGATTGGTTTCGTCGAAGGGATCGTGTATTCCATGGCCGCGATCATAGAACAACTGGAGAGGATCGCCTAAATGATCCTCGTAATCGGGCCGTTTGTCCCATTCCTTCTCCTGGACTTCGGCTGCGCTCAGCGAGAGGTGCACGCGGTCATCCTTAACATCGGTGATAGCGCTGTATGGGATATAGCGATCTTTGGGGAAGAAAAAACCTTTATGGATTAAAAAAGAATCTTCGTATACTTCCGCGATATGTCCGATGTTGATGTCGTCGGAAGAATAGACGTGCATGTGCTTATGAAGATCGTGCTGGCTCCAATTGGGCATATTGATCTCGCTTTCTGTATATGAGGTCCTCTACTCGATTGCACGTCACCTATTACGAAAAAGTTTCATCTGTGGATGATATGGATTTCCTGCCTGGTGCTCGCGCCTGCGGCGCTCGCTGGATGGAGAGTAAGGTGTGGCGCGGGTGCTCTGCACCCGCGCCACACCTTACTCTCCATCCCCGGAGGAAGCGTGGGACTACTGGCTATAAATATAAAGTGGTGCTCCCCGCAGGAAATGATGGGCGGGGCGTGGCGCAGCCTATCATTCCCTGTGGGGAGCGCAGAGGCGCGTCAGCGCGCCGCGTGCATCAATGGCCTGAGCAGGGGAAAGCCCTGGGGCGTGATGTGCCGGCGCTTGACGATGGAGCAAAGAACATGTTATAGTAGCTATATTGGAAATAATATGTGCAAAGACCTGGAACGAGCGGAGTAGGGAAGAGCGGCTTGCCAGAGAGTGGGGGTCATCGGGTGCGAGCCTCCTTCGAGCGCGCCTCCCGAACGTGGCTCGTGAGTCGAATGTTTGAGGCTGCGCGGGAGCGCGGCGGTAGAGCATTCCGGGTACAGCCCGTTAGCGCTGGTTAGAGGACAATTGATCTGGAATAATCACAGGTTGGGCGGATCAATTGTCAAAACAAGGTGGTACCACGAGTCGCGCCGTCCTCGTCCTTGCGAGTTGACGGCGCTTTTCAGTAGCCTTTTAAGAGGAGGTACCATTCCATGCTGCCCGACCGTTACAATTTCCGCGAGGCTGAGCCGCGCCTGGCTCGCCTCTGGGCCGAGACTGGCCTGTATGGCTTTGATCGCGCCGGCTCAGGTCCCATCTTCACCATCGATACGCCGCCGCTCACCGTTTCGGGCGCGCTGCACATCGGCCACTGTTACTCGTATACCCACGCGGATATCATTGCGCGTTTCCGCAGGATGCACGGCGAGCGCGTTTATTATCCGATGGCCTTCGATGACAATGGCCTGCCTACCGAGCGCTTCGTCGAAAAGACCACCGGGCGCAAGGCAACGGAGGTCGAGCCTGCGCAATTCATCGAGGAGTGCCTGCGCCTGATCCAGCAGGCGGAGCAGCGCTTTGAAACCATCTGGCGCCGCCTGGCTCTGAGCGTCGATTGGGAGCAGTGCTACTCTACCATCGGACCGCAGGCGCAGCGCGTCTCGCAGTGGTCATTCATCCAGCTCTACCAGGCTGGTCGTGCCTATGCGCAGTCGGCGCCGGCGCTCTGGTGTCCCGAATGCCAGACGGCCATCGCCCAGGCCGAGGTCGACGATCTGACGCTGCCAACGCAATTCTCAACGCTGGCCTTCCGCTGCCAGAATGGCGAGACGCTGCCGATTGCCACCACGCGCCCGGAACTCCTGCCGGCCTGCGTAGCCATCTTCGTCCATCCTGGTGACGCGCGCTATGCACATTTGATTGACACAACGGCGAGCATCGCCTGGGGAGAGCTTCCGCAAGAGCGGATAGAGGTTCCCATTCTCACCGACGATCTGGCGGACCCGGCGAAGGGGAGCGGCGCCGTTATGTGCTGCACCTTTGGCGATTCGACGGATGTTCGCTGGTGGCGCACGCATCAGCTTCCCCTGCGCCCGGCCATCGGGCGCGACGGGCGCATGACCGCGCTCGCCGGAGCTTATGCCGGGCTGACGATCAGCGAGGCGCGCGAACGCATTCTGCGCGACCTGGCCGGGCGGGGCCTGCTGCCGCGCCAGGAGATGATAGAGCACAGCGTCGGGACGCATGAGCGCTGCGGCACGCCCGTCGAGTACCTGCATACGCGGCAGTGGTTCATTCGCATTCTGGATCAGAAGGAGCGCTTTCTGGAGGCCGGGCGCAGGATCGCCTGGCGTCCTGAATATATGCGCCAGCGCTACGAGCACTGGGTTGAGAACCTCCAGTGGGACTGGTGCATCTCGCGCCAGCGCTACCTGGGCGTTCCCTTCCCGGCGTGGACCTGTCGCGCCTGCGGCGAAATCATGCTGGCGACGCTGGAGCAGTTGCCCATCGATCCGCGTGCCAGCGGGCCGGGGCGGCCATGCGCCTGCGGCTCCACGGACTTCGCGCCTGAGCCGGATGTCATGGATACCTGGGCCACGTCGTCCTGCACGCCGCTGATCGTTGCCCGCTGGAGCGATGACCCATCCTGGTTCGGGCAGCACTTCCCTGCGAGCCTGCGCCCGCAGGGACACGACATCATTCGCACCTGGGCGTTCTATACCATCGTCAAGGCGCTCTATCATACCGGAGAGATCCCCTGGCGCGAGGCGCTGATTTCAGGGCACGCGCTCTCACCCGAACGGCGCAAGATCTCCAAATCCAGAGATCATAAGGCAGTCGATCCGATGGAGTTGATGGAGCGAGAATCCGCCGACGCGCTGCGCTACTGGGCGGCTTCGGGCAGGCCAGGGAGCGATACACCGTTCAGCCTTGAACTGCTTGCTCCTGGCCGCAGGCTGGTGACGAAGCTCTGGAACGCGAGTCGCTTCGCGGAGCGCCACCTGCAAGGATATCGGCCCGGCGCACTCGCTGGCCCGCCGGCGCTTCTGCCCACTGATCGCTGGCTGCTCTCCAGGCTGGCTCGCACCATTGCTGCCGCGACGAGCGCGCTGGAAAAGAGCGAGTACGCGGCGGCACGCGGGGAGATCGAACAATTTTTCTGGTCGGATCTCTGCGACAACTACCTGGAACTGGCGAAGGCGCGACTTTATCACGCCGCCGGACCTGAGCGTGAGGTGGCGCGCTGGACGCTCTATCACGCGCTGCTCAGCGTCTTGAAGATGCTGGCGCCCTTCCTGCCCTACGTTACGGAAGAGATCTACCGGGAGTTATTCCGGGCCACGGATGGCGCGGCTTCGATCCATGTTGCGGCGTGGCCCGCTGAACATCCCGAATGGATCGACGCCAGGGCCGAGGAGATCGGGGACGCGCTGCTGGAGATGCTGCGCCAGGTTCGCCGTCACAAGGCTGAACGCGGCCTCTCCGTCGGCGCCGATCTGGATACAATCCATATCCGGGCGCGGCCAGCGCTGCGCCTGGCTTTAGCCTCCGCCCTTGTCGATCTCAGAAGCGCGACGCGAGCGCACACTATCATCTGGGACGAAGGCCAGCCAGAACCGCAGGGGAGTGAAGTCCTGGTAGAGATCTGATCATTCCTCCGTTTTTCGGGACCGTTTTGTGGGGCAATGGTCCCCGGACCGATGGGAATATATGCGTGGGCCGCCACAAGGGCGGCCCCTACGGTGGTTCCGGCGCGCCTGCCAGGCCAATCTGTGCCACGGTAGGGGCCAGGGAAGGAGGGCCGGTGGGCGCCTGTGGCGCCCACCGGCCCTCCTTCCCTCCTATGCGAAGCGCCTGCGGAGCTTCGCTGTCAGAGGCATAAAAATAGAACGGATCTTCTAAATTTTGGGGGTTTCGGAAGCCATAAGACACTAGAAGGGATAATAAATCCCCACATCATAATTATACTCCACCTCTAAAAAAAATACAATGTCCAGATGACCGGTGTTTTTTGGCAATTTTTCGGGTATCCTATTAAACGACTTCTATCCCCATAGAAGTTCGCATGTGTATCGTCGTCGTTGTTGTAAAGCGTCCTATTTCATAGTTTCACACAGTCATCTTCTTTTTCATTCACTCTGATCTGGAAACCGTGTAGCTCCTTGTCTTGAGTAGCCCACAGGTTTCCTCTGTGTGTTTTGATCCCTCAGTCACTTATCGACCTGTTGTACTGGACCAGGCTCCTCACCTGCTGTGAGGGGCCTTATCGTGTCTCTCGCCAACCTCGTTGACGGCGAGGTGAAAGGAGCAACGCCGTATGCAAAGTCAGAGCAAACAGATTCAAGATCCACGTCTCTCTAGCGCTTCTCACCAGTCACCTCTCCCTGAGCGTGTCTCTTTTGCGCGTATCCCTGATATCCACCCCATGCCAGATCTTATTCAGGTCCAGATAGACTCGTTTGAGTGGTTTAAGAAAGAAGGCTTGCACGAACTTTTCGCGGAAATTTCTCCCATCGACGACTTCACCGGCAGAAACCTGAGCCTGGAATTGCTTGTTCCTCTCGACCCGTTCGGACGGCCCAGACTGAGCGAGGAGGTCTGCCGCGAACGCGATGCCACCTATGCCGCGCCCCTCACAGTAAAGGCGCGCCTGACCTTCAAAGAAACGGGCGAAGTTATCGAAAAGGATCTCTTCATGGGTGACTTCCCGCTGATGACCCGGCAGGGAACCTTTATCATCAACGGAACAGAGCGTGTGGTCGTGAGCCAGCTTGTACGCTCCGCCGGAGCCTACTTTACCCTGGACAATGACCCCTCGACAGGCAGGCAGCTTGCCGGCGCAAAGCTGATTCCCAATCGCGGGGCGTGGCTGGAGTTCGAAACCAGCAGCAAACACCTGCTCTCGGTCAAGGTTGATCGCAAGCGCAAGCTGCCCGTCACGACGCTGCTGCGTGCGCTGGGGAGCGTAGCGCGCGCAAGCTACTCCAGGGAGGAATTGGATCTCACCACCGACGGGGGTATGATCGCTGCCTTCGCCGCCGCCGACAATGATCCCAATGTGCGTTATATCCAGTCAACGCTGGAGCGCGACCCGGTGAAAACCGAGAACGAGGCGCTGCTCGAACTCTATAAAAAGCTGCGTCCCGGCGACCCTGCCACGCTGGACAATGCGCGCGCGCTGATCAAGAACCTGTTCTTTAATCCACGCCGCTACGACCTGGGCAGCGTCGGGCGCTACAAGCTCAATCGCAAGTTTGATCTCGCCATCCCGCAACATCAGCACACGCTGACACTTGACGATCTGGTTCATATCGTTCGTCGCATCATCGCTTTGAATAATGGTCGTGGTCGCCCCGACGACATCGATCACCTGGGCAACCGGCGCGTGCGCTGCGTGGGTGAGCTGCTCCAGGCACAGTTCCGCGTCGGGCTGTTGCGCATGGAACGTATGATTAAGGAGCGCATGAGCGTCGTGGAGCCGGGCCAGGTTACGCCCAACGCGCTGATTAACGTTCGTCCCGTCGCTGCGGCGCTGCGCGAGTTCTTCGGGGGCAGCCAGTTATCCCAGTTCATGGAGCAGACCAACGCGCTCTCTGAGGTCGGCCTCAAGCGTCGTCTCTCCGCCCTCGGTCCCGGCGGACTTTCGCGGGATCGTGCGAACCTGGAGGTTCGCGACGTACATCAATCGCACTACGGGCGTATCTGTCCAGTTGAGACGCCCGATGGCGCCAATATCGGCCTGATCGGCTATCTGGCAACCTACGGGCAGATCAACCAGTACGGCTTTATCGAGACGCCATACCGCCGCGTCTATCACCGCCTGCCTGCCAGCGACCCTCGCTTGATCGGGCGCGAACTGCGCGGCGTGGTCGGGCGCGAGGGCCAGGATATTGTCGCACCTGATGGTGAGGTCCTGCTCAAAGCGCGTACTTCTGTGCGCGTCGATGAGGCTCTGTTTCGCAGGCTTTCGGATCTGCCGGGTCAGGCCGAAGTGCATATCAGGCCCTTCGTAAGCGACGAGGTGGAATACTATACTGCCGATGCTGAGGAGAACTTCAGGATTGCCCAGGCCAATACGCGCCTGACCGAGAATAATGAGTTCGGCGAGGAGTATATCGCCGCGCGCTACCGGGGCGAGTTTATCGAGGAACGCGCGGACAATATCGATTACGTCGATATCTCCCCGCGCCAGATTGTCAGCATTGCCACTGCGTTGATCCCGTTCCTGGAGCACGACGACGTGAGCCGCGCTCAAATGGGTGCGAATATGCAGCGCCAGGCCGTGCCGCTGCTCAGGCCGCAGGCGCCCATCTGTGGCACGGGCATGGAGCGGCAGGTCGCTATCGATTCCGGTCACGTCGTGCTCAGCCAGGTCAGCGGCGAAGTGGTTTCGGCCACAGCTCGCCAGATAGAGATTATGGATGAGCAGGGCGCTCTCTACACTTACAGGCTGCGCAAATTTATGCGCTCGAACGCCGGGACCTGCATCAATCAGCGCCCGATTGTGCGCGGGGGAGAGCGCGTCCGCGCGGGCCAGGTGATCGCCGACAGCACCTCGACGGAGAACGGCGAGTTAGCGCTGGGCCAGAACGTGCTGGTCGCGTTCATGCTCTGGGAGGGCTGCAACTTCGAGGATGCTATTGTGATTAGTGAGCGGCTGGTGCGCGATGACGTTTTCACCTCGATCCACATCGACGAGTACGAGCTTCAGGTACGCGACACGAAGCTGGGACCCGAAGAGGTCACGCGCGATATCCCCAACGTGGGTGAGGAGGGCCTGCGCAATCTCAATGAGTACGGCATTGTCTATGTGGGCGCCGAGGTCGGCCCGCAGGACATTCTGGTGGGCAAGATCACTCCCAGGGGCGAGACCGAACTGACGGCGGAGGAGAAGCTTTTGCGCGCGATCTTCGGCGAAAAAGCGCGCGAGGTCAAGGACTCATCCTTGCGCATGCCCCACGGAGAGCACGGCAAAGTGATCGACGTGAAGATCTTTTCGCGCTACGCGGGCGATGAGTTGCCCGCAGGCGTGAATCATGTTGTACGCGTGAGCGTCGCGCAGAAGCGCAAAATCGGCGTGGGGGATAAGATGGCTGGCCGCCACGGCAATAAAGGCGTCATCTCACGCGTCCTGCCGGTTGAAGATATGCCCTTCCTGCCCGATGGCACCCCCATTGATATCATCCTGACGCCGCTGGGCGTACCGGGGCGCATGAATATCGGGCAGATCCTTGAGACGCATCTGGGCTGGGCTGCCGGGGTACTGGGGATGAAAGTCGCCTCGCCTGTCTTCGATGGCGCGACGGAAGCGGATATTGAGGAGTTGTTGCGCCGCGCCGGCCTGCCAGAGAGCGGCAAGACGCAGCTCTTCGACGGGCGCACAGGCGAGCCTTTCGACGATCCTGTCACGGTTGGCTACGTGTATATGCTCAAGCTGGCCCACCTTGTTGAAGACAAAGTGCACGCCCGCTCCACCGGTCCTTACAGCATGATTACGCAGCAGCCGCTCGGTGGCCGGGCGCAGTTCGGCGGTCAGCGCTTCGGCGAAATGGAGGTCTGGGCGCTGGAAGCCTATGGCGCAGCCCATACCTTGCAAGAAATCCTGACGGTGAAGTCAGACGACACAGGTGGGCGTGTCAGAACCTATGAGGCTATCGTCAAAGGCGAGAGTACCGCCGAGCCGGGCGTCCCCGAAGCCTTCAAGGTCCTGGTGAAAGAGCTGCAAAGCCTGGGCATCAATGTCGAAATTTTCAACGATGACGACCAGCAAATCCCATTCGTCGAGGATACCGCCGGCGAGGTTATGCCCGATCTGGGCATCAACATCTCCGGTTTTGAAGCGGACGTGTAGCACACCAGCCATAAGGGAGGGTGCAGGGATACCTGTCCCCCGGACAGAGTTCCGCCAGGTTCCCTGCATATTTTCCCCGGTTATCCTCGCAGCCCGCCGGCTGAGACGCCTTCGATAAAGCGGCGCTGCAAAATCAGGAACAGCACAATCACCGGCAGAATAATAATCAGGGCTGCTGCATCCATCAGGCCCCAGTAGCTATGAAATGCCTGCTGGAAAGCCAGGAAGCTCGTCGAGACGGGCATGAGCGAATTGTCCTGGATAAAGGTCACGGCATAGGTGAACTCGTTCCAGGCCGCGAAGCCAACCACCAGGCCCACGGTCAGGAAGCCCGGCGTGGAGAGCGGCACCACAATGCGCGAGAGCACCTGAAGATCGTTGGCGCCATCCACGCGCGCCGCATCGCTGAACTCGCGCGGCAGCGAGAGCATGAACGAGCGCAGCAGCAGGATCGCGAAGGGACTGTTGACCGCCCAGTAGATGATAATCAGGCCGAGCAGGTTATCGGTCAGGTGCAGGCGGCTGAACAGGAAGTAGAGCGGCACCAGGAAAAGCTGGAACGGGATCGCGAAGCTGACGATCAGGTACGCGAACACCCCGTTTTTCCCCGGCAGGTCCAGGTGTGTTAGAGCATACGCGGCCATGCCCGCGATAACCCATACACCCAGGATCGTACCGCCGGTGATAATCACGCTGTTGCGCATCGTCGTGCCCAGATCGCCCTGCTCCCACGCCTGCGCGAAATTGCTGAATAGCGGATGCAGCGGCGGCCCCAGCGGATTCAGTCCGATCTCTGTATCCGATTTCAAAGCGTCGAAGATCAACACCAGCAGAGGGCCGAGCGCGTAGAATGCGAGCACAGCCGCTATGATATAGTACACCGGCGTCAGTACATTGAGGCGTGAACGCGGCTTGCGCTGACCGGCAGAAACAGCCTTCAAATCTCCACCCCCCTTCGTTGCAAGTACTGATAGACGAGCGTAATGGCGATAGCGATAATACTGATAGTAATGCCCATCGCGGCGGCGTAGCCTGCCTCGTTGTTCGCGAATGCGTCCTGGTAAAGCAGCACCGTCAATATCTGGGTTGCGCCGGCAGGTCCGCCCTGGGTGATGATGTAGGGATACTCAAAGGTTATCAGCGACCAGACGGTGACAAGCAGTACCAGGATGCCGAAGACCGGCAGGATACCGGGCAGCGTCACGTGCCAGAACTGGCGCCAGCGATTGGCGCCATCCACTCTGGCAGCCTCGTAGAGATCCTTATCGACCGATTGCATGGCGGCAAGAAAGAAGATCAGCAGGAAGCCCCAGAAGTGCCAGCTATCGACAAAGGCCACCGAGGGCAGCGCCAGGTGTTGATCGCCGAAAAAGAAAACCTTGTCCAGCCAGTGAATGCCGATTTTATCCAGTTCGAAGGCAAGCCCCTGCTGCGGATCGAGGATCTGTTCCCAGATCGCGGCATTCACGACGCTGGCAATAATATAGGGCACAAAATAAGCTGCGCGGAAAAACATCTGGAAGCGTTTGATCTGCGAGAGCAGGAACGCGCCGAACAGCCCCAGCGCCATAGGAATAGTCAGGAACCAGGCCATCCAGAAGAGATTGAAGAGAATGGCTTTATGGAAATCCGCATCCGCCAGGAGTTGCTGGAAATTTGCCAGGCCAATGAAGTGCGCCGCCCCCAGCCCCGTCCAATCGGTGAGCGAGTAATAGAAGGAAGAGAGCGAGGGACCGAGCACAACGAAAGCGCTGACGGCCAGAAAGGGCAGCATAAAGGCCCAGGCTATCAGGCCGCGCCTTCGTTGTAGCGATTGGCGCCTGGCACGCCGCGCCGGGGTGCGCTCTTGCGTGAGCGCACCCCGGCTGGACGAACTTACAGAACTTGTGACTTGTTCAAGCGGCATTAGATGCTCCCTTTAGGGATAGGCGGCACAACGCCCTGTTGCAGTTCCTTCTTGAAGATCGAGTCCAACTGGGCGCAGTACTGCGCGGGCGTGATATTGCCGGTCAGAACCTTATCCATACCCTGATAGGTCCACACATCTGATTTGGGCGGCCAGAAGGTCCACGTCGTGTAGCCAAAGACGCCTTTGGAGGTAGCGTCATTGATCGACAGGTAGTGATCGCGCAGGCGTGGATTGATGTTCGACGGGAAGTCCGAAGCCTTCACGTAGATGGGCAGGGCCTCGAAGTCCATATCGGCCATCTCCTGCGTCATGCGTTTGGGCGTCGAATAGTACCAGTCGAGATACTCGGCTGCCGCGTCAGCGACCTTGCTGCTGGCGCTAATCGAGATGGTGCCGCCGATACCGAGCGGGTAGATCGGGTTGGGCAGGCCATCGCGCAGCGGTGGCACGGGCATCCAGTTGTAATCCGTGTTGCTGTGCGGCGGGCCAAAGAAGCTGGGCCAGTTAGAGAAGGCCCAGGTCCCCTCCATGTCCATCGCCGCCTTCCCTTGCGCGAAAGCAGCATCTTGCGGGTCGAATTTATTGGTGAAGTACTGCTTGACGCCGCCGCCAAACCAGCCCTTCTGGAAATAGTTGTTCATCAGCGTGATGGCATCGACAAAGACCGGATCGGTCCAGGGCAGTTTGCCGGTAAGCGCCTGGTAAACTGCTTCGGGGCCGGCATAATTATTGAAGAATACAGTAACGAACCACTCGGTTGCCGGTCGCCAGTCCGCGCTGCCCGCCATGAAGGGCACGATGCCCTGGCCCATGCACTCCTCCGCCAGCGCTTCGAACTCGCTGCGGTTGGTCGGCGGCTTCCAACCCTTCTGCTGAAAGAGCGTCGAGTTGTAGTAAATGAGCATCGTCTCGTAGGAGGTTGGCAGCGAGTAGAGCTTGCCATTGACGCGGCCAGCATCGAGCGCCCAGGGAAAGAATTTGCTCTTCCAGTTATATTGCTGCGCGTACTTGTCGATGTCAAGCAGCAGGTTCGCGGTAATGTACTGGAGCGCGTAAGATGGGCCGGGCGTTGGAACCAGGTCAGGCCCGTTTCCCGCGGGGAGCGCGACCTGGATGAGACGGTCGATGCCATCAATGGGTTTGAAGCTCACGTCCATCGTGATATCCGGGTGGGTTTTGTTGAAGGCATCGATGTCATGCGTCTTGATGTACTGGCGCCGCTTGGCGTCATCCTGGCCGATCCACATCTTGACGGTGCCCGATGGCTTGCCACTGCCGCCGGAAGACTGGGAGCCGCCGCAGGCTGCCAGGATCGATCCTGCCGCGCTTGCCCCCAGCGCGAATTGACCACTTTGTGCTAAGAAACGCCGACGTGAAACGGGGAGATACATAACTGCTCCTCCTTGCTACGACGCCTGGGCGTCGCGCCTTTCTTTCAAGAACTGCTTTGTGTCTCAAAATAAAAGATACCGGTATTTCTTATGACAGGATGACAACTCATCCATATCATCTTCTTTTGATAGAGCAGCGGAAAGCTGCTCTGGCCTGAAGGTCAGGCTGATTCCCGCTTGATAAAGCGGGGTGGTATAAACACATGCCGGCCCGGTCCCTTGTACTTTCCCCGCACGCGCTCTAGCAGGAGCTGACCGGCGGCCTTGCCCTTTTCATAAGCAGGGTTCAGCACGGTGGTCAGCTTCGGTGAGACCAGCGAAGCCGCCTCGATATCGTCGTAGCCGATGATAGCCACATTCTCGGGAATGCGCAGCCCCAGTTCGTGGGCGGTGTCCATCGCGCCAATAGCCATCAGGTCGTTCGCGCAAAAGACGGCTGTCGGACGATCCGGCTGCTCCATCAACTTGCGCATTGCCCGCGCACCGCCAGCCCGTGTAAAATCTCCCTGCGCAAACAACGTGTCATCAAAGGAGATGCTGGCCTCCTCCAGCGCCTTGCGGAATCCCTTGAGGCGTGTGCTGCTCGGATGCTGCTCCAGCGAACTGCCGATCATGCCGATGCGCTGATGCCCACATTCAAGCAGGTAACGTGTGGCAAGGATCGCTCCCTGCTCGTTGTCCGAGGAGATGCGATCCACCTCTGGATGCACGATGGCGGAGCTGAGCGAGACGAAGATAGCACCGTTCTTGATGTACTCGTCTACATCTTGCGTCCTGGAATACAGAGAAGCCAGAACGATGCCGTCTACCTTTCGCTGCACGGCATCGGCGATGAACGCGGCTTCCTGCTCTTTGTCACCGTCGGTGTTGCAGAGGAAGGCGTGATAGCCCTCCTCAACCAGCGCATCCTGCAATCCGCGCGCGAGCATCGGATAATATGGGTTGGTAATGTCCGGGAGGATGAGCGCGACCATCTGCGTGCGCTGCATGCGCAGGCTGCGCGCCAGCGCGTTCGGACGGAAGCCCAGTTCTTCTATAACCTGTTCGATGCGTTCGCGCGTCGCCGCTGCTACCGGGCGTTTCCCGCTGAGCACATGCGAGACGGTGGTCTTGCTCACCCCTGCTCTTTCGGCTACGTCGGCTATCGTTACCACTTATTGCCTCCTGAAATGAATATTTCTGGCATGGACGATAGCATAAAATCGTTTTGCACGTCAAGAACTTGCATTTGACGAATTAAAGGCGGACATCCTCTCTGTACGCAGCGGCGCGATCAATCGCGCCGCTGCGCATGGTTGAGCGCTAATGCAAGCGTGCGTTCGGCAAGATCAGAGATACGTGAGTTGTCGAAGCCAAAGACCGCGCTGCGAATAAGATCATTGAGCGGCTCGATCCAATAGCCGGGGAGCGCCCTGGTGCCGTGCATGGCGCCGAAGGCCGAACCCGCCGTCGCGCCGTTGCAATCGGTATCCCATCCGCCCTGGACGGCAAGGCCAATCGTGCGCGTGTAGTCGCCTTCGCCCCATAGCAGCGCGGCGGCCAGCACGGCGGCATTGTTCACCGTGTGGACAAAGCTATAATGGCCGTAGAAACGCGTTTGCATCTCGTCGCGGGCCGTTTCCCAATCGAGGCCGCGCGCGTGCATCTCCATCACATCACGCACAGCTTCAACCAGACGCGAGCGCGGCGGTACCTCCGCCAGCGACCACTCAAGCGCGGTCCTCATGTCGGGAGCGACAAAGCAGGAGGCGATGAGCGCCGCCGCCCACATCTCGCCGTAGATGCCATTCTGTGTGTGCGAGAGGATCGCGTCCCGGTAGCCCAGATCGGCGGCGCGCCTGGGCTGGCCCGGCGAGACGTAGCCCCACATATCGGCGCGGATCTGCGCCCCGATCCACTCGCGGTAGGGATTGCGATAGGTTGCCGTCTCCGGCGGCTGCAAGCCATAAACGAGATTGCGATAGGCCGCGCGCTCCGCCGTGTAGGTGGTCAGGAAGGGCATGTGCGAGAGCCAGGTCTGTGCGACGTTCTGCGGCCCGAAGTCAAATCCGTAGGTTTCGAGAATGTACAGGCCGAGGATGGTGTAGTCGATGTCGTCATCGCGGGGCATGAAACGGATGTTGCCCCTGGTCGTTTCGGCCCAGCTGCGGTGCAGTTCGCGCCAGTTGCGTTCGCGCCCGTCAGGCGGGGCTTCCAGTTTCGGGAAATAATTGTCAAGCGGGTAGGCATGAGCGGCTTCGAGGTACTGGCGAATATCGGCGCGATCCCATCCCTCGACGGGCTTGCCCAGGTTGCAGCCCGCGCAGCGCCCCAGCCACGCGGCCCGCAGGCGGTCACGCAGTGCGTTCGCACTCAGGGTAAGTTCTGGCAGCGCGGGCGCCGGCGGCAGGGATGCCCTGATCTCGGCGAGCGTCGAAGGCTCGTCATACGGCCAGCCATCACGTCTCGTTGTCTGATCCAGCAGATCGTAGAGGCGCGCGCGCTCCGCGTCTGTGCCCCCGGCGACGGCCTGCGCAACCTCCTGCTCAAGCGCGCTCACATCGTAGCCATCTTCGCGCCTTTGCACCAGTTCATCGGAGAGAATTTCGCTCAGGTCCAGGACGTTATGCACTGAGTTCTCCTTAAAGAAATAGAGTATGCTCCA
>Ga0209810_1002269_pt1 | contig 23741 bp, 18 predicted proteins | sample Coa_R1_7_FD_187159 | JGI IMG/M metagenome (GOLD analysis project Ga0209810, IMG submission 187159) | Surface soil microbial communities from Centralia Pennsylvania, which are recovering from an underground coalmine fire - Coalmine... | ecosystem: Environmental > Terrestrial > Soil > Unclassified... | reverse complement strand
GGCGGCGATCGCGACGGCCGCGGACGCGAACGTCGCGGGCGCGTGGCTGACCCGCGCGGACGCCGCGGCGCTCTTCCCGCCCGCCGTCGCGGCGCGGCTGCGCCGCACCGCCGTCGGCCGCGTCGTACAGTCGTCGGCGACGATCGCGGCGGGCGCCGAGATGGCGGCGCGGCTGGCGGGCGCGGGCATCGCGTCCGTCGCGATCAAGGGCGCCGCGGTCATCGCCGCGCTCGGGCCGCGCGGTGCGGCGCGGACGACTACCGATTTCGACCTCGTCGTGGCGGAGCGCGACGCCGATCGCGCGCGCGCGGCGCTCCGCGAGGCCGGTTTCACCGAGCTGCCGATTCCGTTCGAACGCCACATGCGCGAGATCGCGCGCAGCCGCGAGGTGCACAACGCGGCCCGGCCGTTTCGGCGCGGGACGCTCGAGATCGACTTGCACTGGCGCTTCGGGCCCGCGCCGCCGCCCGCGCTCGAGGCCGAACGGCTCGTCGCGCGCGGGGTGGAGGCACGTGCGGGGACGCACGCGTTCCGCATCTCCGATCCGGTCAGCGGGGTGCTGATCGCGGTGCACCACGCGCTCCGGCTCTCGTTCGACCCGGCCTGCTGCGCGCGCGACCTGTGCGACCTGCGGTTCTGGTGGGAGGCCGGCGCGCTCGCCGATCGCCTCGACGAGCTGCTCGCCGCCGCCGGCGAGAGCGGGCTCGCCACGGCGCTCTGGACGCTCTGGGACGCCGCGCTCGCCCGCGATCCCGGCCACCCGCTGCGCGCCGGCTACGACCGGCTCGGCGCGGCGCTCTCCGTTCGCGAACGGCGCGAGGCGTGCGCGCTGGCGCGCTTCCTCGCGCGCCGTCTCGCCGGCGGCGCGCCGGCGCAGCTCACGCTCCAGCTGTTCGCGCCGCGTCTGTACGCGCGCTCGCTCTTCGCCGCCGGGAAGGCGCCGCGCGGCGCGGACGCGCGCGACGACGAGGGCCGGCCGGCGGCGCGCAAACCACTGCTCCGCCGCGTCGCCGACTTGCCGCGGCGGGCGTGGCGCGTCGCGCGCGATCTCTCACGGCTCGGCGATCTCGCCGCATACCGCGCGGTCGCGCGGGCGAAGAGCCGCTTTCACTAAGCGGCGCGCCGCGACGTCGTCGCGGCGGCCGCGGTGCGGTAGATCGCGAGGTACCGCTCGTGCTGCACGCGCACGAGAAAGGCGCGTTCGAACCGGGCCCGCGCCGCCTCGGCGAGCGCGGCCCGGCGCGGCGCGTCGGCGCACAGCGCGTCGACCGCCTCGGCGAGCGCGCGCGGATCGCGCGTCGGGACGAGCACGGCCTCGCGTCCGTCGCGCACGGCGTCCTCCGTCGCTCCGGCGCGCGTCGCGACGATCGGCAGCCGCGCGCGCATCGCCTCCAGCAGCGACATGCTCTGCCCTTCGATCGTCGAAGGCTGCACGTAGACGTCGATCGCGGCGAGAAAGTCGGTCGCCGGATCGACGTAGCCGAGATAGCGGAAGCGTTCCCCTCGCCGCGCTTCGATCTCGTCCTGCAGCGGGCCGCGCCCGGCCACCGCGAACACGGCCGGTCCGCGCGAGAGCGCGGCCGCCTCGGCGAAGTTGCGCGCACCTTTGAGCTCGTTGAGCCGCCCCAGCATCCCGGCGACGATCTCGTCGTCGCGCCAGCCGAAGCGGCGGCGCGCGGCGCGGCGTTCCTCGGCGCTCGGAACGGCACGGTCGGCGACCGCGTTGCGTACGTACTCGACGGGCCGCCGCGAGCGCAGCCGCCGGGCCATCGCCGGATCGCACGCCGTCGCGACGTCGGTGAGAAATGACGTCGCCCGGTCGATGGCGTTGTACGCCGTCTCCTGGAGCGTTTCGTCGAACCAGCCGTGGCACGTCGAGACCAGGCCGCCCATCGGCACGCCGGCGGCGCGCGCGAGCCGGCCGAGGACGTTCGCCTTGAAGCTGTGCGTATGCAGGACGAGCCCCGGGTTGCGGCGCAGCACGGCGCGCAGCGAGGGCAGCGCGCGGACGGGGAGCCGCCGGTGGCGTTCCTCCAACACGACGACGCCGAAGCCTTCCTCGGCCATCACGTCGGAGAAGCGCGAGCGGTTGAAGACGATGAGGCTCGGGACGACGGCGCCGCTCGCGCGCTGTTCGCGCATGAGCTCCTGAATCACGCGCTCCTTCCCCCAGAACGACGCCGTCCCGCCCATCGCGTCGACGACGTGGGCGACGTGGATCAGGGGCTGCACGGCGCCGCGTCGCTCGAGACGGGCCGGGCGTACGAGACGAGCCCGAGCCCGGCGAACACCTCGACGATGCGCTGCACGTCGGCGCGGACGCGTTCGGGCGGCGCGCTCGTACCGGCCGCCAGACGCGCGGCGAGCGCGTCGACGCCGAGCGTCCCGTCGCACAGTTCGAGCACGCGCGCCGCGGCCCGGTTCAGCACGTGCACTTTCGCGTGCGTCGCGTCGTGGACGAGCACGTCGGGGCCGACGGTGCGGATCTCGAGCGGCGCGATCGCGCGCGGCGCGTGGTCGGTCATGACGTCCTTTCCGGTCCGGCGGCGAGAAGCCGCGCCGCGGCGCGCCGCCGCCGCCGGACGCGAGCGCGGCGCAGCAGCGCGTAGAGCACGCCGCGCACCCGGTGCGCGAGGCCGTCGACGCGCCGGGCACCCGGACCGTCGGTGGACCACACGGCCTCGACGCGTCCGATGACGTCGCACGGGGCCACGTGCTCGACGACGTCGGGCTGCGCGTCGCCCGACGTCAGCACCGCGTGCGGAAGACGGCCGACCGCGCGATGGACGACCACGATCGGCCCCGCGGCGAAGACGAGGATGTCGCCGATCCGGACCTGCGGCGCCGGGCCGACGGTCACCACCATCGGCTCGCGCAGCGACGGCAGCATGCTCGCGCCGCGCACGGCGAGCCGGACGCGCCGTCCGGAGGCGATCAGCATGCGCAGCGCCTCGGCGCGCGCGCCGGGCGAGACGGTCACGCCGCGTCCCGGTCGAGCAGCGCGGTGAGCGCCCGCGCGGTGGCGCACGGCGAGCCGAGCACGAGCTCGTAGCAGGCGACGCCGCGCAGCAGCGCCAGGATCGCCGCGATGCCGGCGAGCCCCGCCGGCCGTTTCGCGCACGAGCTCGCGGCGGGGAGCAGCATCGCCGCGTCGACGCGGCGGATCGCCGGCGCGTCCGCGCGTCCGGCGATTGCGAAGATCGCGCGCAGCGGGAGCGGCCGTGCCGCGGTCGCGTCGGGACCGAAGACCTCGTCGAACCGCGCGTCGCGCCATTCGCCCGGCGGACGGGCGGCGATCCGCGCCCGCAAGCCGGACGACGGCGGCAGCTCGCCCGCGAAGATGCCGAGCGCGCCGGTGCGGACGTTCAGCCCGCGCGCAAACGGATGGACGACGCCGTCCTTCACGACGCAGCGCTCGTCGGAGAACAGCGCGCAACCGCCGGCCTCGACGCACGCCAGCGCCGTCGTCGACTTCCCGGCCTCGGAGGCGCCGAGGATCGCGAACGCGCCGCCGCGGTACGCGAGCGACGCGGCGTGGAACGCGAAGGCGCCGGGGATCGCGGAGAAGAGCGCATGCGTCGCGACCACGTCGGCGACGAACGCGGTCGCCCCGATCCCGAGCGGCGGCTCCGGCCACACGAACGCCTCTCCGCCTTCCACGGCGAAGAACGTCCGGCCGCCGGCGCCGCGGGCGACGATTACCTCGGCGGCGGGCAGCCCCGGGGACTGCACGTCCCGATATCGGGCGCCGAACGCCTCGGCGCACTCGGCTTCGTCGAAGCGGACGGTCACCCGGCGTCCGAGCACGCCGAAGCCGGCGCGCGCGACGGCAGCGGCGCGCAATTCGCCGCGCGTCGCGGCCGAAAGCTCGCAAGGGACGAGCGCCGCCGGATCGATCAGCACGAGCGCTTCCCTTCGCTCCACGGAGGTCACGGCGGGATCGTCGCTACGCCCGGCTAGCGCGGAGGCCAGTAGCCTTTGCTGCCGGTCTTGTCGTGGTGTGCCTCGGCTTCGCCGATCAGCACGTCGGCGTCGAAGGACGCGACGACTTCGGGGGCTTCGTACGTCTGCATGGCGGCTTTCGTGATCCTCGGGGTGATGCTCACAGAGGTCAGCTCACGATAGCGGACGACGGCCCCGCGGCATAGGGCGCGGGCGCACGTCGCACGGGACCTCCGTCCCGCAGCCCGCGCGGTCCCGGCTCGGGCACGAACGTCCTTCCGCCGAGGGAGCAGCGGCGCTCGTGCCGGTCGGGGAACGGTGCGACGATGGTCCCGTGATCGCTGCGTTTCGTGCCGGCGGGCACGATGTCGTCTCCGGGCTCGCGCGGCGGTGCATCGTCTGCGGCGGGGCCGATCCGGTGGCCGTTTTCCAGACGGCTCCGCTTCCCGTCGATGCCAACCGCCTCTACGATCGGGCCGACGAGGCGCTCGGAGCGCTGCGCGCGCCGATCCGGCTCGCGGGCTGTCAGCGCTGCGGTCATCTGTTCAACGCCGCCTACGACGACGCGCTGGTCGATTACGCGGGAGACTACGAGAACTCGCAGGTCTTCTCGCCGCGCTTCCGCGGCTATCTGGCCGGCCTCGCCGCCGAGCTCGTCGCGCGCTACGGCCTGCGCGGGAAGCCGTTCGTCGACATCGGCGGCGGCTACGGCGACCTCGCGACGATGCTCCTCGAAGCCGGCGCGGGGAGCGGCGTCGTGGTCGATCCCGGCGCGCGCGCCGGAACGGCGGCCGAACGGCACCCCGGGCTCTCCTTCATCCGTGACGTCTACGGACGCGCCGCCACGACGCTCCCCGCGGCGCTGCTGACGTCGCGACACGTGCTCGAGCATCTCGCCGATCCGGCCGCGCTCGCCGGGCTGCTGCGCGAGGCGGTCGACCGCGTCGGCGCCGGCGTGTACGTCGAGGTGCCGAACGGCGACTACGTCATCGACGCGACGGCGATCTGGGAGCTCACGTACACGCACGTCTCGTACTTCACGGCGCGCTCGCTCGACGAGCTCTTCCGCCGCGCGGGCTTCGGCGCGCGCGAGCTGAGCACGCGCTTCGACGGCCAGTTCCTCGCCGTCCTCACCGGCCGCGCCGGCGCCGCGCCGCCGCCGCCGCCGTCGCTGACGATCTTCGAGCGCGCGGCGTCGCGCAAGGTGCTCGCGTGGCGCGCGCGGCTCGCCGGCCTGCGCGCCTCGAACGCGCGCGTGGCGATGTGGGGGGCCGGGGCGAAGACGGTGACGTTTTTGAGCATGTGCGATCGCGAGGGCGGCGTCGCGACGATCGTCGATGCGAACCCGCGCAAGCACGGCAAGTATCTGCCGCCCGCCGGCCTGCGGATCGAACCGCCGGAAGCGCTCGCCTCGCTGCAGCCCGACGTCGTGCTGACGATGAATCCCGCGTACCGCGAGGAGATCGCCGCGGCGTTGCGCGAGATCGCGCCCCGCGCGCACCTGATGATCGCCGGCTGAGCGCTCACGCGACCGGCGTGAGCAGCGGCCTCCCCTCCGCGAAGGCCACGAGATTCTCCGCGGCGAGCATCGCCATGCGCGTGCGGGTCTCGTTCGTCGCGCTCCCGACGTGCGGGAGCACGACGACGTCGTCGCGGTTCGCCAGCGGGTGGCCGGGCGGGAGCGGCTCCGGATCGGTGACGTCGAGCGCGGCGCCGGCGATCTTGCCTTCGTCGAGCGCGCGCAGCAGAGCGCCGGTGTCGGCGATCGCCCCGCGCGCGGCGTTGACGAAGATCGCGGTCGGCTTCATCCGCGCGAACGCCGCGTCGTCGAACATCCCCCGCGTCTGCGGCGTGAGCGGGAGCAACGCGACGACGGCGTCCGACTCGCCGAGCAGCGTCTCGAAGTCGCGGTAGGCGGCGCCCGTCTCGGGATGCTCCGGGACCGCGGTGCGGCTGTAGTACCGCACGCGCATCCCGCTCACGCGCGCGCGGCGCGCGACCGCCTGCGCGATCGCGCCGAAGCCGACGAGGCCCAGCGTCGCGCCGGCGAGGTCCTTGCCGTACGGCATGTCCGCATCGAGCCAGCGGCCGTCGCGGACCCAGCGGATCCCGAGCCCGAGCCGCCGCAGGCCCATGATCACCAAGGCGTAGGTGAGGTCGGCGACGGCTTCGTTCAGCGAGCCGCGCGCGTTGGTCAGCGCGATCCCGCGCGCCGCGAGCGCGCGCAGATCGACGTTGTCGTAGCCGACGGAATACGAGGCGACGATGCGCAGTCTCGGCGCCGCCGCGACGAACGCCGCGTCGACCGGCGTCCCCGAGCCGATCAGCACGCCGTCGGCGCCGGCCAGCGCGGGGTTCCACTCCGCACGGGGCAGCGGCGAGACGTCGGTGACGCGCGCGTGCTCGCGAAGGTAGTCGACCGCGCGCGGCGCGACGGCGGTGGTGACGACGAAGTGCGGACGATCCATCGGCCGCCGTGTACGGCGCCCGGCCGCGGAACCCCGTCGATCTGCTAGTCGGGCATCGCCAGCACGGCGGCCGCGCAGCCGCTGGTCGCCGTACCGGCGGGCAAACGAAGCGCGACCCTGCCGGTTGACTCAACGGTCGGTTCGAACGGACCGGCCGACGCCGGCGGATACGAGCCCTTGAAAAGAAATACTCGAGCCCGTGCGTCGATCTTCGCGCGTTCAGCGGCGTCGAGTCTCCACCGCAGCTCGCTTCCGGCATCGAAACGGACCTTGCTCGGGCGCAACTGCGTCACGAGAAGGAGTCCTGTAACGTAGCGATATCCCCGCGGCAAGCGCACCCACGAGAGCGCCTCGAAATCGGCCGCGCGATAGACGACCATCCCTCCGTGTCCCGCGGCGGCATCGTTCGACGCATAGCGTACCGTCGCTTCGGACATGCGCCCATCGGCAAACGCGTCAATGGCGCCCCCGTTCGGATCGAGCTTCGCGTCGTCCGGCATTGCGAGTGCACGAGGCGGGGGAAGCTACCGGCATACGTTCCGCACATCGGCTCGTAGCCTTGGGCAAGAGCCGTCGCGGGCGAAAGCGCGCTCGTTGCAAAACCGCAACACGCAAGCGCGATCACTGTTGAACCTGCTCGCTTTCTGCGTAAATCTGTAGTTGCACGCTTCATGCAAGTCCTCGGATTGCTACGGAACGATGCTGTTCCCCGCGGATTCGACAAGCCTGGTTCCCTTCGCTTCGGATCAAACGCTCCGGGGAGGATCATCCTAGTACCCTGAGGTAACGGCGCGTCCTCAAGCGCTTACGGCTCGTTTTTCGCGACCGTGAAGCCGCGCGGCTCGCCGCAGCCTAGCCGCTCGCTTCTACGCGACACGGCACCGGCGCGCGGCACGGTGTCGTGTCCTGCGGCGGTGCCATCATGGTGTCATGTCGGCGCGGGCGTCAGAGCGCGGCGGCGATCGCTTTGCCGACTTCGTCGGTGCTTGCGGTGCCGCCGATGTCGCGGGTGCGCGGGCCGTCGGCGAGGACCCGTTCGATCGCGCGCATGACCTCGTTCGCGGCGTCGGGATGGCCGAGATGGTCGAGCATCATCGCGCCGGACCAGATCTGACCGATCGGGTTGGCGACGTTCTGCCCCGCGATGTCGGGTGCCGAGCCGTGCACCGGCTCGAACATCGACGGAAACTCACGCTCGGGATTGAGGTTCGCCGAGGGCGCGATGCCGATCGTCCCGGTCACCGCCGGGCCGAGATCCGAGAGGATGTCGCCGAACAGATTCGTGCCGACGACGACGTCGAACCAGTCCGGGTGCAGCACGAAGTGCGCGCTGAGGATGTCGATGTGGTAGCGGTCGTGCCGCACGTCGGGATAGCGCGCCGCGACGGCATCCACGCGCTCGTCCCAGTACGGCATCGTGATCGCGATGCCGTTCGATTTCGTCGCGGCGGTGAGGTGTTTCTTCGGCCGGCTGCGCGCCAGCTCGAACGCGTACCGGAGAATGCGGTCGCAGCCCTTGCGGGTGAAGATCGACTCCTGCATCGCGAGCTCGTCGTCGGTGCCTTCGTTGAAGCGGCCGCCGACCGCGGAGTACTCGCCTTCGTTGTTCTCGCGCACGATCCAGAAGTCGATGTCGCCGACGCCGCGCCCGGCGAGCGGCGAGGTGATCCCCGGCATCAGCCGCACCGGGCGCAGGTTGACGTACTGCCGGAACTGCCGCCGGATCGGGATCAGCAGCCCCCAGAGCGAGACGTGGTCCGGGACGTTCGGGAAGCCGACGGCGCCGAGGAAGATCGCGTCGTGGCGCGCGATCTGCGCGAGCCCGTCCTCCGGCATCATCGCGCCCGTCTTCGCGTACCGCTCGCAGCTCCAGTCGAAGGGATCCCACAGGAAGCGAATCCCGTACCGCGCCGCGACCGCGTCGAGCACGCGAATGCCCTCGGGGACGACTTCGTTGCCGATCCCGTCGCCCGGGATCGTCGCGATCCGATACGTTTTCACTCTAACGGCGCTCCGCCCGAGGCTCCGCGCCCCCCACGCTTCGCGTGGGGCCCCCGGGCGTGAGCGCGCTCGCGAGAACGGCAGTGCGGGATTCCCCGAGGGCGCGCTCTTGCGACGTTCGGGGCGCCGGCGTCCGGGGAGTCAGCGCCCGGGGCACCGGCGTTCGGGGCGTCAGTGCTCCCGGCATCGGCGTTCCGGACGTCTCCGTTCGGGTCGTTCGCGTTCGGACGATCACGGGCCGGGCCGTCAGCGCTGGTTCGCCGGGAGGAAGCCGAGCGAGATCCACGGGACGAACGCGACGATCAGCAGGCCGATCAGCAGCGCGATCATGTACGGGATCAGCGGCTTGACGATCCCTTCGGGCTCGGCCTTGCCGATCGCCGCGGCGCCGAAGAAGCCGATCCCGACCGGCGGCGAGAACAAGCCCACGCCCATCGCGAGCACCGCGACGATCGCGTAGTGGATCTCGTTGATCCCCGCGGCCTTCGCGACCGGGAACAGCAGCGGCCCGAACAGCACCATCGCCGGGATCCCCTCGAGCACCGAGCCGAGGATGATGAACAGCACGATCGAGAGCAGCATGATCCCGATCTTGCCGCCCGGCGCGTGGCCGAGAATGTCGGCGAGCTGCTGCGCGAAGCCGGACTGCGTGAGCGCCCAGCCCATCGCCGTCGCGGTCGCGATGATGAGCAAGATCGCGCCGGCCAGCGCGACCGTGTCGACCAGGATCGGATAGAACCGGCGCCAGTCGAACTCGCGGTAGATCGCGATCCCGACCAGGATCGTGTAGAAGATTCCCACCGTGCTGACCTCGGTCGCGGTCGCGATGCCGGCGACGACGAAGTAGCGGATGAGCAGCGGGAGCAGCAGCCCGGGGAGCGCGATCACGAGCGCGCGCACGATCTTCCCGGCCGGGGCGCGCTCCGAGAGGCTCGTGCCTTGGCGCTTCGCGTTCCACAGCGCGACGACGATCAGGAGCGCCGCGCAGACGACCGCGGGCAGCAGGCCGGCGGTGAACAGGCCGGCGATCGAGACGCCGGTCACCGAGCCGATGATGATCAGCACCAGGCTCGGCGGGATCGTCTCGGCCATCGCGCCCGACGTGGCGAGCAGCGCGATCATGTCGGTCCGCTTCTGGCCGCGCCGCTCCATGTCGGGGAAGAGCACCGGCGCGACCGCCGCCATGTCGGCGATCTTCGAGCCGGAGATCCCGGAGACGAGGTACATCGCCGCGACCAGCACGATCGACAGACCGCCGCGCAGATGCCCGACCAGGCTCGCGAGCGCCTCGACGAGCCGCCGGGCGATCCCGGTCATCTCCATCAGCAGCCCGAGGAAGATGAACAGCGGGACGGCGAGCAGCACGAGATTCGAGACGCCCTCGTTCATGCGGCCGACGACGGTCGAGACCGGGACGTTCGTGGTCAGCGCGAGATAGCTGAGCGTGCCGACCGCGAACGAAAACGCGATCGGGATCCCGATCGCGACGCAGATGCCGACGAACACCACGAAGAACAGGACCAGGTTGAGGTTTCCGAGCCCGGCGAACACGCCGCGTCCGAACCACGCGGCGGCGCTGACCACGATCGCGATCAGCGTGACGGTCGCGACGACCCGCAGGTTCATCTCGGCGAGGCGGATCAGCGCGAGGACCAGGATCAGCGCGAGCGCGATGATGATGGAGAGGACGACGTACGACTGCGGGATCCCCAGCGCCGGCGTGACGTCGATCTGCTCCTGCCGAAAGAACGCGAGCGTCCCGGGCATCAGCTCGATCACGAAGATCGCCGTCACGACCGACGAGATCGCCTCCAGCACCTCGCGGACGCGCGGCGAGGCGCGCCGCAGGAGCACCGAGAGCCGGATGTGCTCGCCGCGGCGGTACGCCACGACGGAGCCGAGCATCGCGAGCCAGAGGAACAGAATCGTTCCGAGCTCGTCGCTCCACACCAGCGGGTTGCCGAGCACGTAGCGGGTGAAGACGCCCGCGGCGAGGATGCACACCTCGACGCAGACGAGGATCGCGGCGAGCGGCTCGACGACCGCGCCGATCGCACGGTCGATCGCGCGCGTCCACCCGCGGCGCAGGACGAAGACGTCGGCCTGGGCCGCGAGCTCGACGTTGTCGAGCGGGTCGGCTGCAATCATCCCGTACGCGTTCCTAGGCGAGCTTGTTGGCGTACTTTTCGAGCGCGGACCACGCCTTCGGGCCGAACGCCTCTTTCCAGCGTTCGTAGTACTTCGCTTCGATCAGCTTCTGCCGGAAGCTGTTCTTGTCGCAGTCGTTGAACGCCATCCCGCGCCGCGTCAGCTTGTCGCGCACCGACTTGCTCAGCAGCACCGTGTCGTTGCGGGCCGCGAGCGTCGCCTTGGCCATCTCGCGCGCGATCACGTCCTGGTTCTGCTTGCCGAGCTTGTTCCAAACGTCCTGGTTCACCAGCGTCCAGTAGCCCGACCAGATGTGATCGGACATCGAGACGTACTTCTGGACTTCGTAGAACTTCTGCTGCTCGATGAGCAGCAGCGGGTTCTCCTGCGCGTCGACGACGTGCGTCTGCAGCGCGGTGTACAGCTCGCTCAGCGCGATCGGCGTCGGCGCGGCGCCGAGCGACTTGAACGTGTCGACCCGGATCTGCCCGGGCGAGACGCGGATCTTGAGGCCGGCGAGGTCGCCGACGTTGTGAATCGGCTTGGTCGACGTCGTGATGTCGCGGAAGCCGTTCTCCCAGATCTTGTCGAGCACCGCCATCCCGCGCGCCCGGATCTCGTCGCGGATCACCGCGCCCAGATCGCCGTCCATCGCGCGAAACACGGTCTCGCGGTTCGGAAAGGCGTACGCGACGTTCTCGATCGAGGCGACCGGCACGACGGAGTTCAGGAACGCGCCCGGCATCGCGAGCATCTCCGTCGCGCCGCTGCGGAGCTGCGAGATCATCGCCGGGTCGCTGCCGAGCTGGCTGGTGGGGAAGGCCTTGATCTGAACCCGCCCGTTCGTCTCCTTCGCGATGCGCGCGAACGCCTCGACCGAGCGCACGTTCACCGGATGATCGGCCGGCAGATCGTGCCCGTACTTGAGGTTGAACTCGGCCGCCTTGGCGGGCGTGATGATCGCGATCGACGCCAGCGCGCCGCCGCCTGCGATGAAGCCCTGCCGGGTGAGGGACATGGTGTTCGCGCTCCTTCCGTGGCTGTGGACGGAATGTGACCGAGCCCTCTACGGCCTCGAACTCAAAGAAACTTCTTCAGCTCGTCCTCGCCCATCCCGAGCTCGCGGCGGAGGACGTCGGCGGTGTCCGCGCCGACCCGGGTGCGGCCCGGCTCGAGCGCCGGCGCGCCGGCGCGCGCGAAGCGCGGAAACGCGTTGGCGACGACCACCTCGCCGAGGTCCGGGTCCGCCAACCGGGCGAGCGATCCCCGTGCGACGATCTGCGGGTTGTCGAAGACCGAGTCGATCGTCTCGAGCGGACCGACCGCGCAGCCGGCCGCGGTGAACGTCGCGACGACCTCGTCGCGCGGCCGGGTCTCGCAGAAGCGCTGGATCAGCGCGTCGAGCTCCTCGCCGTGCTCGACGCGCTCGACGTTCGTGCGAAAGCGCGGGTCGCCGACGAGCTCCTCGCCGCCGATCGTGCGAAGCACGCGCTCGGCGACTTGCTGCGTGCTGCCCGAGAGCGCGATCCACCCGCCGTCGGCGCAGCGGTACGCGCCGCGCGGCGCGGTGTCTTCCATGCGGTTGCCGAGCCGCCGGTGCAGCGTTCCGTTCGCCGCGTACTCGATCAGCTGCGACTCGGTGAGCCGCATGATCGCCTCGTAGATCGCGAAGTCGATCACGTCGCCCTCGCCCGTGCGCAGCCGGCGCACGTACGCCGCGCACACCGCCGCCGCCGCGGCCTGTCCCGCCATCACGTCGGCCGTCGGAAACGCGGGGAGCAGCGGCGGCCGGTCGTCGTAGCCCGAGACTGCGGCGACGCCGGTCATCGCCTCGGCGAGCGTGCCGAAACCGGCGCGGTCGCGATAGGGACCGTCCTGCCCGAACGCCGTCATGCGCAGCACGACGAGATGCGGAGCCGCCTCGAGCAGCCGCTCCGGCCCCAGGTTCCAGCGCTCCAGCGTCCCGGGCCGGAAGTTCTCGATGAAGACGTCGAACGAGGGCAGCCAGCGCAGCAGCAGCGCCTGCACCGCCGGCTCGTGCAGGTCGAGCGCGACGCTCTTCTTGTTCCGGCCGAGCGACTTCCAGTACAGGCCCACGCCGTTCTTCCGCGCGCCGTACCGCCGCACGTGATCGCCGGAGCCGGGGCGTTCGAGCTTGATCACCGTCGCGCCGAAGTCGGCGAGCATCGCCGCGGTCGTCGGCGCGGCGATCATCGTCGAGCAGTCCAGAACGCGTACGCCCGCGAGCGGGCCGCCGTCGGTCATGGCCTTCTCAAGTCTTGGCCGCGGTGCGAAATCCTCTCGGCGTTGCGTGCCCTTGCGTACGTGATGTAGAGTAATGGCAACGGAGCCGAGGCGGGGGTCCTCGTCCGATTCGCTCTCATGCGGATGGAGTCACCATGCTGCTGAAGATGGTTCGCGTTACGTCGCCGCGCGCCAGGGCCGGCGCGCCCGGAACGTACGAGGTCGAGATCGCCTCACCCGGCGAGCAGACGCTGCGAATCGCGGGCGCCTCGGGAACCGAGGCCGTGAAGTCGGCGGGCGCGGTCGTCGCGTACAGCGCGCGACACGCCTGCGACCTCGCGACCGCGCTGCGCACGATCCGCCAAGCCGGCTAACACCGCTTCCGTCACGCCCCGCCGCGGCGGCTCTTCGAGCCGGCCGCCTTTTCGCATGCGGCGCGCGCCGCCGGGAGGGGCACCGCGTCGTTCTGCGGTAGCACCCGCTCCCGCGATTCCGGGCGGCGGGATGCGCACCGCCCTGCCTCCGTCCGCGTGCTGCGAGCGCGTTCACGCGCGCGCGATCGCCGCGATCCCGGCCAGCATCAGCAGCGCCGCGAGCGCTCGCCGCGTGAGGTGGCCCTCGGCGAAGATACGCGCTCCGACGACGGTTCCCAGCACGATGCTGATCTCGCGCGCCGGCGCGACGAGACTTACCGGCGCGCGGACGAGCGCGTACAAGATGAGCAGGTACGCGAGCGGCGAGAGGATCGCGACGCCGATCGCCTCGCGGCCGCACGCGCGCCACGTCGCGCGGACCGCGGGGGCGCCGCCGCGGGCGAGCGCGAGCGGCAGCGTCACGATCGTCTGCAGCGACGTGCGCGAGAAATCGTAGAGGATCGGCTGCAGCGCGAGCGCGCTCACTGCGTGCTTGTCCCACAGGGTGAACGCCGCGATCGCGACGCCGGCGCCGATGCCGTAGGCGGCCGAGACGCGCGCGTCGCGCTCGCGGTGCGACGTCCCCGCCGAGAGAAAGATGCCGGCCAGGATCGCCGCGATGCCCGCCGCGGCGAGCGGCGCCGGACGCTCGCCGAACGCGGCCACGGCGACCAGCGTCGCGAGCAGCGGCCCCGTCCCGCGCGCGAGCGGATAGACCAGCGAGAGGTCGCCGGCGCGGTAGCCGCGCTGCAGCAGGATGAAGTAGACGACGTGGATCAGCGCCGTTCCGGCCGCGAACGCCACGCCGGTCGCTCCGAACGCGCGCGGCGGCGCGATCACGAAGAGCGCCGCGACGACCGGAACGTAGGCGAGCGCGGAGAGCGCCGAGCAGAGCCAGACGAACGCGACGCTGTTCGCGGGGCGCGCCCGTTTCGCGAGCACGTTCCACGTCGCGTGCACCACCGCCGCCGCGAGGACCAGCGCAAGCGCCGTCGCCGTCATCCCGAACGACGGCGTTCAGCCGCTCAGAACGACCAGTCCTGCACGTTCCAGGTCGACACGACCGGATTCGGCGCGAAGTTGCGCAGCCGCGCGTCGCACGCATCGAAGTTCTTCGGCCAATACACGAAGACGATCGGGACGTCGCGCGCGAGCAGCTCCTGGCTCGCCGCGTAGGCCTTGCGCCGCGCCGCGCGCGTGACGCCGCGCAGACCGGCGAGCTGTGCCGCGTCCATCGCCGCGCTGCAGTAGCGCGCGTAGTTCTGGCCGTTCGGCGGGATCGCGCCGCACGTGAAGCGCCCCGACGCGTCGGGATCGATCCCCAGCGTCATCGTGTACCAGGCGAGGTCGAACCGCCCGCCCTGATAGATGCCGCCCTGCGAATACGGCGCGAACATCGTCTGCGTCGTGTAGCCCTTCAGCTCGACGTCGATCCCTACCGCCTTCAGGTACGACTGGATCTGGACCGCGATCAGGCGGGCGGCGACGTTGTTCTCGGCGTACGCGAAGGTCGGCGCGAGCGGACGGCCGTCTTTGAAGACGACGCCGTTCGGACCCGGCTTCCAGCCCGCGGCGCGCAGCAGCGCTCGCGCGGCGGCCGGATCGTACGCCGGGGGACGCGCCGCCGGGTCGAACGCCCACATGAACGAGGGCAGGTCTTCGGTCGCCGGCGTCGCGCCGCCGTACGTGAAGTTGCGTACGATCGCGGCCTTGTCGATCGCCGCGGCGATCGCGCGCCGCACGCGCACGTCCTTCAGGTCGCGCCGCGTGGTGTTGATCAGGATGTTCGACGCCCCGTGCACGTCGCTCAGCGCGGTCCGCACGCCGGCGACGTTGCGGATCTGTCCGTACGCGTTCGGCGACATCTCGGCGAACACGTCCAGCTCGTGCGTGCGCATCATGTTGACCACCGTGTTCTCGTCGCCGACGAAGCGCACGCTGATGCGCGGGATCTTCGGCTTTCCGAGGTAGTAGCCGTCGTTCGCCACCAGCTCGATCCCGCTGCCGCGGTCCCAGCGCACGACCTTGTAGGGCCCCGTTCCGACGGGGTGCGCGTCGAACGGCACCCGGTTGAGGTCGGGGTAGCGCGCGAGGAGGTGCGCCGGCAGGATCGGGCTCGGCTCGTTGTCGCTGAAGAGCGTCGTCACCGCGGGCGCGTACGGGCGCTTGAGGTGCACGACCACGGTGTAGCGATCCGGCGTCGCCACGGAGGCGATCTCGTCGTAGCCGTGCCGGTTCGGGACGTTGTTCGCCGGGTTCATGATCGCCGCGTACGAGAACGCGACGTCGGCGCTCGTGAACGGCACGCCGTCCTGCCAGCGGACGTTGCGGCGCAAATGATAGACGACGGTCTTGCCGTCCTTCGAGATCCCGCCGTTGGCGAGCGTCGGCACCTCGCGGGCGAGCCGGGGGACGAGCCGGTTTCCGGACGAGTCGACCGTGACGAGCACGTCGAACACGAGCCGGTCGACGACGTTCGTGTAATCGTCGAGCGCGAAGAGCGGGTTCAGCGAGCTCGGTTCGGAAGTGAGGCCGATCCGCAGCGTCCGCGGCGCGCCCGGCGCGCCGGTCTGGGGGCGCGCGCACGCGGCCGGCGCGGCCGCCGCGGCGCACGCGAGCGCGACCGCGAGGACGCGCCGCGCGCGGCTCACCGATACGGGTCCGGGATCGCGTACGGGGTGCGCGCGCCGTCGACGCCGACGAGCCGCCACGGAACGCCGGGCCGCCGGTGCGCGAGATCGAAGCGCGCCCCGTCGCGGGCGACGTGCGCGACCTCGACGCGTGCGCGGAGCGGCTCGCCGCGCGCGAGCGGGGCGGCGCCGCGCAGCCGCACGAGGTAGGCGCCGCGGCCCCGGCCGCGCCGCAGCGTCGCCGTTCCGTCCGGCTCGACGAGCACGACGCTCCCTTCGTCGATTCCGAGTCCGAGCGGCGCCGCGCCCGGTCGCGCGCGAACGATCCGCGCCAGGAACGCGACGAGCCGGCCGAAGCGATCGCGCCGCACGAAATGCGTGTCGGTGATCGTTCCGCGCAGCGGCGGCCAGGCGAACAGCCCCCTCGTGAAGCTGATCGCCGGCGTGAGCGGGTCGCGCACCGCGCGCGCCGTCCCGAGATCCTCGTCGGGCGGCAACAGGCGATCGGCCGCGACCGAGTCGTACACGACCGCGCCTTGGATCGCGAGACCCGCGCTCCCTCCGCCGACGATCGCGCCGCGCGCGTACGCGCGGCGAACCGCCGCGATCAGCGCGCTCCCCTTCCACGCCGCGTAGTGCGCCTGATCGCCGCCGGCGAACAGCACGACGTCGGCGCGGCCGACCGCCGGCGCGACGGCGTCGACGGCACGCCGCGGCGCGCACGGCGGGATGAAGATCTCCTGCACCGACGCGAAGCGCGCCCGCGCGTAGAAGCCGTCGCTGTAGTCGCGCTCGGCGCTCGACGCTTTGAGGATCAGCACGTTGCCGGCGCGGACGCCGGGCGCGCCCCGCACGTGCGCGCGCATCCACGCGAGCACCGAGTCGCCGAGCGAGCTCAGCCCCGAGCCGGCGAGCACGAGGAGCGGCCCGCGCACGCCGGCGGGACGCGGCGCGATCGATCCGGCCGGGCGCAGCGCGACCGGCGCGCACGCCGCACGCGGCGATGCGCCGGCGCGCGCGGCGGCAGGCGCCGGCCCGGCGGCGAGCCCGAAGGCCGCCGCCAGCAGCGCCGCACGGGCCGCCCTCACAGCTTCACTTGAACCTGCACGAACACGTTGAGCGGGTTCGCGTACCCCAGCGACGTCACGTCGGCGTACGACGGGACGAACGGCTGCGCGAAGTACGGGTTCAGCGGGACGCCGTTCGCCGCCGCATCGTTGGGGCCGGCGCCGTTGTAGAAGTTGTTCACGAAGAACGGGTTCGTCTGGTAGCCGCACACGACGCTGCTCGGCGCGTACTGCCGGCTCCACGGCGTGTTCGAGCCGCCGAAGCAGCGGTTCAGCAGGTTGACCGCGATGAGCTTGACGGTCACGCGCTTGCTCACGTCGTACGACGCCTGCAGCCCGAGGTTGAGCTGCCACGGCTGGCGGAACTGGCCGAAGCCGTCGAACTTCCCGGTCGTCGGATTGGGGACGTACAGCGTCCCCGACGGCGTCGCCGCGTAGCTGCACGAGGTGTAGTCGGCCTGCAGCGTGTTCGGCGCGGTCGGAAACGCGGCGCTGTTCGCGCCGCACGTCCGGGGGTCGAGCCCTTGCACGTCGGCGGGCGAACCGTACGTCGTTCCTTCGTTCAGCGTGAGCGCCGGGGCGATCGAGAAGCGGTCGTGCCGGTAGTTCACGACGAGCGCGAAGACGTTCGGCGAGAGGTACGGCTCGTCGAGACCCGTCTCGTACCATGCGTTCTTGTCGAACAGCGGCTGCGCCGGACTGGCGTAGTAGGGGTTCAGGATCGCCGTCGGATCGCTGCACGAGGCCGGCGTCGCGTCGCCGCTGTTCGCGTAGCACGGTGCCCCGCCGCCCGCCTTCGTCAGCGCGTTGTACTGCTGGATCTCCTGGTTGAAGATGTCGACCGGGTTGTTGTTCGTCCCCGCGAAGTTCGCCCACTTCTCCTTCGAGTCGAGGAACGTGTAGGAGAACTGCATCGCCAGGCCGTTGCGGTTGAAGTCGCCTTTGACGAGCTGCAGCTCGACGCCCCGGCTGCGCTCGATCCCCGTGTTGAGCGCCGGGCTCTGCCCGTAGACGGAGACCGTGTAGAGCTGGTTCGTCGCCCAGCGGAAGTACGGCGTCACCTTGATCGACGCGTTGCTTCCGGTGAAGTGGTGCTCGTACGAGAGGTCGAAGTTGTTCGAATACTGCGGCAGCGCGTCGTGGCGCGGCGTGAAGAAGCCGTACGGCAGGAAGCCGATCAGCTGGTTGGCGAGGTTCTCCTCGACGCTGTTGTACTGCACTTCGTAGCCCTGCGGCGGCTGCGCGTAGCGGCCCGCCGAGAAGCGCAGGACCGTGTTCGGATCGACCGTGTACGTCATGCCGAAGCGCGGCATCGCGTACTGCTGAACGAGCACGGGATTGTAGACGTTCGAGAGCAGGATGTGGCCGTTCTTGCCGTCCGGATGCACCGTCTGGACCGGCGTCCCGCTCGACGAGTCGACGGGACAGCTGAACGTCACCAGCGGCACCGCGAACGACTCGTACTGCGGGGGCTCGGGCTGGAACACCGGCTGCAGCGTGACGGGGTTGTAGCAATACTCCTGCTGCGCCGCCGCGAACCAGAAGTTCTTCCCCGGCGTGTTCGTGCTCGAGAGATCGTACTGGTCGCGCTCGAAGCGCAGCCCGAGGCTCACGTCGAGCTTCGCGCTGGGTTTCCACTCGTCGGCGAGCCCCGCGGAGAGCACGTGCGGCTTCACCAGGTTCAGCGCCGCCTGGTTCCCGGTGTACGTCAGCCGCCACGCGGCGTTCGCCGCACACGCCGCCGACGGGATGTTGCTCTGTCCGCCGCCCGCGAGGTTGCCGGCGCACGTGACCGGCTGCGGCGAGCCGACCGGATCGCCGTTCGCGTCGACCGGCTGGAACGTCGGCGTCGAGAAGGTGCCTTGGGTGATCGGATCGTTGCACGGCGCGACCTCGCCGCCGTTGTACGAGGTTCCGTCCATCCCGGTCCCGGGCGCCGCCGCGAAGCACTGCGTCCCGTTCGTCAGGTTGCTGACCTGCTGGCCGCCCGTGTTGAGGTAGTTGTAGTTGTTGATCCGCAGCTCGTTCTCGGTGCGGTACTGCAGCCACCCGGTGAGCTGGTGCTGATCGTTGAGCTGATCCCCGAACTGCAGCTCGGTCCCGAGCGCGTGCGTGTCGACCTCGTAGTCGAAGTTCGAGACGCCGAACCCGCTGCCCAGCGCGCGGCGCGCGGCCCCGCTGCGGTTCGTGTTCGCGTACTCCGAGTAGCCGAAGAGCCGGACGTACGCGGTCGTGCCGATGTTCTTCTGGTACTGGAGCTTGAGCATGCTCTCGGTGTCCCAGCGCGCGTCCCGATAGTTGCCGGGGAGGAGCGAGGGATCGTCGTCGGAGCACGAGCCCGGCGTCGGCACGCCGGTGTTGTACTCGCTGTCCCAGCAGCGGCCGTTCGGCGAACCGGGGAACGGATACGCGATCGGCTGGACGTTCGCGAGCGCGAGGAACGGCGTCCCGGCCGGATACGTCAGCCGGTCGGGCCACGTGACGGGCGCGAGGAATCCCCGGATCGCCGGACTCAGATCGCCGAGCCCGCTGTAGTACTGCCGGAACTGGGCCGAGTTGGTGTAGAGGACTTGCACGTCGTCCCGTCCGCCGTCGAAGCGATGCGGGATCCCGGCGTGGAAGTTCGCCACCTCCTCGCGGTCCTGGATGTTGCTGATGTTTCCGTACGCGGGATTCATCCCGGCGAAGCAGCCGGGATCGTTCGCGTACGCCGGCGCCGGACGCGCGCCCGGTGCGCCGGACGACGCGTCGAACGGCGAGATCAGATACGACTGGTCGGCCGCGTCGTACGGGATGCACGTCGGATAGACCGCCGGATAGAACGGCAGGTACGTCGTCTGGTTCGACGGGCCGATCGGATTCGGATAGAGCGACGTGACGTCGGCGCCGTTCGACTGATCGAAGAAGCGGAACGACTGATTCGAGCCGAGCGCGCCGACGTACCAGCTGAACAGCCGGTTCGGCGTCGCGCCGCCGGCCTCGAAGCGCAGGTCGTGATCGAACGTCGGCGTCCCGAGCGTCCCCGAGAGCTCGGTGAACCCGGGGAACGTCCCGGTGCGCACCACCTGGTTGATGAAGCCCGACAGCCCCGTGGCCGACGCGCCCGCGCCGCCGCCGCCCGTGTAGACCTGCAGCTCCTGCTGGCCGAGCGTCGTCGCGGCGTGCGCCGGGTAGTTGTCGAACGAGCGGTTCATCGGGACGCCGTCGTACTCGTAGCCGATCTGGTCGTAGTAACCGCCGCGGATGAAGACGCTCTGGTTGACGCCCTGCTGCCCCGGCGGGACGAACACGCCGGGGAGCGATGCGATCGCGGAGTACGCGCTGTTCAGCGCGCCGCCGCCGCCGAGCGGCGCCGCGGCCGCCGTCGCGGCGCTCCCGATGGAGTAGACGTCGGTCGTCGTCCCGGGCTTCACGAGATCCTGCGACGAGCGCGAGACGACGCGCCCGATCTGCTGCGGCGAGGGCGCGAGCGCGTACTGCTCGGAGAGCTCCTGATCGGCCTGAACCGTGATCCCGGCCGAGACGAGCCGTTCGTACCCGGCTCGCGTGACGGTGAGCGCGTACGTGTCCGGCGCGAGCGCGATGAACGTGAACGCACCTTTCGCGTCGGTCGTCGCCGTCGCGCTTTGCGAGGGGCTCGACACCGCGACCGTCACGCCGGCGAGCGGCGCGTGCGTCCGTGCGTCGACGACGGTGCCGACGATCGACCCCGTCGTCCCGGCGAAGGCGACGCCGGGCGACAGCGCGCTCCACACGAGCAGCGCCGACAGCAGCAGCGGGAAACGACGAAGCCCAGCGGCCATGTCGGACCTCCTTTCCGACGATTCTACCTGGGGCTTCGCTGGGACGGTATCCCGGAATCCCGCTACGCGGCCCCTCCGCGGCGACCGACGAGCGCGCCGAGCTGCGCGCGCGAGCGCAGCCCGAGCCGTGCGAAGACGTTCGAGACGTGGTGCTCGACGGTGTGCTCGCTGATGTGCAGCCGCTGCGCGATCTCGCGGTTCGTCACGCCGAGCGCGACGAGCTCGGCGATCTGCCGCTGGCGCTGCGAGAGCCGGCCCATCCGGTCGCCGTCGAGCTCGGCGCCCGGCCGCGCCGCGCGCAGCGGCGGCGCGCCGATCGCCTCGCGCGCGCGGTCGGCTTCGGCGGCCTCGCCCGCGGCCTCGAGGGCGGCGATCCGGTACGGCGCCCAGCCCAGCGCCGCGTACTGGCGTGCGGCGGCGCGCCCGATCCGTGCGCGTCCGGGCGAGCCGGCGTCCCGGTCGACGGCGTCGAGCAGCAGACGATGCGCCCGGCGGACGCGCGCGCGGCCGTAGCCGGCGTCGACGAGCGCGCGGGCGCGGGCGCGATCGGCGGGATCGCCGAAGCGTGCGGCGGCGAGAACGAGCGGAGAGCAGCGGTGGACGTGCGGGAGCGCCGCGAGCGCGGTCCGCACGATCCCGCGTGCCCCGGCGAGGTCGCCGTCGAACGCGCGCAGCTCGGCGTAGGCCGCGGCGACCGACCCGATCCGCTGCACCTCGCCCGAGCTCCACGCGATCTCCAGCGCGCGCGGGTCGTCGCACGCGCCGGCCAGCGCGCGATCGCCGAGGAGGAGCGCGAGCGGGATCCCCACGCTCGCCGCCTTCGTCACGAACGTCGGCGTGTCGACGCCGCTCTCGAGCGCGGACTCGAGCAGCGCGCGCGCCTGCGCCGGCGCGCCTTGCAGCATGAGCGTGCGCGCGAAGTTCAGCGCGCAGTACGCGACGCGCCAGGGCACCCGGCTGCGCTTCGCCGCCTCGAGCGCGGCGCGATGGCGGCGCGACGCGAAGGGCAGCTCGCCGAGATCGCATGCGACCAGCGCGGCGTTGTTCTCCACCATCGCGACGAGCTCGTCGTCGCCGGCGTGCTTCGCCAGGCGGGCCGCGACGGCGCCGTCGTGAAGCGCGTCGGCCGTCGCGCCGAGCGCTGCGTGCACCTCGGCCCGGATCTCGTGAAAGTTCGCGCGAAGCGGCGCGGTGAACGCGCGCTGCTCGCGCCGCGCCGCGCGCAGCTCTTCCTCGGCACGTTCCGGCCGGCCGAGCGTGATCTCGAAGCGCGCGAGCGTGAGCCGGGCCTGCGCCGCGAGCTCGGGCGAGCCGAGCCGCGCCGCCGCGTTCGCCGCCTCGCGCGCGGTCGCCACGCTGTCCGTCGTGCGCCCGTCGACCCACTGCTGGTCGGCGATGAGGAGGAGCGCGCGCGCCGCGCCGCGCGCGTCGTGGAGCGCCGCACGCTCGTCGCGGCAGCGTGCGAAGCTCGGGAGCGGCTCGTCGCGCCAGCCGTCCAGGTAGAGGACGGTCCCGAGCCGTTCGTAGACCGCCGCGCGCGCCGGCCCGGGCGGGTAGTTCCAGCGCAGCGCCTCGCTGTAGTACCGAATCGCTTCGCGGTACGCGCCGCTGCCGTGCGCGTCCGCCGCCGCGGCCTCGAACCAGTGCCGCGCGCGGTCGGGGACGCACGCGGCGGCCCAATGCTGCGCCAGCTCGGCGGCGCTCGCGCGGCCCGCGCTTTCCAGCGACGTGGCGACCCGCACGTGGAGCGGCGCGGCCAGCGTGAAGATCAGCTCCTCGGCCAGGACGCGGCGCACGAGCTCGTGCCGAAATGCGAACGCGTCCCCGCCGGCCGGCTCGAGCAATCCGGTTCCGACGGCGCGCTGCAGCGCCGCGGCGACCTCGCCCAGCGGGCGGCCGGCGATCGCCGCCAAGAACGGCGCGTCGAACGTCCGGCCGACGATCGCCGCCCGGACCAGGAGCGCGCGCTCGTCCTCGCCGGCGCCGGCGAGACGCGCGGCCGCGATCGCGCGCGCGGTCAGCGGCACCTCGCGATCGAGCCGGACGCCTCCGTGGCGCACCGCCGCGCCGAGCAGCTCTTCGGCGAAGAGCGGGTTGCCCTCGGCGATCTCTTCGATCTGCAGCAGCGTCTCGGGCGGAACGCGCACGTCGCGCGCGGCCGCGCAGCGCTGCAGCAGATGGCGCATCTCGTTGCGCGCGAGTCCGTCGAGACGGACCGTCGCCGCGCCGGCGCGCGTCGCGAAGCTGCGAAGCGCCGCCAAGCGGCGATCGGTCGCGTCGTCGTCGAGCCGATACGCGAGGATGAGCAGCACGTGAGCTCCGCGCAGCTCGCGCAGCGCGTAGCCGAGCAGCGCGAGCGTCCCCGCATCGGCGGCGTGCACGTCGTCGACGACGCACACCAACGGCCGCCGTGCCGCCTCCCGCGCGAGCGTCCGGAGCACCGCGTCGCGAAACGCGGCGTCGTCGCGAACCGCTGCGCTCGCGCGGTCGAGGTGCGCGACGCGGTTGCGCCCGCGCTTCTCCAACTGCCGGAGAATCGCGACGAACGGATCGTACGGGCCGGCAATCTCCGCCTCGCAGCGGCCGCGCACGACCGTCGCGAGCTGTCCGAGACGCTCGCCGAGCTCCGCGATCAGCCGCGTCTTCCCGATCCCGGCGTCGCCTTCGAGCATCACGACGCGCGCGTCGCCGTCGCGAGCGAGCCGGAACTCGTTCTCGAGGAACGCCAGCGGCTCGCGCCGTCCTACGAACGTCTCGTTGACGATCAGGCGCGCGATCATGCGTTCCGGCCGCCGTTCGCGCAGGCGCGCGCCGCCCCTGCCCGTCGAGGCGACGCTCGGCGCGTGAAGCGTCAGCGGATCGCGGCCGTCAGCGCGTGGGGGCGTCGAAGAGGGTCGGTTCGGCGGCGGTGCGACGCTTGCCGTCGCGGTCGGCGGCGACCGGGATCCGTTCCGGACCGCCCGCGATCGCGACGTAGACGACCGGCACCAGCAGCAGCGTGAGCAGCAGCGAGCTCGCCAGCCCG
>Ga0209810_1002268_pt1 | contig 23744 bp, 21 predicted proteins | sample Coa_R1_7_FD_187159 | JGI IMG/M metagenome (GOLD analysis project Ga0209810, IMG submission 187159) | Surface soil microbial communities from Centralia Pennsylvania, which are recovering from an underground coalmine fire - Coalmine... | ecosystem: Environmental > Terrestrial > Soil > Unclassified... | reverse complement strand
GGTGTAAGTCCGGACGGCCTGAGCGCCGCCCGCCGGCCCCTGCGGCGATGCGTCCTTGCGGTGGGCCCCCCGCGCCATGCGCGAACCACGGAACCCGCCGCCGCGGCGCCCCTCTGCGCCGCTCAGGGGCGGAACGTTCACCATTGCGAATTTCGCCAATCGGCTCCGGGATGATGGAACCGAAACCGGCTTCGCGCATTTGCTCTGCTTGAGGTCACCCGCGCCCGAGGGCGCAACGAAGGGGGCGGAACATGTGGATAACTGTTTTCGCCGTCACCGCCGGCATTGCTGTCGCGGCCGCGCTCGGCGCGGTGGTTCTGCAGTATGAAAGGCAGAAAAAGCCCGAGAAGGCTCGGGTTTCGGTCATCCCTTAAGGCCGCGTGAATTCGGTAGCGCCTTGGGGCGGCCGGACGGCCGCCCGATTTTTTTCCGAGCCCGCATGACGCCGGCCGCCGGAACTTTGCGATAATCGGCGGCCATGCCGCCGCTTTTGCTTTCCAGGCGTTTTGCACCGCTGTTCGCCTGCCAGTTCTTCGCGGCGTTCAACGACAATTTCTTGCGCACCGCACTCGTATTCCTGATCCTGTTCGGCGGCCGCGCGGACGGCGAAGCCTTGATCACGACGGCGAGCGCGGTCTTCATCGCACCCTATTTCCTTCTCTCGGCGCTCGGCGGCGAGCTCGCCGATCGTTATGACAAGGCGCGCGTCGCGCGCTGGATCAAGCTCGTGGAAATCGGCGTGGCCGCCGTCGCCGCAGCCGGCTATGCGTACGGGTCGCTCCCGATCCTGTTCTCCGCACTGTTCGGGTTCGGCGTGCTCGCCGCGCTGTTCGGGCCGCTCAAGTATGGCATTCTGCCCGACCATCTTCCCCGCGAGAAACTTCCGGCCGCCAATGCGCTCGTCGAAGGCGCGACCTTCGTGGCGATCCTCACCGGTACCATTGCCGGCGGGCTTGCGTTCCGCAGCGGGCATGCATGGCCGTTTGCCGTCGTGGTGACGGGTTTTGCACTGGCCTCGTGGCTCTCGGCACGGATGATCCCGCCAAGCGGGGAAGGCGCGCCGCATCTGGCCGTATCGGTCAATCTCGCGCGCGCCACCGCAGCCATGCTTGCGCATTTGCGTGCGGACCGGCGCCTTTGGTGGTGTGCTCTCGTTACCAGCTGGTTCTGGCTCGTCGGGATCGTGGTCCTCTCGCTGCTGCCGCCCCTGATCAAGACGGCGATCGGCGGCAACGAGGATACGGTCACCCTTTATCTTGCAACCTTTTCGGTTGCGGTGGGCCTCGGCGCGGCGCTCGCGGCCTGGGTCGCGCGCGGGCGCATCGTGCTGACGGCGACGCTTGCCGGCGCCGTGCTGCTCGGCGCGTTTGCGCTCGACCTGGGGCTCGCGGCGGTCGGCGTCGCCGCGGAAGCCTCGCTTGCGCCCGCCGAGGTCTTCGTTTCCGCGCGCGGCCTGCGCGCGGCATTCGACCTGATCGGTCTCGCCATTGCCGGCGGCCTGTTCATCGTGCCCGCTTTTGCCGCATTGCAGGCCTGGAGCAGCGCGGACCATCGCGCCCGCAACGTCGCGGCTGCCAACGTGCTCAACGCGGCGTTCATGACCGGCGCCACCGTGCTGACGGCACTGCTTCAGAAAGCCGGAGTCGGCTTGCCGGCGCTATTCATCGGCCTCGGCGCGGCGACGCTGGGCGTCGCATCGGCCATCGCAAGGACGATGCCGAAAGCGTGACCGCCTGAGGCCGTGCGCCCGTCACCTGCGCAATTTCAGCACGCGGTCGACCATCTCGCCGGCAACGCCGAGATAGTTCGCCGGGTCGACCAATTTCTCCAGCTCCTCGCGGCTTGCGTGCTTCGAGATTTCCTTGTCCTCCGCGAGCAGATCCAGGAGCGGTCGGCCGGTTTTCACGACCTCGCGGCACACGTCGTAGACCACGTCATGCGCACGGTTGCGGCCCATGGCCGCGCCCAGGCCCATCATCACGGCCTCCGACATGATGAGACCCTTGGTGAGGCGCAGATTCTCGCGCATCTTGGCCTCGTTGACCTGCAGCCCTTCGACCAGGAAGCGCGTCTGCGCAAGCGCGCCGGCCGACAACATGAAGATCTCGGGCAGTGCGATCCATTCGATCTCCCACGGACCCGTCGCGCGCTCATGATCCTCGACCAGCGCTTCGAGCAGCGCTGCGGCGAGCTGCTTGACCACCGCCGCCTGCGCGGTGATGTAGACCGAGGAGATCGGATTGCGCTTCTGCGGCATGGTCGAAGAGGAGCCGCGGCCCTGGTGAAAGGGCTCGTAGACCTCCTCCACTTCGGTCTGCATCAGGAGTTTCACGTCGAAGGCGATCTTGCCGCACGAACCGGTGACGAGGCCGAGGAAGCATCCGACTTCGGCAATGCAATCGCGCACCGTATGCCAGGAAATGGCCGGTTGACCGAGGGCGAGCTCCTTCATCAATTCTTCCTGCACACGTAGGCCGTCCTTGCCGAGGGAGGACAGGGTGCCCGCCGCGCCGCCGAACTCGCCGACCAGCACCCGCTTCTTCAATTCCGCAAGACGCTCCTTGTGGCGCTCGAAAGCCGCGAGCATGGTCGCCATCTTGTATCCGAAGGTGATCGGAACCGCCTGCTGCAGGTTGCTGCGGCCGGCCATGGGCGTGTCGCGATACTTTTCCGCGAGCGCAGCGAGCGCGTCCGATATTGCCGCAATGTCCTTTTCGATGAGCGCGAGCGACTCGCGGATCTGCAGCACGGTTGCGGTGTCGGTGACGTCCTGCGTCGTGGCGCCCCAGTGCGACCACTCGCCGAGGCGGTCCTTGCACAATTTCACAAGCTGCTGCACCACGGGCAACACCGGATAGCCGATCCGTTCGGTTGCCTCCTTCAGTTTCGCCATGTCGATTTTCTCGACCTGGCAGTGCTTCACGATCTCGTCAGCGGCTTCCTGCGGTATGATCTTCAACCGCGCCTGCGCCCGCGCCAGCGCGGCCTCGAAGTCGAGATATTTCTGCACCCGGTTTTCGTCCGACCAGACCCGCCGCATCGCCGGCGTGGTGAAGATGTCGCGGAACACCGCTGAATCGAGGATGGTTGAGGGCATCGAGGGCTCCCGGCATTGACGCGGCGGACCATACCGCTTTGGGCAGGCGGAGCAACAGAACCGTCCTTCCCGCAGGCGTCCGGGACGAGGTGGACGAAGGCGGGAGGTCCGGGCCCCGCCCACGGGCCCGCGGCCGTCGGGCGCGTGACGGGTCCGGGGGCCGCGACAAGCGTGGCGGCGGAGGCTAAGAACAGCGCATGAGCGAGCTCGCCCCGCATCTTCGCAGCATCCTCGAGCTTCCGATCCCGCGGTTCTCCCGGGCGGAAATGGGACGCCGGCGGGCGGCCATCGAAGCGCTGCTTGCCGCGCATGATTGCGATCATCTCGTCTTCTGCGGCGCCAACCGTGTCGGCTCGGCCGTGCAGTGGCTGACGCAATGGCCGGTCACCGCCGAAGCCGTTGGCGTGATGACCCCGGGCGAGCGCGACGCGCTGTTCGTGCAATACGTCAATCACGTGCCGCAGGCGCGCCTGATTGCCGACGAGGCGGATGTCTCCTGGGGAGGCGAGTCGTCGATCGCCGCGGCGATCGAGGCTCTCGAAAAGCGCGGGGCACGGCAGGATCGCGTCGCGACGCTCGGGCCGCTGAGCATCGAACAGCATGCGGCGCTGGCGGCAAAATTCGGTCGCCTCGCGTCGCTCAATCGCGACTATCTTCGCCTGCGTCAGGTCAAATCCGTCGAGGAGTGCGACTGGCTGCGCATCGGCGCATATTTTTCCGACCGCGGCATGCAGGCGCTCAGGGCCGCGATCAGACCCGGCGTGAGCGAGCGCGAGCTCGGCGACGCAGTCGAGCGCGCCTATGTCGGGCAGGGCGGTACCACGGGAATCCATTACATCGGGACGACCTCGATGGCGGCGCCCGATCTTGCCGTGCCGCGCCAGTTCCCCACCACGCGACGCATCGAGACGGGCGACGTGATCGTGGCGGAGATCACGGCCGCGTTCTGGGATCATCCGGGACAGGTGCTGCGCAGTTTCGCGCTCGGCGAGCCGACCGGGCTCTATCGCGATCTGCATGCCGCGGCCGATGCCGCATTCGATGCGATCGCGGGAGTCTTGAAGGCAGGCGCCATGCCGGCGCAGGTGATCGAAGCCGCCGGCGTGATCGAGGATGCGGGCTTCACCATCATCGACGATCTTCTGCACGGCTACGGCGGCGGCTACCTGCCGCCGATCCTCGGCAGCAGAAGCCGCCCGGCCGGAGCGGTCCCCGAGGAGCCCTTCCGCGCCGGGCAGACGGTGGTTATCCAGCCCAACGTCGTCACCCGCGACCACACCGCGGGCGTGCAGACGGGCGAGATGGTGCTGATAACGGAAACCGGCGTCGAGCGCTTGCATGCCGTGCCGCGCGGCTTTGTGCGGCTCTGACGCGGGTTTGCCGTGCGCGGAGCCGGGTCGATCGCGGCGCCGGCGGGGCGAATCGCGGCCCCGCGGACGCGCGCTCATGCGCGGGAGCAGGGTGCGGTCGGAAAGAGTCGGGACCGTGCTTGCGAAGGGCGCCACGCGGGCGACGCAGCCGTCGCGAGCGATCGTGGTCGACCCTGCATCGCTCCGCCGAGGGCGCAAGCACCGGTCAATATCGCCGAACTCTGCGGCTAGGCCAATTGTTCCTTCATCCAATCGGCGCTTTGCGAACGCCAGCGATAGGCGCGGTTGGTGGCGATATGGTTGCCGTCCTCGATCAGCATCAGCGTGACCGGACCCTTGACCTCGCGCGCGAGGCGCTCGGCATCGGCCGCCGGCACGATCCGGTCGCGGCGGCCGTTCACGATGAATATCGGGCAGGAGATGTTCCGCGCGATGCCTTCGAGCGACAAGGTGCGGGCTGCCGCTCGCGCTTCTTCCTGCGTCCTGGAATGGCTGCGCACGCGGAAGGCTTCACGCGTGAGCTCCGGCAACCCGTCCCAGGCCGCACCCCAGTCGAAGGGACCTCCGAGAGCAATGCAGGCCCGGATCCGTTTGTCGAAGGCGGCGGCGCGCGGCGCGTAGTAGCCGCCGAGGCTCACGCCCCACATGCCGATTCGCGTCGCATCGAGATCCGGGCGCCGCTCCACGTAGTCGATGACCGCGCCAGCCGGTACCTCATAGTCGCCGCGAATGGCGAAGTCGTATTGTGATTCGCCCTGGCCCGGCCCCTCGAAGATCAATGTCGCCATGCCGCGGGCAAGGAACGGCGTTTCGTATGCGTCGCCTTCCTCCTTGGTCGAATCGAGGCCGAGCGCCATGACCACCACGGGCGGTTTGTCGATGCCGGCGGGCTTGCGCAGGATGCCGGGCAGCATTCCGCCCTGATACGGGATCTCCACCCGCTCTCCCGGCGGCCGCAGATGCGGCAGCGCCGCCTGCCGACAGGCCACGCCTTTCATGTGCGCGGCCTTCATCTGCGGCAGGTCGTGCACGAACAGGAACGACGCGAAGTGATAGTAGACGCCGGCGCGCTGCAGGCATTCGCCGGCGGTGAGCGTGTGCCCCCGCGCGAGCGCCTCGCGGCCGAGCTGCTCGTGGTGCGCCGCGCGCGTCGACCAGGCCGCACACCAGTCGTCGTAGCTCTGCAGGCCGCCGGTGATTTCCTCGAAATCGGCAAGCACCACTCCGTTGGCGACGAAGCGCGGCTTCCAGTGGGCGATCGCGGTCTCGACACGAGCGTCAGGCATGGGCAACGATCCTCGCGGTGTTCTTCACTTGAAGCCGTCGGGTTCAAATTTTTTCGTCCCGTCGATACCAGGGCATGAAGCGCCGCGTCGCCTCCTGCACCAGCACCTCGAAAGCGACGCCGAAGGCGGCGAGCAGGAGCACGCCGACGAAGGCCTCGTTGTGATGGTAGCTGCGCGAATTATAAAGGATGAAATAGCCGAGCCCGCCGACCGACAGGAAAAATTCGGACACGACCGCCCCGATCAGGGCACGCCCCGCGGCGAGGCGGAAGCCGGCGAGCAAATAAGGCGTCGCTGCCGGCAGGACGATCTCGACCATGACGCGCATCGGCGTCGAGCGGAACGACCGCGCGACTTCGAGATATTCGCGCGGAACCGATCGGGCGCCGTCGGCGACGTTGACGATGATGGAGAAGATCGCCGCAAAAATAATGGTGGCGATGCGCGCCGCGCCGGAATAGCCGAACCAGAGCGAGAACAGGGGAAGAACGATGATCATCGGCATGGCGTAGAAGCCGTTGATGTAGTGCCGCAGCACACGTTCGATCACGACGCTGCGACCCATCATGAGCCCGATGGCAGTACCGGCGGCCAGCGCGGCGGCGAGGCCTTCGGCCACCGCGATCAGCGTGATCGCCGTGGCGTCGAGAAACGCGGGATCGACGATCACGCGCGGAATGGCCATCAACACGGTGGTGGGTTTGGCGACATAGGCCGGCGCGAAGGCGCGCACGACGATTTCCCAGGCCAACGCAATCGACAATCCCGCGACCAGCCGCGGCACGAACGCGCCGCGCGTTGCCGCTTTTTTCGTGCCAGCCGTCGACGCCAATGCCGGGATTGCCGTTTCGCTCATCGTCCGTCTCCGCGACGTCGAGCCTTAACGCGGCACCTTTTGGGCGGCGCGAGTCCCATGCGTTACTGCCTCCATCGCGCGAAGTGCTGCTCGATCATCAGCCCGGCACGCATCAACGCAACCCCGATCAGCCCGATGACGAAAATCGAGGCGAAAACTCCGCCGGTATCGAAATTCTGCGATGCGCCCATGATGAGCTGGCCGAGGCCGGTCGAGGAAAGAAAGAACTCCGCCGCGACCATGCCGACCAAGGCGCGGCCGATGGCCTGGCGTATGCCGGTCATGATGAAGGGAAGCGTGTAGGGCAGCATCACCTCGCGCCACAGGGCCCACTCGCGGGAACGGAAGGATTTGGCCACCTCGATAAGCTCCGGCCTGATGCTGCGCGCTCCTTCGATGGTGTTGTAGAGAACCGGGAACACGGCGAACAGGAATACGACCAGCACCTTGGGCGCGAAGCCGAAGCCCATGATCGAGAGAATAAAGGGGATCAGCGCCACCATCGGCGTGGCGTACAGGATCATGATGTAGGGTTCGATGCCGACGCGCAGCGCGCGCACCCGCGCGAGCAGGAGGCCGAGCGGGGCGCCGACGGCGACGGCGGTCACGAAGCCGGTGAGGAAGAGCTCGGCCGAATCGAGCAGCTGGGCAAGGAAATCGCCGCTGCGGACGAGCTGCCACAGTCGCACCAGCGTTTCGGAGAACGGCACCATGAAGGCCTGGCTGGTGTTGCGACCGACGAGCTCCCACATCCCGATGCCGACGGCGAGGCTCAGCCAGAACGGCGCGTGACGACGGATGGTGCGGTTCACGGCGATATCACTTCCCGATCTTCGAAGGCCGTTTCGTGTTCCGCTCAAAGACGCGGCGCTCCAGGCTCGCTTGCACCGCGCGGGCCGGCTAGTCCATGCCGGCCGCGCGGCAAGGCAGTGTTTGCTGCCGGAGAACGTCCAGGGATTCGGCGCGCGCGCCACGGCAATCGCCGCCCCAAGCAGGCCGCCGCCGATGCGCTGCGCCGCCCTGCGCGGGCCGCCGGCGGCGGGACGCCTCACTTCACCATCGCGTTGGCGTCCTTCCAGACGCTTTCGTCGACGAATTGATCATAGCTCACCGGCTCCTTGTCGGGCTTGATCGCGCCGATCTTCTTCATCAACGCGGCCACCGCCTCGATCTTTGCACGCGGCAGACCATCATCCTTTGCCGCCCAGAAGTCGATCGCCAGGAACTCCTTGAGCGCGGCCTTGCACACCTCCTTGCTGTGTCCGGTCACGGTTGCGATCTCGGCCACCGCATCCGCGTTCTTCGGGTCCTGCATGAAGTGCGCCGCCTCGATGAAGCCCGCGAGCGCGCGCACATAGGCATCGCGATTGGCCGCGAGCTTGTCCTTGCGCACGACGAGAATCAGGTAATGGCTTGTCGGATTGGTGTTCTTCATGGCCAGAAGGATGTGCAGCTTCTTGCCCTGGTGCTCGATCTCGGCGAGATCGTCGAGATGCAGCACGGCGTAGTGCAGCCGGCCGGCAAGCAGCGCCGGGCCGGAGGTGGAGCCGAGCGCCACCTGCTTGATCTGCTCGATTTTCACGTCCTTGCAGCCGCCGGCGAGCATGGAGCGCAAGGCCACCGAACGGGCCCCGCCGATCGAATCGACGCCCACCTCCTGTCCCGCGAGATCCTTGCAGGTCTTGCCTTCTTCCGTGGTTCCCACCACCCAGTCGGGATTGGGCATGCCGTAGATCGCCACCAGCGGCACGCCGGCATTGGATACCTGGTTGATGACCGGGGGCGTCGGCGACCAGGACATGTCGATGTCGCCCGCAACCACGGCGCGGGCAGCCGCCGTGCCGTTGTCCATCGCGCGGATTTCGACGTCGACGCCGTGCTTCTTGAAGAAGCCCTCTTTTTCGGCGACGTGCGCGATGGTGACGGAGAAAATCGGCGGAATGCCGGGCAGCCCGATCGTGAGTTTCTTGGTCTGTGCATTCGCAGGCAGGGCCGCGGCGGACGCAGCCAGGATCGCTGCCGCCGCAACCCATCGTGTCATTCCGGTGCGCATGTTGACTCCTCCCTCCTTATGCCTTGTCGTGTCGCGTTCAGCGCTCGAGTTGAAATTCGGCCGCTCGCGCCTCGTGCATCAGCGTGCTCCATACGCGTTCGCGCAATTCCGCGAAGCGCGGCTCGCGCAGCGTCGCGCGCGTGCGCGGATGCGGCAGGTCGATTGTGATCGTCTCATGAATGGTCGACGGTCGGCCCTTGAGCACGATCACCCGGTGTCCCAGCAGGACCGCCTCCTCGATCGAATGGGTAACGAATATCATCGCGGTCGGCCGCTGTTCCCAGATGCGCAACAGTTCGAACTGCAGGATTTCGCGCGTCTGCGCGTCGACGGCGGCGAAGGGCTCGTCCATCAACAGGACGCTGGGCTCCAGCGCGAGCGCACGCGCGAGCCCGCAGCGCTGCTGCATGCCGCCCGACATCTGGTAGGGATAGGCTTTCTCGAAACCGGTAAGGCCGACCATCCTGATGAAATCCGGCACCTTGCGCTCGATCTCGGACTTCGATGCGCCCGCCATGCGCAGCCCGTAGGCGACATTGTCGAACACCGTCTTCCAGGGAAACAGACCGAAGTGCTGGAACACCATGGCCACGCCGGCGATCGGCTCGGTGACGCGTTCGCTGCCCACCCAGATCTCGCCGCTATCATGCGGCAACAGGCCGTCGACGCAGCGCAGCAGCGTCGTCTTGCCGCAGCCGGAGGGGCCGACCACGGCGAGAATCTCGCGTTCGCCGACCTCGAAATCGATGTTGCGGAAGACCTCGAGCGCGCCGTAGCGCTTGCCGAGACCCTTGACGCGGATGCGGGGCGCGGCGGGCTGCGGCGCGAGGGAGGAATGGCCGCCGGATATCGCGGCTTGATGCGTCACTCGGCAGCCTGCGTGGCGGGTTTGGGGGCAAGCTTCGCCCAATAATCGGGCGCCTGTTTCGAGCGCCGGAGCGCTTCGGCGGTCTCGAAACCGGGGGCCATCGAGGCGTCCGTGCCGGCCATGACCTGGTGGTGCTCGATATTGAGCGTACGCAGCCAGCGCTGCTGGCCCATGGTCATGGCGATGAAATAGCCGATTTCGACGAGCTCGGCCTCGCTGAAATGCTTGTGCAGACGCTCCCAAAGCTCGTCCGTGGCCGGCAGATCCCAGGTGATGGCCTCGGCATAGGCGAGGGCCGCCTTCTGTCGCTCGTCATAACGGGGTGAACGCTCGAAATTGATGAGATCGGCGTAGTCCTCCTCCTTCAATCCGGCCCGCGCCGCCTTCATGGAGCGCTGGTTGCCGCAGAACTCGCACACCACCGAGCGCGAGACGTAGATCCGGCAAAGCTCCTTGATGGTATGGTCCGCGACCCCGTTCTTGAACACGTCCCGCCAGGTGTTGGCAAAGGACCAGAAGACCGCCGGTACATGCGCGCGGATGGCCTGGCTTTCCGGCCGCGGCGTGCCTTCGCGGGCGCAGCGTTCGAACTCGGCCCGCATCGCGGGATCCGTCACGGTGGCGGGATCGACATAGCTAATGCGGGGTTTCGACATTGCTGCAACCTCCCTCGTCAATCGTCATCGCATTATCGCCAAGGTCTTAACGACCACGGTCGCGACGGGCGGCGTGGGTCCGCTCGCCTATGTTGCCGCAATGGCGTCGAGCGGGCAACGGCGGAGCCCGCAGGCTCGGCCGGCTCGATCTTCCACCGCACGGCGCGTCCTTCTCGCGCTGCCCTCCGCTCGTCTCATTCCGCTCGCGCGCCGCGTCGTGCCAGCCGCTTCGCCGCGCGGGCGCAAGGCTCCACGAGCGGTTCTCCGCTGCCGCCTTTACGCAGCGGTATTGTTAATCGATCGAGCCTCCTTCGCGCAATGCGATGCATCTGCGATACGGATCGTCAACGATAGCCGTTCAGCGCCTCTTCAGCATAGCTCGAATTGCATCACGCATTTTAAGGATTGAATACCTCCTCGGCACCTAGTGTCGGCCGCACACAAACGCGCGCCCAGCGGCGCGCTCGGATGGGGCAGTCGCCGTGCGTGTCAGCACCATTGTCATGACCGGGGTTGCCGTCGTCTTCGGCCTGCTCGCGGTCTTCGTCGCCCAGATCTGGCTCAACAACCAGGCGAACAAGCGCGCGCAGGCGATGGCGACCGACAACAAGCCCGTGCCGACGCAAACCATCGTGGTCGCGAAACAGCCGTTGCGCTTCGGCACCGAGCTCAATGCATCGATGTTGCAGGAAGTGCCCTGGCCGTCGAAATCGGTACCCGCGGGCGCTTTCGCCAAGATCACGGACCTGCTGTCCCACGGGCGACGGGTGGTATTGACCGCGATCGAACCGAACGAGCCGGTGCTCGCGCTCAAGATCACGGGCCCCGGCGAGCGGGCGACGCTTTCCGCGCTGGTGCACAAAGGCATGAAAGCGGTGACCATCCGCGTCAATGACGTGGACGGGGTCGGCGGTTTCGTCATGCCGGGCGATCACGTCGATGTCGTCATGACCCGCCAGCTCGACAAGGGCTCGGCCGTTTCCGAGGTCGTCCTGCAGAACACGCGCGTCCTCGCGATCGACCAGAACGCGGACGAGCGAATCGGCAAGGCGACGGTGGCGAAATCGGTCACCCTCGAGGTCGACACGGTGCAGGCGCAAAAACTGTGGCTCGCCGCATCCGTCGGCACGCTCTCCCTGCTGCTGCGCAAGGCCGGCGAAACGGCCGAGACGAAGACGCGCAAGATAACGCTCAACGACCTAAACAGCGACGAGCCGGCCAATTCGGAACGTGCCACGACGACGGTCGTGGTGACGCGGGCGTCCGCCAAGCAGTCATACACGGTACCGGTCGAGGCGAGCCTCGCCTCGACCGATGCGGATCATCGGAGGCAGGCGATCCGCTAGCGCGATGGCTTTATCAATCCAGGAAGGGGACGGGGTGTGTCGTGAAGAGGAGCGAATACGAGTCTGCCGGCTTTGGCATGCGGCAAAGGGATGCGAAAAGAGTCGCGGGGGGATGGCTGCGCGATGCGGCGATCGCCCTGATCGTCGCGATTGTGCTCGCGCTCGCCGGATGGGCGGTCGAGGCGCACGCGCAACAGCGCATCAAGTTCGACCACACCGATCATACCGCGATGGTATCGGTTACGATCGGCAAATCGCAGGACGTGCGCACCGAGTCGAGTTTCGTCGACGTCACCGTCGGCGATCCCGAGATCGCCGACGTCAATCCGCTGACGGATCATACGTTGTCGATTTTGGGTAAGAAGATCGGCACGACGCGCGTATCGGTCTATGCCGAAGGCAAGAAGCTGATCGGAATTTTCGATGTCGAAGTGACCTATGACGTGACGCGTCTTACCAACGAGCTCAAGCGTCGCTTCCCGAACGCGAGACTTCGCGCTTCCGCGGTCAACGGCCGCATCATGCTGTCGGGCGAGGCGCCGGATTCGGTGACGCTCGATCAGGCCGTGACGATCGCGCGCCAGTTCGTACCCGGAGGAGGAATCATCAATGCGGCATCGGTGATGGCCCCGCAGCAGGTCCTGCTCGAGGTCCGATTCATCGAGATCGCGCGCAACGCCGGACGCGATCTCGGCATCCAATGGAATCGATTCGGTGCCAATACGATCACCAATATTGGCGACCGTCAGCCGGCGAGCAGTCTGCCGGTCACCGCCTCGACCATAGCGGGGGAGACGGCGGCCGGAGTGATTTCCGGCGGCAATCCCTTCGGATTCATGATCGGCCGCATCGTCGCAAGCGGCGTGTCGACCGACGTGCTGATCAACGCCCTCGAGGAGAAGGGGGTCGCCCGCAGCCTCGCCGAACCCAATTTGGTTGCGCTTTCCGGTGATACGGCGAGTTTTCTCGCCGGCGGCGAGTATCCGATCCCCGTCGCAGGATCCTTCGGCCAGGTCACGGTGGATTACAAAAAGTACGGCGTCGGCCTCGCCTTCACGCCGACCGTGCTGAGTCATGGTTTGATCAACATGAAAATCGAACCGGAGGTCAGCCAGCTCGACCTGACGCACACCGTTTCCGTGGCCAACGGCATTTCCGTTCCGGCATTGATCGTGCGCCGTGCGTCCACCACGGTGGAATTGCGCGACGGGCAGAGCTTCGTGATCGGCGGCTTGCTGCAGACCGACAACCACAACCAGATCGAGCAGTTGCCGTGGCTCGGCAGCGTCCCGATACTGGGCGCGCTGTTTTCCTCGAAATCCTATCAACAGAATCAGACCGACCTCGCGATCATCGTCACGCCGCATATCGTGCGCCCGGCGCGACCGGGCGACGTGATAAAGGCGCCGACCGACGACTCGCTGCCGCCGAACGATGTCGACTTCTTCCTTCTGGGGAAGACCGAACTCACGCGGGCGGAAGCGAAGGCACTGACGCCCGAGCTCAAGCAAATCGCGGAAGCGGAGCAGCAGCCGCTCACCGGTCACATCCTCGATCTGCCCAAATCGATGGGGGTTTCCGATGCGGCAATCCATTAAAACGGCGATTTCGTTGGGGCTTGCCGGCGTGCTCGCCGGTTGCTCGGAGTATCTCGACCACCGGGACACGATCACGCTGAACGGCGGCAACGCTGCCGCGACGAATATCGTGACCCAGATGGTCGATCCCTGGCCGCGCGACAGCGCCAACAGGAACATCGCGTTCAACGGCGAGGTGATGGAAGGTGCGATGCTGCGTTACCGCACCCACCGAGTCATTCCGCCGCGTGGAACCAGCACCTCGTCATCCTACAAACAGGAAGAGGCGGCCTCGCCGGGCATGGACTCGAACAACGCGCAGCCACTGGGTCCCACGCCCAGCCAGCAGGTCAAGTGAGTGAGCAAGATCGACCGAGCCATGCATATCGTTGGCCGCAGGGCAGACGCAAGCCGCACCAAAGTCGCCATCGTTACCGGCGATGCCGCGTTCGAACGCATCGCGCGTGAAACCTTCGGTGCCTCGAACGCGATCGAGCTCATACATCTCGCCGGGCGAGTCACGGAGGAGTCCAACGCGTCCGCGGCAGAGGATGCGACGGTGCTGGTCATCGATATCGATCCCCACAGCACGGAGGAACTGACCGCGCTCGCCAAGCTCATGGCACGTATCGGAACGCGTCCGCCGGTCATCGCCGTGCTGCCGGATTTCGACGCAACCGTCGCGCGCGCATTGATGCAGATGCGGGTGGCGGACTTTCTCGTCAAGCCGGTGGCTCCCGTCGACCTGGTGCGCGCGTGCGCGCAGGTCGCCAAAGGTCCCGCAGCGGTGGGCGAGCCGACGGAAGCACAGATCTATACATTCCTGCCGGCGGCCGGCGGCGTAGGCGTAACCACGCTCGCCATCCAGACGGCCATCCTGCTCATGCGCGGCGCGCCGCGCGAGCGCTCGTCGACCTGTTTGGTCGATCTTGATTTCCAGCACGGCGCGGTCGCCGACTACCTCGATCTCGAACCGCGCCTCAACCTGGCCGAGATCGAGCCGCGGCCCGACCGGCTCGATCGCCAGCTGCTCGAGGTCATGCTGTCGTATCACGCCTCGGGCCTTGCGGTGGTCGCCGCGCCCAACCGGCCCGCGGAGATGCGCAGTTTTGATCCGGATGTGGTCACCCGGCTGCTCGATCTCGTGTCGAGTCATTTTGATTATGTCGTCTTCGACATGCCCCGCACGTGGTTCTCCTGGACCGACAGCGTGCTGCTCGGCTCCGACAGGCTCTACATCGTCAGCGAAACCACCGTTCCCGGCCTGCGACATGCCAAGCAGCTCGTGTCGGCGATCAAGGAACGGCTGGGCGATGGACCCAACCCCCAGGTGATCGTCAATCGCTTCCAGCAGAGCATGTTCTCCGCGGGCCTGCGCCTGCATGATCTGCAGCAGACTCTGGGCGAGGCATTCGCCTTTGTGGTGCCCAACGATTACCCGCTGGTTCGCGAGGCGATCGATCGGGGCGTGCCGCTCGACGAGATAAAGGCAGGCAACAAGATCACCGCCCAGCTCAAGAAACTGATCGTCGACCGCCCCGTCAGGGCGGCCGAGGGCGGATCCCTGGCGCTCGCGGGCCGCCTCAAGCAGAAGCTTGCGAAAAGCGCGTGAGGGACCGACGATGGCAGGTCGTTTCACAGCGCGACGCCTCCCTGCGCCGGGTCCGGCAGCCCTCGAGCAGGAGACGGAAAGCGCGCTCACGGGCATCGTTACGGTCGCCTCGCCCGCGGCCTCTGTCGAGGCGGTTCCGGCCGCGCCCGCACCGCAACAGGCACCCAATCCGCTCCACAGCGAAAAGCTGCTCGACGCCAAGGTGCGCCTGCACCGGCGACTGATCGAGGAGATCAACCTATCGGCTCTGGAGAAGCTGCCGGAAGACGAGATCCGCGCACATGTTCAGCAGCTCGTCTCCCAATATGTGCTCGTCGAGCGTCTCGCACTCAATGCGCAGGAACTGTCCGCATTCGTTTCGGAAATTCTCGACGAAATGACCGGCCTCGGCCCGCTCGAGCCGCTGCTCAAGGACCCCACCATCAGCGACATTCTGATCAACGGCCACGAAAACGTCTATGTCGAGCGGGGCGGCATTCTTGAACCGCTGGCGGTGCGCTTCAAGGACGAACAGCATCTGCTGCGCATCATCAACAAGATCGTATCGGCCGTCGGTCGTCGCGTTGATGAATCGCACCCGCTCTGTGACGCACGTCTGGCCGATGGCTCGCGCGTCAACGTCGCGGTGCGTCCCATCGGCGTCGACGGGCCGCTGGTATCGATCCGCAAATTCTCCAAGAAACCGTTCAGCCTCTCCAGGCTCGTCGAGATCGGCGCGTTGCGCCCGCCGATGGCCGAACTGCTCGCCGCAGCCGTCAAGGCGCGCATCAGCACCGTCGTTTCCGGCGGTACCGGGTCCGGCAAGACGACGATGCTCAACGCGCTGACCGCGTTCATCTCGGAGAAGGAGCGGCTGATCACGATCGAGGACGCCGCCGAGCTGCAGCTCCAGCAACCCCACGTGGCGCGCATGGAAACGCGCCCACCCAATATCGAGGGAAAAGGCGAAATTCGCCAGCGCGAACTGGTCAAGAATGCACTCCGCATGCGGCCTGACCGCATCATCATCGGCGAGTGTCGCGGTGAGGAAGCCTTCGACATGCTGCAGGCCATGAACACGGGCCACGAAGGCTCCATGACGACGATTCACGCGAACACGCCGCGCGACGCCCTCTCGCGACTGGAGCAAATGGTCGGCATGGCCGGCCTGCCGATGACGGTGGCTTCGATACGCAGCCAGATCGCGAGCGCGATCCAGCTCATCGTACAGCTTCAACGACAGTCGGACGGCAAGCGAAAAGTGACCTCGATTGCCGAGATCACCGGTCTCGAGGGCGACGTGATCCAAATGCAGGAGATCTACAAATTCGTGCGCACCGGCGTCGGCCCCGACGGGACGGTGCAGGGCCATTTCGAGGCCACAGGCGTGCGACCGCGCTTCCTCGGCAACCTGATCAATCTCGGCATCAAAATCCCGGGCAGCTACTTCGATCCGTCGAAACCGCTCTAGCGCATAGTGCCGATGACCAGTCTCGACCCCATCTACCTCGTCTACCTGCTGATCGGCGCGTCGGTCGCGATGTTCGTGGAAGGCGCATATCTGCTTTTCCGCAATACGTCGTCCTACCGCAAGAACATCAACCGTCGCCTCAAGATGCTCGACGAGAAGACCGATCGCGAGAGCGTACTCGTGCAGTTGCGGCGCGAGCGCGGTTTGACGGCCGGCGGTGATTATCGTCTGCCGCTCGTCAGGCTCAACCGCTTGATCCTGCAGTCCGGCGTGACGATCGGAATGAGCCGGCTTCTTGTCTTTGTCGCCATCGCGGCAATCGGCGCTTTCATCGGCACACTGATCTTCACCGCCGTTCTGTGGAAGGCGCTCGCCGCGGCCTTCGCCGGAGGCGTGGTGTTGCCTTACTTGACGCTTGTCTTCCTGCGCTCCCGTCGCCGAAAGAAATTCAGCGTGCAGTTCCCCGACGCGATCGACGTGATCGTGCGCAGCCTTCGCGCCGGCCATCCGGTGCCGGTCGCCGTGAGCATGGTGTCGCGCGAAATGCCGGATCCCGTCGGCAGCGAATTCGGCATTGTCACCGACGAGGTGACCTACGGCGCGGATCTCGAGACCGCACTACGCAATCTCTATTTCCGCGTCGGGTCGGACGATCTGCCGCTGTTCGTGACGGCGGTGGCGATCCAAGGCTCTACCGGCGGCAATCTCGGCGAAATCCTGGAGAACCTTTCCAGGGTCATCCGCGAGAGGTTCAAAATGCGGCGCAAGATTCGTGCGCTCGCCGCGGAAGGGCGCGCCTCCGCCTTGATCCTTTCGTCACTCCCGATCGGCCTGTTCCTGATCATTCAACTGCTCGTACCGGGTTACTACGGTGCGGTGTGGAACGAGAGCCTGACCCAGATCGTGCTGATGGTGGCGGTCTGCTGGATGCTCATCGGCAATCTCATCATGTATCGGATGGTCAATTTCAGGATCTGACATGATGGACGACCTCGCAACCGCCATCGATTCGGCGTTTCGGACGAACGGCAACATGATGATGTCCGTTCTCACGTTCCTCGCCGCCGCCACACTGGCCTTCGCCCTGATCGCTTTCGTGCAGGCGCGCGGGGCGGTCAAGCGACGCACCGCTCGCATCGTGGCGGACGAGCACCACCGGAACCCGAAGCGTTCGCTGCGCTATTCCAGTCTCAAGGCCGTTAGCCGACTCATCGAATACACGACGAAGCATTACGCCGCCAACAACGACGAGAACCTGAGGCTGCTGCGACAGCGCCTGATCCGCGCCGGCATCTACGACCCGCGGGGCGTGGCATTCTTTTTCCTCGTGCGTACTGCCCTGGCGGTCGCACTTGCCGCTGCGGCCTTCGTCCTTTGGCCGATGTTCGTGAGCGCGCGCGGCTCGTTCCTGGGACTGGTGGTGATCGGCGCCGGAATCGCCGGTTATGTCGGCCCGAGCATCTATATCGACAGGCGCATTTCCGCACGCATGCTGGAGCATCGTATCGGCTTTCCCGATTTCATGGACCTCATGGTGGTGTGTGCGGACTCCGGCCTTTCGATGGAGGCGGCCCTCGAGCGCGTCGGCCGCGAACTCGGCGACAGCTACCCCTCGCTTGCCGCCAATATCCACATGACCAATCTCGAGATACGGGCCGGTCGCAACCTCAAGGACGCGCTCGAACGTTTCGCCGATCGCCTGGCGCTCGAGGAGGCGCGCCAATTCGCCACGCTGATCAATCAATCGATCGATCTTGGCTCATCGATCACCGACGCATTGCGGGTCTATTCGGACGAGATGCGGCACAAACGGCTCTCGCGCGCCGAGGAAAAGGCCTATTCCCTGCCCGCCAAGCTCGCCGTACCGATGATGGTGTGCATTTTCCCGATCATTTTCGTGGTGATCATGCTGCCGGTCTTCGTCAAGCTGAAAATGGGACACTATTTTTAGCCGTTGGCGGTCATCGCGTTTGGACGCGGGAGCGAGGGCGTTCGCCGTTGCGGGCAGCGAGGGATGCTCCCTTCTGGGGCAGGTGGGGATTCAATCGCATCGTCATCGCAAGCGGCCCCGCACGGGCGCCGGCGCCGTCGAACCTCGGCCTGTTCGACCCTGGATGGCTTCGCCGCGCCCGCGATGCCCGGTCGATCTCACCGCCATCGGGGCTAAAGTGAAGATAATCTTAACCATCCTCCCCTAGCCTGAAGCCGCCCCGCGATCGGGCATTTCTCTCAGGCTTTCGTATGCGTCCAGGGACTGCCCGATTCATTTTCATGATGGCCGCAGGCCTTTCGCTCGCAGGCTGCAGTGCCAACCACTCGTTGACCGACCTTGCGGCCGCGCCGGCGGCCGGCGAGACGCCCTCCGCGGCGGACGCCGTCAATTCCGGCACCCCGTCCGCCGCGCAAACGGCCGCCGAGGCGGCCGTCGATCCCGCCGCCACCGCGAGCACGGTACCGCCGCCGCTCGGGGCTCCGGCCGCCGCCGAGCCGCAGCTCTACGGCAGCGATCCCAACGACGATCTGTCTCGCGGCAAGAAGCAGTACCGGGCCGGCAATTACGGGCTTGCCGAGAAATATTTTCGTCACGCCGTCGAGTTGCATCCGCGCGACGCCGAATCATGGATCGGGCTTGCGGCCACCTACGATCGACTGCGCCGGTTTGATCTTGCCGACCGCGCCTATGCGCAAGCGATCCGCATTGTCGGGCCGACGGTCGAGATCCTCAATAACCAAGGCTATTCGTATATGCTGCGCGGCGATTACGTGCGCGCGCATGCAACCCTGCTCGCCGCCCAGCGCAAGGCGCCCGACAATCCCTACATCCGCAACAACTTGCGCCTGCTTGCTGAAAGCGAGCGTACGGGCAAGGCCATCAAGTAGGCGCCGAACGCGGATCGGCGCGGCGTTCCACCGCGGCACGCATGCCGCGCCCCGGCATCGAAAAACGGGATTTTTGGCGATCGGTCCCGCGGGGGCGGACTAAACCGGCGTGCCTGCTGTTAGCGTGACGGGCGGGTCGCGGCGCGTGCCGGCCGCACCCGTTGGCGTGCAAAAGCGGTATGGATGGGTCGCGGTCACGCGACGGGATCGTTCTCCGGGAGGATATCGGAATGACCGTCAGGGGCAGAACGCGCGCGGTATCGCGTCGCGCCTTGCTCAAGGCCGGCGTGGCGTTGAGCATGTTTCCGGCGCCGCACGTGCGCGCGCAATCCAACGAGCCGCTGAAGATCGGCTTCCTGACCGTTCTCACCGGTCCGCTTGCCGCGGGCGGCAAGCAGCAGGAGGAGGGCGCCGCGCTTTTCCTCAAGGAACGCAACGGCACCATCGCCGGTCGCCCGGTGGAGCTCATCACGCAGGACACGGCCGGCAGTCCGGCTCTCGCCAAGACGAAGACGCAGGAGCTGGTCGAGCGCCACAAGGTGCCGGTCATGATCGGGCCGCTCGCCACGAACGAAGCCTTGGCCATGGACGGATACATCCGCGACACGAAAGTGCCGCTGATCACCACGACGTCGGCGGCGACCGTGGATCTCAAGACGCGCGCGCCGAACCCCTACGTGCTTCACGCCTTCGGCACGGCGCCGCAGGTGACCTATCCGCTCGGCGACTACGCGGCAAGGACGCTGGGTTTCAAGAAGGCGGCGATCGTGGCCGAGGATTTCACCTATGGCCACGAAGGCGCCGGCGGATTTCATCTGGCTTTCGAGGCGGCGGGAGGCAGGATCGTGCAGAAGCTGTGGCCGCCGCTCAACGCACCGGAATACGGACCCTATCTCGCACAAATCAAGCCGGACGTGGATGCCGTCTACATGGGTTTTGCCGGCAGCAATCCGCTACGGTTCCTCAAACAGTTCAGCGATTTCGGACTCAAAGGCAGGGTCGCGGTGCTCGGCAACACGACGTCCACCGACGAAGGGATCCTCAGGGTGATGGGCGAGGAGGCCGTCGGCGTCTATAGCGCGGGCTGGTATGCCGCCGGCCTCGACACGCCGGACAACAGGAAGTTCGTCGCCGGCATCAACGAGGCTTACAAGCATGATCCCGGCTTCTATACCGCGGGTCCCTATACCGCGCTGCTCATCATCGAGGAGGCGCTCAAGACCACCGGCGGCCGCACGGACGACGCGGCGGCCTTCCTCAAGGCAATGCAGGATGTGCGCCTCACGCACGGCCCGATCGGGCCGGTCCGACTCGATCAATACGGCACCCCGATCCTCGACATCCACATCCGCAAGGTCGCGCGCGTGAACGGCAAGCTTGTCAACACGATCGTCAAGACCTATCCGCAGGTCAGCCAATTCTGGACCTATGATCCCGCCAAGGCGGTTCAGCAGCCGATCTTTTCGCGCGACTTTCCGCCGAGTAAATATCTGGAATAGGATCCGGCCGACCGCGCAGGATTTTGCTTCGGCGCTGACGATGAGGTGGTCGTTGCTGCCGCCGGTCGCGCCGTCGGGCCATCCCGCGGCGCGTGGCCGGCGGCCCTTTGTCGCGACAGACGGAAGGACAGACGGAAGGCGAGCGCAGCGGGATGAGCAGGCTCCGACCCGTCACCGTCATCACCGGTGCCTCGTCGGGCATCGGCGAGGCATTGGCGCGCGAATTTGCGCGCCACGGCCATGCCCTTGCGCTCGTCGCACGGCGCGCGGATCGACTCGATGCGCTTGCCGCCGCGATCGCAGAAGGCGGGGCGCCGCGTCCGCTGGTCATCGCCGCGGATCTCACGCATGAAGGCGCGGTGCGCCGCCTGAGCGAAGCGCTCGCCTCGGCCGGCGCGGAACCGCAATATGTCGTCAATAACGCGGGTTTTGGCCTGGCTGGTCTTGCGGTCAACCGTGATCGCGCCGAACAGCTCGCCATGATCGATCTCAACGTGCGCGCGCTCACCGAACTGTCGCTCGCCTTCACCGACAGTCTCACCCGCCACCGCGGCGGGATTCTCAATGTCGCGTCCATGGCGGCTTTCGTGCCGGGGCCGGGTATGGCCGTCTATTACGCGAGCAAGGCCTTCGTGCTGTCCTTCTCCGAGGCGCTCCACAGCGAGCTCGCGCCGCGCGGCGTGCGCGTGACGGCCCTTTGCCCCGGCCCGGTGCCGACCGAGTTCGCCGCGCGCGCCGGCGTCAAGAACGCCCGGCCGCCGGCGCTTTTGGTTCGGAGCGCGGAGACGGTCGCCGCGGCGGGTTATCGAGGCCTGATGGCCGGCCGCCGCGTGGTGGTTCCCGGCATGGTCAACCGACTGACCGTGGCGCTCATCCGTTTCGTCCCGCACCGCTGGCTCCTCGCCGTGATCGACGCCCGTCAGGCCCGACGCAGGGCGGCCCAGCCTTCATAGCCGGCGTGCCGGCGCGCGGATTTGCAAGGGCGGCCGAAGCAGATAGTAATCCCCGGACGCCCGCGACGACCAGCCATGCCCAAGCCGGTCCTCATCGTTCTGCATCAGGAACATTCATCGCCCGGCCGGGTCGGCCAGGCGCTGACCAGGCTCGGCTACCCGCTCGACATTCGTCGTCCGCGTTTCGGCGACCCGCTTCCCGAGACCATGGACGGACACGCCGGCGCGGTGATCTTCGGCGGACCCCAGAGCGCCAATGACGAGGATGATTTCATCCGCCGCGAGATCGATTGGATCGGCGTGCCCTTGCGCGATGGCAAGCCCTATCTCGGCATCTGCCTCGGCGCCCAGATGATGGCGCGCCACCTCGGCGCGCGCGTCTTCGCGCATCCGCAAGGCCATGCCGAGGTCGGCTATTATCCCATTCGTCCGACCGCCGCCGGTCTGCGCATTTGTCGCGACTGGCCCGACCATGTGTACCAGTGGCACCGGGAAGGGTTTGATCTGCCCGCGGGCGGCGAGCTTCTGGCAGAGGGCGAGGGGATCTTCAAGGTCCAGGCGTTTCGTTACGGAAGCGGCTACGCTCTGCAATTCCATCCGGAGGTCACGCACGCCATGATGTATCGCTGGCTGGTGCGGGGCGCGCACCGCATGGAGCTTCCCGGAGCGAAACAGCGCCACGAGCATATCGCCGACCGCGCCGTTCATGATTTTGCATCACGCAACTGGCTCAACGCCTTCATCCATTATTGGCTCGCCGGAGGGATGAACGCTTCCGGAGTCGAGGCTGAGGGCGAAACACCATTGACAAAGACCACGCCAGGTTGATCGTTGCGGCAGGGGGGCGGAGAGGTCGGCTGGCACGCGCGGGAGGCGTGGCGAATGCGTAACGCCGGCGGGAAGTCACCCCCGAAAATCCGCGCGCCGGCGGCGCGGTCGTGCGTGCCCGAGGACCTTCTCGACATCCTGGATATTCTGCCGGTCGCCACGTTCGTCTGCGATGCGCGCGGCGTCATCCTACGATGCAACCAGCGCGCCATCGCGATCTGGGGCCGTGCTCCCGCGCCGCGCCAGACCTATGCCGAATTCGAGGCATCCAACCGCCGCGACGAGCCCGAGGGCGCATCGCCCGGGCGCGCGCTGCTGGACGAGGTGCTGGCGACCGGCGTGCCTGTGCACGATGCCGAGATGCCCATCCTGCGCCCCGACGGCACGCGCGTGACCGTTTCGGCCAATATCGAACCGCTGCGCAACGCCGACGGCAAGGTCGTGGGTGCGATCAATTGTTTCCTTGACGTCAGCGAACGCCAACGCATCACCGCCGCGCTCGAGCGGTCGCGCCTGCTCGCGCGGGAACAGGAGCAGCGGCTCGCCGCGACCTACGAGCATGCCGCCATCGGCATTTCGGAAGTCGCGCCCGACGGCCGCTTCCTGCGGGTGAACGAGGCAATTCTTGCCATCACCGGCTACAGCCGCGAGCATCTGCTCGCCAGCCGGTTGTTCACGCACACGCATCCCGACGACATCGATGCCGATCGCGAGGGATTCCGCAAGCAGGTGGCCGGCGCGCTCGAGTTCTACTCGATCGAGAAACGTTTCATCCGCAAGGACGGCCGGGTGATCTGGATCTCCGTACGCTCTTCGCCGGTGCGCGACGACGCGGGACGGCTGCTCTATCTGGTGCGCGTCGTCCAGGACATCACCGAGCGCAAGGCGGCCGAGCAGCGGGCCCGGCTGCTGATCGACGAACTCAACCATCGCGTGAAGAACACGCTTGCGACCGTCCAGTCGCTCGCCACGCAGACCGCGCGCACCGCGCCGAATCCCGCCTCGTTTCGCGAGAGCTTTGAAGGACGGCTCATCGCGCTATCGAAGGCGCACGATCAGCTCACCATGCATCATTGGGAGAGCGCCGACCTGCGCGGCCTGCTGAGCGCCGCATTTGCGCCGTACCGCGGCGGAACGGAGCGCGTGATCATGCGCGGCGAGGACGTGTTGCTGCAGCCGCGTGCCGTGCTCACGCTGGCAATGGCCTTCCATGAGCTCATCACCAATGCCGCGAAATATGGCGCATTGTCGGTGCCGACCGGCCGGGTCGAGATGCACTGGCACGTTGCGCCGTGTGCCCAGGGGCTTCGGCTGCGCATTTTCTGGCAGGAGCGGGGAGGGCCGCCGGTCACGGAACCGGCGCAGCGCGGGTTCGGCTCGCGACTGATCGAGGGGGGCGTCGAAGCCGAACTC
>Ga0209810_1002267_pt1 | contig 23747 bp, 23 predicted proteins | sample Coa_R1_7_FD_187159 | JGI IMG/M metagenome (GOLD analysis project Ga0209810, IMG submission 187159) | Surface soil microbial communities from Centralia Pennsylvania, which are recovering from an underground coalmine fire - Coalmine... | ecosystem: Environmental > Terrestrial > Soil > Unclassified... | reverse complement strand
GCTCCGGCTTCAGTGGCTCCCGCAGCAGGGGATTGTCATAAAGATAGATTTGGCCTACCGAGAGGTAATTAGCCGCCCGCCAGTAGGCGTGAATCTTCCGCAGCTCATCAGGGGAAATCGGAGCTGCTACCGTCTGAGCGCTCATTTCAGTATTCGACTTGGCTCGAAACATGCCACAACTTCTCCCGTTTCTTTAAGTTAACATTGCTTGTCGTGAAAAATACCCGAACGTGAGTGCGCGGCCGCTGAGCGAACTTAGTTCGGCCGTTTAGGATGACTGGCGGTTGAACTTGACCGAAGAAGGTCGAGGGCGAAACCAAGACGATCACTGAGCCGTTCAACAATGCGGAAGGTCACCTCCGGTTGGTTGGACAAGAACCGGGAAAAGTCGTCTCGATTCACAAAGCCCACTTCCGAATGTCCCTCGGCTCGGGCCGTAATTCCATATGCTTCGCCGCAGAGAGCTGCCCTCAGACCTAAAATCTCTCCGGCGTGAGCGACGCGTGACATGATGCACCTGCCCACGAGGTCAAAAATCGATACCCTGACGTCCCCCGAAATTACCCAAAAGACTCCAACGCAAGCTTCCCCGAAAGCAAAAAGCGTCGTGTCGGGTGGGTAGAAGCTCCTGTGGCCTAGCGCCCTAAATTCTCTCAGCGTCTCGGGCGGAAGGCCCTCGAATAATTCACCGATGGTCAGACCGTTATAAGTGTCCATGCATTTCCTTGATCCTTTTCTTAACGATAATTCACAAGCAGCGGCGGCAACCGTTCACATTTGGCAGATATCAAGCTACATCCGCAATGGCTTTTTCCGGAGTGATCTCAAACGTTGTCACAACACTGACTATGTGGCGGAGCATCGCCTCGATCGCACCGTGGACGGTGCTTGAAAGATGAACCGCCTCCCGAACCGCTTCGGGGTCGATTTCTTGCCCGGTGATAATATGGTGCAGGCGGACGGCAGTGAAGACTTTCGGATCGGTTTTTGCCTGATCTGCCTCGACACGAACCTCGTAACCCGTGACCTGCTGGTGGCGTTTAAGACGCAAATGACCGATCACATCAAATGCGGCACAGCCTGCCAAGGCGACTGCAACTAACTCGACTGGCTTGGGTCCAGTTCCGCCCCACGGATCGTCCAAGATCAAATGATGGCCCGAGCCTGTCGTCGCCACAAACTGCCGCGATAGAATATCGGCCTTCGGTTGTGTGAGGACGACTTTTGCTTCAATCATTGAAATGGCCTCCTTTTTCTTCTGATTCAGCAGTTCTTCGTCAGAGCCGGGCAGCGTGGACTAAGCACCTCGCTCCCTCCCCGTCATCAGGCTGCTTTCGCTCCAGCGTACCTTTCCATCTTTCCCGCCTTTGGAATATGAAGCTCCAGCAAACCGTTTGAGAATGTCGCTTTGGCTCCGGAAGGCTCGACTTGAAAAGGAAAATTGACCACCTGAAAAATCTCCGCCGGAGTGGACTTTTTATGGCCTTCAGCCATCGGTTCCCTCGATACATCCCGCCTTCCGCTGATTATCAGGCGCCACGGGTCGAGGCTCATGCGAAGGTGCGGCAATTCGGATGCTGTGATTCCAATATCGACCCTGAGGTCACCATTCATTGTCGTAAAACCGACACACAGCAAGGCCAGAACCTCGGATTCTGCCTGGAGCCAGTCTTCCCGATCATGTCCGTGGATGTGCCCACGGCCTTCATATAAGGCGTAGGCCCGCCGCGCGATCATCTCATGGATTTCCCTTGCCCGTGCAGAGACGTCGCTAATGCTGTGAAGCTCGATCGGTATCGGTTCCTTGATTCGTTCGCTTTCTGTAAGTTTTGCAGCCATCGCACATCTCCTTTCACCCTGGGTGCTTTTGCCGGGCGCCTGACCGGCCTAGGCCCCCGCTGCTTTCGCTTCAAGCCAGCGCCCGGCATGCCCCCTTATGACACCTCCATCTTGTGGTGTCACGAAATATAATGCAGTGACGCGGATCACTCCTATCAGTGATCGGCGTCACCGATTGCTATTGGCTTTGATGAGACTCGGGCAGGAGGCTTAGATTCATCATACGCGGGGGCAGCGAAAGAGGGTACGACCACAGGGAGGTCAATCAAGGTTGGGCGCTGGGTTCGGTTCGCATCCGAAACGGCTGTGTCGGCACGCCGAACCCAGCTTCGATTAGAAGGCATAAAAGATAAGAAGGATTACAACCCCGCGAATTGCTCAAGTGCGCCCTTATTCTGGATTACAACGGTCGCCCCCTTGGTGGCGACAAGCTGGCGACGCTTGAAGTCTCCCATGGTGCGAGTAACCGTCTCGCGGGAGAGGCCAATCATCTGTCCGATTTCCTCGTGGGTCAATGTAAGCAATACCCGGATGCCCTGCTGGGTCGGTTGACCTTTTGCCGCCCACAGTAACAGAAACCCGGCCAGCTTTCCCATCGCCGAGTGCGCCAACCCGATCGAACGCACCTGCTCACAGGCAACGTGGTAATTCTGACTGAGCTGCTGTGCCGCACGGAGTGAAGCATCCGGATTTTCCCGCAGGAAGCGCAAAAAGTCCTCTTGCCGGACGAAGCTCGCCTCGCAGGGTTCCAGCGTCTCAGCGCTTGCCTGGTAGGGCTGGTTGGAAACGACGGCATGAAGACCCAGAACTTCCCCCGGCTCGGCGATCCGCAAAATGACGCTCTTCCCCTCACTCGAAGTCATCGAGAGCTTGACGCGGCCCTTCGAAAGAATAAATACCCCCCGAGGAGATTCTTCCTCCACAAAGAGGATTGCGCCTTTCGGATAACTGCTCGTGAACGTGATGCCCTCCAACGCCTTGAGAGTCCCCGAGGAAAGGTTATGGAAGAAGTTATCAGACTTAAGCAAACCATTCTGGCTGCCTGCCTGAAGGACTAAATGATGCAGCGATCCCATGCTATCCTCCATTACTATTGCGCTGTTGCCTGATCTGGTTGAGAATGAATCGCGTCATCAGAGATCGGCTTTGAAGATTTGCCCCCTGTTCGAGCATTGCCTTCAACAGCTTTCTCCCTTCGGCGCTGATAAATGTGACATCCGACAGATCCACTCGCACAGGAATTGCCAACCCCTCACTTCGAAATTCACTCCAACTGCGTTCGAGTTCAGGAACCCAAGGCCCGCTCAGCTTACCTTCCAGCTTGAGCGTGGGCGGCTCGGACTCCCGAACCAGTGTGATCTTGAGCATGTTGTGTTACCTCCGCTCGCGCATCCGGGGTTGTGCGCGAGAAACCACATGGGATCGAAGTTCTCCCTAGCAGGGCACCCTCCACCACATACTGAACGTCAGCGTCCCGGAAAGGGGGAACGATGAAGTCTGCAGCGCCCCGCTCCAGCGCTTCGAGATAGAGAGGAATATCCACGAATCGTGAAACCACGATGACGGGTACCGTGGGGCGGACTGTTTCCGCCAGAGCCTGGATGTCAGCCCAAGCGCCGTCCGAGAAGGCGCTGTCCGTGAAGATCAAGGCTGGCGGTCGTGGAGACGCCATAGCGGCTCTCGCTTCAGCACAACCCCGCGCCCTCAATGTCGTAATTCCCTGCTCTTCCAAGGAAAGCTTTAATTCCACCATGGGTCTTTCTTGGTCATGTACCAGTAGAGCGCGAAATCGACCCCTCATGGAACCTCCTCTTAATTGAACCTCCAAAACCTGGGGCGCCCATTAAAAGAGTGAAAGCTTGGAGTCTTTGCTCTCCACAAGTCACCGAGCGCCCTAAGCTTATAGTATGGCAAGTGCTCTGCCAAACACGCATTTCGATCCTAATCGATTGAGTTGGTGAGATTTAACCTTCAGACAAGTCTCTTCGTGCAGTCAAAACGAGATGACTGACCATGACCTTTTACGGTCATCTGACCTAATACAGTCAGAAATCTTTACGCGTGATTCCCAACTTTCGCATCTTGTTATTCAACGTGGTGCGTTTGAGGCCAAGGCGAGCGGCTGCACCATTCGGGCCCGCAATGACGCCGTTGGTTTCGCGCAGGGCGCGCAAGATGTGCTCGCGTTCAGCGGCCTCGAGGGTGGAGAGCTTTGTCGAGGAAGCCACGGGCTCATCAGCCAGTGCTAATTCAGAAAGCGGCGCACGGAGCACGGGGCCGGAGGAAAGGATGACCGCACGCTCGATGAAGTTTTCAAGTTCCCGGATATTGCCCGGCCACTCCCATTTTTCCAATGCATCCATAACTTCTTGGGGGATAATCTCGATGTGCTTGTTCATTCTTCGAGCATGCTTTTCCACAAAGTGATACACCAAAAGGCGAATGTCGCCGCGTCGCTCCCGAAGCGGTGGAAGCTGAATTGGAAAGACTCTTAAGCGATAATACAGGTCGCTGCGGAACTGGCCTTCTTTCACCATCCGGGCCAGATCACGGTTGGTGGCCGCGATCAGGCGAACATCCACGGGAATGGTATGAGTGCTTCCCAACCGCTCAAATTCCTTTTCCTGTAAGGCCCGCAGGAGCTTGGGCTGCAGCTCGAGCGGAATATCCCCAACTTCGTCCAGGAACAGTGTTCCCCGGTGGGCGAGTTCAAGCCGGCCGATTTTCTGGGAAATCGCACCCGTGAAGGCACCTTTTTCGTGGCCGAACAGTTCGCTTTCGAGCAAGCCGCTGGGGATGGCGGCACAGTTCAACTTAACAAAAGTGCGCTCGCGCCGCCCGCTGAGGTTGTGAATGGCGCGAGCAATCAGCTCCTTGCCTGTGCCCGTCTCGCCCAGGATCAGGACCGTGGCGTCGGTCGGAGCGACCGTTTCAACTTGCGTCAACACGCGCTTAAGCACCTGGCTTTCGCCGATGATTTCCTCGAAGTTGTATTCGGTGCGAAGCTCGCCCTCAAGATACCGCTTCTCTTCCGCCAGGCGCTTGTTCAACTCCTGGATCTGACTGAAGACGACGGCGTTATCGAGCGCCAGCGCCACCTGGTTGGCTACCTGGGTGAGCAGACTCAGATTCACCTGCGTGCAGGCGCCTTCCTTGAGGCTGGCCACGCCCAGGGCGCCGATAGGCCGGCCATGGCTGATGAGTGGAAGCCAGCACCCCGACCGAATTCCTGCCGCAATCAAGTGCTGAATAGTGGCGGTCGTAAAGCGTCCGTCATCGAGCCGGTCTACCACGACTGGCTGCCGCGTGGTAAAGCTCAGGCCAGCCGGAGTGCCTTCAGGCGGAATGAGTCGCTCTTCCGATTCAAGCTCCAAGCCTGCCGGGGACTTTAATACATGGAGCCTCAACTGCTCGGTCTCTGTATCGTAAAGGGCCAGACTGGCATAATCATGAGGCGCAATCTGCCCGAGACCGGCCGAGATGGCGGAAAGCAGTTTGCGGATGTCCAGGTTGGAGATCAAGACGTTGGTGATTTCCAGCAACAGCGCCTCTTCAGCCCGCTTGCGGGCTGTGAAGTCGCGTGTGATCTTCGAAAACCCACGCAAATGGCCTACAGAGTCGCGCAGCGCGGTAACCACCACGTTCGCCCAGAATGCTGACCCGCCCTTGCGCACCCGCCATCCCTCATCTTCAAGCCGGCCCTGCTCAGCGGTCCGTTTCAGTACTTCTTCCGGCTTGCCCTGCTCGATTTCTTCGGGCGGATAGAAGCAGGCAAAGTGCTGTCCGAGAATCTCGTCTGCGAGATAGCCGTAGATGCGCGCCGCACCCGGATTCCAGCTCGTAATTCGGCCGTCGCTGTCCAAAGTCAAGATGGCATAATCCTTGACGCCTTCGACAATCGACCGCAGACGCTCTTCGCTCTGGCGTAAAGCATCCTCGGCCTGTTTGCGCGCCGTGACATCCCGCACAACGCCCAGAACCATTTCACCTTGATCCGTTTCGACCGGACTGCAGGTGACCTCCACCGGAAACTCGGTGCCGTCCTTGTGCCGGACATAAAGTTCCAGGATGGCTCCGGGGCCCTGGGCGCGGTCTTCCGGCCGGTAGGTGAGGCGGCTGACCCCGTGCGGATTGCGCGAGCGGGGAGGAATCAGCTCATCAACCGACCGTCCGACCAGCTCCTCACGTCGGTAGCCCGACATCTTTTCGGCTTGCGTGTTGACGCGTGCAATCTTCCCCTCCAGACTCGTCACCAGCAAGAGGCCGTCAGGCGAAGACTCGAAGAGCTTCTCAAGCATCGCCTGGCTTTCTTTTAGAGCCTGCTCGGCGCGCTTCCGCTCTGTGATATCGCGCACGACCGCGATGACGAGTGTGCCCTCTTGCGTTTCGAAAGGACTCAGCATGATGTCTACCGGGAATTCCGTGCCGTCCTTGCGCCGGGCATAGAGTTCAAGACCCGCACCCATGGGACGGAGGTGAGGATTGCGATGATAGGCATGACGCTGGCCGATATGCCCGGCCCGGAACCGCTCCGGAATGAGCATTTCCACAGGCTGCCCCAAAAGCTCATCACGACGGTAACCGAACAGCTTTTCCGCCTGCTGGTTAATACGACGAATCTCGCCGTTGGCATTCGTAAGAATGACCCCATCGGGCAGCGACTCGTAGAGACGCTCCAGCAAACTGCCTTGTTTTTGAGCGGCTTCTCCTATATCCATCCATCGGAAAATTATCATTGGAAAGCTGGTTGTGCAAGGTTTGGAGGCACGATCAACTAAGGGACCCTTCCTTCATTTTGTTACTTTGTTCAGACGCCTCAGTGTGATGGCGAGTCCGCACGGCATCTACCGACATCTGTGACGCGCATCACAGCATCTGCCATCGCGAGGAAATAAAGTTAATTTGATTGAGGCCGGAGGGGTGAAATGCAGGTCAATACCGCCTCAAGAGGTGAAAAGTTATGCTACGGATTCAGCGCATTCTATGCCCGGTGGATTTTTCTGAGTGCTCGACTAAGGCTTACGACTATGCCTATTCGCTGGCTCTGCGCTATCGGGCCAAGCTTTATGTTGAGCATGTCATCCAGATCCTCACTGCGGCATACCCTTACTACAACTTTCCGGATGTGGCCGGGAACAACATCTATTGGGATTTGAGCCGGGGCGCCGAAAGTCGGCTCCAAGAGATGGTGAAACATCGCTCCATGAACGGCCTTGAGGCCGAAATGGTGGTGCATAAAGGCTTCGTTCCAGAGTCGATCCTTTCTTACGCGCAAAACCTACAGGCTGACATGATCGTCATGGGCACGCACGGCCGGCGGGGCCTGGACCGCCTAGTGATGGGTTCGGTGACCGAAAGCGTGCTTCGCAAAGCGCGCTGCCCCGTGCTGGCGGTCCGCAAACCCTCGCACGACTTCGTGACTCCGGAACGTCCTCAGGAACCAGTGCATCTGAAAAAGATTTTGCTATGTACGGATTTCTCGAAATGTGCGGATGCGGCGCTGAAATACGCCCTTTCGCTCGCCCAGGAGTACAACGCGGAGCTCACCATGCTTCATGTGGTGGAGCACTTCCCGGAAGAAAAGGCCCGAACCGTGATGGAGGATGCGCGTCAAAAGCTGGAGGCGCTGATTCCGGCGGACGCTCGCAACTGGTGCACGATCAAAACCGCCGTGCGCATTGACGGCAAACCCTACCAAGAAATTATTCAGGTGGCGGTCGAGCAGCAGACCGACGTGGCGGTCCTGGGCGTGCGCGGGCGCAACGCGTTGGATCTTGCCATTTTTGGATCGACGATCCATCGCGTGCTTCAGTTGGGTCCCTGCCCAGTATTGGCGGTTCAGGAGGGCACAGGCTGTTAAGGCAGCGTGCGATTGTCCCGAATCGTGCGCTGCTTGAAGCTTACCAGTTCCGCTGGTTGATCAGGCTCTTGGAAGCCCGAAGAGAAGGGGGAAATGGTCCACGGAATGCTGATCACACACAAACGTGCGCGGCGGCGCAACTTCTTAACTTCTTATTCTGTCCGGAGTGAGATTAGAGATGGAGGTTAGGGCGGAAGAAGCCGAGGGGCATGAGTTGCAGGGCTTCTTCCGCTGAACAAAGCGATGATTCAGATCAGAAATATCCTTTGCCCGGTTGACTTTTCCGAATTCTCCGCCAAGGCTTTTGATTATGCCTACTCTCTAGCCCGGCGGTACGAGGCCAAGCTCTATCTTCAACACGCCATTCGTCCCCTTACCGAGTACTCCTATCACGTGCTTCCTGCGTGGGCGGAAGAGTTTTACGCCGATTCAAAGGCGGAATCTGAAGAAGCGCTTCGGAAGCTGGTCACGAGGCAGGCCTTGAATGGGTTGAGAGCGGAATTCGTGGTTCAGGTGGGTCTGCCTTCCGAGGCCATTCTGGAGTTTTCGCAGCAACAGCCGATCGACCTGATTGTGATGGGGACACACGGACTTCAGGGAGTGGATCGCTGGATGTTAGGCTCGGTTACAGAAAAAGTGATCCGCAAGGCCCAATGCCCTGTTCTCGCTGTGCGCAAGCCCCTTCACGACTTTGTTGCTCCCCAGGAAGCGAGCGACCCGGTGCAACTGCATAAAATCCTGCTGGCAACCGATTTCTCGGACCATGGCCAGCGCGCATTTGCTTACGCTATTTCTCTGGCCATGGAATACAACGCGGAATTAACGCTGGTTCACGTCCTTGAGGATGTTCCTCGTCATGAGGAAGCATCCACGGTGACGGCGCGACTGATCCGCGAACTCGAAGCGCCTGTTCCACCGGACGCTCGAAACTGGTGCACCATCAAGTCCACCGTCCGGATTGGGAAGCCTTATCAGGAAATCATTCAGCTTGCCCTCGACGAACAGACGGATTTGATCGTTCTAGGCGTCCGCGGGCGCAGCGGTCGAGACCTGGCCCTGTTTGGCTCGACGACCTACCGAGTGCTGCAACTCGGCTCTGCGCCGGTGCTCGCGGTCCACATTTAACGATCGCCTTATGGAGATCTTTCGCGGAGGTGCGCGATGAACAGCATTACGACACTGATAGTTCATGACGAGGAGAGACCGTTCGAGGAGCTTTATCGGAGGCTCAAGGAATTGAACGTTCCGTCTTTGCAGCTACGAACCTTCGTGGAAACCAAGTATTTCCTGAAGCGGCTGCGTCATCCCGTCCTAATTTTCACCGATGTGGCTCTTCCCGACGGCACGTGGGCCGACGTGCTGGAGGCAGCGAAGAATGCAACTTTTCCGTCCCCAGTGATTGTTGTATCGCGGTTTGTAGATCTGAATTTGTACCTCGAGACTTTGCAAAAGGGAGCTGCAGATTTCATCGTCGCGCCATTCACAACAAACGACCTTGAGTTTATTATCCGGTCGGCTATGACGCAACTAGGCGATTCGCCGGACCCGGCTTGCGCCGCTTCGGACTGCCAACTTGCCACAGTGGCCAGGACGAGCGCTGCCGAGGTTGACGGTACCGGCCGCGGCGATGTTGGCTGCACAGAAGCTCCAGGGCGAGCTTTGGCGGCTTCGAGTCGCTGAATTGGACTTCAACTCGTGTGTTGGAAGGGATAGTTTTCGCGACGCTGCGAGACGCAGTCAAAGACTTCAGGCCACGATATGACGGGAGGATGAATATCGATGCTGAAGATTGAGCGGGTGCTTTGTCCGGTAGATTTTTCAGAATTCTCCGAGAAGGCATACGATTACGCTTTCTTGCTCGCGCACTATTACGAAGCCAAGCTTTTCCTGGAGCGCGTCATTTCACCCATTGGGGCAACTTATCCCTACTACGTGCTTCCCGATGCGGCGGTCGCGACCATCTACTGGGACCTGTCGTCATTCAAGTCGGGCCATGACCCGTGCTGACAGTTCACGTGGAGGCAAGCAAGTGAGTGTGCCGAGGCCGCAGCATCCTGGACCCGGCGCTGCTCGACTCGGAAGCTCGCTGCTTTTCGGACGGCGGCTTTGGACCGCGGAAACAAGAAACAGTTCCATGTGACGGCGATCACACTTGAGTGTGAGTGGTATCACAGCTTCTTGATCAAATCTAGAACATTCTTTTGCTGTATGAAGGCAGGGCAGATGACACAAATAGGAAAAGCAATGTTGTTGGTGGTTTTAACCCCTGGCCTGATCGTGGTCGGGTGCAGTTCGCATAAGCAGACAGACACGAGCGCCAGCCCCAACAAATCCGGGAGTAGCTCCGCCTCCGCTGTAATGATCACTCCCGAAGCGAGGCAACGAGCCAAGGAGATCTTTTCCTTCCGCTGCGCGGCGTGTCATGGTCTTCAGGGTCGAGGCGATGGGCCGGGCGCGGCACGCTTAAGTCCCAAACCGCCAAACTTCAACGATTCAAGCTGGCAGCAGACCATCACCGACGACGAAATTGAAAAAGTGATCGTCTATGGTGGCGCAGCCGTCGGAAAGAGTCCGGCCATGCCTGCGAATACAGACTTACAGAATGATCCGGCTGTAGTAGCAGCGCTTCGCGAGATGATCCGGCAGTTGGGAGGCCGGTCCACAGCCAAATAGTTTGGATGAATCGGCCCGGCGTATCGTGCGTCCGAAGACAGTAAGGCTGATGAGGAGCCAATGCGCAAGAGGGAGGAGCAAAATATGAAAAAGAAATTTGTCGTCTTCGCCGTTGCACTGGTTGGGGCAGCGGTTATCGCCGCTTGCCATCGAGGAGCAGAATCGGCAAATCGCGCCCCTACAATCCGGAGCCTTATGAAGGAGCGCGGCCTCAACGAAGCCGATGTGACTGCGGCTCTCAAGACTTATGTGCCACCCGGAAAGCACGACGAATATCTGATGTTCGCCTCCGGTGGTCACTCAGGACAGGTGATTGTGATTGGCGTGCCCAGCATGCGCATTCTGAAATATATTGCGGTGTTCACGCCAGAGCCCTGGCAGGGTTACGGATTCGACGACGATACAAAGAAGCTCCTGGCCGAAGGTTCTCCCAGGGGCAAACTGCTCACCTGGGGTGATGTACATCATCCCGCTCTCAGCCAGACTTATGGTGAGTATGACGGGCAATATCTCTTTGTCAATGATAAGGCGAACGCGCGGGTTGCCGTGATCAGCTTGAAGGACTTCAACACGCACCAGATTGTGCGGAGCGACCTGATCCAATCCGACCACGGAGCCACATTTGTGACCCCCAATACCGAATATGTCATCGAATCTGCGCAATATGCAGCCCCGCTTGGCGGCGCCTACGGCGACATCAAAAACTATGAGCAGAAATACCGTGGCGCTGCAATTTTTTGGAGCTTCGACCGCTCAAAGGGGAGGATTGACAAGTCAAAATCGTTCGCGATTGAACTGCCGCCTTACGGACAGGACCTGGCTAACTCCGGCAAGCTCGCGAGCGACGGGTGGGCCTTTATTAATTCGTTCAACACAGAGATGGCAACGGGAGGCACGCTTGAAGGCAAACCGCCCATTGAGTCCGGCGCCTCGCAGAATGACATGGATTACCTCCACGTGATTAATTGGAGGAAAGCTGCGGAATTAGCAAACTCCGGCAAGGCGAAGCTGATTAAAGACATACGGGTGATTCCGCTTGAAACCGCCGTCGCCGAAGGGATCCTCTACTTTGTCCCGGAGCCTAAAAGCCCTCACGGAGTCGATGTGACCCCTGACGGTAAGTATATCTGTGTTTCTGGCAAGCTGGACACTCACGAAACGATCTACAGCTTTGCGAAGATCAAGAGCCTGATCGATTCCAAGACGTTTGCCGGCAGGGACAGGTACGGAGTGCCCATTCTGCCCTTCCAACAAGCGCTGCACGGTCAGGTAGAAATCGGCCTGGGCCCGCTTCATACCCAATTCGATGGGCGTGGATATGCCTACACGTCGCTTTTCATCGAATCCAAGGTAGCCAAATGGTCTCTAGACGATATGAAAGTCGTGGAAAAGATCCCCGTGCATTACAACGTGGGACACCTATGCATTCCCGGCAGCGACAGTGAGCACCCGGAAGGCAAATATCTGGTGGCGCTCGACAAATGGTCGCTTGACCGCTTCAAATCGGTGGGGCCGTTGCTACCGCAGAATGAGCAGCTCATCGACATTTCCGGCGATCACATGCAGCTTCTGTACGACATGCCGCTGGGTCTCGGCGAGCCTCACTACGCGGAAATGATTCGTGCCGATAAAATTCACGCCCTGCCGTTTTTCAAGCCAGCGGGCATAAACCAAGTAACGGACCAGAAGGACCCCTATGCCATCACCAGCGAGCAAGAAGCTCGGATTGAGCGCCGGTCCGATGGCGTCCATGTCTACATGACGGCGATTCGTAGCCACTATGTTCCTGATCGGATTGTCGTCAAGCAGGGTGACGTGGTTCATCTCCACATCACAAGCCTGGAACAAACCCAGGATGCCACCCATGGTCTTGCGATCGATGGATATAACATCAACCTGAGCCTGGAGCCCGGCAAAACGAACAACGTGACTTTTGTGGCGGATCGGGCAGGCACTTTTCCGTTCTATTGCAGCGAATTCTGCTCCGCGCTGCATTTGGAAATGACTGGATATCTCTTAGTGCAACCCAAGTCGGGCGAATTAGCAGCCGCCCGATAGCCCTAACTCGAGAATGCATAGGACATATCTAAGAGCTCGCAGACAAGGAAACTCGAACGAAACACCTGCTTCTTATTCTCGTAGCGATTCTGGCAGCCGGGAGTCTCATCTCGACGACGCGAGGCTCGCGGCGGGCAGCGGCTCGAATCATGGGCTCACCCGCATCTGTTCCAGTCAGTCCGGCCGGCTGCCGATGGGTTCCTCCGGGGGCGGCTCTACAGGATGTACTCGATCGAGCACCCGGAGGAACCACGCTTTGCCTCGACCCGGGCGTATATACAGGTCCCATTTACGTGCGGCATCCGGTCACGTTATGGGGTCCGCGGACGGCAGTGATTCGCTCCCCTGGCAACGGCACCACGATTGAGGTGAAGAGCAACGAGGTTCATCTCATGGGGTTTACGGTGCGCGGAAGTGGCAATCGGTTTGATCGCAATGACTCGGCTATACGCATCCATGGAGCGAATATCATTGTGGAAGGGGTTCGCATCGAGAAGGCGCTTTTTAGTCTTACCGCAGAGGAATCCCATAACATTTCTTTCCAGCGAAACGAAATTTCAGGGGACCCTGCCCAACCCATTGGTTTGCGCGGTGATGCGATCCGTTTGTGGCAGACCACGGACGCGCTGGTCGAAGGAAATATCGTTGCCCATGGACGGGACATCCTGATTTGGTATTCGAAGCGCATCCAAGTCCTGAACAATGTCATTGCCAACAGCCGCTATGGAACGCATTTCATGTACAGCGAGGAAGCTGTGGTGAAAGGGAATCAGTATTTACGAAACCTCGTTGGGATCTTTTTGATGTATTCGAAGGACTTGACCGTAGAGAACAACCTGATCACGGACTCGAGCCAGCCCGATGGTATGGGGTTGGGTAATAAGGACTCGGTGGGAATGCTTTGTAGGAACAATTTGGTCCTGCGAAACACCCTTGGCGCATATATCGACATTTCACCCGCGCGCTCGAGCGACGCGAACCGGTTCGAACGGAACTTGTTTGCCTTGAATGGCACCGCGGTCATGTTCCATTCGAGCGAGCGTAACACAGCTTTCGCAGACAACAGCTTTCGCGACAATCAGAACACCGTGGCTGTAGAAGGCGGGGGTGACGCGATGGGGGTCACATGGCGAGCGAACTATTTCGATGACTATCAGGGCTACGATCTAAACCATGATGGCCGGGGAGACATTCCGTATGAAGTTCGGAGTTTGTCGAATGAGCTGACCAACACCTATCCGGAACTGAAATTCTTCCAGGGCTCGCCAGCTCTGGCGACGCTGGATTTGGTGGGACACGTTTTTCCACTCATCGAGCCAAGTCTCATCCTTTCCGATCCCTCACCGCGCATGTCTCCACCGAGAATTGAGGTAACGCAAAGTGCAAATTGAACTCTTGGACGTTTATAAGCGTTATGGGCAAATCTCAGCGTTGCGCGGTGTCACACTCACCGTACCGTCCGGGCAGCGGGTGGCCTTGGTGGGGCCGAACGGCTCGGGAAAATCGACGCTCATCCGAGCCGTCATGGGAATGTTACAAATTCAAGGAAGAATCCGACTCGACGGTGAGGAGCCTGGAGCTGGAAACGTGGAACTGGCCAGAAGGATTGCCTACGTTCCGCAGAACTCGCCTTTGCTGAGTGCCACCGTGGGAGAAGTGATCCGCTTTACCGAGCTCATCCGCGATCTAGAGGTGGGCCAGGTAAGAAACGTCGCGGCGCGGCTGAACCTGGATATAGCTGTGGTAGGGTCGCAGCCTGTGAGAAACCTTTCAGGAGGGATGCGGCAAAAGCTGATGCTGGCGCTGGCTTTGGCAGCCCCAGTGTCTTTGTTGATCTTGGATGAGCCGACAGCCAGCTTGGACGAGGAGACACGATATCGGTTTCTCGAGCTTTACAGGAAGGTTTCTCCAGACACCACGGTTCTGGTCTCAACCCACCGGCCTGAAGAAGCCCGGCTCCTCGCAGAGCATGCCATTGTCCTGGAAAACGGCGGAGTCGCCCTTCACGGCACCATAGAACAGGTTCTGAGCCGGTGTCCGAAAGACGACCAGGCGGCGTGCTGGCCGGGTGAAGCCCGGTTCGGATGGCAGCCCGCTTGGGCACGTTAAACAACACAAGTCGATTCTGAAGGAGTCAATGCGAAAGCGAAGCACTTCCACTCTCCTGCTCATCGCCGTGGCCATGATAACCTTCACGGTTGTATGGGCCGTCCGGCGATCCCAGGCGCTGCCGGATGGGCCACGCCCGATCGTTTGGGACCGAGAGGTTTGCACCGAGTGCCGCATGATCATCAGCGATCACCATCACGCCGCTCAGCTTCAGACAGTCAAGGGTGATGTGCTCGACTTTGACACCCCAGAATGCTTGTTTATTTACTTAGGCCGCCATCATCCTCTGATCCATGCAATATACTTCCGGCATGCTTACCGCGACGCGTGGCTGGATGAGCACGAGGCCGCTTTCCTTCGCTCCGCCGACTCGCCGATGGGACGAGAATTCGAAGCTGTTGATCGTGGTACCTCCGCATCGATTCCCTTGGGTCAAGCCTTACAAGAGGAGAAGGCAGCCGGGTTGGTGCGGAAGGAGTACTGAAATGCTGCGTGGGAAGGCGATAAGTGCGGTGGCCGAGCTCGAGTGGGCAGAAGTCAAGCGCTCCAAATGGTTGGGGCTGTCCGCCGTGGTGTATGTGTTGATTGCCGGAGTCTTTCTGCTGGCAGGCTTGAGCGAATCGCAGGTATTGGGATTTACGGGAATGGGCCGGGTCCTCTTCTCATTCAGCCACGTGCTGCTGCTTTTGCTCCCCCTGCTGGCCCTGACTTTTACGGGTCTTGAAGTCAATCGGTCACGTGATGATGGCACCTTCGAGCTTCTTTTCAGCCAGCCCCTCTCCCGGACTGAATATTTTGTGGGGATTTCTCTCGTCCGGCTGGGTGCAGTGCTGGTTCCGCTCGGGATGCTGTTTTCGGCGCTGGCATTTCTGGGATGGGCCGCCTGGGGACAGGGGGTCCCCTGGCTATTCCTTGGTCGATCGTTCCTGGTCTCAACCGCGTTACTCATCGCTTTTACCGGAGCAGGCTTATTAACCTCCGTGTGTATCCGAAACCAAGCTCGGGCCCTGATTATTCTGCTCGTAGTGTGGCTGGCCGGAGTGGCGCTGGTGGATTTTGGGATGATCGGGTTCATGCTGGAATGGCGGCTAAACGCTCAGTCGGTTTTTCTCCTGGCTGCGCTTAATCCTGTCGAAGCGGCGCGGATGGCCCTGCTGTCGTCTGCAGATCCGACGCTGGCCAATCTCGGCCCCGTCGGCTTTTATCTGGCCAATCGCATCGGTGAAACATCGCTCTTAGCCCTCGGCACGGTTTGGCCTCTCGGGGTAGGTCTGGCTGCCTGGCTTTTTGCGCATCATCGATTCGTCTCCGGAGACCTTTTGTGAGCCTGGCATAGGTGGAACTTTCTGTTGAGACCGTGTTCAATGACGGAAACGTGAGTAATGCATTGAAAGGTAAAGAGGAGTGGCTATGAGTCACAATTTGATCCCATGGAGGTCGAGGCTGGACCAACCTCTTGATCGCCCGGCGCGCCTCGCTCTTTTGCTTTTGATCATCCCGATGCTTCTGAGCTTCCTACAGCCTCTCTGGCGCATCCGCTTAAAAGCCCCACAGTATCCTTATGGACTCACGCTGGATATTTACGCTTACACACTGCGCGGGGGACACGATGGACAGGACATCAACGAAATCAACGAGCTCAACCACTATATTGGGATGAAGAAGATTGAACGTGGCCAATTTACTGATCTCGATTGGATCCCGTTCGCTTTGGGCGTGCTCGTCCTCCTGACACTCCGCGCTGCGGCAATTGGAACCGTCCGCTCTCTCGTCGACATCTCGGTGCTTACCCTCTACGTTTCTTTATTTGCGATGGCGAGGTTTGTGTACCGCGAGTACGTCTTTGGTCACAACTTAGACCCCCATGCACCCGTCCGAATACAGCCGTTCATGCCCGTCATCCTCGGCAGGAAGCAACTTGCGAACTTTACGACCTATGGGATACCCGGGGTCGGTTCTGTGTTGCTCGGGATATTTGTCATTGGGCTTGTGGCGGTGACTATGGGGGAGCTCACGAGGAGCGAGCGCAGGAAGGACCGTTCAGTGCCAAGTGCAGAAAAGAGGGATTCAAGCCTTGCCGCCGATCAGGCGCACTAAATTCTGGATGCAGGGGGGCAGCGATGGAAGTCACACAAGTGGAAAAGCGAGTAGGAAATGACAAGGGGCTTTTGATCATGAAGGCGTTGGTTTTTCGGGGTAAGAACCAAATTGTCCTTGAAGAAGTGCCAGCTCCAAGGGCCGGATATGGTGAGGTAGTGATTCGGGTCACACTAACGACAATCTGCGGAACCGATCTGCACATCGTACGGGGCGAATATCCGGTTAAGCCGGGTTTGATTCTAGGTCATGAGCCCGTGGGTGTGATTCATGAGATTGGTCCTGGCGTGAACGGCTACGAAGTTGGCGAGCGAGTGCTGGTCGGCGCCATCACGCCCTGCGGCCAGTGTAATTTCTGCCTCAGCGGCAATTGGTCGCAGTGCGGGGGGCCAATCGGAGGCTGGAGATTTGGGAATACCATTCACGGCGCGCAGGCGGAGTATTTGCTAGTGCCTAACGCCCAGGCCAATTTGGCCAAAATCCCTGACGAACTCACCGACGAGCAGGTGGTGCTGCTCGCCGACATCGCTTCGACCGGCTTCTCTGCGGCCGAAAGCGCGGGACTTAAACTTGGAGATACGGTGGCTGTCTTTGCGCAGGGGCCCATCGGCCTTTGTGCAACCGCAGGCGCAAAACTAAAAGGGGCCGGGTTAATTATCGGTGTCGAATCCAATCCTGTGCGACAAGAGTTTGCCCGAAGCATGGGAGCCCAAATAATCCTGAACCCTGAAAAAGTCGATGTGGTGGATGAAATCCGAAAGCTCACTGGTGGTCGCGGAGTCGATGTGGCGATTGAGGCGCTTGGGGCACAGGTGACGTTTGAAAACGCCTTGAAGGTTCTCCGTCCCGGTGGCACGCTCTCTAGTCTGGGCGTGTATTCGGGTAAGCTAACTGTTCCACTCGAACCGTTTGCTGCCGGACTCGGCGATCACAAGATCGTTACGACGCTCTGCCCGGGCGGCAAGGAACGAATGCGACGACTGATGGAGCTCGTCCGACACGGACGCGTGGATTTGCGCATGCTGCTGACGCACCATTTCTCCCTCGATCAGATTGTTGAAGCGTATCGGTTATTTGGCGAGCGGCGTGATGGTGTGATCAAAATTGCCATTAAGCCGTGAAGTTGCATCTGGCTCCTCTCAGCGCAATTTCTGGCTTCAGGCACCGGAAACATAGAACTTTAACTGCGCGCTTCTGGTCCCCGTGTGGTGATGAATCCACACCAATGCGACGAGGATGCCAAGACGTACCAGATCTGTTCTCTTCGATGAGACGAACTTGTGACGAGACTCCATGGATTCTGCTGCCGACCCTATTATTGAATCTGTCCATGACATTCTGAGACGGCGAGGCCACCCGCTTGAGGTCTTCTTCAGGCCGCGCACGGTAGCGGTGGTTGGGGCCTCGGAGACGGAGGGGAGTGTTGGCCGGTCCATTCTCTGGAACCTGATCAGGAGTCCTTTTGGCGGCACGATCTTTCCTGTCAATTTAAAGCGCTCAAGCATTCTCGGTATCAAGGCGTATCCCAACATCGGGAGTGTCCCGGAACAAGTTGATCTTGCCTTAATTGCCATCCCCGCCGCTGCCGTTCCCCAGGTGGTTGGGGAATGCGCTGGGGCGGGTGTTAAAGGGGTGATCATCATTTCTGCGGGTTTCAAAGAGTGTGGCGCGGAAGGCGCCCGGCTTGAAGCGGAAATTCTTGCACAAATGCGCCGGGGGCGGATGCGCGTGATTGGGCCGAATTGCCTGGGCTTGATGAGCCCGCTGACCGGTCTTAACGCCACCTTTGCGGGAGCTATGGCACGGCCAGGAAGCGTCGGCTTCATCAGCCAAAGCGGCGCGCTCTGCACGGCGGTCCTCGATTGGAGCCTGCGCGAAAACGTCGGCTTCAGCGCCTTCATCTCTATCGGCTCGATGCTGGATGTGAGTTGGGGAGACTTGATTGACTACCTGGGCGATGACCCGCACACGCGAAGCATCATTCTCTATATGGAATCGATCGGCGAACCTCGCAGCTTTATTTCCGCGGCTCGGCAGGTAGCGTTGTCGAAACCTATTATTGTTATCAAGGCCGGGCGCACCGAAGCGGCGGCAAAGGCGGCAGCGTCGCACACGGGGGCGCTCGCAGGTCGTGACGAAGTTTTGGATGCGGCTTTCCGGCGATGCGGGGTGCTGCGCGTCGACAGCATTGCGGAACTTTTTTCCATGGCCGAAGTCTTGGCTAAACAACCGCGGCCTAAAGGACCGCGCCTGGCGATGGTCACGAATGCCGGGGGCCCTGGTGTGCTGGCGACCGATGCTCTGATTAACAAAGGCGGAGAGTTAGCGGAATTGACTCGGGAAACAATTGAGGCCCTCAATCAACTGCTTCCGCCCCATTGGAGTCATAACAATCCGGTGGACGTGCTCGGCGATGCCAGCGCGGAACGGTATCGCAAGGCGGTGGAGATTGTTTCACACGATCCGAATAATGATGGCGTTCTTGTCATCCTCGCGCCTCAGGCCATGACCGATCCCACCCAGACCGCCGAGCAGTTGAAAGACTTTGCCAAGCTGAATGGCAAGCCGATCCTGGCAAGTTGGATGGGCGGAGCCCAGGTAAGCGCAGGCGAGGCGATTCTCAATCGCAACAACATTCCAACTTTTGCTTACCCGGACACTGCGGCCCGTGTTTTCCATTCGATGTGGCGCTACACGTACAACCTCCGAGGCTTGTACGAAACGCCAGCGCTGGTGTCCGATACCGGCCAAGCAGGCAGTGGAACTCAGATTGCCGCGAGGATCATTCAAACGGCTCACAGGGCTGGCCGAGCGATTCTGACAGAACCGGAAGCCAAGGAGTTGCTCAAAGCCTATGGCATCCCGGTGGTTGAAACCCGCTTGGCAAAAAATGAGGACGATGCGGCGAAGGCAGCGGGCGAAATCGAATATCCGGTGGTTCTGAAGCTCTTTTCCGAGACGATCACTCACAAGACAGACGTGGGCGGCGTCCGTCTTCAATTGGAAAATGCCGAAACTGTTCGCCGCGCATACCGCGAGATTGAATCGTCAGTGAAAGAGAAAGCCGGCCCTGGACATTTTCTTGGCGTTACGGTACAGCCGATGGTGGCGAGCGGCGGCTACGAACTCATTATCGGCAGCGCCCTCGACCCGCAGTTCGGGCCGGTGTTGCTTTTTGGTCTGGGCGGACAACTCGTCGAGGTGTTCAAGGATCATGCCTTGGCCTTGCCTCCACTCAACACCACCCTGGCACGCCGCCTGATGGAACAAACGCAGGTCTATCAGGCGCTCAAGGGGGTTCGCGGACGAAAGGCGGTGAACCTGGAAGCCCTGGAAGAGTTGCTCGTGCGATTCAGCCAGCTTGTGGTTGAAAACCGATTCGTCAAAGAGATAGAAATCAATCCTTTATTTGCCTCGGGCGAAGGCCTTATAGCACTGGACGCTCGCGCCGCACTGTACCCGCCGGAAGTACCTGAAGACCGACTCCCAACGCTCGTCATTCGACCATACCCCCATCAATATGTCGCCTCCTGGGTTGCGAAGGATGGACGGCGGTTCATCTTCCGCCCCATCCGCCCTGAGGATGAGCCCCTAATGGTGAAGTTTCATCAAGCTCTGTCTGAATCGACGGTCTATATGCGTTACTTCCACATGCTGAGCCTCGGCTATCGGGTCTCTCACGAACGGCTGACACGAATCTGTTTCATCGATTATGACCGGGAAATGGCCCTCGTCGCGGTTAGCCACGATACGCAGGCAGGCGATGAATCCATTGTCGGCGTAGGTCGCTTGACTAAGATCGTAGGTACAAATGAGGCCGAGGTTGCCGTGGTCGTGGCAGACGCCTTTCAGCGCTTGGGCCTAGGAACCGAATTGCTGCGGCGGCTGCTCGAAATTGGACGCGATGAGCAGTTGGATCGCATTGTGGCAGATATGCTTCCTGAGAACGATGCCATGCAGTACCTGTGTCGGAAGCTGGGGTTCAGCATGCACCATCTCCCAGGCGACACAGCCATGCAAGCAGTTGTTGACCTTTCGACAATCTGATGGTGGCACTAACATTCCTTGGAGCAGCAGGCACTGTCACTGGCTCGCGCTATCTCCTGGAGGCCGGTGACGAACGTATGATGATCGACTGCGGGCTATTCCAAGGCCAGAAGGAACTCCGGCTGCAGAACTGGGCTGCCCTGCCCGTGGACCCCCGAAGTATCCAATGGCTGGTACTAACGCATGCGCATTTGGACCACACTGGTTACATCCCCCGCCTAGTCAAACAAGGCTTCCGGGGACCCATCGTTGCTTCGCCCGCGACGGCCGATCTCACGAAGCTGCTTTTGCTGGATTCAGCCTATCTTCAGGAAGAGGACGCAGCGTATGCCAATAAGATGGGATTCAGCAAACACACGCCGGCGCTGCCCCTATACACCCACGAAGATGCGCTTCAATCGATCGAGCTGTTTCACGTGGTCGATGAAACAAAGCCGCTTAGACTCTCATCGCATTTCACTTTACGTTTCTTACGTGCCGGCCACATTCTCGGAGCGCGTATCATCGATGTAACCGTTTCGGATAGCGGCCAAACGCAGCGAGTCGTTTTTTCAGGCGATCTCGGCCGCCCGCACCAATTGGTCATTCGTGAGCCGGAGTCACCGGAAAGCGCGGATCATCTGTTACTGGAGTCCACTTACGGTGATCGGTCGCATCCTATGGATGATTTCCGGGAGCGGCTCACTTCCGTTATCAAGGCGACCGAAGCACGGGGCGGGAGCCTCATTGTACCGGCGTTTGCCGTGGGAAGAACACAGGAGTTGCTATATCTTCTCCGTGAACTGATTGAAGCTAACCGGCTGCCATCACTGCCGATCCATGTTGACAGCCCCATGGCGATCGACGTGACCGATCTTTATCGCCGGCACCATGAAGACCATAATCTGCAGATGGAGTCACTTGAGGCGCAAGGCGTCAAACCCTTCTCGCCTCCGGGGGTGCACTTTGACCGCTCGCTGGAAGAATCCAAAGCGTTGAACGATTCACGATTCCCCATGATCATTATTTCCGCAAGCGGTATGGCGACTGGCGGGCGGGTTCTTCACCACTTGGCTCGCTGCCTTCCCGATCCCCGAAACACCGTTCTCCTTGTAGGCTTCCAGGCTCCGGGAACCCGGGGGCACAGCCTGCAATCAGGCGCGCCGTTCGTGAAGATGCATGGAGTGATGGTTCCTGTACGCGCGCGCATCGAATCGATGGAGCACCTCAGTGCCCATGCCGACGCTGGAGAGATCATGCAATGGCTCGCGAAGTTCCGCAAACCGCCTGCCAACACCTTTCTGGTTCACGGAGAGCCTCATGCTGCCGAGGCCTTAAGGCAGAAAATTACCGCCGAGCTAGGCTGGAGCGTCGAGGTAGGCTCTTATCTCCTTAAGGCGCCCCTATAATTATCTTTTACTCCTTGCGGGCAGGAGCAATGTTGACGATGACTCTGCAGGGCGCACTATCGGCCAGATACTGGACCGTAGAACCGAAGAGAATCTCCCCGAGGCCTGTTCTATGCCGATAGCCCAGGATGACCAACTGAGCCCCCTGGTTTTTCGCTTCATCCACGATGGCCTCTCCAGCGTGGCGGCTTCGCACGACACGGGTGGAAATTCTTTTACCGAGGGTCTCTTCCGCAATTTTCGACGCCCGTGAAATGATTCGCCCAGCAGGACGGTCAAGGGCCTCGTCGCGCGCGTCCAGGGGCAGCGCTGGCGGAACCTCGATCACGTGTAAGGCCATGATCTCCCCGCCGCTTCCCTTTGCGATTAGGCATGCCAGTTTCACCAAGTCATCCACATGCTCCATATCCCGGATTGCCACCATCACTTTACCCGCGTCCATCATTATCCTCCTTTTACCCCGCGCGGTTCACCGCAGCATTGCTTATAGCCTACCGGCTTCAAATGCACGCTGCTGTGTCGGCAACGACAGGTAGTGTGACGCGCTCATAGGAGCGTACGCCGCAACTGTCAGCAGGTTGAGCCCAGCGGACCTCATAGTGCTGTGACCGGGATCACTGGGACATGTGATCTGGATTACAGAACCGATGCGGAGAAACAAGGTAAAAGAATTAAGGTTGTAAGGTCCAAATTCGAAGAGATCTTCGCTTGCGAATGTTAAATCCCGTCCACTCCGAGGCCCTGGAAAAGAAGAACTACGAAGTGACACACCGACTACATCGTAGGCGTCAAGGTGGGTGCATCTGGCGCATGGCGTCGAGCTTTGGCAAGCTGGCGGCATGAATCCATCAACTAAGGAACAACGTCGGCACTTCACTGCCGAGGAGCGAGAGAATTGGGTTTTGCGCTTCCGGTCCAGCGGGTTGACCCAGCCTCAATTTGCGCGAGAACACGACTTGAAATTAGGGACCTTGCAGCGATGGCTCTATGGGCGCGGCGCGCATGCGGCGCCTATGGGGAAGCCTTCCGCTTCCGGAGATCATTCACATCGAATCGGGCGAAAGGCTGTCGTCATTCGCCGGAAGCCGCGGCGCGCGCCGAGCCCAACGTTTCAGGAAGTCAAGCTGCCGCCGCTCGATTCGGCGTCGGCGGGATGGGTGGCCGAGGTCGCGTGGCCGAGCGGGGTGACAGTGCGTTTCGGCGCCGGGGCCGAGGCAGCGTGGATCGGAGCTGTGCTGGAGGCGGTGCGTCAAGCATGTTGAGCCTCTCGCCCGCCACGCGGATCTTCATCGCTCTCGAGCCGGTGGATAGGCGGGCGGGTTTTAATCGTCTCTACGCCCACGTGCAATCAAGATTGAACCAAGATCCCCTGAGCGGCCATCTCTTCGTGTTCACCAACCGGCTGAGGAATCGCATAAAAATTCTGTATTTCGATGGCTCCGGCCTTTGGGTTTGTGCGAAGCGCTTGGAGCGTGGCAGTTTCGGCTGGCCGAGCGGGGAAGAGCCGGTGCGCAGCCTGCGTCCGGAAGAACTCGAAGTGCTGCTGCATGGGCTGGAGGCCACGCCGCGAGGCCACTGGTTCCGCCGGTAATTTCCCGCCCTTTTTCCCTTCGCGCTGTATTTTTCACTGAACTCCAGATTTTCCTTCTGCCATACTCGCCTCGTGCTGGGGATTG
>Ga0209810_1002265_pt1 | contig 23775 bp, 23 predicted proteins | sample Coa_R1_7_FD_187159 | JGI IMG/M metagenome (GOLD analysis project Ga0209810, IMG submission 187159) | Surface soil microbial communities from Centralia Pennsylvania, which are recovering from an underground coalmine fire - Coalmine... | ecosystem: Environmental > Terrestrial > Soil > Unclassified... | reverse complement strand
TGTGGGTGATCCCGAACCTCAACCCCGACGGCTACGCGGCGGGGACGCGCCAGAACGGCCGAGGGGTCGACCTGAACCGGAACTGGTCGTCGCAGTGGCCCGGCGGCGGCCGCCCGTGGGACACCTACTACGCCGGGCCGCGGCCGTTCTCGGAGCGGGAGACGCGGATCGCGCGCAACCTGATCCTGCGGCTGCGGCCGCGGGTCACGATCTGGTTCCACCAGCACCTGGACGTGGTCTGGGCCTGGGCGCAGAGCAGCCGCGCCGGCCGCATCTACGCGCACTCCGCCAGGATGCGCTTCTACCACGAGCCGTGGCTCGCGGGCACCGCGGTGAACTGGCAGAACCATCACCTGCCCGGCACCGCGTCCTTCGTGGTCGAGCTGCCGGCGGGCAGCCTGTCGCCGGCCCAGGTCCGCCGCCACGTACGCGCGGTGCTCGCCGTCGGGGCGGCATTCGCCCCTCGGACGAAGCCCGCGCCCGCCGCGTGGGCGCCCGCAGCGAACCGGCTGCTCGGCTCGCTGCCCGTCTCCGCCTCGGTCGCCGTGGGCGGGCGCCTCGTCTACTCGCACGCCGGGACGGTGCCGCGCGCGCCGGCGTCCAACGAGAAGCTGCTGCTCTCGCTCGCGCTGCTCGACCGCTTCGGCCCGCGCCACCGGATCGGGACGTCCGTGCACGGGAGGCGAGCGCACGGCGGCGTCGTGGCCGGAAAGCTCTGGCTGGTCGGAGGCGGCGACCCCGAGCTCGACGGCGCGGACCTCGCCACCCTCGCTCGCCGGCTGCGCGCCGCGGGCATCCATCGCATCCTGGGATCGGTCGTGGGAGTCACCGGCACCTTCAGCCGCGGCCGCTGGGCGCCGGGCTGGTCGTCGCTCGCGCCGGGATTCGTCGCGCTGCCCACGGCGCTCGACTACGACGGGAACAGCGGCCCGGGCGGGTTCGTCTCCGATCCGGGGCTGCGGGCCGCGGCCGCGTTGGCCGCCGATCTGCGCGCGCTCGGCGTCCGCTGTGGCGGGACGGCCGAGACGCGCGCGCTCCGGCCGCGGCAGCCGATCCTGGCGCGGGTCGAGTCGGCGCCGCTCGAGACGATCCTCCGGCATCAGAACCAGGACTCGATCGACTTCGACGCAGAGGTGCTGGCGAAGCTGCTCGGGGCGGCCGCGTTCGGGGCGCCGGGAACGACCGGGAAGGGCGCACACGCGATCCGGGTGTGGGCGCGCCGGCACGGCGCCCGCGTCCGCGCGTACGACGGCTCCGGCCTCTCCTACCGCGACCGCGTCACGAGCAACGCGATCGCCCTGCTGCTCGCGCGCGACCGCTGGGCCGGCGCGCTGCGCGCGACGCTCGCCGCACCCGGCGAGGGGACCCTCGCGGGACGCCTGCTCGGGCTGCCCGTCCGGGCGAAGACGGGGACGCTCTTTCGCCGCGTCTCGTCGCTCTCCGGCTGGGTTCGGCTCCGTTCGGGGCGCCTCGCGGTGTTCTCGATCCTCTGCAACGGCGTCCCCGAAAGCGAGGCGCTCGCGCTCCAGGACCGGTTCGTCGCGCTGGTCGCGGGCCGCTAGCTCGCCGCGGCCGCCGGCCGCGCCGGCGTCGTCTTCGCCGCGACGACGAGGAGCAGCGCGGAGGGCAGCACGAGGAAGCCGATCGAGAGGGCGCCGACCAGCGTGAACAGCCAGAGGAGGATCACCGCCGCCCAGGCGACGCGGCTCGCGAGCACGCTTCCGCGCGAGCAGCGGAGGCGCAGCCCGACCCACGTCACGAGCGCGAGGAACAGGGGCACGGACATCAGGCCGGCGACCCAGATCCCGTTCACGCCGACCAGCGTGTTCGTCGTGTGCACGATCGTCCCGTCGGTCGAGCCCGACTCGCCGCTGTAGACGGGCGCGAGGAACGCGGCCGGCACGAGCGCCGCGGCGCACGCGAGACCGCCGCTTGCAAAAAGGAAGCCGGCCCTGCCGTGCTTCGCCATGGCGCGGATGATACGCCGCCGCGTCAGGCGGGCTGCGCCGCTTCCGCCTCGGCGCTGGATTCCTCCGGCGTCTCGAGCGGGAAGTGGCAGGCGGCGCGATGTCCGTTGCCGAACGAGCGGAGCGGCGGCTCGACCTCGGCGCAGATGTCCTGCGCGAGCGGGCAGCGGGTGCGGAAACGGCAGCCCGAGGGCGGGTTGACCGCCGACGGCAGCTCTCCTCGCACCGGCACCGTCGTGCGCGCGCGCTCGGCGACCGGGTCGGGGATCGGCACGGCGTCGATCAGCCCGCGCGTGTACGGGTGCGCAGGATGCTCGTAGACCTCCGTGGCCGGCCCGATCTCGACGAGCTTGCCGAGGTACATGACGCCGATCGTGTCCGCGAGGTAGCGGACGACCGCGAGGTCGTGCGAGATCACGACGTAGGTGAGCCCGTGCGACTCCTGCAGGCTTCGCATCAGGTTGAGGATCTGAGCCTGGATCGACACGTCGAGCGCGGAGACCGGCTCGTCGGCGACGATCAGCTTCGGGTTCAGGGCCAGGGCGCGCGCGAGCCCGATCCTCTGCCGCTGCCCGCCCGAGAACTCGTGGGGGTAGAGGCCCGCCGCCTTCGGCGACAGCCCGACCTCGGCGAGCAGCTCGCGGACGCGGTCGCCGCGCTGCTTGCGGGAGCCGACCCGCTGGATCGCGAGGGGCTCGCGGATCGACGGGCCGACGCGCATGCGCGGGTCGAGCGAGGCGTACGGATCCTGGAACATCAGCTGCAGGTCGCGCCGTCGGCTGCGAAGAGCGCGCCAGCCCAGCGACGTGATGTCGGTGCCGTCGACCCGGATCGCGCCCGAGGTCGGCTTGTGCAACGCGGTGATCAGCCAGCCGATCGTCGTCTTGCCGCAGCCCGACTCTCCCACGAGCCCGAACGTCTCACCGCGGCGGACGTCGAACGAGACGCCGGAGACCGCCTTCACCGTGCCGATCTTCCGCTGCAGCACCACGCCCGAGGTGACGGGGAACTCCTTGACGAGGTCGTCGACCGAGAGCAGCAGGTCGTGGCCGTTCGTGGCCGCGGCCGCAGGCTTCCGCTCGACGAGCGAGATCGCCGGCACCGGCTTGTCCGTCTCGCCCGCCGCGCTCTCGTCCACGAGGCCGAGGTCGACCGCGGACACCTCGCCGTCGCCCTGCTGCAGCCCCTGGTCCCTCGAGGCGGACACGTCCACCGGGTAGAAGCACGCGAAGACGTGCTCTCCGGCCCGGATCGCGTGCGGGAGCGTCGGCGTCTCCGTGTGCGCGGTGCCGGCGCCGGGGCGCTCGCCGCCCGTCTCCGGCGCGAGCAGCGGCTCCTCCTGCGTGCAGCGTGCCTGCGCGTTGCGGCAGCGCGGCGCGAAGCGGCAGCCCGGCGGCGGGTTCAGCAGGTCGGGCGGCAGGCCGGGGATGGAGAAGAGCGCCTTCGCGCGATCCTGGTCGAAGCGCGGGATGGAGCGGAAGAGCGCCTCGGTGTAGGGATGGCGCATCGAGCCGAAGAGCGCGTCGGTGTCGGCGCCCTCCGCGATCTTCCCCGCGTACATGACCATCACGCGGTTCGCGCGCGCGGCGATCACGCCGAGGTCGTGCGTGATCAGGATGACCGCCATCCGGAAGTCCTGGCGCAGGCCGTCGATCAGGTCGAGGATCTGCGCCTGGATCGTCACGTCGAGCGCCGTCGTCGGCTCGTCCGCGATCAACAGCTTCGGCGAGTTGACGAGCGCCATCGCGATCATCACGCGCTGGCGGAGGCCGCCGGAGAGCTGGTGCGGATACGCGTTGAGGCGCTCGGCCGGGCGCGGCAGGCGGACGAGCTCGAGCACCTCGCGCGCGCGCGCGAGCGCGTCCTTCTGCGAGCTGTCGTTGTGCAGCCGGTAGGCCTCGGCGATCTGGCGCCCGATCGTCCACGTCGGGTTCAGGGACGTCATCGGGTCCTGGAAGATCATCGCGACGTCGTTGCCGCGGACGTGCCGCATCTCGCTCTCGCTCAGCGGGCCGAGGTCGCGGTCGAGCAGGCGGATCGAGCCGCCCGTGACGTGTCCGACCGTCGGCAGCAGCTTCATGATCGAGAGGCCGGTCGTCGACTTGCCGCAGCCGGACTCGCCGACGAGGCCGACGCACTCGCCGGCCTCGACCGTGAACGAGACGCCGTCGACCGCGCGCACCGTGCCGGAGCGCAGGCGGAACTCCGTCCGGAGGTTCTCTACCTCGAGGACGACGTCGCCGTCGCGCTCGACCTCAGCGCTCACCGGCTCCAGGTTACGGAACGGCTCGGCCTGGTCGTCGCGTCTACCGTCACTCGCCAACGTCTCGGTCCCTTCCCGCTTTCGCCCGGAAACGCACCCCTTCGCGTGTGGCAGGATCCGGGGGATGCGCCGCAGCCTCTCCTGGCTCGTCGCGATCCCGTTGATGCTGGCGGGCTCGCAGGTGGCGCACGTCCTCGCGTACCGCATCGTCTACCCGCAGGCGGGCGTACGCCTGCACGCGCTGCTGCAGACCGGGCACGGCTATCTCCTGCTGCTGCCGCTCGCCGCCGGCATCGCCGGCGCGGTGGTCATCGTCTCGCTCGCGCTCAGCGTCGTCGACGCGGCGCGCGGCCGCGGCGTGCGGTCGCTTCCGCCGTGGGCCTTCGCGCTGCTGCCGGCGCTCGCCTTCGCGCTGCAGGAGTACGTCGAGCGCTGGCTCGCGTGGGGCTTCCTGCCGTGGCACGCCGCGGCCGAGCCGACGTTCCTCGTCGGGCTCGCGCTGCAGCTGCCGTTCGCCGCGCTCGCCTACCTCGCGGCGCGGCTGCTGCTGCGGACGGCCGCGAGCGTCGGCCGCAGGCTCGCCGCCGCGCCCCGCCGGCCCCGGCTCGCTCCCGTCTCGCTCCCGAGCCCGGTCGTCGCCCCGCTCCCGCCGCTCTCCTCGGTGCTCTCGCGCGGCCTCGGGCGGCGCGGGCCGCCGCTCCTCCTCGGCGCCTGACCAGAGCCGCCGCCAGCGGGCGGCGGATCCGCCGAGGAAGGAGAGAGATGACCCGCAAGGTCCGCATCGGAGTACTCGCGTGCGCGGGCGCGGCCGCCCTCGTCGCGGCCGCCGCCGCATCGGCGCACGCGACGATGAGCCCGCCCGTCACGCTCGCCAAGAAGCTGCAGCAGTTCACCCTCTCGGTGCCGACCGAGGAGGCGGGCGCGACGACGACGAAGATCGTCCTCGACGTCCCGAAGGGGTTCGCGATCGACTCCTACGAGCCGAGCCCCGGGTGGACACGCACCGCCAACGCGTCGAGCGTGACGTGGGCGGGCGGCCGGACGCCGACCGACGAGGACTCGGTCTTCCGCTTCAACGCCTCGACGACCGGCGCGCAGACGTACACCTTCGACGTCAAGCAGTACTACTCCGACGGGAAGGTCGTCGACTGGAACGGGCCGGAGTCGTCGGACAGTCCCGCTCCCACGATCGACACGGTCTCGTCGTTCGGCGGTGGCTCGTCGACGCTGACGATCGTCGCGCTCGCGCTCGCCGCCGTCGCACTCCTCGTCTCGGTCGCCGGGCTGCTGGGACGGCGCGAGGGGAGGGAGCTCGCGTGAACGGGGTTGCCGTTCGCCTGCTCGCCGCCCTGCTCGCGCTCGCCGCGGGCGCGGCGGCCGTCGTCGTCGCGTACCTGCTTCTCCACGGCACGCCGGGTCCGCAATGAGCCGCTCAACGAGGGAAGAGGAAGCTGCGGTGGGGCGGGATCCAGCCGCCCACCTCCAGCACGATCTCGGCGCGGTCCCGCAGGCGGAGCCTGCGGGGGTCGCCGTGCCAGGCCCGGCCGGCGACGTACACGTGGACGTGTCCTGCGAAGCCGAGCAGCCGCCGCGGGCCGAGCTCGCGTCCCCACGCGCGGAACAGGTCGCCGAGCGTCGCGTTCCCGGCGAAGCGGACGACGCCGCTCGGGTCGAGTGTCCAGACATCTGCGCGGCACCGGGCCGCGGCGACGCGGCCGAGCGTGAGCCGCGGTGCCCGCAGGCCGATGGCGGCCGGAACGACGACGACCCTCCGGCGTGCGAACAGCTCGACGTGGCTGCGTGCTCCGGCCGTGAGCGACGCGTTGCGGCAGGCGAGGCTCGCGGGCGGCGGGGACGCAGCGGGCCGGTAGCGCGGGCCCGGCCCGACGCGCGTCGGCAGCGTGCCGGCCAGCAGGGAAAGCACGAGCGTCAGGAGCAGGCGCATCGCCGCAACGGTACGCGGCTGCTCGTGCTCGCGATCGCGGCTCTCGCCCTCTCGGCGTGCGGCGGCAGCGGGTCAGGTCTCGGGACGATCACGATCCACTCGGCGCACACGTACCACGTGTCGGGATTCGGGCCGACGAAGGGGATCCGGCCGGGAGTCCCGACCCTGATGCATTTCACCATCGTCAAGCCCGACGGGAAGCCGTTGACGCAGTACCGCGAGGGCAAGGGCCCGCATACCGGGGCCGACCTCGTGATCGTCCGAAGCGACGACAGTCACGTCCTCTACATCGACACGACGAACCACCCGAGCGGGCTCATCTCGCAGCGGGTCACGTTCCCGGCGCCGGGCCGCTACCGGGTCGTGATCGACGCGTACCCGAAGAGCGGGACCACTCTGGCGCCGTCGAACTTCCAGCTCTTCGAGTGGGTCACCGTGGCGGGGACGCCGCGTCTGAGCCCGGTGCCCCCGTACACGGGGAGCGAGGTCGTGGACGGCTACCGGTTCTCGATCCAGGGAAAGCCGGCGCTGCACGCGATCGCGCCGGGGACGATCACGTTCCACGTCACGGACCGGGCCGGTCGGCCGGCGCATTTCCAGCTCTGGCGAGGCGCCCTCGCGCACGCGATCTTCATCCGCAAGGGCAACCTCGTCTACTTCCACACGCACGTCTGCCCGCCGGGCGCGAACTACTGCAGCTCTCGCCTCGGCGGTCTGCGCGTGACCGGGGTGTCCAGCACTCCCGGCGTGCTCAAGGTCGGCGTGCTGGCGCCGGTGCCGGGGGTCTACCGGCTCTTCCTGCTCACGTACATCGCGGGGAGGGAGCGGGTCGCGCCGTTCACGGTCACGGTGAAGTGAGGCGGGCGCTCGTTCTCGCCGGGACGGCCGCGGCGGCGCTCGCGCTGCCGGCCGCGGCGTTCGCGCACGCGGCGCTGCTCAAGACCTTTCCGCAGGCGAGCGAGCTGCTCGACCGCCAGCCGCACGTCGTCCAGCTCACCTACGACGAGGTCGTCTCGCCGCGCTTCGCGATCGTCTCGGTGACGGACGCGGCCGGGCGCTCGCAGACGAGCGGGCCGCCGCGGCTGTCGCCGAGCGATCCCTACACGCTCGAGGTTCCCGTCCGGAAGCTCGCCCAGGGCTGGTACCTCGTCTTCTGGCGCGTGATCTCGGCGGACGGGCATCCGGTACGCGGCGTCTTCACGTTCCAGATCGGCCCGAACCCTGGGCCGCCGCCGCAGTTCACGATCCCGCCGCTGACGGAGACCGCCGCGACGCCGACCCTCCTCGTCGCCCGCTGGATCTCGTTCCTGGCGGCGATGGGCGCGATCGGGCTGTTCGTCCTGCGTTCGGTCGTCGCGCGTCCGCTCGTCGGACGTGTGCCGGGAACGCGGCTGCGCGCGGTGTCGCGCTCCTTCTGGAGCGCGCTCGTCGTCGCGCTCGTCGCCGTGCCGGGGTACGTCCTGCTCGCCACGGCGAAGTTCGCGCTGCGCCCGGTGTCGGACGTGGCCACGCTCGTTCCGCTCATGCGCGCATCGGCCTTCGGCCGCGGCTGGCTCGACTTCGAGCTGATGTTCGCCCTGTTCGCGGTCGCGGCGGGGGCGGCGCTCTGGCTCGACCGCCCCGAGCGCCCGCGCCGCTCGGTCGCTGCGCTGCTCGCACTCTGGGGCGCGCTGCTCGCCGCCGGCGCCTCGTTGCTCGCGCCGGGCGCCGCCGGTCACGCCGCGCAGACCGCGCCGCGGGCGCTCTCCGTGGCGCTCGACTGGCTCCACCTCGCCGCAGGCTCGGTCTGGATCGGCGGACTGGTCGGCCTGCTCGTGCTGTGGCGGAGCCTGCCCGCCGTCCGGCGCACCGCGGGGCTCGCGGTCTGCGTCCCGCGCTTCTCCAACACCGCCTTCCTCTCGGTGCTCGTGCTGATCGGCTCGGGGACGGGCGCCGCGCTGATCCACCTCCCGACCTTCGCCTCGCTCTGGCAGACCTCCTACGGGAAGGCGATCCTCGTCAAGGTCGCCCTGCTCGCCGCGGCGCTCCTGCTCGCGGCCGTCAACCTCCTGCGCACGCGCCCCGCGCTGCGGGCGAACGACGTCGCGCCGGGGACGGCGATCCTGCTGCGGCGGCTCGTCTCGGGCGAGGCCGTCCTCGTCGCGGGGGCGATCTTCGCGGCGGCCGTCCTCTCCAGCCTTCCGCCGCCGGCGAGGGCGCTCGCGAACTTCGGCAAGCCGAGCGCGGTGGCCGGCCCGGGCCCGGTGACGCAGGTCGTCGACAGCAACGGCTACCGGCTGGAGTTCCACGTCTCGCCGAACCGCGTCGGGCTCGCGGACGCGTTCGCGGTGCGCGTGCTGCGCGGCGGCCGGCCGGTCGGCGGGCTCTCGGTCACGGCTACCTTCACCATGCTCGACATGGACATGCCCACCCAGACGTACACGCTGCCCGAGACGTCGCCCGGGCTCTACGAGCGGAGCGAGCCGGCGCTCGTTATGGTCGGTCGCTGGGGGCTGACCTTCGCCTTCCAGCCGCCGCACGGCGCGCCCTTCCAGGTGATCCTCGTCGACCACGCGGCTGGATGAGCCGCCGCCTCCTCGCGCTTCCGATCGTCGTCCTCGTCGCGGCCTCGCTCGCCGGCCTCGCGCGGGCCGACGGCGACCCGGCCAGCGACTACCTCGTCTCGCAGCAGGTCTTCCTCTCGTCCGATGCGACGATCCCGTCCGACCTGCAGCGGAAGCTGCTCGCCGCGGTCGCGTCGTCGAACGCCGGCGGCTATCGGCTGAAGGTCGCGCTGATCTGGAGCAGCTACGACCTCGGCTCGGTGCCCGAGCTGTTCCGGAAGCCGCGGACCTATGCCCGCTTCCTCGACACCGAGGACTCGTACTGGTTCAAGACGAAGACGCATCTCCTCGTCGTGATGCCGAACGGGCTGGGCTTCGCGCAGTGGAAGCACAGCCCCGCCGCCGGCTACCGGGCGCTGGCCGGGATCGACGTGACGCCCACGCCCGCCGGGATGGCCCAGGCAGCCACGTCCGCCGTGGTGAAGCTCGCCGCGAGCGAGGGCGTGAAGGTCAGCACGGCCGGCGGCGTCGCACCCGCTGCGAGCAGCAACACGCGGGACCGGATCGAGATCATCGTGGCGGTCGTCGCCGCGCTTGTGCTCGGCGGAGCCGCGCGTCTTCTGGTCAGGCGTCGGGCCGCACGCTCAGCGCCGCGCTAGCCCGTTCGCCGACCCCGGCGGCCAGCACCACGACGAGCAGCGCCGCGCCCGAGGCGAGCGACAGCGCGGCGGCCGTCCGCTCGGCCCAGGCCGGAAGCACCGAGAGCACCCAGCCGTCGCGGAGCACGGAGACGAGCGCGAGCCCCTGGTACGCCGCGGCGATGCCGATCGCGACCGCGCCGACGCTGCGCCAGTCCCGCCGCAGCCAGAGCGCGCCGAGGCCGAGCGCCACGGCGCAGGTCGCGGCGACCAGCGCGAGCTGTCCGGTCGAGACGGTCGGCCGTCCGTAGAGCTCGCGGCCGAGCCGCGCGGCCGTGGCGGCGCCCAGCGCAAGCGCGGCCAGCGCGGCGCCGACCTGCGCCTCCAGTCTCGCGTCGCGCAGCCTGAGGAGCGCGGGGATGCAGGCGGCGACGAGCAGGAGCGGCCAGAACCAGAGCAGCGAGGCGGACGCGCGCTGCCAGAGGCCGCCGCGGATCTCCGTCCGCCGTCCGTCGACGACGAGCGGGACGACCCAGCGGCCGAGAAACGCGTTGCCGCCCGGGTGCGCGGCGAGCGCGAGCGCGTGCAGCCGGTCCTCGTGCCACGTCCACCAGTGGTAACGCGTGAGGGGTCGCCAGCGAGGCGCCGTCGCCGGCGTGATCCCGCGGGGGACGGCGAGGGGTCGGACGCGGTCGAGAAACCACGTCGCCGAGCGCGTGTTGACCGCGACGCCCGCGGCGGAGAAGCGCAGGTACGGCTCCTCGCGCAGGCCGAGAACGACCACGGTCAGGGCCGGCGACGCGCGCAGCCAGAGCGCCTGGTCTCCGTCGACGACCCGTGCCTCCAGCCCGCGCGGCAGAGAGGTGATTCGTGCGAGGTCGTTCGTCGCGGCCGGAGCGACCCGGCCCACGTGGGCGGACGCCGTCGCCGGCACGAGGCCCGCTCCGAGCAGCGCCGCCGCGAGCGCGAGTGCCGCTCTACGCACCGAGCGACCGCAGCGTCCGGACGACATCCTTCGCTGCGAACGGATACAGGTACAGCGCGCGCTCGTAGCCCTTGGCGTCGACGAGCATCGACGCCTCGGTGTGCGTGATCTGGTGCACGGTGATGCCGGTGATCGTCTTCGTGGTGACGCTGACGCCGATGCCGTAGTCCTTCCACACCCGGGCGAGAGCGGCCGGCTCGCCGACGGCCCAGCGCCAGTCCTTCGGCAGGCTCCACTTCCGCTCGTCGAGGAGGAGGTTCTTCCGCGCGTCGGCGTACCGGTTGACGCTGACCGCGAGGATCACCGGCCGCCGCGCGGGCGGGAACGAGGCCACCGCGCGTCCGAGCACCTTCGCCTCGAGCGGACAGAGGTTGCGGCAGAGCGGGTCGATGAACGTGACGATCACCGGCCGGCCGCGGAAGGCCGCGAGCGAGACGGTCTTGCCGCTCTGGTCGGTGAGCGAGAACCCGGGCGCGACCCGCTTGCCTGCGGCCCAGGTGATGGCCGGGCCGCTCTGCGGAGCGAGCGACGACTGCACGGCAGGAGTCGAATGGCGCACGAGCGCGATCGCCACGCCCCCGCCGATCCCGAGGGCGAGCGCCGCACCCACGATCAGCCAGCGGAACCGCCAGAACGGGTTCTCCGCCGGCACGGACGGCTGCTGCGCGGACACTTCGCCTTCAGTATGCATGAGGGTGCACCAACACCCGGCGGGCGCTAGGCTGCCGGGCCGTGGCCGTCTCTTCCCTCAGCGCAGCCGGAGTCCGGTGGGATCTCTCCGACCTCGCCGCCGACGCCGAGCAGGCGCGCCGCGAGTGGGAGGAGCTGCTCGCGCGCTCCCGGGCGTTCGCCGAGCGCAACCGCGGCGGAGTGGGGACCCGCGGCCCGGACGCGCTGCGCGAGCTGCTCGAGGAGCTGGACGAGCTGCTGCAGGATGCCTCGCGCGTCCACTTCTACGCCACGGCGCGCGAGCACACCGAGGCGACCGATCCGGAGACGAACGACCTCGCCACGCTCGCCCGCGACCGCGTCGCGGATCTCGAGAGCCTGCTCCTCTTCGTCGAGCTCGAGTGGCTCGCCCTCGGCGACGCCGAGGCGGACGCGCTGCTCGAGGCGCCGGAGCTCGAGCCGTTCGCGCACAGGCTGCGCGTCGCGCGCGAGGAGAAGCCGTACGTCCTGCCGGAGGGCGAGGAGCAGGCGCTGAACGCGCGCCGTCCCGCGATCTCCGCCTGGGAGTCGCTGCACGGCCGCGAGCTCGCCACGCTGACGGTCGACTTCGACGGAGGCAGCGGCCCCGAGCCGCACACGATCGACCGCCTCCTCTCCTACGTCTACGACCCCGATCGCGAGACGCGGATCGCGGCGCTGGAGGCGCTCTACGGCGGCCTCGACACCGTCGCGGACGTGCAGGCGGCCTGCTACGACGCGCTCGTCGGCGACCGGCTCTCGATCGACCGGCTGCGCGGGATCCAGGACCCGATGTGGCCGACGAACCAGCGCAACGAGCTCGACGGCGACGTCGTCGAGGCGATGATGCGGTCGATCGAGGAGCATCATCCGCTCGGGCGGCGCTGGTTCGTCCGCAAGGCCCAGGTGCTCGGCCTCGACAAGCTCGCGCTCGCCGACCAGTACGCGCCCGTGGGCGCCGACCGCCGCGTCGAGTGGACGGAGGCGCTGGAGCTGGTGGACGGGACGCTGCGCGACTTCGAGCCCCGCCTCGCGGACATCCTCCGCGAGTGCCTCGACCGCGGCCACGTCGACGCCGAGCCGCGCACCGGGAAGGCCGGCGGTGCGTATTGCAACTCGGTGTCGAAGACCGTCCTGCCGTACGTCCTCCTCAACTTCACCGACCAGATCCGCGACGTCGTCACGCTCGCGCACGAGTTCGGCCACGTCACGCACAACGTGCTCGCGCTCGAGCGGCAGGCGTACCGCGCGTACCACACGGGCCTCGCGGTGGCCGAGGTGCCGTCAACGTTCGCGCAGCTCCTCGCCGTCGAGCGGCTGATCGCGCAGGAGGAGGATCCCTCGACGCGCGCGATGCTGCTCGCGGACCGCGCCGAGAGCGCGATGGCCTCGATCTTCCGGCAGACCGTGCTCGCACGCTTCGAGCAGCGCGCCTACGCGCTGCGCGGCGAGGGCAAGGGCCTGACGCGCGAGCGGCTCTCGGACGTCTGGTGCGAGGAGAACGAGCGCTACTACGGCGACTCGCTCGAGCTGCCCGAGGGCTACCGGCTCGGCTGGTCGTACATCCCGCACTTCATCCACGTCCGCTTCTACACCTACGCCTACGCGTTCGCGCACCTCGTCGCGTTCTCGCTGCTCGCGCGTTACCGCGAGGATCCCGAGCGCTTCGTCCCGGCGTACGTCGAGTTCCTCTCGGCCGGCGGCTCGCGCTCGCCGCAGGCGCTCCTGGAGCCGACCGGGGTCGACCTGCGCGATCCGGCGACCTGGGACGCCGCGTTCGGCGAGTTCGAGCGCTGCGTCGCCGAGGCCGAGGCCGGCGTCGACGGGCTCTAGTCACGCCGCCGCGTAGCCCTCGCGCCGGAGGAGCTCGCGCGCCTTCGCCGCGTTGTCGGAGCCCGCGACGAGGATGACGAGCACGCCGCCGTACTCCGGCGAGACGTGGCGGAGCTCGAAGTCCTCGATGTTGATCGCCGCCGCGCCGAGGATCTGCGTGATCCGGGCGAGCACGCCGGGCCGGTCGGGGACGCGGACGCGGATGCGGTTGAGCTGCGCCGGCTCGGTGCGGTAGGCGAACGACTCCATCCGCGCCCGCGCCGTCGCGGCTTCCGCGATCGAGGTCTCGAGCTCCTCGCGGTCGCCGGCCGCGAGCGCCCGCTCGAGCGCGTCGAGCGACTCGCGGAAGCCGCCGAGCGCGGCCGTGAGCTCGTCGGCGTTCTCGAGGAAGATGTCGCTCCACACCGCCGCGTTCGCGCCGGCGACCCGCGTCATCTCCCGCAGCGAGGCCCCTGCGTAGGCGAGCGGCGAGTCGTCGTCCGCGCCAGCGGCCGCGACGCGGAGCATGAGCAGATTGGCGAGCGCGTGAGGGAGGTGGCTCGTCAGCGCGAGCAGGCGGTCGTGCGCAGCCGCCTCGATCTGCACCGGCCGCGCGCCGAGCGAGGCGACGAAGCGCTCGACGACGGCGAGCCGCTCGGCGTCTGTGGCCCGGCCGGGCGCGAGGAACCAGGTCGCGCCGTCGAACAGGTCGGCCGTCGCGCGCCCCGGCCCGCCGGTCGCCCCGCCCGCGACTGGATGGCCGGGGACGAAGCGCGCGTCTGCGATCGCGGCGAGCGCCCGCTTCGTCGAGGCGACGTCCGTCACGGTCGCGTCGGCCGCCGCGGCCAGCACCTCGCGGACGACGGCCGGAGCCGCTCCGGCCGGGACGGCCACGACGACCAGCTCGGCGTCCGCGACCGCCTCGGCGAGGGAGGAGGCGGGCTCGAGCGCGCCGAGCGCCGCGGCCCGCTCCAGCGTGGCGCCGTCCTCGTCGAAGCCGCGGCAGTGCGTGCCGGCCCGCCTCGCCGCGAGCGCTACGGACGCGCCGACGAGCCCCGTGCCGACGACCGCGAGACGCTCGACCGCCCGCCGCTGCGCCGCATCCGGCCCGGCCGGCCGCGAGGGGCGCTCCGCCGCGACCTCCTGCTTCAGCACGTCGAGGATCGCTGAGAACAGCCCGCTCACGGCGCGGGCCGACAGCGGCCCCGGATTCTCGGCGGCGAGCGCCTGCAGCAGCTCCGCCTCGCGCTCGGCGTCGATCCAGCGCTCCCCCGCGGCCTCCTTGTGCCGCCGCACCTCTGCGACCAGCTCGAGCCGGCGGTTCAGCAGCTCGAGCAGCCGCCGGTCGAGCGAGGAGATCTCCTCCCGCAGGCCGTCCAGCTCGCTCATGCGGCGAGCCTCTCCCCGGCGCGCACCGCGACCGGCAGCCGGTTCGCCGGCGGCGCGAGCGGACACACCCACCGCGGGTCGTAGGCGCACGAGGGGTGGTAGGCGAAGTTGAAGTCGAGCACGAGGCGACCCTCATCCTCCCCGAGATCGGCGCCCTTCACCGTGTCGAGGAGGTAGCGCCCGCCGCCGTAGCTGTCGCCGCCGCTCGTCGCGTCGCGGAAGCAGAGGAACGCGCCGCCGCCGTAGCCCTCGAGCCACGAGACCTCGAGCGCCAGCGGCTCGCCGCCGAGCTCGAACCGTGCGCGCGCGAACGGGCGGAAGAGAAGCGGCTCGACTCCGCTCGTCGCCACCGGCCCGGGCGCGGCCTCGACGTCCTCGAGCTCCGCGAGCACGCGGGCGTCCGCGTCGTACGGCCAGAAGTCGAGCCCGGAGAAGGACGCGCGCCGCTCCATGGGCAGCGGCGACTGCGGGTGCGTGCGGAACAGCTCGTCCCTCGCCGCGCGCCAGCGGCGCCACGCCTGCTCCGGGTCGCGGGACTCCCGCACCTCCGCGTAGAGCGCGAAGATCCGCCGCTTCCAGTCGAGCAGCGCGAGGCTCTCGCTCGCCGTCACGGCGCGACGCTAGCAGCGGCGCCGTCCATACTCCGGACGTGGAGATCCGGCCGGACGAGGACTGGCGGCAACCGGACCGGAAGCTCCTCCGCCTGCGCCGGCTGGAGGTGGGGACGGCGGCGGCCGTCCTCGCGATCGCCGGCGTCGTCGTGGCCGTCACCGGGTCGCTCGCCGGCGGAATCGTGCTGCTCGTCGCCGCGCTCTTCCTCGCGCTGACGCTGGAGCGCTTCCTCCGCCGCCGCTTCGAGGCGTGGGGATACGCGGAGCGGCAGGACGACCTGCTCGTGCGGCGCGGCGTCTTGTTCTCGCGCCTCTCGGTGATCCCGTACGGCCGCATGCAGTTCATCGACGTCACGGCCGGGCCGCTCGAGCGGGCCCTCGGGCTCGCGACCGTGAAGATGCACACCGCGGCGGCCGCGAGCGACGCGCGCATCCCGGGACTCGACCGGACGGAGGCCGAGCGGCTACGCGACCGTCTCGCCGAGCTGGGCGAGGCGCAGGCAGCAGGCCTGTGAGCGGCAGCGGGGACGGCTGGCAGCGCCTGCACCCGCTCTCGCCGGTCGTGCGCGGCGGGCGCGCGACGATCGCGATCGCGGTCATCCTCGTGCCGACCGTGTTCGGCGGGCGCAGCCTCTCCGCGGACTATCCGCAGCTCGTCGCGGTCGGCGCGATCGCGGCGCTCGGCTTCGTGTCGTGGCTCGTCACGCGCTGGCGCGTCCACGACGACGACCTGCAGATCGAGACGGGGCTGATCCGCCGCCGCTCGGCCCGCTTCCCGCTCGCGCAGGTGCAGGCGATCGACGTCGTGCGCCCGGGTCTGGCGCGGCTCTTCCGCGTCGCGGAGCTCCGGCTGCGCGTCGGCGGCGCGAGCGGCGGCATGGCCCGGCTCGCCTACGTGTCGGAGCGGGAGGCGGAGCCGCTGCGCGACCGCCTGCTCGAGCTCGCGCGCGGCGAGAGAGCCGAAGCGGCGGCCGACGAGGCGCCGGGCGAGGAGCGGGCCCGTACCGAAGCGCGCGTGCTCGCCACCGTGCCGCCGCTCCGTCTCGCCATCTCCATCCTGATCAGCGACGTGGGACTGGCGGCGGCGGCCATCCTCGCCGCGCTGGTGGTCGCCGCGATCCTCTCGCCGGGGAGGGCGGCCGTCGCCGGCGGCGGCTTCCTCTGGGTCGTCACGGCCCTGACCCTCGTCTGGCGCCGCTTCAACCAGGAGTACCGGCTGACGCTGGCCGAGAGCCCCGAGGGGCTCCAGCTGCACGGCGGGCTGATCGCGCTCACCGCGGAGACGATCCGGCCGGGACGCGTCCAGGCGGTGCGGATGGTGGAGCCGTTCCTGTGGCAGCCGCTGGGCTGGTGCCGGCTCGAGGTCGACGTGGCCGGGCGGCAGCGCGCGAAGGGCGAGGGCGAGGCGCAGCGCGGGCGGCTGCGGGCGGTGCTCCCGGTGGGGAGCCGGGCGCTCGCCGAGGAGCTGCTCGACACGCTCCTCCCCGACCGGCCGCGGGAGCTCGCGGCGCCGCCCCGGCGGGCGCTGTGGAAGAGCCCGCTCCGCTACCGGAAGCTCGGCTGGGGCCGGACGCAGACGTGCGTCGCCGCGTCGAGCGGACGCCTCCGGCGAATCACGGCGTGGGTGCCGCTCGAGAAGGTGCAGAGCCTCCGCCGCGTGCAGGGCCCGGTGCAGCGACGCTTCGCGCTCGCCTCGGTGCACGTCGACACGGCCGGGCGCACCGTGCATGCCAGCCTGCGCGACCGCGACGGCGAGGAAGCCGACCGCGCGCTCCTCGAGCTCGCCGATCTGGCCCGCGCCGCGCGGGGCTAGCCCGAGGCCAGCTCGCGGATCCGCGCCGCAGCGCGCGCGAGCCCGTCCTCGTCGAACACGTACGGGGTCGCGTTCGCGACACGGTTCAGCGGGCCGTTCAGCTCGTCGCTCCCCGCCGCGGCGTTGACGTAGTAGCGAACGGGGATCTCGTGGCAGACGACGAGCGTGACCGCCTCGCCGCGCTCGAGCAGCCGTTCGGCGACTCCCGCGTAGCGGAGGGCAGCCTCGTCGAGGCTCTCGCCGCCGGGGAAGCGCTCGTGCCGGTCGTCGTGCGCCGGGTGCGCACGGTACTCGGCGAGCGTCCTGCCCTCGAGCTCGCCGATCCGGACGTCGCCCAGTTCCTCGTCCACGACGTGCGGCACCTCGTCCGCGCGACCCTCGAGCGCGATGTTCGCCGTCTGCAGCGCGCGCGGGAACGGCGAGACGACCACGACGCCGAGCGCGACCGGCGCGAGCTGGCCGCCGAGGTGCCTCGCCTCCTCGATTCCCTGCTCCGACAGGCCGCGGTCGAGCAGCGGATCGCCGTTGACGAGGTCGTCGACGTTGAAGAGCGACTGCCCGTGCCGCGCGACGAGGAAGAGACGCACCGCGGGAGCCTAGACTCGCCGGGATGAGCCAGGTCGCGGAGATCGTCGCGGACGTCCGCGCGCGCGGCGACGAGGCGCTGCGCGAGTGGGCCCTGCGCCTGGACGGAGCCGAGCCCGCCCGCGCGGAGCCGGGAGGCGAGCTGCCGGAGGAGGCGCTGCTCGCGCTCGCCGATCGCGTCCGCCGCTGGCACGAGGCGCAGCGCCCGGCGGATCTCCGCCTCGAGGTCGAGCCGGGCGTCGAGCTCGAGCGCCGCTGGGCGCCGCTCGCCTCGGTCGGCATCTACGTGCCGCGCGGGCTCGTCTCCACGCTCGTGATGACCGCCGTGCCGGCTCGGGCGGCGGGCGTCGAGCGGATCGTCGTCGTGACTCCGCCGGCCGGCGCCGGCCTCGTCGCGGCGGCGGCGCGACTGCTCGGGATCGAGGACGTCTGGGCGCTCGGCGGCCCGCAGGCGATCGCGGCGCTCGCGTACGGGACGGAGGCGATCCCCCGCGTCGACAAGATCGTCGGGCCGGGCAACGAGTACGTGAACGAGGCGAAGCTCCTCGTCTCGCGCGACGTCGCCATCGACCTCCCCGCAGGCCCGTCGGAGGTGCTCGTCGTGCTCGGGCGCGGCGGCGACCGGCGCGTCGCGGAGCTCGAGGTGGCCGCGCAGGCGGAGCACGGGCCGCACGCGCTCTGCGAGATGCTCGACGCCGGCGACCTCGACGCTGCGCTCGCCGAGGTCGAGCGCCGTGCGCCCGAGCACGTCGTCCTGCTCGGCGAGGCGGAGGCGCTCGCGCCGCGAATCCGGAACGCGGGCGCGATCTTCGTCGGCGCGAGCTCGCCGGTTCCGGCGGGCGATCTCGGCACCGGCGCGAACCACGTCCTGCCGACCGGGGGCTGGGCGCGCTCCACCGGCGGGCTCGGGCTGGAGACGTTCCTCAAGCCCGTGACCGTGCAGCGGCTGACGGAGGAGGGGCTCGCGCGAGTCCGGCCCACGGTCGAGGCGCTGGCCGAGACGGAGAACCTCCCGGCTCACGCCGCCGCCGTGCGCCGCTAGCCGATCCCGCGAGCGGCTCGGCCGAGTTGCCACCCGCCGCGCTTCGGCGGGAACAGCCAGTGGCCGGCGACCGCACCGACGGCCCACACGACCACGGTCGCGCCGGCGAGCGTCCAGAAGCCGTCGATCCGGAAGCCGCCGACGATCACGTCGGTCAGCCAGAGGACGAACATCGCGACGAAGAACCACGCCACGCCGAGCGTGAGCAGCGCGAGCGGGAACGTGAGCACCTTCAGCACCGGCTTCAGGAACGAGCTCAGCAGCCCGAAGACGAGCGCCGCGAGCACCAGCGTCCCTGCGGAGCCGCCGACGGAGACGCGGGAGAAGATCAGGTCGGCCAGCGCCAGCGCGAGCGCGTCGATCGCCCACGAGAGGGCGAAGCGTGCGAGGAAGGGCATGCCGCGATCCTAGACGGGCGTCCTCGGGCTGCGCAGGAGCCGGGCGAGCTCCGGGTCCGGGCGCAGCCCGAGCTGGGACTCGACCGGGGCGAGGTGGCCGCGGTGGTGACGGATCGCCTCCGCGAAGTTGCCCTGCGAGAGGTGCGTGCGGATCACGAGCTCGTGCAGGCTCTCCCGCAGCGGGTCGCCGCGGAGCGCCCCGAGCGCGAGGTCGACGGCGCGCTCGGGGCGGTGGTGCGCGAGGGCGTGGGCGGCGGCCGCCTCCACCGCGTGCAGCCGCAGCTGGCGCAGCCGCTCCCGCTCGACGCCGACCCATTCCTCGTACCAGTCCGGCAGGAGATCCTCCTCCAGCGGCCCGTCGTCGAACGCCGTCTCGAGCGCGTCGTCGGGGCGGACGACCAGCCGCCGCGCGACGCGCACGAGCTCGTGGACGTCGACCACCACCGTCCTCGCCAGCCGGATGTGCGTCGCGGTCGCCTCGACGACCGGCGAATCCGGCTGCCGCAGCCGCCAGAGCGCCGAGCGCAGGTTCGCGTACGAGCGCGACTCCTCCACGTCGCTCCAGAGCCGGCCGGCGACGTGGAGGCGCAGCAGCGGCCGGTCGTGCAGCGCGAGAAAGGCGATCAGCCGCTGCGAGGCGGGCGGGACGACGACCCGCGAGCCGTCGCACCGGAGCTCGAAGCCGCCGAGCAGGCGAACCGCAACCGGTGTTCCGCCGGAGGTCGCTGGCGCCGCAGGATCCGAAGTTGGACGTTTCGGCATCCTGTCTCCGCGTCGATCATGACCCCGTGTTGCACGCGGCGTCAACGCCCGGCCGGGCCGGTTGACACCCGCCGCCTCGGTGTCGTACGGTCCGGCCATCGACCGGCATCAGCGTGTGGTTGCGCCGGGCATGTACAGACCGACAGTCTTCAACGTTGGATCTACGTTCAGTGGTTCGTAAGTTCCACTGATCGTTCTGGCGCTTTGACTTCGGTTGCTCGAAGGGTTCGACTCCCGATGTACGGTCTTTATCTCCTCCGCTCGAGGCTGAGCTGTTCCAGCTCAGCCTCGACATGCCGGCGCTTGGCCTCCGCGTAGCTCCCCGGGCCGGCGTCCTGGACTCGCAGCTTCAGCTCCGCGTAGCGGCTGCGCGCTCCGGCGTCGTCCCGGAGGAGGCGTTGGAAGTCGACGAGGCGGAACCAGCGGGGGCTTCCCCACTGGGCGAAGTGCAGGGTCACCTCGCGCGGCGTTCCCTTGCTCAGATAGAGACGCCCCTGGCGCCGGCGGAGGCGCTCGTAGCCGAGCTCCTTCAGCGCCGCGAGCTCCACGCGCAGCGGCAACGGGCCGCGGAGCCCGACGAGGACGTCGACGATCGGCCGCGCCGGTAGCCCGGGAACCGAGGTCGAGCCGACGTGCTCGATCGCGACCGCGTGCTCGCCGAACACGCGCGAGAGCGACTGCGCCTCGCGCCGGAAGCGGGCCTCCCATTCGGCCCGGTAGGGAGAGAGCGGAGGCACGCGCGGATTGTCCGGCACGTGACGCATCCGGTGACGCATCCGTGACGGCGCGGCGACGGACGCCGTCCGAGACTGGCCCGAGCGAACGAGGCCTGCCGGCCGGAGTCCGGCGGCTGAGGAGGTGACCGCTTGCCGGTCCAGACCACATATCCAGGCGTCTACATCCAGGAGGCGCCCTCCGGAGTGCACACGATCGTGGGCGTCTCGACGTCGGTGACCGCGTTCGTCGGTGCCGCGGGCCAAGGCCCGATCGACGAGCCGAACCGGATCTTCAGCTTCGCGGACTACCAGCGAATCTTCGGGCCGACGCTCGACGAGGCCCGTCCGATGGGCCACGTCGTCTCGCAGTTCTTCGCCAACGGCGGCTCGCAGGCGATCGTCGTCCGCGCGGCGGCCGGCGACGCGCAGGCCGCCACCCTCACGCTGCCGGACGACGGCGCGACGGCGGCGCTCGTCCTCACCGCCAACGGGAAAGGCGCCTGGGCCGACCGCAGCGGCGGCATCGGGATGGAGGTCGTGATCGCGCGCGACAACGTCGCCAATCCCGAGGACCTCTTCCGCATGACGATCACCTACTGGACGGTCGACCCGCGGACGAACCAGCCGGTCAAGGGCGCCGAGGAGACATACCTCAACCTCTCGATGTCGCCCGCGCACCCGCGCTACGTCCTCGACGTGCTCGCGGCGTCCCAGCTCGTCGTCCCGTCGCTGCCGTCCGTGGCGCTCGTGGCCGGGCCGAAGGGCACCTCCACCGCCGGCGCGGCCATCCCGACGAACGTCACGATCGGGCCGACCAACAACACGCTCCAGGTGTCGGTCGACTTCGGGCCCTCCGTCACGGTCGAGCTGTTCCCGACGCTCACGACTCCGCAGTCGAAGAGCCGCACGGCCGTCCTCAACGAGATGACGAATGCCCTCGGGACGGCCGGGCTCGCCGGCAAGGTCAACGCCGGCTACGCCAGCGCAGGCGTGATGCAGCTCACCTCCGCCTCGACCACGGCCGGCCTGAACTCGTCCGTCGTCGTCACTCCGGGGGCTTCGAACGACATCTCCAAGCTGCTCGGCCTCGGCCTCGCCTGGGGAGGTGTGGAGATCTCCGGCTCGGCGCCGCGGCGTCCGGCCGTGGTGGCCGCGAGCACGCCGCAGGGCGCGTTCGCCGGCGGCAGCGACGGCAGCCCCGTCGGCGTGGACGACATCGTCCCGACGGCGGGCAGCAGCACGGGCATCTACGCGCTCGACCAGCTGGAGTTCCCGCGCTTCAACATCCTCTGCCTGCCCGGCGTCGCGGCGACGGACGAGGTCGAGATCGGCGAGGCGCTCTCGTACTGCGCCGATCAGCGCGCGTTCCTGATCGTCGACAGCCCGACGGCGGCCTACGCGTCGCTGCCTCCCTCGCTCGGCCTCGCCGCGTACGGCGCGCACGGTGCCCTTTACTACCCGCGGCTGCAGACGACGGAGCCGGTTCCGGGCGGGACGAAGACGCTGAACGTCCCCGCCTGCGGGGCCGTCGCCGGCGTGATGGCCCGTACCGACGCGGCCCGCGGCGTGTGGAAGGCCCCCGCGGGACTGCAGGCGGGCATCGTCGGCATCACCGGCGTCGTCAGCCCGACCGGGCAGCCGCCCGTGGACGACGACCTCTCCGGCGTCCTCAACCCGGCCGGCGTCAACGTCATTCGCACTTTCCCGGCCGCCGGCACGGTGATCTGGGGGGCGCGGACGCTGAACGGCGACGACTCGCTGTCGTCCGAGTTCAAGTACATCCCGGTGCGCCGGCTGACCGACTACATCGCCTCGTCGCTCTACCTCGGGACGCAGTTCGCCGTCTTCGAGCCCAACGACCCGATCCTCTGGGGACAGCTCCGGCTCGCGGTCGGAACGTTCATGCGCGGCCTGTTCCGGCAGGGCGCGTTCCAGCAGAGCGAAGCGCGCAAGGAGTCGGACAGCTTCTTCGTGATCTGCGACTCGACCGTCAACCCGCAGTCGGAGATCGACCTCGGCCGCGTCAACGTCGTCGTCGGCTTCGCGCCGCTGAAGCCCGCGGAATTCGTGGTCATCACGATCACCCAGATCTCACAGCTGGAGGCATGAGATGGCTGAGTTCACCGTCAACGCCCAACGTCACGACCCGTACAAGGCGTTCGCCTTCCGCGTGAAATGGGACGGCAACTACGTCGCGGGCGTCTCCAAGATGAGCGCGCTCAAGCGCACGACCGACCCGGTCGTGCACCGGGAGGGCGGCGACCCGAGCCACGAGCGCAAGAGCCCGGGCATGTCGAAGTTCGACGCCGTGACGCTCGAGCGCGGCGTCACCCACGACCTCGACTTCGAGAACTGGGCCAACCTCGTCCACTCGCTCGAGTCGCCGATCTCGCTGAAGAACTTCCGCAAGGACATCGTGGTCGACTTCTTCAACGAGGCGGGCCAGCTCGCGCTCTCGTACAAGCTCTCCCGCTGCTGGCCGTCGGAGTACCAGGCGCTGCCGGCCCTCGACGCCGGGACGGCGGCGGTCGCGATCCAGACGCTGAAGCTGGAGATCGAGGGCTGGGAGCGGGACACGGCGGTGCCCGAGCCGACCGAGCAGTAGCGAATGGAGGCCGCCGGATTGCTCGCCTCGCTCGACGGGTCGGCGAGCGAGGTCGCCCAGGTCGTCGCCCTGCTCGGCGCGGCCGGCTGCGACGAGCCGGAGCGCCTGCGCGTGGGCGAGGGCGACCGGCGGCTGCTCGCGCTGTACGGTTCGCTGACCGGAGATGTCCTCGAGGTGCTGGCCGAGTGCCCCGGCTGCGGCGAGCTGTGCGAGGCGCGGCTCGATCCGGCGCAGCTGCCGCCGGCGAGCGAGCGGGTCGCCGTCCTCGGCCGCGGCGGCGGGCTGCGCGAGCCGACGTACGCCGACCTCCTCGACCTTCCGGGCGATCCGGCGCAGGCCGTCCGCGAGCTCTGCTCCCGCTGCGTCGTCGGCTCGCCCTCCCGCACGCCGGAGGCGGGCGATCTGGAGCTCGTCGACGGCTCGCTCGCCGGCCCGATCGTGATCGCATGCTCCGGCTGCGGCGAGCCGATCGCCCTCGACGTCGACGTCGAGCAGCTCGTCCTCGAGCGCCTCGTGCGCCGCGCGCACGAGATCGACCGCGAGATCCACGTGCTCGCGCGCGCGTACCACTGGAGCCTCGCCGAGATCGAGTCGCTCGGCGACGAGCGCCGGCGCGCGCTCGCCGAGCTGGTCGAGGAGGCCTCGTGAGCGCGAGGCGTCTCGCCGCGCGCGGCGCGCGCCCGGCCGCCCGCCGGCGGACGAGCGGGCTGATCGAGGTCGCGGTGCCGCCTGCGCCCGCGGCCCCTCCGGCGCTCGAAGGCGCGGGAGCCGCGGCGCCGCCGAGCCGCCGCGGGAGCGAGCCCGAGGCGCCCCGTCTGCCGCGCGCGGCGGAGGTCGTGGCCGAGCGCCTGCCGGCGCCGCTCGAGGCTCGGCCGCGCCCGCTCCCGCGCGAGACGGCGGCCACGCAGGCGAGCGTGCCGCCCGTGCCGCAGCCGCGAGAGACGCCCGTGCAGCCGACGGAGCGCGTCGAGCCGCCCGCGGCTCCGCCGAGCTCGCCCGAGGCGGAGCCGTCGC
>Ga0209810_1002262_pt1 | contig 23804 bp, 20 predicted proteins | sample Coa_R1_7_FD_187159 | JGI IMG/M metagenome (GOLD analysis project Ga0209810, IMG submission 187159) | Surface soil microbial communities from Centralia Pennsylvania, which are recovering from an underground coalmine fire - Coalmine... | ecosystem: Environmental > Terrestrial > Soil > Unclassified... | reverse complement strand
ATCGGTATGACCACCCGCGCCGCCACGCCAGAAGCGCGAGCCGGTCAGCGTCTGCTCATGGGTCCCTGGGGACACGCCGTCAACACCGAATCGAAGATGGGCGAAGTCGACTTTGGCCCGCAATCGCTGATCGACCTGCGCGGCGAAGAACTACGCTGGTTCGATCGCTGGCTCAAAGGATCAACCGAGCCAACAGGCGCGCCGGTACGCATCTTCATCATGGGCGCAAACCGGTGGCGCGATGAGCAGGAATGGCCGCTCGCTCGCACGCAATGGACATCTTACTACCTGCACAGCGCAGGCCGCGCCAACAGCCGCTTCGGCGACGGCACGCTTTCCACCACACGGCCAGGGGCAGATGAGCCTCCCGACAGCTATCGCTACGATCCCGCTCGTCCCGTGCCATTCATCAGCGAACCAACCTCGTCGCAGATCGGCGGCCCCGACGACTACTCCGCCATCGAGCGCCGCGACGACGTCCTCGTCTACGCTACCGAGCCGCTCAAACAGGATACCGAAGTCACCGGCCCCATTCGCGTCGAACTCTACGCATCATCCTCGGCCCCCGACACCGACTTCACGGCAAAACTCGTCGACGTCTGGCCCACCGGCTTCGTACAACGCCTCTGCGACGGCATGGTCCGTGCCCGCTTCCGCGACGGCATGGATCGCCCCTCCCTCATCGAACCCGGCAAAATCTATCACTACAGCATAGATTGCTGGAATACAGCGCAAGTGTTCAAAGCGGGCCATCGTATCGCCCTGGAGATCAGTTCCAGCGCCTTTCCCAAATACGACAGAAACTTAAACACGGGCGCGCCATTGGGGATGACAACGGAGATGGCAATTGCGGAGCAACGGATTTATCATGATGAGGAACACCCATCTGCTCTCATACTCCCGATAATTCCAGAAAAATGAGGGATCGTTTATACTGCTTTTGAAGAATACTCATCCATTCTGATTTCGAAAGCAAAGAGATCGCTTTTGTTGGGAATCTTATTATCTCCCATAATTTTTTCTCCTGCCACTCAGACGCCACGCACACCTTATTTTATCACGTCTGAAAGGAAAACTGTGGAGATACTACTACCGTTTCTCTCCCTGTTCCAGATATGTAAATCACGGTTGTCAGGCTCATACGCACTTTCGCTGATTCGGCAGACGTTTTTATGGGATTTTAATGACTGGAACGCCCGAGGAGACGCTATTATCACCACAAAGCTGAGAGTGATGATGAGAGATCAGCAGAAGAAACAAGCTGGTCGTTCTGCTCGCCAGGATCAGCTTTCTGCCAGTGAGGCCGCCTGGCTGTTCATCTGTAATCCGCGCAAGCTCAAGTTGCGGCAAGTGCGACAACTCGACCCATTGCGCAGGCTGGAGGAAGAACTGGAACACGTCTACCAGCTTACGCAAGATTTTCGGGTGATGATCACCCGTCGGTGCAGTTACATGCTCGGACCATGGCTGGCAGAGGTGAAAAGGAGTGGCATTCCCGAATTGCGGAGTCTGGCTACTGGCATTTATCGCGACTATGAGGCCGTGTGGGCTGCGCTGACAACCCCTTACAGCAACGGCCAAACTGAAGCTCAGGTGCATCGACTCAAACTGATCAAAAGACCTGGCTATGGTCGGGCCAAATTCGACCTCCTGCGTCTGCGTGTGCTTCACGGATCTGCTATGCCGAATCAGCGAAAGTGCGTATGAGCCCTTCCCATCCCGTAGTTTACACTTAATTCGCCCGCCGTAGCATCTCGTCTACAACCGTAAGAAAGACGAGCAAATTGGGGATCTTCGCCGCCTTCTCCTTCCAGACGGCCTGCCCCGTCTCAGCCCTCTTGACGATCACACGCCCCTGCTGCACCTCGACTCCCTGCACCTGCGACCAGAAAAGAAATGTGCGTCCGTCGCCGATGCCTTCCCGGTCGACGTCGAATGACGCAAACATCAGGGTCTGCCCAACCCGGATCGAGTGCAAGGCATGAGGAACCAGTTCCCGTGTGACGCCCCGGGCAATAGCCGGTCCCAGTTCCGCGATGTCCCTCGTCAAATTGTTGAGCTTGACCTGATAGCCATCGACGCGACGCAATGTATATATGGAAGTGGTGCCAACGTAGCGACCGTTGCGATAGTTACGAGTGATGCTCTGCCAGACCGCACTCACCTGATTCCAGGGGAAGACCTGTACCTGCTTGCCTTTGTGAATGACTATTCCCCGCTCGAAGAGATAAACCTGCTGATTGGCTACCCGTATAACGCTGTAGGCCAGGGAGATAGCCAGGCCGAGAGAGAACAGCCCAAACACCAGCAACAGACCCCTTGTCGTCACCGTCAGGTCAGGCGGAAAGATGCCGCCTGCAGAAAAGAGCGCTGCCCCTGCCAGGAAGACGAGACTTCCAATAGTTGTCCTGGCAAGACTGGTTTCGTAAGCTCTGGTAAATGTCCCAAGCTCCTGCGCCGCCGCTACCTGCTGCACTGGGAGCGGCAGAATGTCCGCTGGTAATATATTCGTCGTCATAAATTTGATACTCCTCGTACTCAACATTACATTTTTATATTTCAGTATCTTTTTGAGTGAATCCTGAGCGCACTTTACATGCGCCAACAGAGCGTTAGCGGTCCACTTCCCCCACCACGAAATCCAGGCTGCCCAGCACGGCAATGACATCGCTCATCTTGTAGCCTCGCAGCAGTTCCGGCAGCACTTGCAGATTGACAAAGGATGGCCCGCGCAGTTTGGCGCGCCAGGGATATTCGCTGCCATTGCTGATGAGATAGACGCCGAGTTCGCCCTTGCTGCTCTCGATGGCAAAGTACGTCTCCCCGCGTGGCGGACGTAATGCTATCGGCGTGCGCGCGCTGATGGGGCCGGCAGGCAATTGATCGATTGCCACGCGGCACAGACGAATGCTCTCCCGCATCTCTTGCAAGCGGAGGGCGTTGCGTGCGTAGCAATCGCCTTCCTGCCGGATCTGAATATTCACCGGCACTTCGCGATAGGCCATGTAGGGGCGGTTGACGCGCAGGTCCCAGCTGATGCCGCTGGCTCGCGCCATTGGCCCACTGAGTCCGTAGGCGAGCGCCTGCTGCGCATCCAGGTAGCCCACGCCCCGGGTGCGCGCCTGGAAGATCTCGTTGCCGTTCACGAGCCGCTCCAATTCGCCCAGGTTCTTCTCCAACTGATTCAGGTAGGCTTCGCATGAGCTGAGCCAGCCGGTGGGGAAATCGTGCAGCACGCCCCCGACACGCACGTAGTTGACGTTGAAACGACTGCCGCCCAGTGCCTCGAACAGATCCATGATCCCCTCGCGGTCACGCATGACCCACAGCAGCGGCGTGGTGGTCCCCAGATCATTCACGTAGGCACCAACGCCGATCAGGTGACTGGCGATGCGCTGCAGTTCTCCCACCAGCAGACGGATATACTGGGCACGTCGGGGCGGCTCAAGCGCCATCAACTGTTCGATGGCACCAGCGTAGGCGATCTCGTTGAGCATCGGGGAGAGGTAGTCGGCATTATCCATGTAGCGGATACCTCCCAGGTATGGACGATTCTCCAGCGTTTTCTCAATGCCTCGATGCAGGTAGCCGATGACCGGAGTGCAGTCCACTACCGTCTCGCCTTCCAGCGTCAGCACCAGGCGCAGGACTCCGTGGGTGCTGGGGTGCTGTGGCCCCAGATTCAGCAGCATCTCCTGAGTGTGTTGCCCCTGAGTGTCGTCACTTCCCCGGGCGTGCTGCGCTTCAGGTGCGGCAAGAGATGAGACCTCAGACGTGTGTGGGAGGTAGCCCTGCTTTTCGATTTTCTCTCGCAGTTTGAAGATGGCTTCGATCAGTGCTTCCGGGCGCGGGGGACAGCCCGGCACATAGACATCGACCGGAACCACGGTGTCAACGCCCTGCACGGTGTAATAGCTATCATAGAACTCGCCGCCGGAGTTGGCGCACTGCCCCATGCTGATGACCCATTTCGGTTCGGGCATCTGCTCCCAGAGGTGGCGCAGGCGTGGGGCCATCTTGACCGAAACCGTGCCGGCCACGATCATCAGATCGGCCTGGCGAGGACTGGCGCGGAAGACTTCGGAGCCGAAGCGCGAGAGATCGTACTGGGGAGCGGAGGCCGCTGCGATCATCTCAAAGCCGCAGCAAGCCAGCGCGTACATAAAGGGCCAGATGGAGCGGGAACGCGCCCAATTTTGCGCCCACTGCACCATGTCAGCGACGCTGGCCAGGACCGCAGGCTCTTCCTGTTGGCCCGGCACATAGTCCTGGGGTCCTCTTGCCATGCGCAGAGGGATGGCCTTGCGCCTGCTGGTGGCCGAAGCGTGTTCCCCTTCTGTGTGTTGTTGCTTGCTGCTCATCTACTACCTCTTTCCTTCTGCTCAGCTTTATTCCAGTATATCTTAACAAGCGTTGGAGCATCTCAAGTATGGATACTCCTTCAATGACTTCCTGCCGGATGTTTGTTGGCAATCTCATCGAGCGCGATTGCACGTTTCAAGGCACGGGATTGCATCACTTTGACGTTACTCTCCGTCAAGCCCATATGCGCAGCGGTCTCCCGTATGGAAAGATTGAGCAGAAACCGGCAGGTCAAGACCTCACGATAGCGGGCGGGTAATAGCTGAAGAATATCCTGTATGCGATCTGCCGCAGCACTGCTCTCCAGAGTTGATCCCTCTTGCACTACTGGCCCCTCCCAACCTGCTTCTACCAGCCTGTCCAGTGAGTGCGTTGACGAGTGACGATAATAGAGACGCCAGTAATCGGCGATAGTCGTGCGGGCCACCTGAAACAACCAGGCTTGTTGATGGGGCGTGCTGCGTTCGAGATCGAGACTACGTACGGCTTTGAGAAAGACCTGTGATGTCAGATCCTCAGCGTCCTGTTCGTTCCTCACATGCCTGTAGACATAGCGGTAAATCAGGTGAAGGTACTCTTGAGAGAAAAGCTCATTGTCCTGTTTTTCTGTCTCTGTTATCGTTTGCATACGGAAATCCTCATATCTACTTCTTTGTCTCGGGATTGAGCAACATTGCGTGAACTACACAAAACCATACATACGGATGAATACCTCTCTTTGCTGAAAGTGTACTCTTACTTCTCTGCTTATGTCATGCAACCAAAGGAGGATGAGAAGGTGTAATGTGCGGACAATAGACAGCGAAGAGGATGAGAAGATGTAATGTGCTGAGTACGGACAGCTACAACTTTAGTAGCAGGAATGGGATGTGCAGAAAAGGACAGCACTATTACGTATCACTCAGCAGTGGTTTTGTTATATAATGGGTACCAGGCACAATAGACACTCATATCAGTTACAACGAGGTTCCCTTGCAATAGAGTGAGCGAAGCCGTGTAGGAGTGCGCCTGGTGTGGGATGAGACGTATCCGGGCGAGACAAGGAAATGATGATGGAGACATCTCCAGAAGAGGTGGCGAGCCCCCCTCGCACTCCCCTGCTGACCACCAAACTGCATATACCACGTCCAGGCACACGGCTTATGCAGCGGGCGCAGTTGGACGAGCGGCTTGCGCAGGGAATGAGCGGCGCGCTGACGTTGATTTCCGCACCCGCGGGATTCGGCAAGACTACCTTTCTCTCGGACTCTCTGACCCGCAGTGGAATAGCGGTGGCATGGCTCTCGCTTGAAGCAGAGGACAATGACCTCGTGCGCTTCCTGACGTATGTGATTGCGGCCCTTCAATCGCTGGATGAGGAGATCGGAAGAACGAGCCTGCCTCTGCTGCACTCCTCCCCGCTGGTGACGGTGGAACCCATCCTTGCCCTGCTCATCAACGACCTGGCAAGCAGGAAGCTACCGCACTTTGCCCTGGTACTCGATGACTACCATGTCATTGAGGATTCCGCTATTCATCGCGCCGTCACCTTTCTGCTGGACCACTTGCCCGCGCAGATGCACCTCATCATCGCGGCGCGGGCCGATCCGCCTCTTTCACTGGCGCGGTTGAGAGGGCGTGGGCAACTGTGCGAAGTGCGAGCGGCAGACCTGCGCTTTGCGACAGACGAGGCGGCAGCCTACTTACACGAAGTCATGCGCCTTGACCTCACTCCTAATGAAGTGGCTATTTTACAGGAGCGCACGGAGGGGTGGATTGCGGGAATCCAGTTGGCCGCGCTCTCCCTGCAGGGGAGAAACGATGTCTCTGAGTTCCTCTCCGCCTTCAGCGGCAGCCACCGCTTCGTGCTTGACTACTTGAGCGAGGAAGTTTTCTCCCAGCAATCGGCCGCAGTGCAATCCTTTCTCCTGCACACCTGCATCCTCGATCGCATGAATAGTTCGCTGGCCAACTCGGTGACAGAACTGACGGACGGGCAGGCGATGCTGGAGAGGCTTGAACACGCCAATCTCTTTGTGGTCTCCCTCGATGACAGGAGAGGCTGGTATCGCTACCACCATCTGTTTGCCGAGGCGCTGCGCAGTCTCTTGAAGCAAACGCAGCCCGAACTGATCCCGGAACTCCATCGTCGCGCCAGCCGCTGGTACGAGCAGCATGGGTTCCTGGATGAGGCCACTCAACACGCCCTGGCAGGTTCGGACTATGCCGTGGCGGCTCGTCTGATCGAGCAGTTCGCCCGTCAGGCCCTGAGAAGCCAGGGCAGGTTCACTACGTTGTTACGGCGCATGGAGGCCCTGCCGAGGGTATGGCTGGATACCCATCCCCAGTTGGCCTTGCTCTATGCATGGATTGTTGTCTCCAGCGGTATGCGTCCCTGGAGCGATCTGGAACCCTGGCTCCAGGGAACACACGAAGCGATTCCGCCTCACCATTCCCAGGCGACTGAGTTCGCCGGAGAGGTTGCCGTTATTCGCACGTTGGCGGCAGCGGCGGCTGAAGAGTATGCGCGCACTGTCGAGTTATCGGGGCAAAGTCTCACGCTTCTCGCAGAAGATCATTGGGCGCGAGGACTCATGCTGCTGTACCGAGGCTCGGCCTTCCTCTCACTTCAGCAGATAGATGAAGCTATAGCGACCCTTGAGCAGGCTGTAGCCTTTAATGAAGCCGATGTTTCACGGCAGCATGTTCTCATATCGAAAAGCCTGCTCGCCAACGCATATACCTCGTCCGGGCAACTGCGCCGGGCAATGCACCTCTATCAAGAAGTAGTGCAGCAGGAACCAGACCAACAGACACCCATGCGCAGCCTTCTCATGGCACATGGAGGACTGGGCAATCTCTTCCGTGAGTGGAACGATTTCTCTTCAGCGTTTGTTCATCTTGAGGCAGGTCTAGACTTATACCGGTACATTGGAGGATTACTTGCAATGACCTGGGCAGTCTATCTCCCGCTGGCACGTGTATATCTGGCACAGGGGAAGTGGGAAGAGGCCTTTGCCGCCCTCTCCCACATTGCCGAAGCCGCTCACGCAACTGCTTCCGCGCATTCCACCGCCCTCGTCTCGGCCTGGCAGGCCCGCTTCCACCTGGCATTTGGTGATGTTGAGGCTGCAGCTCGCTGGGCGAGAGAGCAGGGGCTGAGCATACAGGCCCTCCCGGCGAATCTTGCCGATCTCACCTATCCTGAAATGACATCTATGACGCTTGCTCGCCTTTCAATTGCACAGGGACAGGCGAGAGCGGCCTTGCCCTTGCTAGAGCATCTCCTTACAAAGGCAGAAAAGACCCATCGGACCGCGAGTGCGCTTGAACTGCTGCTCATTCAATCCCAGGCGTATGAGACCATCGGACAGAAGGAGCAAGCTCTAATGCTCGTGAAGCAAGCCCTCCAGCGTGCTGAACCAGAAGGATATATGCGCCTGTTCCTTGATGAGGGACCGCTCATTGGCAAGCTCTTGTTGAACCTTCGGGAAAGCAACCGGGAGCAGCATGCCTACCTTCACTTGCTGCTTGCCGCTTTCCCACAGCAGGAACCGATGCGTCCTTTGGACGAGGGGAAGCCTGCTCAACGATCCCAGCCACTGCTCGATCCTTTGAGCGAGCGTGAACTCGAGGTTCTCCGCCTGATAGCTGCGGGGGCATCCAATGAGGAAATTGCCGGGCAACTGGTAATCGCTATCAGCACGGTCAAGCGGCACGTAAGTAATATCTTTGGGAAACTGGGAGTCTCCAACCGCACTCAGGCCGTCATCTACGCACAATCAATTGGCCTGCTCTAAATCCTTCTCGCCGCTTTTCCTCCTCCCAAAGTCGCAGTGACCTCCCTCTGACTTTCCCTGTCACAATGCACCTTTCGTAGCATGACTTCCCCTTTCAAGAGAAGTATACTCTAAGCAAATAAGACATGACTGAACATGAGGAGAAAGCATTTTCTCCCGTGTTCTATCGCTCTCCATCCACCTCCTGGCTGATCGAGTCTAGAGTAGAAAGAAGAGAATGGATCGCATGCAAGACAAGCCTGCGTTGTATCAGATTCGCCTCAAGGGGCATCTGGGCCCTCAATGGAGGACCTACTTTGAAGGTTTCTCCCTCAAGAATAGCGAGAACGGCGAAGCACTGCTCACGGGCATGATCATGGATCAGGCGGCGTTACACGGCGTTTTAGCGAAGATACGCGACCTGGGATTACCGCTGCTCTCGGTCAATCGCATAGCCTTCAGCGAAGCGGGCGATGATGCAGACGCTGAGTTATGATTGCCCTGTTATCACGCTTGATGTATTCATGATAAAGCCGTGCTATTCATTTCACCTTCTTTCACAGGTAAAATCCTGGCATGGACTAGAAAGTCCTGGCCTGATCTGTCAGTGCCTGTTTAACGAGCGCGAACCACGCGCGAGAAGGGAGAACATAACAATGCCACTCTATATGGATATTCACCATAAGGTGGAGGGATTGACCGGCGAAGCGGTCGCTGAAGCTCATGCACGAGACCTCGAGGTGCAGGAAAAGTATGGTGTCAAGTACTTGCAGTACTGGTACGATGAAGGTACCGGCCAGGTGTTTTGTCTCTGTGAGGCACCAAGCAAAGAGGCTGCTGAGGCTGTGCATCGAGAAGCCCATGGTCTGGTCGCCGATGAGATCACCGAGGTCAAAGAAGGCGCCTAAGGGCCAGGCGTACTTCTCTTAGAATGCTCACCACAATAACTTGACCGGCTTTGCCTCTAGCTCACAATGCAAAAGGCAAAACCGGTCAAGTTATTTCTGCCCGGCGATTAAAGGCTGTCGCGTATATCTTTCGTTACAATAATATGCGACCGGTAACGCAGATGTTCAATGCGGGCGGAAATGTTCAGCCTGCGCCAGATGCGCATGAGACTGTTTCTGAGCAGGGACAGCAGCACCGTTCGTCGTGAGTTGCGGGCCAGTTCTGCATCAATGTGGGCCTGTTCCATCGCATCGCGCAGCTTCTCATCATGGATAAGACGCAGGCCGGTATAGGAAAAAGGAAACATCAGTAACTCCTCTCCAAGCTAAAGCCCTGGCAGTGTCTCTGACCGGAGCAATTGCTGAAAAAAGCGGCTCATGCTCTTTTCGTCAATGCGGCTGCCGAGGCGAGCCACCAGGATGTTGGCAGGGCCCATACGAATATTTGGTTCGGAGGTAAGGTATTCGGCAAAGCGATGAGCCGCAAAGAGCCGGGCAATCATCTCGCGATAGCTGAAAGGGGACATACCCATTCTTTGATAATCCCAGTGCCAGGAGAGACCGATGCCGACGATCAGATACTCCTCCACGCATTCAAACTCAAGCGCAAAAGAGAGTAGCTGATGCGCGATACCCAGTTCGCGCCAACCTGAACTCACCTCGACTGAGATCTCATAGGCGTTTCCGATATCTTGCCACCAGTGATCCAATGACGCGAGGGAAACCTGGCCCACAATGGTGCCTGAAGCATCGTAGGCCAGGGTAACTCTATTCTCCGGTCGTTGAGCTATCGAGAGCAACAGTTGATGCTCACGTTCGGGAAGGCGGGCAAAGGCACGTAGTCCTTCATCCGCTTTCAAACCCGCTATAAATGAGGGAGAACACTGGCTTCGCAGGAATAACGACCCGACTGGCGTCTTATACATTTTGATCCCAACGGCGCGTTTGCTTCCAGGCTCCCCTTGATTGTCTATATAATGTAAGTTTTCCTTTAGCATGTCTATCGTCTCCTTATTGCTTCTATAGTCGGTCTTATGAAGATAGCATGTGTGATACGAACATGATAGGGGAGTGCTATTCCTTTCACCTCTCTCCCCGCATATCCTATCAGCAGGGCAACAAATTCCCTACATGTATCTGGTGAGCTGTCGCGGGGCAGAAGGGATGCCACGAAAACGGCTCCTTGAGGTGTCATTCTGAGCGCAGCGAAGAGTCTGAGGCAAGCGATGGCGACGAGGGCTTTGCTCAGATTCTTCGCTGCGCTCAGAATGACATGTGCGAGACAGCAGTTTGATAGGAGGAGATTATCATGTCTGAAAGCAAAGGCTATATCTATCCCGATTCACTCGTTGAGGCGGAGTGGGTTCAGGCTCATCTAGCGGATCCTACGGTGCGTCTGATCGAGGTAGATGTCAATACCATCGCCTACGAGCAGGGACACATCCCTGGGGCCGTCGGCTTCAACTGGCAAAAAGATTTGCAGAACCGACTGATACGCGCGCCCATAAGTAAGGGGCAATTAGAAGCGCTGCTGAGCCGCACGGGGGTGAGCAACGACACGACGATTGTACTCTATGGGGGCCACAACAACTGGTTCGCGGCCTGGACATTCTGGATTCTCAAGTACTACGGCCACCGGGATGTGCGCCTGCTCAATGGTGGGCGGGCGAAATGGCTGGCTGATAAGCGTGAGATCAGCACACAGGTACCATCTTATCCACCTGCCAGCTATACAGCACAAGCCCCGCGCAACACTATCCGCGCCTTCCGGGATCAGGTCTTGCTCTCACTGGGGTGCAGGGAGGATGTGCTGGTGGATGTGCGCTCACCTGATGAATACAGTGGCCAATCGCTCACTCCGACTAACTGGCCCAGGGAGGGGGCGCAACGTAGCGGCCACATTCCGGGTGCGATCAATATTCCCTGGTCGATGGCCGTGCGGGAAGATGGCACCTTCAAGTCAGCGGAGGAATTGCGTACGTTGTATGCGAGAGAGGGCATCACCCCCGACAAAGAGGTAATCATCTATTGTCACATCGGGGAGCGCAGTAGCCACACCTGGTTCGTACTCTATTCCCTGCTAGGCTATACCCACGTTCGCCACTACGATGGCTCGTGGGCGGAGTGGGGTAGCCTGACCGGCGCACCCATCGAAAAGTCCTGAGCTTTTCAGACAAAGAGATGCCTGCGATTCTCAAAGGTCTGAACCTCACCTACAGCTCTGAAATCCGCCTTTCTATCGATGCCAGGACCATTCTGTATCCACGCTTCGTACTTCTATACATAAGAAAGGGCTTTCCGAAAGGAATCCTCTCCCCTGGAGCAAGCCTGGTGGAAACAGTGTTCCCGAGGCAGGGGAAGTACATGGAGTAGGATTATGGTCAAGAAAGCAGCGCATACTACGCCCAATCGACTACTCAGAGCAGCGCGCAAGGAACGGGGCTGGACCCAGCAGCAGGTCGCCGACCGCATTGGCGCTCCCCTCTCGCTCAATATCAGTCGCTGGGAAAACGGCATCACCTTCCCCAGTGCCTACTATGTTGAAAGGCTCTGTCAGCTCTTCGGCAAAAGTATGAGCGAACTGGGCCTGAGCCAACTGGCAGGAGAGACCCAGAGCGAGCAGGTACCCCAATCAACATCAGCCAGGCAGCCGTCTCCCTCAGCAGCAGCCGAGGCCCCACAGGAGGCCATGACGGGGCAGAACTTCATTGCAACCATGTCAGAATACTCAGAGGGCGTCTATAGAGCAGACCTGCTGGCCTTTCGAGATGATACTCTCCCTCTCCCACTCACCCCGCTTGTTGGGCGGTCAGAAGAAGTGGCAGCAGTGTGCGCGCTCCTGCGACGGTCAGAGGTGCGTCTGGTGACGCTTACCGGCGCAGGAGGTATCGGGAAAACGCGGCTGGCTCTGCACATGGCTGCCGAGCTGAGCGCTGACTTTCGTGATGGCATCACCTTCGTCTCACTGGCGGCGCTCCAGGACTCCACACTGGTCATTCCCACCATCATCCAGTCACTGGGACTCAAAGAGACCGAGGGTTGGTCCCCGCTGAACCTGCTGCAGACGGCTCTGCGCGACAGGCAGCAGCTTCTTGTGCTGGATAACTTCGAACGGCTGGTGCTGGCGGCACCACAAATAGTGGGCCTGCTTGCGGGCTGCCCGCAGTTGAAACTGCTCATAACCAGCCGCGCCGTTTTACAGGTGCAAGGCGAGTATGAATACCAGGTTCCACCCCTGGCGCTCCCAAACCGTGAACACATCTTTACTGATGACACGCTCGCCAAGTATGCGGCAGTCGCGCTCTTCCTCCAGCGTGCCCGGGCCATCAACCCTGATTTCCAGCTCACCGGCACCAATGCGGCAACCGTCGCTGAAATCTGTCTCCGGCTGGATGGACTTCCCCTGGCTATTGAATTAGCAGCAGCGCGTATCAAACTCCTGTCACCCCAGGAACTGCTTATGCGCCTCGAGGACCCATTAGCGATTTTGACGGACGGGCCGAGAGATTTGCCGGCCCGACAGCAGACCCTGCGCAACACGCTTCTCTGGAGCTACCAGTTGCTCTCCTCCTGGGAGCAGCACCTGTTTCGGCTCCTCTCTGTTTTCGTTGGTGGCTGTACCATGGATGCTGCCGAGGCAGTATCAGTTTCCCAGATCGCAACTGAAGAGGAACGTAGCATTCTGGATGGCCTCACCTCGCTCATCTCAAAAAGCCTGCTGCGCACAGTACAGCAGGAGGGAGAACCCTCGCGCCTGTTTATGCTTGAGACGATGCGCGAGTATGGTTTGGAGTGCCTGGAGGCGAGCGGGGAAATGGAACAGGTGCGCAGCGCACACGCCAGCTACTATCTGCGGCTCGCAGAGGAGGCGGCACAGCACCTGTCAGGACAAGAGCAGGCCCGGTGGCTGGCGCGCTTAGAGCAAGAACATGGCAATTTGCGAACAGCGCTCCAGTGGTTTCTGGATCAGGAGGAGGGAGCGAGTCGCGAAATGGCTCTGCGCCTGGCGACTGCGCTTGGTCAGTTCTGGCTCCTCCGTGGACACAGCAGCTACGGGCGCCTCGCTTTAGAACGCATCCTGGCGAACAGCGAGGGCAGCTCCACATCCTACCTGGCAAAGGGGTTCGCAACCGCCGGGCTGATCGCCAGCGGGCAGGGAGACCTGGACCAGGCTGAGACATGGCTCAAAAAGAGCCTGTCCCTCTCCTGCCAGTTAGACGATACGAGGGGTAGAGCGAGTGCCCTGAGAGAACTGGGATACGTGGCGATGTTGCGGGGCGAGAATTGCAGCGCGCATGCCTTGCTTGAGGAAGGGCTAACGCTCTTCAGAGAACTGGGTGATATGCAGGGAATCAACGATGTCTTCCTGACCCGGGCAAGTGTTTTTCTCATCCAGGGAGAGTACGCCAGAGCCTGTACCCTCCTGGAGGAAAGCCTCGCGTTCTACCGCAAGGCAGGCCCTCTCGCAATGGTCTCCCGGACACTAAATTTCCTGGCAAACACAGTCTTCTACCAGGGTGATGGGCAGAGAGCCTACACCCTGTCGGTAGAAAGTCTCGCACTCGCCAGAGAAGCAGACGACAAAGACAGCATCGCGTATGCACTGATACTCATGGGATTGGTAAACCTTATTCGGGGAGAGACGGCCAGGGCACGGGCATTGCTAGAGGAAGGGCTTACGCTCGCCAGGGAAGGGGGATGGCGGGAGCGCATGGCCTGGGGCATCCTTGGGCTGGGATGGACTGCCTTCTATGAACAGAAGTATGAGACAGCACGCTCCTTCTTTGAGGAGGGCCTCACACTCATTCACGCGGTCGGCAATCCGGTGTTCATGGCCTTCTACCTGGAGGGTCTGGCAAGTGTGAACACCTTGCAGGATCAGCCGGCGCCAGCGGCACGGCTGTGGGGAGCAGCGGAACGATTGCGCGTCACTCTGGGTGCAACTGTGCCACCGGTCATGGAGCACGCTTACAAACAACTGAGACAGCAGGGGCAGTCCCGGCTGGGAGAGGAATCATTCTCTGCACTATGGAAGGAGGGGCAAACGATGCTACAGGGGCAGATCCTGACTATCGAGGAACTCGACTGGATCACCTCAGCAGAGTCATGTTGCCCTCTCGACAGGAGAATTACCGGAGCTACTCGTCTCCGGTGATCCACAGTACCTCAGCCGGACGCTCATGAATCTGATCGAAAACGGCATCAAATATACCAGCGGCACTGGCACACGGGTGCATGTCGAACTGGCCTGTGAAGAACGTTGGGCTGTGCTGCGCGTGCAAGATGACGGCCCTGGCATAGCCGAAGAGCATCTTCCCTACCTCTTTGAACGCTTCTAGCGCGTGGATAAGGCGTCACCGTTCATCTCCCTGTCATCCTCTCAGGCTATACTGAAGCTACAGACTCAAAGCGTGAGTTTGTTGGATCAACAGAGAAACAGATGAAAGATAAGCAAGAAAGAGAGGATTTACATGCACTGGGGTATAGGCTTCTGGCCCCTGTTTCCATTGCTCTGGATAGGGATCATTATCTTCTTCTGCCGGGGCGCGAGTCGCTGGCTCAGTGGGAGGGACAGATTCGGACATTTCTACAGGTCTGGAGAGGCAGCGCGCGGACCTTTTTATGAACCTGGACAGGCTCCTTTTGAACCAGATGCGCTGGAGATACTGCGGCGGCGTTATGCACGCGGCGAGATTGACGGCGCAACATTCGATCAGATGTGCGAGCGATTGGAAAGTTCTGCCCGGCCCAACGAGTAGTCCCGTCTGTCCTATCGCTCCGGCCCGACCTGTCAGAGATTGGCAGGATCGGGTCAGTTCTCCGCTCTCCACAGCCAGCGTGAGTGCGCCCGTACCATCACTTTGCCTTCGCGCGTGATCTGCTGGAACTGGCTGAATTGCTGGCCGACCGATGGAAAGGGCGTGAGCCAGGTCTGGATTTCGAGCTGATCGTCGAAGCGAGGGCTATCGACATATTCGATGTCGTAGTGCATGGCGTCCATTCGCGCCGTTTCGGGCGTGATGCCGCTGGTAGCATAGACCTCCCAGGCGGCATTGTCCAGCTTTTCGACGGCGGAAGCGTTGTTCATGTGCATCACCGGGTCGAGATCGGAGAAGCGCACAATGGTGGTGATGGCGGCTGGCTCGCCTTCGGGAAATGCCGGAAAAGGCGCTTCTGCCAGTTGTGGCTGCGGCCCATCGGGCAGCCAGATCTCCGCTGTCCTCTCTGGCAGCCGCGTTGGACGCCCGCGCAGATCGACATAGACCCAGAGGGAGCGGGCGGAAAGCACAGGTTCGGCAGAGCGTTCACCGGCAATACGCGCTTCGTAGCCACGCTGGGCGGTGATGCGGGTAAAACCGATGCCGAAGGTCTTCAAATCGAGCCTGGTATGCATCGGGACAGGGGCGTTGAAGGTCATCACCGTTCGCCTGACTACCCAGTAGCCGTTGCCGGAAAGCTGAGCGTCGGCAGCATCGCGGGCCGCGATATCCTGCATGTAGCGTGAGAAGGCAGTGGGGGTGAGCAAACCGAAACAATTACACTCGTCATAACGAACAACATGCGTCAGGCCAAATTCTCGTCTCATATCTTCTCCACAGGTTTTTTTGCTCATTCCTATTGTAACTTATTGTGCCAGCGATCTGAAATAGCCCTGATCGAAACAACAAGGCTACTCGTCAGTGATTTTTCCTCATGGAAGTACCTCTGTATCATATAATAGAGACTGATTTTCTCATTACCAGATTTTGTAAATCACAGTGATGAAAGGGCCGAAAGAGGATGACCATGATCTGGCGCGCATGATACCTCAGTGTCATGGCGCCTGAAACACACAGACGAGGGAGACAACCGATGAGCGACCTTCAGGCCATTGCCGATCGCTTCGAGATCGAGGCGCTGCAAGGTGAGTACACCGATGCGCTGATGATGCGCGACTACGACCGCCTCGCGTCGCTGTTCACTGAAGACGGCGTGGTGCGCATTCCCTACATCAACGCTGAGGCCAGGAGCCGACAGGAGATCCGTGCCGGGGTCGAGCGGCTGCAGGGTACCTGGGATTACTTCGTGCAAACCACACATCCGGGTACGATCCAACAGGAAGGCAACACTGCGACTGGCCGTGCATACATCTCAGAACTCATGCACTCACGCGATGGCCGCTCGGAGCTGAACTACGCCGTGTACCACGACCGCTACCAGCGTACAGAGGACGGCTGGAAGTTCGCTGAGCGCGTCTACGATGTCAGGTACCTCGACCACACACCGCTTGCAGGCTCGGCGCCCCACGCAGCGGAGGGGTTCCCTCACCCGCCAACCGAGAACAAGTCTTCGACGGAAAGAATCTAAATCACAGGAAAAAAGGAGTAAGGAGTATGGCTGACCTGGTACCATTGACGCAGCGCCCGCAGTGGAAGGCGCTGGAAAGGCATTACCAGCAGGTGCGCGACGTACATTTGCGCACGCTCTTCGCGCAGGACCCGCAGCGCGGGGAGCGCATGGCGGTCGAGGCGGTGGGCATCTACCTTGATTACTCAAAGAACCGCATTACGGACGAAACGCTGCGCCTGCTGTTGCAACTGGCCGAGGCGGCAGGACTGCGCCAGCGCATCAACGCGATGTTTAACGGCGAGAAGATCAACATTACCGAGAACCGCGCTGTTCTGCATGTTGCTCTGCGCGCCCCGAAGGGGGCGGTCATCATGGTGGACGGCAAGAATGTGGTGCCAGAGGTGCATGCTGTCCTGGACAAGATGGCGAATTTCTCCAACCGCGTGCGCAGCGGCGAGTGGAGGGGCGCGAGCGGCAAGCCGATGCGCAACATCATCAACATTGGCATTGGCGGCTCCGACCTCGGCCCGCACATGTCCTACGAGGCACTGAAGTTCTACAGCGACCGCAACCTGACGGTGCGCTTCATCTCGAACGTGGACGGCAACGAATTCGTCGAGCTTACCCGCGATCTTGACCCGGCAGAGACGCTCTTCATTGTCTCCTCCAAAACCTTTACCACGCTGGAAACGCTAACCAACGCGCAGTCCGCTCGCCAGTGGATTGTCAGCGCGCTGGGCGAGCAGGCGGTGGCCAAACATTTCGTCGCCGTCTCAACGGCCACAGAAGAGGTGCAGAAGTTCGGCATCGATACCAGCAACATGTTCGAGTTCTGGGACTGGGTCGGCGGTCGCTACTCCTACGACTCGGCCATCGGTCTCTCGCTAATGATCGCCATCGGCCCCGAACGCTTCCACGAGATGCTTGCCGGCTTCCACGCGATGGATGAGCATTTCCGCACAGCCCCGTTTGAGCGCAACCTGCCTGTGTTGCTCGGCCTGATCGGCCTCTGGTACGACGATTTCTTCGGAGCCGAGACGGTCGCCGTCCTGCCCTATGACTACTACCTGGGGTTGCTGACCTCCTACTTGCAGCAGCTTGATATGGAAAGCGACGGCAAATCTGTTGACCTGCAGGGGCGGCGCGTCAACTACCAGACCGGGCCAATTATCTGGGGTCAGCCGGGAACCAACGGCCAGCATGCCTTCTACCAGTTAATTCATCAGGGAACGAAACTGATTCCCTGCGATTTCATCGGCTTCTACCAGGCGCTCAACCCGCTTGGTCGCCATCATGATCTGCTGATGGCGAACCTGATCGCGCAGACGGAGGCGCTGGCTTTCGGCAAGACGGCGGAGGAGGTCGCGGCCTCCGGCGTCCCGGCCTTCCAGGTGCCACACCGCACCTTCGAGGGCAACCGACCTTCCAATACCATCCTTGCCGAACGTTTGACCCCGGAGACGCTGGGCAAGCTCATCGCCCTCTACGAACACAAAGTCTTCACGCAGGGCACCATCTGGGATATCAACTCTTTCGACCAGTGGGGCGTCGAACTGGGCAAAGTGCTTGCCAACCGCATCATCCCCGAACTGGAAAGCCCCCAGGAGCCAGAACTCACCCACGACAGTTCGACCAACACGCTGATCCGCCTGTATCGAGAACACCGGGCGAAGTGAGGAGGCACACGGACTGCAACAGGGAATGATCGCCGGGGGCATGTTATGCCATAACAAACGCCCCTCACACGTCATGCTGACTGGCAGCGAAGCATCCAGGTCAACCAGTTGAAGTTGAGCAATATGGCCTGCTTGAGATGCTTCGCCGCTGCTCAGCACAAGATGTGTTTGCCAATTCAGCAGGCCGGGCTGTTATGCAAACAATAGGCTTTGATGGAAAACGCCCCCAGACGCCAGAGTGCAACAGCGCCCCATTCCCCGCTGGAGAGCAGGAGGGAGGAACTGTCGGGCGACCAGCGCAGCATACCGACAATGCCTTGCAGGAAGACCTGGCGCGGCGGGGGTGGCAGCGAGAGCAGTTTACGCCCGGTGGCGGCATCGTAGAGCGTCACCGGCTTACCGATCGCGTATGTCGCCAGAATGCGTCCATCAGGACTCCACGCCACCGCCGTCATGCTGCTCACAGCCCGGCTGACCGTCTCGCCAGAGATGGATAATAACGGGGTATCGCCGGTCTGGTACGAGGCCATGAGCGGGAAAAGGGCCGGCGCACCATGTTGCTCAGCTACGCTCTGCAAACCAAGTCCCTCTACGATGTAGCGGCCATCAGGCGACCAGGCGGCAAAAGAGGTGTTGAAGCGAAAGACGACCAGCCCGTTGTTCAGGTGCAGCGGACTCGCCAGCCCCGGTTGCCAGATAGTGAATGTTTGCCCGCCATCAGGACTGCCTACCGGGCCGGGAGGTGGAGCGGGCGGCATGCTCTTACTGCTCCAAGCGGTCTGCGGAATAAGACGGCCTCCGGTTCCCCAGCGATAGAACAACGCGGGCGCCGGAGGTGGCAGCAGCACCGGAACACCGCGCACCACATCCCATTCGTCATCGAGGCGCGTAGAGGCGATACGCGGCTGCAACAGCACCTGCACATGCTGCCCCTTCATATCCATGAGCAGTAATCCGAAGAAAAGCGATGGCTGCTCGGTATCAACGAATGTCACCGCGAGCCGCCTGCCGTCGGGTGACCAGAGGACGTGCATGTACTCGATAGACAGCCCATGACGGTCACGTGAAAGCGGGCGCTCGTCAAGCGATCGCAGGAGCAAGTAATCCAGGTGCAGATGTTGCAGCGCCTTACTTGTGGAACGCGCACTATAGACATTCAACAGGCCCGGCTCGTGAACCACGCGGGAGCAACTGCCCTCATTGCCAAGCACGGCGAAATACTGGCTATCAGGAGACCAGGCATTATCCGTCACACACGCCAGGCCATCTTCCTGCCCGATCGGGACATTTAGAGCAGGCGCTGGTTGCTCCGAATTCGCGAGACTCTGTACCGCGCCCGGTTGTGAGGCAAGGTAGCTGCCCAGATTCACCAGCACAACGGCCCCTACCAGCATGCCTACACAGGCAGCAAAGCCGATGCGCAGGTGTCGCCTGCTGACGGAACGCTGCCAGCGCAAAAAGGCACGACCCAGGAACCCTGTTTTGCCATGTTCGCCATCCTCTGGCAGTTCGAGGTCTGTCAGTACAACTGCGAAATCGTCTTCGGGCATCGTATGCTCAACATTGTCCATAGGCACTCCAGAGGGACTGGTCTCCTGCTTGCTACAATTATATCACTGAAGCCCTGCTACCTTTCGTTCATTTTGTCCTGTAACGGCTTTCCTGTAAAGAATTGCTCTGCTCCCTGTATTCCTGACTGAGTTGCTGTGCCGCGCGGACGCATTGTTTGAGCAGGACGACGTTGGTCAGAGGGCCGACGCCGCCAGGGACGGGGGTGATGGCCCCGGCAACTGCGCGCACAGCCTCGAAATCGACATCGCCGACGATGCCGCCTGCGGGCAGGGCGTTGATGCCCACATCGATGACGACTGCGCCAGGCTTGACCATGTCGGCAGTCACCATCTGCGCGCGGCCCGCCGCTGCCACCAGCACATCTGCCTGCCGCGTCAGGGCTGCCAGGTTCGCTGTGCGCGAATGGCAGATCGTCACCGTCGCATTTTTCTGCAGAAGCATCATCCCCAACGGCTTCCCCACCACGTTGCTGCGGCTGATGACCACCACGCGCCGACCCTCAAGCGGCGTGTGCGTGCGCTCAAGGATTTCCATTACCGCTGCCGCCGTTGAGGGCAGGAAGCTGGGTAAGCCCAGGAAAAGGTTGCCCGCGCTGCGCGCGCTGATGCCATCGATATCCTTACTGGCCGCAATCGTATCGGCCACCATCTTCTGCGACAGGTGCGCAGGAAGCGGCATCTGTACAATGATGCCATGCACCGCCTGATCGTTGTTCAACTGCACCAGCAACGCCCGCAATTCGTCGGCTGACGTATTAGCCGGGAGTTGTTCGAGGCGAGCGTTGACGCCCACATCCTCAGCTACGCGCAGAATCGCCTTGCTGTAGACGCCAGAAGCCGCATCGCCACCCACGCGCACGATCACCAGACCGGGAGCCTGCCCGTTTTCACCCTGTCGCTCCACAAAGCGGCGCACCTCGTCGCGTAACTCCGCTTTGATCTCCGCGCTCATCGCTCTGCCATCCAGAATCTCTGCTGTCACGCCCGCTCTCCCACTACCGTCGTCACGCGCTGATTGCCCGCCGCAATGCTATCCAGCGCCCGGCTTAGCCGCTCGCCCAACATCTCCACCAGTTCCTCGTCCTTCATGGCCTGCATGTTGACACGTACCATCCACGAGGCCCCTGCCCCTGCACACGCCGCCAGCATCGACCCCGTCGCCACATCGCTCAAGACTGTCTTGTTGCCGATCTCGGCGATACGTTCGCAATAGAGAATCAATTCCGCCGCGTTCTCCACCACCTCAAGCGGCACCAGCGCGGCCTCGACCAGTTGCTCCTGAATCGCTCTGCTGCGCGCCTCCTTCTCCTCATCCGTCCCGCGCGGCATTTTATACGCCGCCGAGAGCTTACCATACGCAGCGATATCTTCCTGCATTAATTCCTCAAAGCGATGGCGCAGCCGCTCCGTCTGTTGCAACACTTGCTCCATCTCCTCATGGACGGCAGCGTAATACTGCCGGTGAAGCGTCAGCCGCGTCACCATGCTTGCCAGCGCCGCCCCCATCGCCCCCGTCAGCGCCGAGGCCGAACCGCCGCCCGGCGTCGACTTCTCTGAAGCCAGATCATCCAGAAACGCCTGCAAAGGCTCATCTCTATACATAGCACGCTCATTTCTATAGAATGACTGTCCACAACTCGTCCCCGTTATGGACAACCTGTTCTATTCTCATTTGTATCTGCATAGCAGCATTGTAACCATTATGCATTCTAGCACCTGTTCGCTCATACGTCGAGATAGACCAGGCCGATGCTCCTTTTCACGCTCCCAGAAAAGTAACTTGTTATTCCAGCGGGTGATATGCTCCGGCTGATCCTGATCGGGTTGCTCTGCTTCCCGGCATCTGCACATACCCGCTTTCAGTCCACCCTGAATTATCCAGGCGATATCTGAAGAGCAGAGAAACCGCCGTCCGCTACAACCAGGAAGGGCCGACAACGTATAGCGTTATAGAATGAGAGAAGACGCCATAAAAAAGAGCGGCCAGGAGGCGTGCTATGCAGATGCAGGAGCCAGAGCAGCAGCAATGGCAGGCGGAGCAGGAATACAGCCAGTATCAGGCTACATATTCAGATAGCGGTGAAGTGGATCAGCAGCAAGCATACGAAGCAGGATTAGCCGCAAGTGACTACCAGGATCAGAAAATTTATCCACAGGCGAGACAGCGCAGTAAAGTGCCTCCTGTCCTCGGCATCATCTTCTCCTCGATAGGCTTTTTTGTGACTCTGGCAGGTATCATTATATCAGCCCTGGCACTCCAATTTTCAAATGGGCGGCACCTATGGCCGGTGGGAGGTGGCGTTGGACTGGCGGCCTCAATCCTGCTCATGCTTGTAAGCATCGCCATCTGGGTACTCTCCCTGGTAATGCTGCTGCTGCGCTCAAGAAGAACACACAGCCGGAAGTCATTTCGGGGCTTTTACTTTTAGAGGCACCCGACTTACCCTCTTGCAAGCAGGTGCAGGGGAACGCCGGTGACAACGATACCTGGGTGGAAGAGCAGCGCCGCTTTCAGGTGGAAGGCCGTCTGGTTGTGCAGGATATGCTCCCACCATCTGGCAACGACAAATTCGGGCAGGATCACCGTCAGCGTATCACCGGGGAAGAGTTCGTGATCTGCCGCAACTCGCTATCGTCTGGCTCCATGTGTACTCCTTCTTCGCTTCCAACATGCCGCCTGTTTGCAGCAAAGCAATCTCAAAAGCACAGGTATGCACTGGTTGATAAACTGATGAATAAAGCATAGAAAACACAACTGCTATTCTCAGGATAGGTACTCTCGTAAGCGGAAACAAGCCAGAATCGAGAGAATTGTGGGAAATCTGGCTGCTCTTGATATCTTCTTTATGCTTCCTTCTCATTTCTTGAGCGTTTCTTGAGCCTGCCAGCACTATACTGAAAGCAATACTGCGCCTATATGGGCAGGAGCCATCTTCATGGAGGTGTTATGTCTGGCAAAGTAGCGCCGAACGTGACAGAAATGGATGAAGTGTCAGAGGGAAAACACGGTTTGCGACGCGCCGTTGGTGTCTGGGGATCGTACACCTGGGGATATGCCGATGTGGGTGCAGATGTCTATGTCGCACTCGGCATTGTCATGGCGGCAGCGCAGGGAGCTACTAACGTCGCCTTTCTCTTCGCAGGACTTGTCTACATCATGGTCGGCCTTGCCTATACCGAACTGGCCGCCGCTTATCCTATGGCCGGTGGAGGACAATTTTATGTCCTGCGCGGCTTAGGTGATTTCTGGGGCTTCGTCGCCGGTTGGGCCGTCCTGCTCGACTTCACCATCGACATTTCGCTCTTTGCCCTGGCATCGGCGGGCTATATCAATTTCTTTCTCCCGGCGCTGGATACCCGTGTCAATATCAACTTACCCGGTATCAGCTTTCCCGGCGTCCAGCCGATCCTGATCCTGGAAGCAACCCTGCTGGTCGTTTTTCTCACTACACTCAACATTCTGGGCGTGCGTGAATCATCAAGATTCAACGAAGTTCTTGGCGCTCTGGACGTAATCAGCGAATCCACTATTCTCTTCTTCGGCTTTCTCTTCGCCTTCAACCCCGGCATGCTCGTTTATCAGATGACAACTCAGTGGCCCAGTCCGTATAACCTGGCCTATGGAGCCTCGCTGGCGATTATCTCTTTTGTCGGATTGGAATCGATCAGCCAGGCAAGTCAGGAAACAATACGGCCTGGAAAGGTGGTACCGCGTACTTCAATCGCCCTCATTTTGACGGTATTGATCTATGCGCTCGCTTTTTCCAACCTGGGTCTGGCTATGCTGCCCTGGCAAAGCTTTGCAGCTCATACTGGTGACCCCGTGGCCTGGCTGGCAAGCCATATTCCAATCCTCGGCCTCGTTGCAGGGCCATATGTCGCCATACTGGGGGCTACGCTGGTACTCATCTCGTCCAATGCTGGCGTCTTTGGCTCTTCGCGTATCACCTACTCAATGGCGCGTTTCGGTTTGCTACCGGCCTGGTTCCACCAGGTCCACCCGAAGTTCCGCACACCGGTGCGCACACTCATCGTCTTCTCCGGTATCGCACTGCTCGAACTCTGGCTGGCCGGTCTCTCGCAGAACGCCTACGATACCCTGGGCAACATGTACGCCTTTGGCGCGGCAACGGCCTATATGCTCGTGTTTGTTACGCTGCT
>Ga0209810_1002261_pt1 | contig 23816 bp, 23 predicted proteins | sample Coa_R1_7_FD_187159 | JGI IMG/M metagenome (GOLD analysis project Ga0209810, IMG submission 187159) | Surface soil microbial communities from Centralia Pennsylvania, which are recovering from an underground coalmine fire - Coalmine... | ecosystem: Environmental > Terrestrial > Soil > Unclassified... | reverse complement strand
CAGCGTGATCCAGCCACCCGCGATCAGCACGGCGCGGTGCAATGCGGGCAGCGCGGTGAGCATGGCATACTCCCTGCCACCCTGCCAGCACAGGAAAGCGCACAGCAGCGCGACGGCCAGGGGACCGCTCAAGGCCGCGCCGGCAAAGAGCGGCGCGATGATCGTCCAGGTGCGATAACGCTGCCAGAGCACGCGTACCGGCGTAGCGCCTGCCGGGGCCGCATGCCTTTTGAAGAGCAGGCCAGACCTCAGTTGCAGCGCTTCCAGAGCGCACGCGGCCCCACCAAAGGCGATGAGCAGGAGCGTGGCAACGGGCGCGATCATCTGGTTTTCGAACGGATTGATGAACAATGGCGTTTCCATAGCGCTCTCCCCTTCCTAATTTTTCACCAGATCGCGATAGACGCGGCGGCAGCGCTGTCCCAGCGTCAGGACCAGCGCCGGTATCCAGAACAGCAGCAGCCAGTTCCAGGCAACTGAGCCGCAGCAGAGGGCCAGCGGTGAGAAGAGCGCCAGTGTGATCATGCGATCAGCCTTAGCCATCAGGCCGCCGAACAGGCGCTGCCCCCCGGCAGCCTTTGCCGCGATCCCTACGTAGCTCGTGAGCAGTATCAGGACCAGCGCCAGCCAGGCCAGAGGCGCCAGCACATGGCCGTTCAACGCCAGCCCGATACAGACCAGGCTATCGGAGAGGCGATCACCAACCTCGTTGAAAACCTCGCCCACCTGGCTCGCCAGGCCCGTGCGCCGCGCTACCGTTCCATCGAGCGCATTCGCTGCCAGTCGCCCAATCGCCAGCGGCGCTACCGCCAGCGCCAGCGCGGGCCACCATGCCGTCAGATAGAGCACCAGGCCGAGCAGTGCGGCACAGATCATACCGCCCAGCGTGATCAGGTTGGGGTGGACGCGCCGGCGCACCAGCCAGTCCTCCAGGCCGTGCAACCGCCGCTGCCACCAGGGCTTGATAGCGTAAATGCCGCCGTAATGCTTCGCCTCCACTGCTTTCTCCTTATGGTGAAATCTACCGGCCAGCTTCAGCCATGTCATCCTTCGCTGCGCTCAGGATGACATGGCTCTGGCTCTTCCGCGATAGTACGCACGCGCCGCTCGACTTCAGCCGCAACCTCTTCTGGCGAACGGTGATCGGCAAAGCGCAGGGGAGCGCCAAAATGGACTGCCACCGGACGACGGCGCGGCCAGCGCGCTCCCTTTGGCAGAACGGCGCGGGCGCCATCGATCCAGACGGGTACGACCTGCGCCCCCGTAACGAGGGCCAGCTTGCCGACGCCCCACTTGAAGGGCTGGAGTTGACCATCCCGCGCGCGCGTCCCCTCTGGAAAGATCAGCAGGCTGTGCCCGGCACGCACAAGCTGTTCAGAGAGCGCCAGGCTTTCGAGGCAGCCGGGGCCTCTGCGCTCAAAGGCGAAGGCGTTCAGGGCTGTCGTTACCAGGGCGGCTTTCCAGCGCCGCGTAAAGAAGTAATCGGCGGCGGCGGCCACGCGTATCCGTAAACGCAGGCGCGGCGGCAAGGCAGCTAGCAGCAGCGGGGCATCCAGATGGCTTGTATGATTGGCAGCGAAGATGCAGGGGCCGTTACTCTGTAGGTTTTCCAGGCCCACGACCTTCATCGGCGCGAAGAGGCGCAGCGCCGGGAAAAGCAGCAGGCGGCGCAGTCCCTCGCCCAGCCACGCGTGATTACTACCAGCACGATACCTTTCTATAGCAGGCGATATTGTATACAATTTCTTCTGTTCGGTTATTTGCATCGCTCAACTCCCTTAACTTTTGTCTCTTCCTCAAGTCTAAGGGAAAATAAGCCGCGCAAGGAGTGTCAAATGTCCCATTTCGAAGGAAAGAGAGGAAAGCCGCTGGCGCCGGCCCGCGTTCTGAGAGACAACATTCGATGGTCTCGTGCGCGAAGGGATCAGGCAGGTATCTTGTAGCAGTGAACGCGGATTGGTATGAGAGGCTGTGTGCAAAGTAGTCTTCTTTGGCCTGTAGAGCCACTTCTCCTTACTATGTTTGAACGCAAATGAGCGCTTTGCACACAGCCTCTGATATAGCATATGGGAAATGCGCTTCGCGCATTTCCCATATGCTATATCAGAACTCTATTGCGTGGCGGAGCCGCGCGAGGATGTAGAGAAGCGGGTACACTCTGATTTTATGCGCGCGTGAGCGTATCCTTCACGACGGCGGCCAGCGCTTTGATGAAGAGCGGCGAGGTGTTGAGCGATTCGATACGCGCGAACTGAATGCCGTGCTCTTCAGCCTGCTGGCGTGCGCCGATCTCGATATCGTAGAGGATCTCAAGGTGATCGGCCAGAAACTGTACAGGAGCGATCAAGACATGCGTCTGCCCGGCGCGCTGCAACTCCGGCATGATATCGGCGAAGTCGGGCTTGAGCCACTCTTCGGGCGTGTGCCCCGCGCTCTGGTAGCAGAACTGCCAGCGCTCAGGCGCAAGGCCGACCTTCGCGGCAATCGCCGCAGCCGTATCCTTGAGCGCCTGAATATACCCCGGCTCCTTCTCAACCACGCGTTTCGGCATGCTGTGCGCGGTCAGAAGCACGGGCACACGCTCGCGCACATCCGGGGGAAACCTGTCGAGCGCCTGCTGAACGCGTTCGGCCAGCGCCTGCAAGAAATATGGCTGCAAATGCCAGTCGCCCGCGATCCTGACCCGCAAATCGTCGCGGTGCAGGCTCGCCGCCGCATCCTCAAGCGCGCGCACGTAGCCGCTCATAATGATCGGCGAGTATTGCGGTGACATGATAATGCCGACCAGGGTTTGCGCACCCGCCGCAGCCTCAGCGATTACATCGGCGATGAACGGCGGCGCGAAACGCATCCCGGCCACAACATGATACGTCGTGCCGCCGGCGCTCTCGCGGTTCAGTTCCTCCTGTAAAGCGGCGGCCTGCTCACGCGTGATGCGCAGGAGCGGGGAGCCGCCGATGAGAGCATAGCGCCGCCGAAATTCGGCGATCACCTCCGGCGACGCCTCGCGTCCGCCATAGACATGCCTGAGGTACACAGGAATATCATCCAGCGTGGCCGGTGAGCCGTAGGTCATCAGTATAACGCCAATATGTGTATTCATCATCCATTCTTTCCTTACTATGCCTTAATCATGTCATCCTGAGCAGCAGCGTGACCACTCAGGTCACACTCTGATTTCTCAGCGCCTTGCGCTTCGCAGGCATTGGTATTGAGTGCATGTGGGCGGACTGCGTCCGCCCACATGCACTCAATACCAATAGTCAAGCCGCCGAAGGCGGCAAAGGAACCTGAGTAGCTACAGCGCAGCTCATGTGTCATCCTGAGCGGCAACGAAGGATGACATCGCCACTACCTTGCAGTCTCCGCATGAACGGCATCAACCAGGCGGCGTAACAGGTCCGGGTCGGTATCGGCAAGCACGCCGTGCCCGAGGTTGAAGATGTGCCCGGCTCGCCCACCGGCGCGGCGCAGTACATCGCGCATCCCGGCCTCGATGACCGGCCAGGAATCGGTCAGCAGCAGCGTGGGATCGAGATTACCCTGGATGCCGCGATCAGCGCCAATACGCGCCCAGGCATCGTCGAGGTCGACGCGCCAGTCGACGCTGATGATATCGCCACCGGCCTCGGCCATTACAGGCAAGAGCGCCGCCGTGCCGGTTCCAAAGTGAATGGAGGGCGCGCCCGTCCGCCGGACGGCTTCAAAGATGCGCTGTGTGTAGGGAAAGACGAAACGCCGGTAGACGCCGGGGCTGATCGAGCCAACCCAGCTATCGAAGAGCTGCACAACGTCGGCGCCCGCGTTGATCTGAGCGATGAGGTAGTTAGCGACGACAGTGCTGAGCTTGTCCATAAGCGCATGCCACACTTCCGGCTGGCCGTACATGAGCGCTTTGGCAATACCATAGTCACGCGAGGGCCGGCCCTCGATCAAATAGCAGGCCAGAGTGAAGGGCGCGCCCGAAAAGCCGATGACCGCCTGTTTTCCCGCCAGTTCGCGGCGCACCAGCCGCACAGCCTCCATCACAAATGGCACTGTCTCCTGAGCATCGGCCACACGCAGGGCCGCCACGTCCTTCATCGTGCGGATGGGATTATGGATGATCGGCCCGATCTCCGGCTGGATCTCCAGCGAAACGCCCATGCCCTCCATCGGGAGCATAATATCCGCGTAGAGGACGGCGGCATCGACGCCAAAGGTCTGCACAGGCATCAGCGTCACCATCGTGCATAGTTCGGGCGTCTTCGCCATCTCCAGAATATCGTACTTCTTGCGCATCTCACGATACCGGGCCAGGCAGCGCCCGGCCTGGCGCATGAACCAGATGGGAGTAGCATCGGGCTGCTGGAGCCGGCAGGCGGCGAGGAAACGCGCCACGCCGGTGCGCTGCGATGCAGAAGAGGGTAGTGTATGTTGCTGCATGGAAATTCCTTTCAAAGCCAGAGTTAAAAACCCTGTGCATATCATAGCGTGGTTGCGGTCCGATGGCAACAGGGAATCTATATAAATCTGCACAATATTGTATATGTTATGGAGATTTTAAGGTTTTCCTCAAGGAAGTTTTCGACGCGTCGCGCCTTCGCGGGCCTGAATGCAGCAGGTAAAGATAGAGAACGCTCTGTAGCCTATTTGCGCTATTTTCCAGGCTGGAGCTAGCAATAAGCTGAGATTTCATATACATTTATACGTGTATAACACGCCACACCCTCCAGGCAAGGCGAATAAGCGAGGATTATGTATGCCGTTTTCTCGTGATACGCATGTAACGCGTCCTCTTATCCAACCGGACCAGCAGTTAGAGCAGACCGCCACCAGCGCATCTCCACTGATTCATCCGCTCTGGCCTCATGCACAGCCCATCATTACGGATCAACTGCCTGCCGATGGCACAGCACAGGTCACTACCGATCAGTTGCCCGTCGACACTACTCGCGTCACCACCGATCAACTGCCGGGCGACGCAGTGCCGGCTTCATTTAATAATAGTGATCAGTTGCCGATGGCAGCACCCGGCCTCACCACAGGCCAGTTAAGCCCTGCCCTCCCTCGCGTCACCAGGCAGCTTGCGCCCCTCCAGTTCACCACAACGACCAGGCTCCCCACGCTGATTCCGGCAACGGAAAAGCGCCCGGAGCGCCTACCACCCGCGCCACCTCAACGCCGGCCTCTCAAGCTCATTATCGCCCTTAGCAGCAGTGTCATCATGCTTATCCTGGCCGCGTTTCTGGTCACGCCTTTAGGAAACGGGCAGCAGCAGCCTCTAACGCAGACCATCAGCAATATCTTTTCCTTTACCTCCTCAGGGACCTTCAATCCAGCACAGCATATCGCGCCCCCCACGCCTACGCCTGCGCTGCTCACTAACGATGGCTACTGCGGTGGAAGCGATATCTGGGGCACATGCGCAACGGCCATTACTGAGAGCGGGGTAATGGGTACGGGTCAGATGACGCGCCCGATTATCGGCGCCACCATCACGCAGCCTTTCGGTCATCCCGAGTACCAGATCTGGTGCGGCTGCGTGAAGCCGCATTCCGGCATCGATCTTGCCGCCCCCTATGGTACGCCCATCATGGCAGCCGATAGCGGGCAGGTGATCTGGACCGGTTGGGACTGGTCGGGGCTGGGCTGGGCCGTAAAAATCAACCACGGCCACTATATCGCCACTATTTACGGCCATATGTCGCGTTTTATCGTCAGCGTCGGGCAAAATGTGACCAGAGGGCAGGTGATCGGCTACGAAGGCAGCACGGGCGCCTCCACCGGTCCGCACCTGCATTTTATGGTGCTCATCAACAATATCTGGGTTAATCCGATCCAGTACGTGGCCTTGCCCTGATGAGCGATGTAGCGACCAGGTAGCCAAGATATAATGCTATTTGCATGCTTTGTGCGCCTGCGGTGCACCCTCCAATGTAGAAGTTGTAAGCTGCGGGCTGAGCGCCCGGGGCGCTCAGCCCGCAGCTTACAACTTCTACATTCTGGCGAACCGCACAGCGGTGAGCAATCAGAAATACTTGCATACGGCATAAGAAGCTCTTAAAGAGTAGACAGAAATAATAAGGGGCTGGCGCCATTGCCAGCCCCTTATGCTGATGAAGTACATCAAGCCTGAACGTTGTACTTTGAGCGGCGGCGGCTGATCGAACCGCCTTTGCGCCCGGCGGCCTGGGCCTCTTCGCTGGTCCACTTGTGCGCGGTCCCCAGAGCATGGGCAGCCTTACCACCCTTGCTGGCAATCTCGCGCTTCTTCTCTGGACTCATTGATGCAAATCCTCGTCCACGCCCTTTTTGTGTCTGCATTGTGCTTTCTCCTCTTGGAACTATCAGACTCTGTATCCTGACCGGGGTAACGGTGTGCAGGTTTGACACCTGATTATGCTGTCCTACCTGCTCTGCTCCATGCCGGTTATCCATCACAGAGCATCCGTTACGAGATAGAGCCAGGTCGTTCAACACTCCCTATCTAAAATACGCCTCATCCACGAGTTTGGATACACCTGTAGTGTTTGTGAGCTAGCTTCCTCTCTCCCTGACCACCGGCTTCGCTATGTCTCGCCTTGCGCGAAAGGACTTCAGCCGTCTGGTCGATATCTCTCGATGAACTAACCCATGCCCACGAATAAGAGGCGCACATGGAGTATGCAGAACCCCGGGTCGGCTACAACAGCCCGAAAACCTCTTCACTTTTGACTTCGGTTTTTCCAGAAGGGCCTGTGGTGACTACCACCTTACCAGCCTCATCTATCTAAAGCATAACAGCTAGAGTTAACCAGGACAAGTCATCCATAAAAAGTTTCAGCTTTCTCTAAGGCAGGCTCATCCTTTTCTAAGAAATGGATCAGGTATCTTTTCATTTCTGTGTGTTGCGCGCGCCTGCGGCGCGCGCCAAAAAGACATGGTGGTGTAGAAAAATGCGCTGCGCGCATTTTTCTACACCACCATGTCATGTTTTCCGGCGCGGCCCAGTCGCGCGGGGGGTCACACCACCATGTCATGTTTTCCGGCGCGGCCCAGTCGCGCGCCGTCACGCCAGGAGAGCACACACCATGTCATGTTTTCCGGCGCGGCCCAGTCGCGCGCCGTCACGCCAGGAGAGCACACCACCATGTCATGTTTTCCGGCGCGGCCCAGTCGCGCGGGGGGTCACACCACCATGTCTTTTTGGCGCGGCCCAGTCGCGCGAGGAGCACACCACCATGTCTTTTTGACGAGTGCCGTCACGCAGGAGAGCACACCACCATGCCTTTTTGGCGCGGCCCAGTCGCGCGAGGGGCCAACCAGCGAAGGTGAGGATGCCGGGGATCAGGCATCCTCTAGCGGCTTATTGCCCAGGACGGTCACATAATGCCACATACCGCAGAAATCGGGGGCTTTCATTTCGACGAGCAGTTGTTGAAAGAGCTGCTCGATCTCTTCTGGCGAAGCCAGGTCGGGCGGGACGAGACCGGGCCTGGCGGTATTATGGGTAACTTCCTGGGCGTGGTAAAAATCAGCCCAGGCATCGGTTCCCGCTGAGAATTCCAGCGCATGCGCCTGGTAGCGAACATCGCGGAATCCGGCTGTACGTAGCAAATGGGGCATTATGTACGTCATGTCATAGTTATAGCCAGCGGGAGAGAAACCGTAGCCCAGTCGCCGGAATGCCTGAGCGACGATAACGTACAGGCGCTCAAACGCCGCGCTCGAAGTTGAGCCGATATTGACCGATTCCGTGAGGCGTATGATGCCGCCAGGACGCAGCAGGCGGAGACATTCGACAAGCAGCGGCGGCCACATCTCGCGGCGCAGCGCCGTAATCAGGAAGCGAGCATTGATTAAATCGAAAGAGCTATCGGGGAAATCGAGCGGCTGCGCGAGGTTCATAACGCCAAAGGAGGCATTGGTGAGACCCTGCGAATAAGCCCGCGCGTTGGCATAGTCGATCATAGAGCGGCTGATATCGACGCCCGCCACCTCGGCATCGGGACAGCTAAACGCGACATCGAGGACCCATCCTCCGGGGCCACAGCCCAGGTCGAGTACATTGCGCAGCGCTCCAACCTCTTCCTGTGTTAAACCTGAAAGCGGCCCGCCCATCGCCTGCGTTGTCATACGATCCAGATTGATGAGGCGCGCCAGTTCCGCCGGACTCTCGGGATCAAGCAAATATGTGTTCTCTTCTGATGCGCTCATTAATACTCTTTCTCTCCTCATATTTCAAGATTGCGCCTTCTCCATAAAGCGCTCAAGATGGAATGGCTGAATCAGGGCAGGCGTCTGCCCACTGGTAATCAGTTCGGTTATCGTTCTGCCGGTAATGGCGCTGAGTTCAAAGCCGCCCTGGCCGTGCCCGGTTGCCAGGATGACGTTCTCAAAGCCGGGCGCCCTGCCGAGAATGGGATAAGCATCCCGCGACAGAGGGCGCAGGCCCGACCAGATGCTGGCGATTGCGGCCCGTTCCAGTTCAGGCACAAGCTGTATGGCCGAGGAAAGCAGCCAGGCAACCGCGCCTGCTGTGTTGCTCTTATCGAAACCAACCTGTTCAACCGTCGCGCCAACGTAGATGGTATTATCGAGCTTGGGTACGAGATAGACATTCAGGCCAAAGATGGTATGCCTGAGCGGCGTCTCCGGCTGCCTGAGCGCAAGGATCTGCCCACGCGCAGGCACCACGGGAATGCTCAAACCGAGGCTGTTTCCGATCCGCTCCGACCATGCGCCCGTGGCGATGACGACGCGCTGGCAGGCGATGCTCTCCCCCTGCGCGGTCCGCACGGCTGTGATCCTGCCGTCGCTGCGCTCAAAGCCCGTGGCCTCACAATGCTCATAGATCCGCGCTCCCAGCCTGCGCGCGGCCCCGGCATAGGCCATTGTCACCAGGCGCGGCCTGATACTCGTCGCATGCGGGAAATAAAGCGCGCTATTGATGGTAGGATTGAGCACCGGTTCGTACTCGCGCAGATCATCGCGCGTCAGCCAGGTAATATCCACTCCCCGCGCCTGCCATGCCTGCGCGTAACTGCGAACCTGCGCCTGCTCATCGGCATTTGTCACCAGGTGCAGCGCGCCGGTCTGCTGATACTCAATCGACACGCCGCTCGCCGCCTCGATCTCCGCCATGACCTCGCCGGTGATTGACCAGCTTGCCAGATAGAGTTCCGCGCCCGCGCGCGGCCCGGTGATAACCCCCAGTGGCGCGAGCAGACCCGCGGCGGCGCTGGATGACTCAGCCGCGATCTCCTCCCGCTCCAGAACAGTGACCTGCACGCCGGCCTTGCTCAGAAAATAGGCAATCGAACAGCCGATGACACCGGCGCCGATAATAATTACATCGCTTGATCGATTTATGCTCATGTTACGCTCCTTCGCCCATCATTATAACATCAAACGTTATCAAGCAAGACCGGGAATGTCATCCTGAGCGGCAGCGAAGGATCCCCCTCTTAAAGAAAATATCAGACTACCGCGCGAGCATGGGGGCTATCTCGTCTGTTCAGTCTGGAATGTGCTCATGTTCCAGTTATTACGTGAGCCAAAGCCGTCCTATGTTAAACACTTCGACCAGCTAGAAGAATGGCAGCAGAAAACAGATATCAAGATGTTCGAGGCAATTGAAGCGGCAGTGCTTCAGGAAACTTTACTGTAAAGGACATTGAGTGAGCACTATTACAAAAAGAGGTCTGGCTGTTGTGCCTTGAGCAGCTCTATTTCCAACGCAGCGACATCAATACTCGACTTGCCATAATCGGTCACTTTGAGCGCATCATATAGTGTAGCGATACGAGCGATGTTAATTGTCGAGTTTATATCCTGAGCAATCACTAGCGCCTCTCTCGCAGTTTTTGTCGCCTCTTCATAATCACCTTCCAGGTAATATGATTGCGCCTTCAGGATTGTGCCATACGCCTGCCGACGCCTGGGATAGGGCAGTGTCGTCGCCGCCATAGCATTGCGAAGTTCCCGCCTTGCATCTCCAGGGGACTGCGCAATTTTGATAGGGGCCGCTAGATATGCTGCTGCTCGATCCAGATGATAGCGTTCTTCGTTCAACTGAATAAAGTGTATCTCTTCCTCATCGTTTTTCTTCCCCACAAATGCCTCTGCTCGATCAAGTTTTTTGATGGCTTGCCGGAAATCGTATGGCGTCTGTGCCAGTTCTGCCTCCACTTTTCCCAGTGAAAGAATCACTGTGCCATTGACGCCAGGATACGCCTTTTTCTCGAAGGTGATTGCCTCTTGAAAATCGCGAGCAGCAAATCGTAGGTCCCTTAGAGCAGCATCTATATCTCCACGGCGCTTGCACTGCTCACCACGCTCTTTAAAGGCCCACCCGCGCCGGCATAGAATAGACGTTTGTAGCTGATAGAGCGCCTTTTCTTTTGCCAGCGCGTAGGCTTGATTGAGGTAAATAATGGAGGTATTGTAGCATTCCTGGTCGCTGGCAATGTTTGCCAGGAGCATGAGATACCCGCAGAGGAGCGGGATGCCATGCTTTTTGGTGCTGATTTCCCCATATAGGATTTCTTTTTCTAAGCGTCGTAGCCGTCCTCGAATGTCATCCGTAGCACCATGTACAGTGGTTTCTCTATGCTGCTGCCAATAGGTTGCCAGTATTTGACGATACTCCTCAAGGGAAAAACGCTTCGTGCTGATGTTCTCTGCCGTAACAGGTCGTGTTGTTCTGGTTTTTTCCGCTTTGCCTGCTTCCTCCTCTTGTTTTGTTAAGAGATCATCGAGGGAAGCTAGTCCAAGAAGCAGAGGAGGAATATGCAGTAATCTGGCAAGAATCCAGCGCCGGTGCGGATCTGTTGGGAAGGAATTATCGCGTAACATCTGGTATATCCGACTTTTTGTATATGGCTCCCCGTTTCTTCTGACCAGTTTACCATAGATGTGTGCAAATGCCTCGACGCCAAGCCCATTTCGCTCTAAAAAATCCCAGATGACATCACTGAAATACGGTAATCCATCTCCTTGCACGCGGTAGGGGCCGTACTCACCATGTTCACCCCAGCACTTTTTCTCAACCGTTTCCAGGGCTATCATTTCCTCTGACTCCTTACCCAACAATATGTGTTTATGGATAAGTATAAAAGTGATAGCCGCTGTTGTCTACATCCTCAACAAGAGAAAAGTGAAATTATCGCCCCTCATGAAAAGATTACACTTTTCACCTCCTCCTATTGTGTATAGTTATTTGCGGAAGGAAGACAACCATTTATTTCATCCAAGTGAGGTTAATTATGGACGAACAACGCAAAAGTGAAGTCGCAAGAATTAAAGAGCAGATCGCTCTTGAGTACCAGGCAGCGAACCATATCTTTATCAACTTTACTCCAACGGCAAAACATGCGTTTATTACCAAACGCACAGAAAATATCGCGCGGTATTTTGAAGAATTGAAACAGATCGTTCCCACAGAAGAAGCCTTTGAGGTTGTGCTCCAGATACAGGATCACGTCACTTCCTCAGTCTCATCCGGCAATACTTCGTAAAGATCGCAGATACTTACCTTCAAGGCGCCAGCTATCCGTACCAGCGTGCTTAATGCAGGATCGTGATACGGATTATGGTACATAGCCTGAATAGTATTGAGCGAAACATCAGACAGGCGCGACAGCTTTGACTGGCTGATGTTTTTCTCCTGGAGTACTTCTTTGACCTTCAAGCGAATCATGGTACGCCTTTAACGCTAAACTATGCATACTATACCGGGCACTTTTGTAGATTGACAATAACCGCAGACTATTAATATGTAAGTATGCATGGTATACTGTGAATTATCGGATGGGAAAAGTTTGCTGAGGAGGCGTTGATGAGTCCCTTTGAGCAATATCTTAACGATCACAACATCGAACCGCTGCGGCTTTCAATCGAGGCAGGAGTTCGCTATTTGACCGTCTACAATGCCACGAAGGGGAAGCCTGTTTCCGAAGAACATGCCCGCAAGATCAGAATTGCTCTGTACCGATTAACCGGAGAAGTCTACACCGGCCCGCTGCCAACCCTGGGCCAGGCTGTTGACCAGATCCCGACGCTCCCCATCAGGAAATTGCCTCGATTTTCGTAGAAAGGATATTTTTTAAATTTGTTCATGTCACATTACGATTAAGAACATGTGGAAAGGCAGGATAGTTATGAGTACTCATCACAAAAGAAAGCCGTCAGCCAGAATACGGACACAGCATATTCCCGCTCTCTGGTTTACTATGGACGAAGTTGTGTTATTGAAGAAGTCGCTGGCCCTTTTTGAACAACTGATTGAGACGAATAAGAAGCCGCTGCCAAATCTCCAGTTTGCTCACGAGACGCTGCGGGACCTGCGAGAGAAGCTATCGCAGATGCTTCAGTTCTCTGAGGAAACTGTTCCATTGGATAAAAATGAGGTTATCATCCTGCATTCCTCACTCTGGCTGTATATGCTTGCATTGCAGGATACGCGAGCATACGAAAAAATGCTCTGTCTGGCGCTCTCCAGAAAGATTATGCCTGCTGCGGATACCGCGCTGAAAAGATAACCCCCGTCTTCACTCCCTCATAGAACCAGCCCCGGAAAGCATCTCCAGGGCTGGTTCTACAAGAGCGGGTGATATCCTGCACCTTCCCGGCATGGTAACGCGTATTTATTGTTGGAGGACTGTCATGGCTACGCAAGAGAAGAAAATAGCTGCAAAGGATCTGGGCATAGACCTTTCCTCGCGCAAAGAAAGCGAATATTTCAAATGGTTCCTGGCATGCCTGCTCTTTGGCAAGCCGATCCAGCAGGAAGTGGCGAAGCGCACCTATTTTGAGTTCGTCAATGAGGGTCTGACTACGCCGGCGGCCATTCTTCGCGCGGGCTGGGATAAGCTCGTTGAGGTGTTAGATCGAGGCCATTACGTCCGCTTCGATTATTCCACGGCGACGAAGCTGCTGGATGTGTCAAAGGCGCTGCAAGACAACTATGGTACGCTCACCGCTCTTTTTCAGCAATGCGCGACGCAGGATGAGATTGCTTCTCGCCTCCAGGCGTTTAAGGGCGTCGGCCCCAAAACCACGGAAATCTTCCTGCGCGACATGGCCCCCGTTCTCTCCGCCAGACTGCGCCAGAACAGGTGATCTTCTGCCCCCCACCGCGTGTTCGCGCCTGCGGCGCCCACTTTATAACTGTGGTGAGGGCAATGCGCTTCGCGCATTGCCCTCACCACAGTTATATTCCTGGCACGGCTTCGCCGTGCGCATGCCTGGACAGGGCAAGGCTGCTGAGCATCAGGCATCCTTTCGGATAACGTATACTATGGGAAAGGGTATGGAACTGGACAGCCCCTCTATAACTTATATTTTTTCTTCGCGAGAGAAGGAGCAGAGTATGCCAAAAATCCTCAAACTTTCTACGGCTGTAGTGCAGGCCAACTTCAACTGGCATTACGTCAGGGTTTATAGCGATGCCAGCGGCGGCCTCTACGGGACGGGAGAGTGTTTTTTCGCGCCGGGCCTGCCCGGGATTATCGAGGAGTTCTCGGAGATGCTTGCCGGAGAAGAGTCCAACAATATAGAGCGGCTCGTGGAGAGAATGCGCTGGGCGGCAGCCGGCGCTGGCTCCATGGGAGGCATTATCTGGAACGCGATTACCGGCATCGAGGCAGCCCTCTGGGACCTGAAAGGCAAAGCTCTCGGCCTGCCTGTCTGGCAACTACTCGGCGGCAAGTTCCGCGACGATGTGCGTATTTATGCCGACTGCCACGCCGCCGAGGCGCTGGAATGCGTCTCTAATCTACACCTGCCGACCAAACCGGCATGGGTGGAGCAGCATGAGGGACCTGAACTTTCCCCCGATGAAGTCATCGCCGGATCGGCCGAGCGCGCGAAAAAGATGGCTGCTCAGGGTTATACTGCGCTCAAGTTCGACCTTGATCTGCCGGGCAGCGTCTTCGATTCCGCCACCGGCTATCCACTGCGCGTCCGCGACATCGATTGGATGGTCCGGTTGACGCACGCGCTGCGCGATGCGATAGGGCCTGATGTTGACCTGGCAGTGGACGCGCACTGGCGCTATCGCGCCAACGATATCCTCCAGGTTATGAAGGAGGTCGAGGATTGCCGCCTGATGTGGTTCGAGGACCCGGTGCCGCCTAACGATGAGCAATCGCTGGCCTATTTGCGCGGCCATACCAGCACGCCCATCGGCACCGGCGAGCACGTACAACTGCGCCAGGGCTTCTGGAACATGATCGTCAACGATCTTGTCGATGTGGTTACGCCCGACATTCAGAAGGTGGGCGGGCTGGCCGAGGGGCGCAAAATCGCCGATATGTGCGCGGCGGCCAACAAAGCCTTCGGACCGCATATGATCGGCAGCCCGCTGGCGCTGATGGCGACGGCGCACCTGGCCGTTACCATCCCGAATTTCCTGGTCTGCGAGTTTCATGCCCACGATGTACCCTTCTTCTATGAGATGGCGCAGGGCGGTATCGACGAGTGGTTCCATCACGGTTGGGTGCGGCCCACGGACCGCCCCGGCTTCGGCGTCGAGTTGAACGAGGAAGTCGGCAAGCGCTACCGCTTCCCCGGCTCGCGCTGGTTCGACGAGGCATAGGAGGGGGCAGGGAGGGCGATGCTCTCCCTGCCAGGAGTGCGGGGATGTGCCCCGCTACTCCCTCCTCCCCACGCCGCCTGCGGCGGCGCGAAAAAAAGTCTTTTGGGGGACACCCCCGTGCCCCCCGTCAGGGGCTTCGCCCCTGCACCCCCAATCTGGTAAGGAGGCTTTACTCGAAATGGCGACATCAGTACCCGTCGAGGTTGTAGACCAGGCAGTCGAGCAGACCAGACCAACCATCGAACGGCTCGCCCGCGAACTCTGGCAACTGGCCGAGCTATCGCTACTGGAAGTCAAATCCGCGCAACTGATCCTTGACATCCTGCGCGCCGAGGGCTTCACCATCACCAGCACAGGCACAGCAGCCGTGCCAACCGCATTCATCGCCGAGTGGGGCAGCGGGAAGCCGATCCTGGGTGTGCTGGCCGAATACGACGCGCTGCCCGGCCTCGGCAACGCAGCCGTGCCGCGCAAAGAGCCGCGCGCGGATCAGGTCACGAGTGGGCACGGCTGCGGGCATAATCTGCTGGGCGCGGCGGCAGTCGGCGCGGCCATCGCGCTCAAAAACCTGATGGTCGAACAAAACATTCCCGGCACCCTGCGTGTCTACGGCTGCGCAGCCGAGGAGACCGAGGGCGCGAAGACATATATGGCACGCGAGGGCTTCTTCAGCGACCTCGATGCCGCTCTGCACTGGCATCCCGGCGCGGACGCCAGGGTTACGAACATCAAGTCGCTGGCCGTCAACAGCTTGAAGATCGAGTTCTTCGGGAGAAGCGCGCACGCCGGCGCCGCGCCCTGGCTCGGACGCAGCGCGGTCCACGCGGCCGAGCTTTTCGCTCATGGCGTCAACCTGATGCGCGAGCACGTTGAGCCGACGGCGCGCATCCATTATGTCTATGAGAAAGCCGGAGAGGCGCCCAACGTCGTCCCCGACTACGCCAGGATCCGCCTTTACGTGCGCGACATTGACCGCGAGCGCGTCAACGCCTCCACTACATGGCTCAAGCAGATCGCCGAGGGCGCGGCCCTGGCGACGCAGACCAGGGTAGAGGCGCTGGTCTACACCGGCCTCTACGATCTGCTGCCGAACATGCCCCTGGCCGAACGTATGCAGGCGCACCTGGAGCGCGTCGGCGTCCCATCCTATAGCGAGGAGGAGCAGGAGTTCGCGCGCGAGGTGCAGCGCAACTACGGGGTCGAGCCGCTTGGCATGGCCTCGGAGACGCGCCCTTTGCCTGATGGCACGACCTCGATGGGCGCCTCGACGGACGTGGGCGATGTGAGTTGGAATACACCCACGATGGGCTGCGGCATGCCCACCATGCCCCTCGGCATCAGCGCGCATACCTGGGCGGCAACGGCCTGCCACGGTATGAGCATCGGCCTCAAAGGAGCCATCAACGCCGCCAGGGTGCTCGCCGCCACCGGCATCGATATCCTCACCGATGCGGAACTGCGCCAGGCCGCGCGCGCCGATTTTGAGCAGCGCACCAGAGGCAAGTCCTACATCTCGCCACTGCCGCCCGAGATGAAGCACCCCCTTGAACTGCCGGATTGGATGCTCGCGAAACCTGTGCTTCAGTAAAACCAGACATGCTGGTGTGGCTCCCCCGCACATCGGATAGATTGTGTCTGGGCATAATGCTCGAAGAGCATTATGCCCAGACACAATCTACATTTTCAGCATGGCGCAGCCGCGCGATCACTCCATAGAGAGGGCGAGGATGCTGAACGCCGGACATTCTCTTAGAAAGTGCCCGCTGCCCAGTGCGCTCGCCGGGCGCCGGCGCGGCTCCCCCACATCCAGTGAGCGCCGCAGGCGCGAGCAGGCGCCGGGGGCAGAACTTCAGACATATTCTTACTACGAAGAGGGGCTGGGCTGCGCCAGATCATTAATCAGGGCGATGATTTCATCTACGGAGAAAGGCTTTTCCAGCAGAGCAATATGCAGATGTTGCAGGGCTTCGGTATCGTTGAAAGTCGCGGCTGTAGTTAAAATAATGGGCAGAGAGGCGAAACGTGGATTACTACGAATTTGCTGTATTACTTCAGTTCCTGAAAGACTCCCGCTCAAGCGCCAATCAATAATCATCAAGTCCACGGGGGGAGAAGTTCCATCCTGCGCAGCTACTCCTAAGGCATCCAGGCATTCCTGCGCATCGGAGTAGACCGAGACGGTGTAGCCTTCGTCTTGCAGGATCAGCATAAGCATCTCCTGGATGGAGGTATCATCTTCAAGCAGGCCGACTCGCATATTTTCTCCCTTTACCTGACATTAAATCTGTGTAAGTCTCCACACACACTATAACAAACTGTACTGTATTTAGCAAGGGGGCTGAATAACGAGCCAGCAAAAACTTCTTTACTAAATAGATTTTCTTTCACAGCATTCATGTACCGAAGACATGCTTCCAGGTGCTCTGGCCGGTAAAGTAAAGGTGACGCTGGTCCCCTTTCCTTCGCTGCTTTGCAGTATTACTCGCCCTCCCATCGCTTCCACCAGTTTGCGCGCAATGTAGAGGCCCAGGCCCGTGCCGTTCACACGCGCCGTTGCCGTGTGGGTCACTCTGGTAAAAGGCTGAAAGAGCGCGCCCTGCTGTTTCTGTGGAATACCGATGCCCTGATCGCGGACGGTGATGGCGATCAGGGCGGGACATGGCGCTGCATATGCCTCTATTTCAATCATTCCGCCCGAGGGAGAATATTTTACGGCATTCTCTAGCAGGTTGGTGAGGACCTGCCGCACACGATCAGGATCAGCCCAGACGGGAGGCAGAGGGAGATCTGTACGACAGCGGATGTAATAGCGCCCCGGCTCCTGCTGGTCGGCGCGATGCTGGATAAGCTGCGCGACGCGCTGGCAGAGATACGCCACATTAATCCACATCGGGCGCAGCGCGAGACGACCTGCCTGGAGGCGCGAGAGATCGAGGAGATCGCCGATGAGCACCTCCAGGTGGTTCGCCTGCTCTACAATCACATCGAGATATTGCTGCTGGCGAGCCGCGGTTATTACCGCTGCCGCGTCCTCCTGCTGCCGCTCGGTAACGCTATAGGCTTGCAGCAGGCCCGCGTATCCCTTGATCGCCGTTAATGGCACGCGCAACTCATGCCCTACCAGCGAGAGAAACTCGCTCTGCTCCTGCATATCGATCACCACATCCTGCCCGTGGCCCTCGCTTGCCGGAAGCATACAGGCATCAACCAGCGCCTCCTCCACACAGCGCGCGATGGTTGGCAGGTATTGCTCGATCAGGAGGCGTTCGCCGTCGCGCAGGGCATCTGGCTGGCTATCAACGAACAGGAGGAAGCCAAGCACGCCTGCGGGCCGTTCGAGAGGCGCGACGGCGATACTGCCGGCAGCTCCCTTTTCTCCGGGCAGTGGCGCATAGATACAGTAGCGCCCGGTCTGTATAGCCATATCGCACCATGCCCACAGGCGTTCGTTGGAGAGCAGAGCAACGTCGAGCAGCGAGCCATAGCAGGACGAGGAGCGCCCGGCAAGCGAGGCGAACATATTCAGCAGGGGGTGACGTAATGCAGGCTCGGGGCATTCAAGGAGCAGGCTCACCCCGCTCCCCTCCAATCCCAGGAGGTTACGAGCATGATGAGCCAGGTCATGCAAACGCGCTTCCGTCAGCATCGGATCCTCCAACCACTAATATTAAAGTTTCTTGATTAGTGCCACTATACTTCAGTATATGAAGGAGGCCAAGAAGCAGACGGCATTGAGACGGCATCTGATTCTCAGCATTCTTGTGGGCAGTCACGCGGCTCCGCCGCGCCAGGAATGGGGCAGGTTGCGCAGGGAAATGCGCTTCGCGCATTTCCCCACACACCATACTCTCCAGCGAGCGCCGCAGGCGCGAGCAGGCAAGAGCATCGGAAAGCGCGCATGCACACGAACACTTGACCACAACGGCAGAGCAGGGTACAATGGGGCAGTATGCATAGAGCATTGTTGTTGCTATTTTGCGATTCGCCGGCATAAAGCTGATGAAAGAATAGAGAGCGCGTATGTCTGATATCGACCTTGAGCGAACTCAACTCCCCAATCCCCCCGATAGTGACGCAGCAGAGCCTGGAGTGTTGTATGTTGAAGAGAAACAGCAGCCCGAGCAGGCCGATCAGGAAACCTCACGTATTACCGTCAGAACAGGCTCACTGCTCTCGGCCCAGGCAAGGGAGCGCCCTGGCACCGCTGAACATCTTGCCGCACGCCGCTCGCTCCCCGAACTCGACGCCGAGAGTCCCGAGATCAAGGAGCGCCTGATCGAGTTGCGCAGCGCGGTTACGCGACTGGTGACGGGACTGCGCTGGGGCGGCCAGAGCCTTGAGCAGACCACAGAGCAGATGATTCCCCTGCTCAACGTCGGCCCCGTTCAGCAATGGAAGTCCATATTGATCCCCTTTCTGCTGGAGATAGACCGCGCCGGGAATCTGGTTCCCGTCTGGCTCAAGATCATCGAGCGCCCGGACGCGGAGGATCTTCCTCCCGGCGCCAACCCCGCCGAGACTGTGATCGGCCGCGCCCGGCGTTTCGCCATTCTCATGCTCGGCAATTATAAACACGGCGCTCAGGTCAGCCAGGAAAAGGCCATAGGCTTCTCCAAATCTGGCCTCAAAGAAGGCCGCGTCAAGCCCGAAGAACTCGTTAAAACGCTCAGAAAACTCGCCCTCGATCCCAACACGTCGCTCTATGCTACACAGGCGCTGGTCAAACTGGGCACGACGATGGCATTGCAGGCATTGATGAGCACGCTCAGAGGGGCTGAGGGATGGGCCAGAGTTGACGTGGTGGAGGCGTGTCTTTCGTTGAAGCAGGAGCGTTTCTATGATCTGCTGATTGCAAGCGGCCTGGAGCGAGCAAGCGGTCTGGAAAGCTACATTGCCATTCCCATCTACCGCGCCGTTCCCCTGGAAAATTACCTGCGCAGCAGCAATAACGTCAGCCCGCGCATCGCCGAGCAAGCCGCCCTCATCTTCGCACAGGTCCTGCAAGATAGCATGAAGCTTGCGGCCCGAGGCGAACAGGCAATTCCGCCCGTCTTCGATGGCAACCTCCCCGCCGTCGCGACGGCACTTTTTGAGGGCGCGCGCAGATCTCCAACCTGGCAGAACGCGCTCGCCGTTCACAGGCTGGGCCTCTTGCTTGGCCGCTACTGGGCCAGCATCTCGCGCCAGGAAATACAGGAAACGCGCATTGTAGAGCCGGTCTACCGCTGTCTGCCTATGATGCCCGATATTGAGCGCTGGATGGCCGGACCGGGGCGCGATGTCTTATTGCAAGAACTGGCTGATAGCGATCTGGAAGCGGAGGCGACGCTGCCAGTAGTCCGAGTGCTGGGCGAGATGCGTGAGCCGCGCGCGATCTCGACGCTTATCAGCCGCATCAACGCCACCCAGCAGCTCGATAGTCGTAAGCAGGCCCTGGCAACAGGCGCCATGTGCGATACGCTGGGCCTTTCGGGTGATCGGCGCGCGGTTCAGCCGATGCTCCAGCTTGTACAACGCGTGGTAGATGTCGAGCGGCGCGCCAGCCTTCCCAGGCGCCGCGATAACCTTCCCCCGGGAGATGCCGATATTCCCGGCAGCATCGTCTACGCGGCCGTGGTGCGCTCCTGCGGGCAACTGGGTGATCCCGCTGCTCTGGAGATCGTGCTGCGCGCCGCCGGTGACTTCGACCCCTACGTGCGCACCCAGGCGTTGGAGGCCATCAAACGTCTCGATCCGGCAGGCAACGATCCCCGCAGTCGCGCGGCAGTACGCGAGGCGCTCAACGATCCGTATGATGCCCTGGTACGCGCGGCATGCCAGCAGGTTGTGCAGTATCGCGATGGCGAGGCCATTCCCGCGCTGGAACGCACAGCCGAGACGCGTCCCGAACTGACCGTCGCGGCCTACGATGCTCTGCGCCAGATAAGGCGATAACGATAGCACCTTTTTCTTATCCTGCTCGCTGTCATTTCTGTGCCCACAGTATACTATCTTTAGAAAGAGAGAGAAAAAATACGGGGTTGGGGGGCCTTTGTCTCTTAATTACAGCACTCCGACCTCAGGGGCTGTCCGATGCTCAGCGTTCTCATCTTCTCTCGCCGGGCGCTGGTGCGGCGAAGCCGCACCAGAGATCTCGTTGATGATGTGAAACAATGCGCAAAGCGCATTGTTTCACATCATCAACGAGATGAGGCGAGCGCCGCAGGCGCGAGCAAGCGAGGATGCCAGAAATCAGATACCCTTTCATAATAATGAGGGAATTTCAGGATGAATATGTTGGTGGGGAAAACTCTCGGTGGCTACCGGCTCATCCGGCTCATCGAGAGCGGTGGTATGGGTGATATTTATTTAGCTCAACATGCGCGTATTGGAAGAAGAGTAGCAATTAAAGTCGTATGCGGAGATCTACGCTCTGTTCCCAATACTCCCGAGGGCAAGCAGGCCGCGCTCCGTTTTGAGCGCGAGGCGCGCGCCGTTGCCGAATTGGAACATGAACATATTTTGCCCCTCTATCATTTCGGTGAAGAAACTATCGACCCGGACGGCCCTCCTATCACCTATCTGGTGATGCCCTATCTTCCCGAGGGTTCCCTGTGGAACTGGCTCCAGCGGCGCACGCAGCAGTTCGGCTTCGGCTGGCCCATCACGGCGGAGGAGGCCGGGTACTATCTGCTCCAGGCGGCCTCCGCTCTGCAATATGCTCACGATCACGGCATTATCCATCGCGATATCAAGCCCACAAATTTTTTGATACGCGTCGAACGCGGGCCACTCAAGGGCGGGCCTTACGCACACCTGGCACATATCTTCCCGCACGGCAGGCCGCACCTGCTGCTCGCCGACTTCGGGCTGGCCGCTTTCTACCGCACGGGCCGCTCGCTGCATCGTTCCGTGGGCACGCCGCTCTACATGGCCCCCGAGCAGTTCGATGATCCCTCACTGGCAACCTCCGTCCATGTTGGACCTTCAGCGGATCAGTACGCTCTGGCTGTGATGATGTACCAGCTTATGACCGGCTGCGCTGTCTTCGAGGGTACAGCAGCTCAACTCCTGCACCATCACCATCACACGCCCCCCACACCTCCCAGCGTACATAACCCGGCGCTCCCCTCCGAACTGGACGAGGTATTTCTGCGCGCATTAGCCAAGAAGCCTGAGCAGCGTTATCCAAACATTATGGCATTTGCACAAGCTTACAGCGATATTTTACATAAGAAACATCTATCGCTTCATATGCCACAGGGGCAGGGTAACGGCTCTGATAAGCCACATGAGATCGCCAGAGAGGCGCGAAATTTTGTCTTACATAGGCGCAACGAGGCCACAACGCTGCCACTGCCACCGCTCGAAAAAGTCGCGGGGAGGGCGCAGCATGTCAATCCTGTCGCTACCCTCTCCGCCGCAGTCGCTCAGATAGCGACAGTGGAAGAGCGAGGAGAGCGCAAACAGACGCCTCCGCTGGCAGCAAAGGAAGGGTGGCAAGCGGCGGGGGAGCAGCCAGCGCCCATTTCAGCCATCAAGACGGCGGATATGCCGGGGGCCAGGCCGGCGAATGCGGTACTGCATTCGCCGCTCTTCGCCAGGATAGTCATCGGGCTGGTCCTCCTGCTGCTGCTCGCCATCGGCCTGATCGTGATGCTGCTCCTCACGGGCCACCCTCACTAATCGCCAGATAGAGGCACAGGACGCCTCTCCGTCCTGTGCCTCTACCTTATGCTGGAGAGCGCCACAATCCCAAAGGCTATAAGAAGCGCCCCCGAACCGCGATTGATCCACCGCAGCCGGCTCATCGTCACTTTTCTGCGCAGTAGATTGACCCCGCTCGTCAGCAGGCACCACCAGAGGGCCGAGCCGGAGAACACACCGAGCACGACCAGCAGCGCAGCGATTTCACCGCTCCTCACACTGCCTACTCCCATCCCGGCAAAGACAGCAGCGAAGGAGAGGATGGTCATAGGGCTGCTGAGTGTCAGCAGGAATGCAGAAACGTAGGCAGCAAAGAGGCTGTCGACCACTGTTCCTGTTGAGCGCTCAACAGGTTTTGAAAACATGGCTTTGAGGCCCAGGCAGATGAGGAACAGGCCGCCGATCAGGCGAATCCATTGCTGTTGATTGATGAGGAAGCTGGCGATTACCGTCAGCCCGAATGCGGCTACGCTGCCATAGACACCATCAGCGGTGGCAATGCCCAGGCCCGAAACCAGGCCATAGCGCTGCCCCCTATCGAGCGTGCGATGAATACATAGTATGCTCATCGGGCCGACGACGGCGGCAATCGAGAGGCCAGGCAGCAGGCCGCGTACAAAGAAACTGGCATCCATTTTTCCCTCCTGTAATGTGATTGCTCGCGCCTGTGGCGCTCGCCAGATAGAGGTTATTTTTGTGGAAAAATGCGCTTCGCGCATTTTTCCACAAAAATAACCTCTATCCCTTGCGCGGCTCCGCCGCGCGAAAAGGACATAAAAAATCGCCAGATCTCTCATCTTAGAGATCTGGCGACTTGTATACTCTGCTACTGGCTCAGGTGGTGAAACGCAGGCGAAGCGGACCAGACCTCCTATCGGGCTGGCCCTGCTGCTGGCTCCGCGTCAATGTAGCAATGAAACGATAGCAGTTCATGATCTGTCTCCAACGGGCAAAGTATAGCACAACCCATTGCCGGCGACAAGGGGTTATTGCATCCTCGCACAGGGTTTGTGAATTATCCCTCGCTCTCCGAGTTCTGGCCTGCGAAGCGGGCCATGAAGTTGAGGGAGTATGCAAGCGCCGCAGGAGCGAGAAGTGCAGATAATTCACAGGCCCTGATGGCCTCCTCGCGCCTGTGGCGCTCAACAATGTTCAGAGGAGGCGTATGGCTGCGGGCAGTGCCCGCAGCCATACGCCTCCTCTGAATCTGATCTATAGCCGCTCCCTGCGCCTCAGAATCATCGATTGAAAATGGAAGTCCTTATCGTTGAGCGGGATTGCTTTAAAGGAGACGAGATCGAAGAAAGGAGCCGTGGCCCGCAGCATGAACTCGTCTGTGTGGCGAGCGAAGAAGCGCGGCGGTTTGTGCGCGTCATCCTCATACACTCCTTCCTGCTCAACGCCGCCATAGACACCCAGGAAGAAAAGGCCGCCAGGACGCAGCAACTCGCGCAACTTCCGCAGGACCGCCGGCAGGCCACTTGAGGGGACATGCAGCAGGCAGTTGAGCGCGTAGATGGCATCAAAGGAGACAGGCAAAAAATCCAGGCTCAGAAAATCCATCACGTAT
>Ga0209810_1002260_pt1 | contig 23820 bp, 32 predicted proteins | sample Coa_R1_7_FD_187159 | JGI IMG/M metagenome (GOLD analysis project Ga0209810, IMG submission 187159) | Surface soil microbial communities from Centralia Pennsylvania, which are recovering from an underground coalmine fire - Coalmine... | ecosystem: Environmental > Terrestrial > Soil > Unclassified... | reverse complement strand
ATTCGCACCGGCGGCACTCGGCGCTCGATTACCTCTCCCCTGCAGAGTTCGAGCAGCGGTGGCAGCGGCACGATGCCGTCCAAAGCGTCGTTTTGACCGAGATGCTCGTCGTAGCAGGGGCCTAGTCTTGGAGGGCTCAGGATCAATTTCTTGGGACCGGGAAGGCATTCCGATACTCCCCCAACGCGACGTCGACGCCGGCGGTCGCGCCCAGGAGAGAGAAGAACAAAGACTCTCAATGGAGGAGGTGGAACAGGGACATACTCCAGAGTTTCACTCTCCACCAAACCGGGGCCACCTCAGCGGTGCGATGTGGTGGGGATCTTCCCGACGCCCCAAGCGGTCCTACGCCGTGTGGGAGCCGTGCTGGAGGAGATCCATGAGGAGTGGCTGGTGACCCGCCGCTCCTTCAGCCCCCGCTCTATGCACCAACTTCTCTCGTCTCTCCAAGGACAGGAGGGAGCAGAACCACCTGAGGCCGTATGATACCATACCCGAAGGGAGAGCGCACTTTTCCACCACGTGCCGGACTCAGCCAATCAGTCCCATCGAAACTCGACGGTCAATGAGGCTCCAGCATAGGATAACACGATGCGGATCGCTGGCCGCACGCTGAGAATTCCCATGGATATCGCGCTCCTCAACCCAAGCTCCCTCCCAACCTTAATTAGGTACGACTCGGCTTGAGGAACACTGCCCGCTGTTACTAGCTTATTGAAGGTATTCGCCTCTTCTCTGTGCCGGGCGAGGAAGTCAAGTAGTTTTTGCAGATCACTCGCTAGCTGGTTGAGCGTTTGGGTTGTTGTGATGAATTTCTCAACAGGTACCGCAGCCCCTTGCGCTGATGCTCGTTGTTGCGGCACAAGAAGTGTAAAGCTTAAGAGTGCACCTATTATCAACGATAAGGGTCTCACGAGTGACCTCCTCAAGGCTACTATGGAGCCTTTCGTTTTCGTAGCCCCCATAGTACTCTATCGATCAGAACCGGTATGACTATGAGGGTGACGGCGGTAACGGTTACGAAGTATACATTCCGTTGCAGCTCCAGCGCGGCTCCTTTCGTCGGTATATATTCGATTCGCAAAACGCCCGAATAGACAGCTAGGACGAACAGAACCGCGAGCAGTATGGACACTCTACGCGCGGCTCCAGAAACTCTGTATGCATCTTTCGGCATCATGTGGTTTGCCTTCAATCAAGGATCCTACTCTCTATCTTCCCCAGCTGAAACCCCGCCAAGGCGACCAAGGCCGCTTCCCAGATTTACAATGCTAGTCCAGGCCAGTCCGGCACTGAAAGCCTGCTCTACGTTGCTGGGTTTGCCTATGTAAAGGGCAACTACGCCTCCGATAAGACCGACAAAGATAGATTTTATCCATGTCACTGCCGTAAGGCGTGCCTCCTGAAAAGCGAACAAGTCGTCGATAATTAATCGATTGCTGTAGCCACTCCGGGTGAATATCCAAGATATAAACGCACCGGCTGAAGCAAGCGTATACTTCGAAGGGTCCATAGGTAAAGCTGCTGACGAAGTTGCTGCCCATGCAAGCGACGGTGCTAGAATCGATAGCAATGCGAGCAAGCTCGCCCATTTCTGGGGCGGGAGTCCGGCGAGGCCTCCTAGTGGCGGTTTCCGTCGTGGCACCTGCACCTCTACTTCAACCCGGGATTCTCCGTTGAAGAGCATTTCTGCGAAGATTTCCATTTTGGATTCCCGAACTCCTCCCGTCGGAGGGAACCAGGCCGATTTTCAGCGCCGACAGTGCGCGGCGGCTCCCAGAAAGCCCCCATCCTGACCCTCCCAACCCCCCAGCCCGGAGGTGGCCGTGGACTTGCCAGCCGATTTCTCGGACACCGCCCCCACCCGGGCTCCATTCTGCCCGCTGCGCCTGCACTGAGAGTGTCTGCTAGCCCGCAGGCCCAGGGAGCACCTCAAGCCGCCACAGGATCGCCCCGAACAGCCGCCGTGTCAGGTGCCCTTCGGCCAGCAGCAGCCAGTAATACCGGGCGTGCTTCACGAGCCGGCCACCCGTCTTCATCAGCCGCTGCTGCAGGCTCGTCAGTGACCAGGTGTCGATCCGCTTCGGCAGCGCGAGCCGCCCCCACAGGTTCCCCAGGTTGTAGGCGATCACGCTCAGAGCGAGCCGCACCTCGTTCGCTCGGAACCGATGGTAGCTCAGCCGCGTCAGCCTCACCGCCTGCTTCCCCTCTTTGATCCATTGCTCTGCCGTCCCCTGCTTGTTGTAGAACCGCACCACCGCCCGGCTGTCCGTCTCCAGGGTCGTCACGATGAAGCCCACGCGGGGGAACAGTTCCTCACAGTGAAACTCGACCTTCGCCACCATCCGCCGCGCGAACTTCCAACTGCTGGCCTGGTACCGGAAACTCTTGTACCGGACCAGCAGCTTGTGGCTGGGTCGTCCCACGGAGCGCTGGAGCAACTCCGCGACGGCCTGTTCCAGCGTCTCGTTGGAGGGGATCCGAATCACGTACGTCACCTGGAGAGGGCCCGGAAGGCCCGGGGAGGCGCTCCGTCATGAACACCCGGCCCGGCACCCGACCAGCCGCGCTCCCAGCGCCCCTGCGGCTCGCCTAACCGACCGCGCCATCCGAGGCCGGGCTTCCCTCCTCACATCCCTCGCCGCGGGGTACCCTGCTCGCAGTCACCGCCCCCGCGATCCGGGAGGGGCCGATGTGGATCCCCAGATGGTCGCGTTGGCAGGAAACCGGCGGGAGGCGGCCGAGGACGTGCTCACCTCCAGGGAGTTCCCTGGGGAGCACTGGACCCAGATTCACTCCACGAACCTGGTGGAGCGGGTGAACCGGGAGCTGGCGCGGCGGTGCGATGTGGTGGGGATCTTCCCGACGCCCCACGCGGTCCTACGCCGTGTGGGAGCCGTGCTGGAGGAGATCCACGAGGAGTGGCTGGTGCCCCGCCGCTCCTTCAGTCCTCGCTCCATGCACCACCTTCTCTCGTCTGGGCAGAAGGGAACAGAACCGTCCGAGAGCGGATGTATACCATGTCCGAGGAGGGAGCGCACCTTTCCACCACGTCCTGGGACTCAATCCACGTGGGCCGAGCTCGAGGAGCGGGCTTGTCGCGGCGGCTCCCTATCCCGCCGGGGTCCGGTTACTGCGGGAGAGCGGGGGTATGGCTCGTCACCCTGCCCAGGCTGGTCGTCGTCCCGCGTGCGGGCAGGGGCGGGGATGCGCGCTACCACCCCGACGTGGCCGCCTTCCTCCGCGACGCAGCGGCCTTGCGCCCGCACGGCCACTTCCGGGGGCAGCGCCGTTCTAATTCTATAGGAAGGACTGCCCGCCCCCTCGCGGCTTTACGCCTGCTCCTAGCTACGCGGGTGGGAGTACGGCCCCGATGCGCTCCGCGCGGACGTAGTGGCGGTCGTCCCCCCATTCCGCGCACTTGCAGGGAGCTCCACGTGGTCTACCGACCGCCTCGGCGCATGGCTGTTCACGGGCACGGCATCCCCCGGGCGGAAGCGATCCGCCTACTGGAGCGCGAAGGTCCGCGACCTCATGGCGTGGCTGAGTCTCCTCGCGGGGAGGTCCATCCACAACGCTGTGTGGGACGGTCCCCACCGCCTTCCGCCCTGGCCCACGGTGTTCCGGAACATCGAGCAGGCCGATCCGACAACACCCCACCAATGGGTTACTGCTTTCCGCCCCCTCGTCGACATGTGGTGCTCTCCCCCACACGAGCCACGCACGGAAGACGACATCATCACCCTGCTGTGCGCGCCGCCGCCCCCTCCCGACGCCATCAGGCGGAGCGCCATCGGCACGCGGATCGCCCGGCTCCTCCACAGGGGGCTCGAAGACGCCTACAGGACGCGGCCAGAGGATGTGAAGCGGTGGGAGGGGAACCGCGCGAGGCAAGAGCATCGCCCCCTAAAGAAACCGCCTAACTACGGGCACACGTGGTACCGCGGGCGACTCTACGACATGAAGACGCGGAGGGTGCTGTACACGAGCCCCAAGGCTCGTTCCCTCTACTCACCCGAGGCCCAGGAGGAGGTCATCACACGGTTCTTCAAGTACGCGGGCGTCTTCGCCGCCCTTGGGATCGCGACACACGGTCCTGCGCGCCCCGGCCCGGTCGCTCCCCTCCCGCAGGGCCGGTCCCTTCCACTCACTTGCCGCTTCTGCCACACTCTCCTGCAGGCGGCCATCATCGACGCTCAGCCGAAGGTATGGTGCCCGCACTGCTTCGTGGAGGTCTACGAGCTGATCACGGCCTTTGCCCGATACAACGAGAGAAGGAAGAGATTTGAGCTCATAACCCCATAGAGAAGTGCCCCCGCGCCTGTGGGGACAGGCCGGGGGCGTGGCACCGGACAGCCTCGCCCATGAAAGGAGACTTCGTCCGATGCGAGACTACAGTAGCACAGGCGGCCCCGGGCCCGCAATTCGCCAGGGCGTCCTCGTTCTCAGCGGCTACGGCCTCCGCGTGTCGGTGGAGCGCGGCCACCTCGTCTGCTCGGACGGATACTGCGACGTGCGCCGCCGCCTGCAGCCACACAGGGCCACCTCAGGACTCCGGCGCCTCGTCCTGCTTGGCACGTCGGGGATCATGACCCTGGAGGCCGTCCGCTGGCTCCACGGGATCGGGGCCGGGCTCGTCCAGCTCACGGGACGGGGCGAGGTCCTCCTCGCCTCCGGGCCGCCCGGTCTCGACGACGCGCGCCTCCGGAGGGCGCAGGCGACTGCACCCACCCGCGACGTGGGGCTGCGGATCACGCGCGACCTCCTGAGGGCGAAGCTCCTGGGACAGGCCCGGGTGCTCGACCGCCTCGCCGCCCCCGCGGTGGCCGCGACGCTGCGGCGGGCCTGCGGAGCACTCGACCGGGCCCCGACCCTCGAGCGGATGCGGAGCATCGAGGCGGAGTCCGGGATGGCCTACTGGGAGGCGTGGCGCGCGGTCCCCGTCCGCTTTGCGCGGCGGGACGAGCGCATGGTGCCCGATCACTGGACGGTGGCGGGGACGAGGTCGTCCCCCCTCACAGGACAGCCCCGGCGCGCGGTCTCGCCCGCCCACGCGATCCTCAACTACCTGTACGCCGTCCTGGAGTCCGAGGCGCGGATCGCCACCCAGGCGGTCGGGCTCGACCCCGGGATGGGCATCCTCCACACCGACCAGCCGGCGCGCGACTCCTTTGCGCTCGACCTCATGGAGCCGGTCCGGCCGTCGGTCGATGCCTTCGCGCTCGATCTCCTGCGGGAGCGCGTCTTCAGCCGGGACGACTTCGTGGAGGACGAGCACGGGGTGTGCGCCCTCGTGGGGCCTCTCAGGCGCGACCTCGCGCAGACGGGCCCCCTGTGGGCGAAGGAGATCGGCCCGTGGGCGGAGCGCGCCGCCGCACTCCTCGCGGAGAGCGTCCCCGTCCCCCGGAGGGAGCGCCCGATCAGGGTGCCCACGCCCCTCACGCAGGCGAACCGGAGCGCCGGACGCTCCGGGATACGGCGCAAGCCGCCCCGCGCCGCCACGCGTCCCCGGGTGGGCATCCCGCGCGCCTGCTTCACGTGCGGCGCGGTCATCGAGGGAGCGCAGACACGGCCCGCTACTGTGCCGCGTGCCTCCCGGATGTGAAGCGCGCCATCTCCGAGAAGACGCTCGACCTGGCGCGGCTCGCCAATGGCCTCAAGGGACCGGTGAGCGAGGAGACCCGAGCCCGACTCGGCCGGGCAACGGCCGCCGCGTCCCGCGAGAGACGGCGGTGGGAGGAAGCGCACCCGGACCTCCCCGATCCGGCCGAGTTCCGTACGCGCATCGCCCCGTTGCTCGCCACCGTCCCGGTCCGGCAGCTCGCGCGCCTTGTGGGGCTGTCGATCCCCTATGTCGCCTCCATCAAGCGAGGGGAGCGCACCCCTCATCCCCGCCACTGGGAGAGGATCGAGGAGACCGTGCGCGCCTTGCTGAGGAAAGGGGGTGAGGCCGTGACGGGACAGGAGTAGGACGGGCCACACGGCCCGAGCGCACCAGCCAGCGAGTCCGGCAAGACTACACAGGAAGGAGGCTCAGAGTCTATGTGGCCCGCCAAAGATACCGTCATTCGTCTCCCCGAGCACCTGATCCTGCTGGAGGACATCGAGATCGTCGAGCTCGACTGCCAGAGGTGCGGGATCGTCGCCCGCTTCTCGGCGGCCGGGTGCCGGCCTGAGGAGATCATGAGGGAGGCGCGGGAGCACCGGTGCCCGCAGGGGGACCGATGAGAGCCGAGCTCCGGGCCCTCACCCGGCTCCTCTGCCTGATCTGGGACGCCAACATGCGGGGCGACCGGCGCGAGGTGGCACGGCTCGTCTCCCAGGCCCTCGGCGCGCTCCTCCCGCGGCGGCGGAGCGCCCACTCCCCGAGGGAGCCCCGGCCTGCGACAGGGGGGAGACGCCCTGCTGCTCCCCCGCGATGACGTCGCCACGCACCTCCGCGCGATCCGCGACCACGTGGAGGCGGTCGAGTGGGCCGCCACCAGCGGGAGCAACGACCGGGCGGTCCTCCGGGAGCTACGCGCCCTCGAGGAGGCCGTCCACCGGGCCCGGCGGGCGCTCGAGGAGGCCCTCGGCGCGCTCTAAGGCCACTCGCGTCACGCCCCGACATGACGCCGCCGCTCTCTGGATCCAGGGGGCGGCGGCTCTTTTTCCCTCCTCTGGCTAGGGTGCCGTGAACAGCGCTCGCCCAGAGGCGTCCCAAATGCTAACCCCCGACTCCCCGAGCCCGATGCACATATGTCCAGCGTCATCATAGAGGGCGATCGCCGGCGCCCCGTCCGGGAACATCACGAACCACATACGTCGCTGTCCGGCGGCATCCCAAAGCCCGATCACCGGCGACCCGTCCAGGCCCACGTGGAGCGTGATGCGCGCCTGCCCGGAGGCATCATGAAGCGCAATTTCCGACGACCAGTCGTCGCCCCCATAAAGCGCAATTTCCGACGGCCCATCGTCGCCCGCTGAGAGCACGACGCGCTCCTGCCCGTTGGTATCCTGAAGCACGATCCTCGGCGATCCGTCGTCCTCCACCTCGAGCATCATACGCGTCTGCCCGGCGGCGTCACGGAGCTCGATCTGCGGCCGCCCGTCGTCGCCCACTGAGAGCACGACGCGCGCCTGCCCGGCGGCATCATGAAGCACGAGCCCCGGCGGCTCGTCGGAGGGCACGTCGAGCGTGATGCGTCGCTGCCCGGCGGCGTCAGAGAGCACAATCTCCGGCGATCCGTCGTGCCTCATCTCGAGCGCGGCGCGCACCTGTCCGTTGGCATCATAAAGCATGAGGCTCGGCCCCGCATGGCGGAGCACGTCGAGGTTAATGCGTACGTGCCCGATGCGGTCATAGAGCTTGATCGTTGGCCCCCCCTTCGAGTGCATGTAGAGCCCAACGCCTATTCGCCCGGCGGAGTCATTGAGCTTGATCGCCGCCGTCCCGTCTGAGTTCACGCCGAGCGTGATGCGTGCCTGCCCGGAGTCGTCCACCACCTCGAGGCCGCGCACACGCAGAACCTGCTCCATCGGTCTCTCCCTCCCTAGACTTCAGAGTGTGTCCACCCCCCTGCTGGCTCCCGCCTCTCCCCGTCCTCTACGGAGTCTCCCACAGCACTGTGCCGCGACTGTCAAAGAGAGTGAGCGACGCCGCGGACCGATGTATGGTGCTACCTGTTGATTTGACTTCCATGTCAACGTTCCCAAGAGTGGCCTTAAAGCCAGCGGCATCATGCAGTTGAACACGCGCTTGGCCGTCTTCCGGTAACTCGAGCGAGATACCCTGACCTCCGTCACGTCCGGATATAATTAAACCGAGCGACTGAGGGAGAATGTGGCCTGATCCGCCTAAATGTAGTGTGATACTTTCATGCTTCCCGCCTATGTGTAACCCGGTCGACAAGGTGGGATCGGCTAGGCTGAGAGAAATAAACTCATCCTTCCCACTTATGTGTAACCCGGTCGGCGACGTTCGATCGGCTAAGCTTAGAGAAATAATCTCATCGAACTTCTTCCTTATCATCAAGCCTGCCGGCAGGCGCAGGCGGTCGCGGGATCCTGGAATATTTTGGCTTAGGCTTAGGGTGATTTCCTCATCCCCTGATGTCAGCTGCAGGCCCTTTTCCGAGGTAAGATAGGCTCTGCCCGCTACGTTCACACCATTCGGATTGATGTAGATCGATGTTCGCCCCACAAAGATGCTGCCCGGTTCCGCCCCGCTGAGTGCGAGGACGACTCGAGGCCGTCCACTCGCATCCGACAGCCTCACGATGCCCTCATCCGCCGACAGCAGGATGCGTCCCTGACGCCCCGCGAGTTCGATCGTCCGCGCCCGCAGCGTCGCAGGTTGTGAGGAGACATGTGACGCGGCGGCAAGGAAGAGGCCCGCAATCACCACTCCAATGATGACCAGGCGATTCTGCCGCTCCAGGGCGCGGACCCGAGCCCTCAGCGTCTCCAGATCATCGACCTCATTCACCCTAGACCCCCCTTCTCTCAGGTAGTGTTCGCCTACAGTACTGACCCGGACTTCCAGATAGAAGCCTAGACTCCTCTGGCAATCCCCCTCCTGCGCCCCGCGCGGTGACGCTCCCCACCCCACACCATCAGGCCGTGATGATTTCTCAGCACAGAAGCTCAGACCTTGACACTCTCCCCACGCAGAAAGTCAGGCATTGACACCCTCCTCCGCACGCCTGCACCCCCTCCTCACGCGATAGGGTGAGCGTTACGCAGTGGCTTTTGCGCCGTATACGGCATGGCTCACGGGGGGCAACACGTCAACGTCTCTTCTCGCCAGGAACTGACTCGTCATCGTCTTCTCCCGTCAAAGACTGATGCGTCAACGTCTCCTTCTGTCACGGATTGACAACGCCGTGTCACACGTTGACCTCCTTGTCCTGCGGAGCGGCACGTTCTCTCACGGGTGACACTCTCGTCTCTTGCGCACCCGTCTTCTCGCTGTACGCGCCCGTCTTCTCTCCTCACACCTCCTCCTTCTCGTCATGCCCTCCCAGGAGGTCCTCGAGGCACCGGCCAGCACCCCCGGGCGCGGCGGACGGGAGGAAGGAGGCAGCCCGCGGAGACGGCGGCCCAGACGGCGCCTCTGGTCCCCGCTCCTGTGGCCCTGGTCCGGGACGGTGGCCCCGACCCGGGCCTGGGCCTTGGTGGCGGCGGCCCTGGTGCTGACCCTAACGGTGCCGACCCTGAGAGGCGGCCCTGGCCCTGGCGGCGGTGGACATGAAGAGTGGGAGCGGTGGATCGAGGCCCGGCCCTGACCCTGTGGCGGTGGACCGGGCCCGGGTGGTGGCGGCCCTGTGGCCCTGGCCATGGTGGTGGCCCTGGCCTGGTGCAGGCCCTGGAGCGGCCCTGGAGGTGGAGGCCCTGCCCGTGGCTCCGGCCCTGAAGTCCCAGGTGAGGCCCTTCCTGCGGCGGTCGAAGGTGGGAGCTCGTGGGAGTTTAGAAGGCTTTACTTGCGTAACTCTCCCGGGGGCGGTGGCTGGAGACGGAATTCGGCGATTTCCCGGGGATTCGGACACGCAATGGCGGGGAATACGGCACAGCAGGTCCTCCGGACGTGGCCGTACGGGGGGCGGACGCAGGAAGAGATGGACCCCGGGACGGAGACGGACCCGTCGACGGCCACATTGGATCGAGTGGAAGCGGTCTGACGCGACCTCATGGAGGTGGGAGGCACTACCCGGGCATTGGCCATCACCCAGGAGGACGAGTAGGATGAACGAGCATGATGGAAGGGGGAAGAGGGACAGAGGATAGGAGAGAACCGTCCGCACAGTTCCTGCGTGTTACGTGAGGACCGGTCGGTTAGATCCAGGACGTGGGAGAAGGGCTAAGAACGATCTCCTGCAAAAGTTAGGTAGCTATAGCTAAATTAAGGCTGCCTCTGCGCTTGCCACTCTCCATAAGCGGTGACCTCGACCCCCACGGCACCGATAATTCCGAGAAGCCCGGGCGCGTAGAAGTGGTATCGGCCCGCTGGCATGCCGTCAAAGCTACCCCGCAAGGTGTTGCGATCCGCGAGCACTCCAGTGAATGTGCCTGCGCCAATGGTCCCAGCGAGCCGACGGCTATCCGCATCGAACGTCCCGTGAACGATGTTGGCCCCAGCTGTTCCGTCGAATGTTGTGCCGGATTGAGAGAGGGTGATGATGGTGACCTGTTGAGGATACTGTGAGAGCGGGCAACATGGGTGGCCCGTCTTTTTATTCCTTAGACCCATCACTTGGAAGACCGCAGCCCATCTCCCCGTCAATGGGTACTCTGACGGCGGGGCGGCTGGGACTGGTCGCGCAGTTGACGGCCAGGGCGGCGTTGTTAGGTTTCTGATAGCGTTCACTGGCACAGCGAGCCCGAGTGCGGGGCCGTACGTGAGACGGGCCGTTACAATGCCGATCACGTAGCCTGACAGTGTCAGTAGCGGACCGCCGCTGTTACCCGGATTTATCGTGGCGTCGATTTGAATCAGGCCATCCTCCGGACGAATGGCGCTCACGATGCCGCGGGTAACTGTTACTGATCCTATGCTACCGCCGAAGCCTACCAGGGGATAGCCAAAAGCGAGCACCTCCTGTCCGGGCCGAATAAGAGACGAATCCCCAATCCGAAGAGCAGGAAATTCCATACCCTCGACCTTGAGAACGGCCGCGTCCGTCCCGGGGCTGCTTAGGCTGTCCTGGGAGCTATAGTCTATGACGGTGGCGGGGACTTCTTCCCCAATGGATGTGCGGACAGTTATCACGTCCGCTCCCTCGATGACATGGCGGGCAGTCAAAATATAACCCCGTGGGTCCACGAAGAATCCTGTCCCAGTCCCTGCTCCTATACCCGGCTTTGTCACGTGAATCAGTACCACAGCGGGGGCAACTTGGGAGACGAGTGATTCGTATTGTGCCGTTCCACCCGACGGCGTGCCGAGGATGATCAATCCGATCACTAGCGAACCCCAGAGCACTTTCATGAGTCCCGTGCCCGTAACCACTTTCATTCTTTCTTGGCCCAAAACCGAGTCTTGCAAGCAGCAGAGGCTTTTGATCTTTAGGATCAAGCCTCCTTCTGTTTTCGGTTGCCCAACCGGCCACAGAAAGTTTCGCCTGAGGTGTAAGACCCCCTTCATCTGAGGTCGGCCGGGAACCGAGCCGCCGCCTGGGTCAAGAACTCAGTGCCGATCTGGGTGGCGATGTACGAATACGCCGCGTCGCAGGGCCCCTGTTGATTCCCCCTCGCGAGAAAAACTATTTCAGGAAGGACCGGAGCACAACCTGAGGCGGGACATTAGTGACATGGGTCTCTGAGAACCTCGGCGCGCTCCGCCGTTCCCAAGGTAGGGTTCGTGATGGAGTGCCATGCCCACAGCCCAACAACTTGGTTCCTTTCGTTGAGCACGGGGGCGCCGCTATCTCCGGGGACAGGAGGGTTCGTCGATTCAACATCAAAAAGCGGTGTGCCATCCGGTGCCAGGAAAGTACGAGTAACCTCCCCATCGGTCGTCCACTTGTAGGGCATGACCGAAATACGGCCGTAGCCGATAATGTGAACGCGTTGCCCTGGGGCACCGTCTAGCGTTAAGAAAGGGAATCGGGGCAACGGCCCCGTGTGGGCCCTAGCCCAAGCGATGACCGTGCCGCCCCGTAGGGAGTAGTAGAGTGTATCCTTGCGACCCTCAAAAGCCGTAGAGGGTTCTACCTTGATTTTCGCCACATCGCGGCCCCAGGGGACACCTAGACCCTTCTTCTGCGTCTCTGGGTTGTAGGGGAGCCTGCTACTGCATAGTACGGTGGCGTCGTAAAATTCCTTACCGACAACGGCGAGAAGACGGTATTGTTGCGGGTGGGCGACCGCCGAATACGTCACATGGCTTGCGGTCAGCGCCGTTCCGTCAGCATCGATGAAGAATCCAGTTCCGAACCCATGACCATGGAAGAGCCCGTCAGAGGCCGGGTCGCGATCGTAGGTAATAATCTGGAAGACTGCGTTCTCAGGGGATGCGGTAGGGGACAGCTCCTGGCTTGACACAGAAGGAACCAAGACCGTGAGTAGCACGCATGTAACCAGCACTCTCATGGCCCTCACCGCTGAATAGGGCTATGAATTTAGCTTGTCGATTCTGCTGTAGTGTCAACTCTTCCTCCTTGCCCGTGGCACCCACTTCCGAGTGCCACGAACTACCTCTGTGACGGTCATCGTAGTATGGCATCAGGAAATCGCCCCACCCCCACGCGAATGTGCCACTGTGGACCCGTTCTTGAACCGGCGAAAGAAGGTTGAGCCAGCCTGCCACTCCTGGAGAGGAATTCCTTTTGTCCATCTGTCGGTGGACAGCAGCAAACTGGTAGCTCGCCTAGGTTCGGTCCCTCGAGAGCCAGGAAGGACGTCGTCGAGTACCTGCTCCTCCCACCGAACCAAGAGAATCCCGCCGTCCAGGATGATAGTGGGGCCGGGTGGAATCATAGCCAGGCTGGTTCATCCTTCCCCGGCTGGCGCGCCACCCGGCCGCCCGATCGACACCTCTACCCCGCCGCTACCCGCTCTGCAGTCCTCAGTTGAGCTACTTACCCGAACCATACAATTTCTCGATCTCGACACGGAGCCCCTGGAGTTCTGCCTTCCGGTCGACCCCGAGTCTTTCACCGATGAGCTGAAGTGCTGTCAGGGTCCACGAGCAGGTTGCTGCCAGCAGAGGCCAATCAAGACGTTCAGGAAGATTGCTCTCGACCACTCCGTCTGCAGGAACATCGATCAGATCACTCCAATCAAGTCCGTGAAGGTCGCCGCACTCAAGATAGGCCACAGCAGTAGTATAGACGGTCCGAAGGATCTCTCCGCGCCACGCCATCTTTTCTAGTGACTAAACCATTTCCTCCATCGAATGCCCCGACCATGTGCCCTTCCAGCCCATCATCTCCTGCATGCGATCCGTTCCTAGGCGGTATTCGAGCATAACGGGATCCACCTGCGTGCCGCTGTCTGGTTCAGGTCCAGGCCCAGGAAAACACCACCGTGCCATCGTGCTCTTACACTTTTGGATCAAAGCGTAATCGATGCAGAGCTGCGCCAGCTCGGCTGTTGATTTCCTCTCCCTGTGCCCTGCGCGACTTTCACCAGCGCGAACTCCAAAGAGATCCAGGAGGCCCGGACTTCCACCATCGAGACCTCTACCGAGACCGCCCAAGAGATCCGCCAGGCCCGGACTGAGAGAGTCACCGTCGATGATGTATGCGACCGAAACCAGGGCCTCCAGCAACTCTCGAGCCAACAAGAGCACCGGCAAGCCGCGTTCAGTCAGCACGACAATGGCCCACAGGATAGTGACGATCTTGCGGTGGAAGCCTAAGAGAACGCTAACGGCAACCTTATCGTTCTCAGTGAAGGCAATCCTCACACCCGTGAAGAAGCTCGCCGAGAACTCCAGGACGCGTTCTAGCAACGCTAGCTGGGCGGCACACTCTTTCCGTATCCGGCTGATCCGATCATGTTCGAGAGAACGAAGATTCATGCGTGCTCTTCATTAAACCATTGCGTGGTTGTTTAGCACCCAGTCAATCAGTATATATGAGGCACAGGGCCGAGAAGATCAGGAGCCACCAGGAGTTGATGGCTGTCCACGGCCATTGTCTGGGTGACATCACCGAGCGAACCCCCTCCTCAGTGCGGCCTGCCTGCCCAATTGAACGCGGCGGCGTCGCCGGTCTTCTGCGGTCCCGGTATGACGTCCGCGGCTGCGCGCTCCTCTCCGTTCACCCATGTGCGGCTCTGGCGGCAACGATGTCCCGCATCGCCTGCGCCAGGGATCGGGCGGCCCGGGCCTGCCGGCGGGTCTGCCAGGTGACCGCGGCCTCATAGAGCGCGACGTCCAGGATCGCATTGGCGATCGATCCCCACGGCTCGAGGCTCCCGTAGCGCGGGATTCCGGCCAGCATCTGGAGGAGGAGCATGACGAGGTCCATGGCGCCGCTGACTTTGAGGCTACCGATCCAGTCGCGTGCGGAGAGGAGCTTGAGGGGATCGGCTCGGGTCAGGAGGCGCCGGGCCGCGGCGCGCTCCCCGGCCGAGAGGTCGGCCCCGGCGGGGTGTGGCTCGCCTGGTGCGGGCGTGTCAGGGCGCGCCTCTGTCTTGCCGGTGGGGGCGGGGGAGGAGGAGAGGCCGATGACGCATGCGGCGAACGCGGCGGCGAGGATGTAGGCGCTCGGCGTCCCGCCCGCCGCCATGTAGATTTCCCTGAGTGCGACGGCGCTCATCAGGGCGACGGCCCACCAGCGCGCGGTCAGGGGGCGCAGCTTGAGCCATACGGCCACGCCGACGCCAGCCGCGAGGGCTGTGAAGAACCCCGTCGCCTCGGGCCCTGTCATGCTCTCCCGGTGGAGCACATAGGCGATGCGGAACGCCGCGTTGATCAGCAGCCACCAGAAGCTGATCTCCGCCCAGGGCCAGTGTCGCACGGGGACCACCTCCAGTCGGAGTCGGACGCGCCCCCCGTTAATCAGTGTATGCCTACTTCCTTCTCTTCCTAGACGCGCATCCGTTCGAATTAGGAAGCTCGGGCGCGGAGGGGGGTGTTTAGGTGCCGAACGGGAAAGTTAGGGTGCGGGTCACGAAGACAGCCCCAGCCTCCGTACGTGGTGGCAGATGCTCCTCAGAGGACACGCGGGACATCTTAAACACGATGGGCGGCACACCAGCCCGGCCGCATCGATGACGGCCCACAGCGCATTCGGATCCCGCGTGCGTCCGACGAGAGCCTCCTCTACCCGACGTACCTCCGGATCATCCCGGGCCTTAGCCCGCCTCGGCGTGAGGCCGAACACCCTGACCGTCGCCTGCGCCACATTCGACCTCCCCCTGTGGGGCTTGGTGAGAGACCGACACCCCGTACGATCGGCGGCTTGGCCACAACGTTGACCGCCGTGCGGCCTTAACCTGCGGCCGGCGCGTGCGGCGACTGCCCAGGCCGCAGCAACGCCCGGGCGATCCGGGACGCAGCTGCGCGCGGTGTCAGCACAGCCGGGATACCTGCTCTCCCCACATCACCGCAGCTCTGCCTCCACCAAGTTCGATATGGTGGCCCTGCAGGCGCGCGTGACGGGATCACCGGCGATCGTCAACTGACCCTGAGGGGCCGGACACGCCGTGATGTTAGTCTGCATACTCGACTGCTGCCACCCGCCGAGCCTTCTGCTCGATGCACCTGCGCAACTCTTCACGGAGCCGCTCATTCTCTTGTCGAAGCCGGAAGGCGGTAGCTACTGCCTCCTGCGCTAGGGCGACGAGCACGAGCTCGCGGACTGGAGGGTTCAGGGCATCCAACTGGAGTTCACCCATGCGTATATCACCCCCGGGGTATATTTTTGGTTCTTGCGCCACAGAAACACAAAAGGGGGCGACCGGCACCTGGACTCAATTCGAGCCAAAATCGACCATTTTGTTTTACCCTTAAGGGTGATACGGATCGAAGATTTCCGCCCGTTTGCGTCCTATTGCTCATCCTTCCTTGATATCAGCTCTGAGGACACGAGACGCTCCGTGATGGGCGCGTGGCCTGGCACCCGACCAGCCGCACTCCCAGGCTCCCTCCCCCACACCTAACCGGCCACCCCTCTATTCCGACCTCAGCCGCGCGCTCTGAGGCCGGGTTCCACCCCTCACCCCCCTCCCCGCGGGGTATCCTGCTGACTGTCACTACCCCAGCGATCCTGGAGGCATGCCATGCGGATCCCCAGACGGTCCTTCCTCGGAACAGCCGCGGCGGCAGCAGGAGCCATCGCAGCCGGGCTCGCAGGCCCATCCTGGCCCCAGCCCGGCCCGCCTCACCGCCCTCCCCAGGTTCCTCCCCCCTCCCCTCCCTCGGGTGTCCAGCCCGGGGGCCCCGGCCCCCAGCACCCCGAGCCGGCGGCCGAGCACCGGCTCCGGGCCGCCGAGCACATGGTCGACCGCGTGATCGCCTTCCTGGAGCACGATCCCCAGGATTACGCGGGCTACAAGACGGCGGCGATCCAGGCCCTCCGGCAGGCCCGCCAGGACCTGGAGCAGGCCATCCAGGTGGCCCGCCAGATAAACCAGTGGCCGCTGCCATCACGATAAGGGGGGAGTGAGACCCCGTGAGACAGGCATATCTCGCCGCCCTCGCCGCCAGCGCCCTCCTGGCCCTGCCCTGGCCCGCGCTCGGGCAGACAGCCCCCCAGCCGCCCTCGGGGACCGAGGTCACGGTGACGACCGACTCCCAGGGGCGCACCGTCACCGTTGAGCGCACCCTGGCGAACGGGCACGTCACCCAGGAGCAGGTCACCGTGCGGTCGGCCTCCGGCCAGCTCCTCTCCCGCACCACCACGGCGTTCGACCCCGCGACCGGCCAGCCCGTGACCCGCGAGACGGTCACCGTCTCCCTCTCTGGGTCCACCGTCACGACCACCGAGGAGCACATCGTCAACAGCCAGGTCGTCTCCCTGGAGATCACCACCACCACCGTGGCCAACGGCCAGAAGACGACCGTGGAGCGAGAGTTCGCGCTCGTCAACGGCACCCTCACCCAGGTTTCGGAGAAGACCGAGACCGAGCGGGCCGACAGCCAGGACGACAAGGCGGGGAGCCGGAAGACCGAGGATGACGACCGCCGCGGCAGCGCCTCCCAGCGCAGTGAGGATGACCACGGCGGCGGCTCGACCGGGAGCGGGCACGGCTCGGACCACGGCGGCTCCGACCACGGCGGGGGAGGAGAGCACGAGAGCGAGCGCGACTGACTCGCGCCCTCCCTCCCAGGAGCCGCCCATCGCGCCATGAGGGTCGCCGTCATCGGGCTCGGCGCCATGGGGCGGCACCACGCCCGCTGCTACACCGAGATCCCGGGCGTCACGCTCGCCGCCGCGGCCGACCCCGACCCGGCCGCCATGGAGGCGGCCATCCGGCTCGGGGCCCGCGCCTACGGCTCCGCCGAGGACCTCCTCCGAAGCGAGGACCTGGACGCGGTCTCCGTCTGCGCGCCCACGCGCCAGCACCGGGAGATCGCCCTCCGGTGCCTCGAGGCCGGCCTCCACGTGCTCGTCGAGAAGCCCATCGCGGCCACCGTTGAGGACGCGGAGGACATCCTCCGCGCAGCCGAGCGCTCGGGGCGTGTCCTCATGGTCGGGCACATCGAGCGCTTCAATCCCGCCGTGCGCGCCCTCAAGCGGCTGATCGCCGAGGGCCGGCTCGGGACCCTCCTCCAGCTCCACTTCCAGCGATTGGGGCTGCGGCCACGGGCCGCGCCGGACGTCCCCGTGGTGGTGGACCTCGGCGTCCACGACCTCGACCTCGCGGCCTGCCTCTGCGGCGCCCCGCTCGAGGACATCACCGCCCTGGGAGGGAGAGCGGTGCTCGGCGTGCCGGACTACGCCTGCCTCCTGGCCCGCTGCGGGGCCGCGGCCGTCACCATCCAGCTTTCCTGGGTCACGCCCATCAAGCTCCGCCGCGTCATCGCCTGCGGAACGGACGGCTACGCCGAGCTGAACCTCGTCACCCAGGACCTCCGGTGGTTCCATCGGGACACCGGGGGCGATGAGCCCGCGACGTTCCCCGAGTTCGTCGCCCGCTACGGGCGCGGCGCGGAGGCCGGCGTGGCGCTCCCCTTCCCCGAGCAGGGGCGCGAGCCCCTGCGGATCGAGCTCGAGGAGTTCCTCGGCGCCGCCCGGTTCGGCTGGACCGTGCCCGCGGGCGGCCAGGACGCCCTCCAGGCCCTGCGCCTGGCGCTCGAGGCCAGCCGCCAGATCGCCGCCGCGGAGCCCGTGCCGTGGCCCGCCTGACCCGCCCCCGCGTCCTGATCGCCCCCACGGCCGTCGTCGACCCCCGGGCCGAGATCGGCGAGGGCACGCGGATCTGGCACTTCACCCAGGTGCGCGAGGGCGCCGTCATCGGGAGGGGGTGCCGGATCGGAACAGGCGTCTACATCGACCGGGACGTGCGGATCGGCGACCACTGCAAGATCCAGAACGGCGCGAACATCTACCGGGGCGTGACACTCGAGGATGGCGTCTTCGTCGGCCCCGGGGTGCAGTTCACGAACGACCCCTGCCCCCGGGCCGTGGCGCCTGACGGTCGGCCCCTGGGGGACGGGGACTGGGAGCTCGTGCCCACCGTGGTGCGGCGCGGGGCGTCGCTCGGGGCCGGCGCCACGATCCTCTGCGGGCTCGAGATCGGCGAGTGGGCCATGGTCGCCGCCGGATCGGTCGTCACCCGGAGCGTCCCGCCCCACGCCCTCGTGGCCGGGGTCCCGGCCCGCGTGATCGGGACCGTGTGCGCCTGCGGCAACCGGATAGAAGGGGAGGGACATTCCCTCGTCTGCCCTGCCTGCACCTCAGTCACGCGGCAGCGGTAGAGGCCGCTGAAGTGCTGGCGCCACGATATCGCGACCTGCGCCCGGCTCCAGTGGCGGGACGGCGTCAGCCAACTGGGCCATGCCGCAACGGTGGTGGAGAAGGTTGCCGCGTCGCAGGAGCAGGTGCTGGCTATCCTCTCGGGGATGCTTCCCCCAGGCCCGGATCCTGGAAGCTCCGGCTGCAGACCCCGCACCAAACGCGTGTTTGGCTTCCGCGCCGGCGATCTGGTCAGATCTGTGGTACCGCGGGGGAAGTACGCAGGCATGGATGCCGGAGCAGTCCGCCTGGCGGTGTACCGCCTCATCCGGGAGGGGCGCCTGCCCGCGGTGCGGATAGGCCGCCTGGTGCGCATCAAGCCCAGGCAGGTCGAGCCCACGGACGTGATCTCGGTGAGGCTGTCGCTGAGCGTGGTGCGGCTGTTGGACGAGTACGCCCGCAGGGTGAACGGGGACAGCGCCTACGTGATCGCCGAGCCTTTGTGGTACGTGTTCTCCCGCGACCGCGAGTTCGCCGCCGAGCACGGGCTCGCGGCACCGCGCCGCAGGCGCGAGCGGGCCGGGGCGGAGGAGTAGCGGGTGGACCCGCGGCAGGCGGCGGTGGAACTCGCCGCAGGCGCGGCGCTCGTCGCCGCCACCTGGGGCGCGCAGTGGGTGATGGTGCTCCTGCCGGGAGCGGCCCACGGACCGCTCTCGCCGCGCCTGCGGGACCTGGCGCTCCCTCCTGGCCTGGCGCGCGAGGCGCAGGCCCTGGCGCACCTGTTGCGCAGACGGGGGATCGTGCAGGGGGTGCTCGTCTCGGGTCCACGGGGGTGCGGGAGGACGGCGCTGGCGCTGGCCCTCTGCGCCGAGGGGCGGCGCGCGGCGGCGCAGATCGACGCGCGGGAGCCAGTTCGGGCCGCAGGCGATCCCATAGGAGGTGGGGGGATGAGCGGGTGACATTTTTGACGCACCCCCAGGCCACTCCCGCCAGGACCCCGCCCTGGCCGCGGCGAACCACCCCCCTCGTTCCCCTGGCTCGGGGGTGGGCCGTGACGGGCACCTGGATTCGCAGGCGCGGCAGCGGCTTTGCGGTGATCGCCTACGCAGGCCGCGACCCCGCCAGCGGCAAGCGCAGGTACAAGTGGTGGAGCGGGTTCGCCACGCGGCGCGAGGCCGAGCAGTTTCGCGCGACCCTGGCTCACTCCCCCATCCACGGCGCAGGCGGCGTCTCCCGCGCGCGCCTGCGAGACTACCTGCCCGCCTGGGCCGAGACGCGGGCGGGCCTGCGGGGGTGGCGCGACAAAACCAGGGAGACAACCGCCCTCATGATCGCCCACCTCACCCGCGAGATCGGCCACATGCCACTCTCCCGCCTGTCGCCTGCGGCCATCGAGGCCGCCCTGCTCCGGATCGCCGCAAGGACGAGCCCGGCGACGGCAAGGCGCGCCGCCGAGACCCTGTCCACGGCCATGGCGGACGCCCAGAGGCTCGGGCTCATTCTGCGCAACCCCTGCGAGCAGGCGGCCTTCCCCAGGGCCGAGGAGCGGGAGCCAGTCCTGCTCTCATCGGAGCAGGTAGCACGATACCTGGAGGACGCCCGCCAGACGGCCACGCCGGCCGTCTACGCACTCTGGGTGGTGATGATCGCCTGCGGCCTGCGCCTGGGGGAGCTGCTCGGCCTGCGGGAGGAGGACGTCTCCCTGGACGGCCCCCTTCCCACGCTTGCCGTGACGCGCCAGCTCCAGACCAGGCCGGGCGGCGCGCCGCTTTTGGCCCCGCCCAAGACGCGGCGGGGGCGGCGCGCGGTGGCGCTGCCCGAAACCGCCGTGGACGCGATCCGCGCGTGCCTGCGCTGGAGGAAGGAGCAGCGGCTCCGCCTGGGGCCGCGCTTCCAGGACAGCGGGCTGCTGTTCTGCACGCCGACAGGCCGCGCCCTCAACCCCAGCAACCTCCGCAACCGGGACCACTACCCCAGGCTGGCGCGGCTCGGGCTCCCGAGGGTGCGGCCCCACGACCTGCGCCACCTGCACGCGACGGCCTTGGCCGAGGCCGGGGTGGACCCCGCGACGCTGGCGGCACGCCTGGGGCACGCCGACGCCGCGTTCACCTACCGCCGCTACGTCCATCCGAGCCCCCAGGCGCAGGCGAAGGCGGCGGGGATCGCCGAGGCCCTGCTCCTCAAGCCGCGGCGGGTGCGGCGCCGCCCGTAGCCGCCGCCCCAGGCCGCTTTTGCCTCTCCCGGGAGACGCCCTCTCGCGCGCCCCAAAGCGACTGTCAAGGGGATTTACCTGACGCGGTCGCCTGCTAATACTTTGCTAATACTTTCCGGGGTTTTCGAAAGCCGAGCGGGCGTTCAGAAACGTTGAGAAATCTGGTGGAGCTGGAGGGACTTGAACCCTCGACCTCCTCTACGCCAAAGAGGCGCTCTCCCTCTGAGCTACAGCCCCACGTCTCAGACACCTGCTATTATACCGAACCCGCGCCCTTCGGTCACTACCTCTCTCGGTCACCGCTCCAGGACGACGGCATCCCCCCACAGGTACTCCAGCTTGTAGTACTCACGCTCCCGGGGGTGGAAGATGTGGACCACGACATCCCCGTAGTCCAGGAGGACCCATCCGGCATCCTCCTGTCCCTCCGTGTGCTCCACGCGCACGCCTTCCGCCTCCAGCCTCTCTTCCACGGCCTCCGTGATGGCCTTGATGTGGACCCTGTTAGTGCCGCTCGCGATGACGAAGAAATCGGCGATGGGCGTGTGCTCCTGGATATCCAGGACGACCACGCCCTCGGCCAATTTGGTCTCCGCAGCCTCCGCAGCAAGGAGAGCCTTCCGGCGCGAGTCCACTACTCACCACCACGCCGCCGGGCGGCGGCAGGAGCGGCGTACAGCCCGTGCTTCTTGATGTAGCCCTCCACGGCTTCGGGCACGAGGTAGGTGATGGGGCGCCCCTCGCGGACCCGGGCCCGGATATCGGTGCTGCTGATGGCCATGGCGGGGATCTCCATGGTGTGGATGTGGGGGAGGTAGGAGCGGAGCTGATTCTCCGACGACCAGCGCTCGGGGTCGAGGTGATACCCCGGCCGGTTGGCCCCGATGAACTGGCAGAGGCCCAGCAGCTGCTCGGTCTCCCGCCACTGCCCGCGGAGGATCTGCTCTAGGGCGTCCGCCCCGGTGATGTAGTAGAGCTCGTCCGAGGGATAGTGCTCCCGCAGCTGGCGGATGGTGTCGATGGTATAGGAGGGGCCCGGGCGGTCGATCTCGATGCGGGAGACGGTGAAGTGCGGGTTTGTCACCGTCGCGAGGAACGTCATGAGGTAGCGGTGCTCGGGGTCGGACACCTCGTGCGGCTCCTTGTGGGGCGGGTGCCTGTTGGGCACAAAGATGACGGCGCTCAGCCCGAACCGCCAGCGGGCCTCGTCCGCCGTCATGAGGTGACCGTAGTGTACGGGATCGAACGTCCCGCCCATGATCCCGATCCTGCTCACGCCCACCTCCCCATTCCGTCGTCCGGCGCCCCCGCAGCCGTCTTCTCGACGTCCGGCGCAAGCTCCTCCGCGCCCTCCGGGGCCTCCCGCAGCTCCCGGAGGAGGGACGCCATCGCCTGGACGAGGAGGGGGATCCCCTCCCCGGTCGCGGCGGAGATGCCCACGACTCTCCGACCCCGGCCCTCGAGGGCGGCGGCAAACCCAGGCCAGCGCGCCCGGGCCTCGGGCAGGTCCAGCTTGTTCCCCGCGACGATGGTGGGACGCCGTGACAGGGAGGCGGAGTACTGCGCCATCTCCCGCTCGACCACCGCGAGGTCCTCGAGGGGTTCCGGCCGGCTCACGTCCACGACGTGGACGAGAAGCCGGGTGCGCTCGATGTGCCGCAGGAACTCGTGGCCTAGCCCTGCCCCCCGGTGGGCTCCTTCGATCAGGCCCGGGATGTCGGCGACGACGATGCCCCCGGCGGGCGGCACCGGGACGACCCCGAGCACAGGCTCCGTGGTCGTGAAGGGATAGTCGGCGATCTTCGGCCGGGTAGAGGAGATCCGGGCCAGGAGGGAGGACTTCCCCGCGTTGGGGAGGCCGATCAGGCCCACGTCCGCCAGCAGGCGGAGCTCCAACCGGAGCCAGCGCTCCTCCCCCCGCCCCCCCGGCTCGGCTTCGCGGGGCGTCCGGTGGGTGGCCGTGGCGAAGCGAGCATTCCCCCTTCCCCCTCGCCCTCCCCGTGCCACGACGGCCTCCTGGCCTGCGCGGGTGAGGTCGGCGACCACCCGCCCGGTCGCCTCGTCGTAGATGGTGGTCCCTAGAGGCACTGCGACCACCACGTCCTTCCCCGACTTCCCGGACCGTCCGCTGCCCTCGCCGTGGGCCCCGCGACCCGCGCGGAAGACGTGTCGGTACCGGAAGGCCAAGAGGGTGTTGAGGCTGGGGTCCGCCCTGAAGATCACGTCGCCCCCCCTGCCGCCGTCGCCGCCCGAGGGGCCGCCCTTGGGCACAAACTTCTCCCTCCGGAAGGCAACGCACCCGTTGCCCCCATCCCCCGCCTTCACGTACACCCGAGCCCGGTCGATGAACATAGGCATCCCACAGGGTCCAGACGCAAAAAAGCCCCGGGCGCTTCCCGCCCGGGGCCCCCCACGCCCGCCGGACGGCTACAGGGCCACCGGGTAGACAGACACCCTCCTCCCGTCGCGGCCGTGCTGCTCGAACTTCACCACGCCAGGCACGAGGGCGAAGAGCGTGTCGTCCCGACCGATGCCGACGTTGCGGCCGGGCTGGTACCGTGTCCCCCGCTGGCGGACGAGCACGTACCCCGCCCCGACCACCTGGCCGTCAAACCTCTTGACGCCCAGGCGCTGGGCGTTGCTGTCCCGCCCGTTCCGGGAGCTACTCCCGCCCTTCTTGTGCGCCATCGGTCATCCCCTCCACCTCAATCCGGTCCACCCGCACCCTCGTGAGAGGCTGGCGGTGACCGGCATGTCGGCGGTAGTGCTTCTTCGGCTTGTACTTCCACACCCGGAGCTTGCGGGCCCGCACCTGGGCCACGACCTTGGCCACGACGCGGGCGCCCGGCACCTCAGGGGTCCCGCACACCACGCGGTCGCCATCCACGACCAGGAGCACGCGGCCCAGCGGGATCTCCGCCCCCGCTTCCACGGGCAGGCGATCCACCTCCACGACCTGACCGGGTTCGACCCGTACCTGCTTCCCGCCGGTCTCCACCACCGCGTACACAGTCACCTTCTCCCCTTTCCGTGCCGTCCGCCATCGTAACATGCACCGTCACGGGTGTCAACGAAAGCGCGAAGGGCGTCATCGATTTCGCAAGCGGCCCCAGAATTGGCAGCCTGAAGGGAATTTTAGTGGATTTTCCAGCTGTCGCGCACTGCGAACAGACTTGCGGGGGGGGCAGAGGACTACACGTCAGGCGGCGGGAGAGGACGGCCGGCGCGGGGCGGAGAGGATGCCCGCGAAGCTCGGGAGCGGCCTCGGGACCGGGCGCGGGG
>Ga0209810_1002258_pt1 | contig 23840 bp, 13 predicted proteins | sample Coa_R1_7_FD_187159 | JGI IMG/M metagenome (GOLD analysis project Ga0209810, IMG submission 187159) | Surface soil microbial communities from Centralia Pennsylvania, which are recovering from an underground coalmine fire - Coalmine... | ecosystem: Environmental > Terrestrial > Soil > Unclassified... | reverse complement strand
GCGGCGTCGGTGTTGGTGTCGCCGTCGGTGGCGGAGGCGTCGGTGTTGGTGTCGCGGTCGGCGGTGGAGGCGTAGGTGTTGGTGTCGCCGTAGGTGGTGGAGGCGTAGGTGTCGGAGTTGGAGTCGGTGGTGTAGGTGTTGGTGTCGCCGTCGGCGGTGGAGGCGTTGGTGTCGGAGTAGGAGTCGCCGTCGGTGGCGGAGGCGTTGGAGTCGGAGTAGGTGTAGGTGGTGGCGGCGTTGGTGTAGGGGTCGGTGGCGGAGGTGTGGGCGTCGGCGTAGGAGTTGCCGGGACACATACCCCGGTCACAGTATCTCCCGTGTTGACCGGCAGCGGCGTTTGCGCCGCAGTCGCGCAGCCGAACAGAGTATTGGTCGTCTCATCCTTCTTTACGCCGATTACCAAATCGCTGTTGTTCCCCGATGCGGGTAGGTTGATCGTGTTATAGATGAACTGGAACGGTGGGTTGCCGTTTTCGTACAACGCAATTTCGTAATTGACCGAATTTGCCGGCGAACTGAGATAAACGCTGCGCCACTCGATGTAAAAGACGCGGTTGGGGGCTGTGCCTGTCGTCTCAGTAAAGACGCCGCAGCCGCTTGGTGTGAAGTCCTGGCAGCCCGGATTGAGCAGCGGCGTATTATCAGTGCTCTGGTCGGTCCAGAACGGCGCCAGCACATAGGTGGTGCCTGAAAGACCAAAAGGCGGCGGACACGAGATGTTATTACCGTTGATATTTGGCGTTCCGAAGGTGGCGTAGCCATTGGAGACTATATTGATGCTGTTAAAAGTCTGATCGTAGAACTGGACTGAGAATGGCAATGGGATGGGCGTGCTGCAATCGTCGCAGTTAACGCCAATGTCTTGGGTGGCCTGCACGAAAGCGTTCGGGGATGGGGTAGGCGTAAGTGTGTAATCCGTGCATCCGCTGAGGGGGCCATTGATGCCACGAATCCGGAAAACCTGGTCGGGACCGGCAGCAGTCGGTATGCAGGCAATCTTGCGCGCCCACGTAGCGCAAACGCCCCAGGCGCCACCGGAGTTCTGGCTGGCGGCGGTGTTGCCGGACTGCACGATGCGATCTGTCCAGCCCCAGCGCCCCTGCATCATGTTGGCCTGCACTTCCAGCCAGTAGGTGCCGGAAGCGAGCACCGCCGACGGCTGCAGGTTGATGGTAAAGGTGGTACCGAGCTGCGTCGCCGGCACGTTCAGCGCGCTGTACACCTGCTGGCCCGGCAGACCGCCGTTATCGGCATAAATGAAAACGTTCCAATCGGTGGCCGGTTCGCTGCCGCTGGAGTAGGCGCCATCGGCATCAATGCTGCTGATGCTCCAGGTTTCGCCCTCCGGCACGACAAAGTCATCGGCAAGATCTCCGCTAAAAGTAAAGGCGTCGGCCAGGGTGGCGGACAAAGTGGTGCTGTTGGCAGGGCTGTTATACTGGTCGTAAAGGACTACCACCTGGGAAGCGTTGGCTGGCGCAAGGCTCAAAGCGCCCGCTCCAGAGGAGGCGTTTGCCGCCAGAGCATATGACGCGTTACTGCCGCCGTGCCCGGCGGTTTGGGGCGGTTTCGCTCTGAGATGTCGGTTGGCGTTTCGCTGCGCCAGCGCAAAGGGGATCACGCACACAGCCAGCAGCAGCACAACGTAAAAGGCGCTTCGAATCAGATGCGCCCGGACGCCGGGGGCAATTTGTTTTTTCATAGGGCAGGATGAGGAATTTTGGAGAGTGCGACGTCGTTTGTAGAAAAAACGGCCAAATCTTGTCAAGACCTTTTTTAAAAATATTTTTTTAGGTCTTTTGGCCTCTCACCGCCCCAGCCGGCAAAGCAACAAAAAATGGGCGAAGGCTCGGCGCGTTGTCCCCCAACGGCCCGGGCCTGTAGCCGGCATCGGGGCTGTAGCCGGCATCGGGGATGCCGTCCCGGGGGGACAACCTCGCCGGGATCAGCGATCCCGGCTACAGAGCGATGCCGGCCCGGGGCTGTAGCCGGCCTGGGGCTGTAGCCGGCATCGGGGATGCCGTCCCGGGGGGACAACCTCGCCGGGATCAGCGATCCCGGCTACAGAGCGATGCCGGCCCGGGGCTGTAGCCGGCATCGGGGATGCCGGCCGGCCCGCGCGCGGCAACGCCTGCCGCCATGAGCTTGGGACCAAGCCGGATCCACCTTGCGCTTTGGCAAAGCTTGGAGGCAGCCGGTAAGCTTGAAGGAAAAGCCGAGCTATCTTGCGCCTCTAAACGGATGTTTGGCTCGGAGCTTTGGAGAGACAGCGCAGGCGATTGGCCTTTGCGGGAAAAAAGCGGCGTCGATTCCGGTGCTGGCCCCGGCGCTCCTCTCTTGGCCGATATCAAGTGGGATATCGACCATGCACTCTCACGCCCAGACCAGCACCAGAATCGACTGCCGCTTCCTCTAAGGTTTCAGACGTCTCCTTCACCTTCCTACGGCAACTGAGCAACGAAGTTTCCAAAAAATTATTTAATTGGAAATTTTCGAAGGAATGCTTCCCACATGCTCTGGAGGCAGAAGCATGCTGTGGGCGCCGGCAGGGGAGCGTCAGTCAGGTAGCCAGGTTGCCTGTTTCTTCGTCCAGCGCCGCGACCGCGCGGTGGTACGTGGCTTTGGCTTCCTCGGGCGAGTTGTCCACCGCCGTCATGCCGGTGCGACCGAGCTCGCCCAGAGCGCTCATCATGTGAAAGACCACGCCGGTCTGCCGGGTCTGGTTGAAGTGCAAATTGCGGCGCACCGCGATATCGAACAGATCGTCGGGGGTAAGGACGCGATAGCGGGGCGACTCGACATGATCGCTGGCCACGAAAAACTTCTGCTGGCCATTGGGCGCGGTGAAGATACCGGTCTCGGGATCGTAGCTGCCGTCGGTGAGAAATTGCAAGGTGAGAAAGGGATGGGTGGTGCCGCCTTTTCGCAAGTTAATCTCGATGGCATACGGCTGCCAGTCGCCCTCCCGGGATCGCACGACCACAAAATCCAGCGCGAAACGCCCCAGCACGCCTTCCTTTGCCAGACGCCGGCCTATCTTGGCCGCTTCCCGCGTGATTAACAAGGCGTAAGCCGGATCGGCGGGAAACACGCAGCCGAGGTAGCTTTGCCCCGCGGGACCGCCCAGAAGCTGGTCATGGGTGGACAATAACTCGACTGCGCCCAGCGGCGTAACACGCAGCTGGACGCTGGGGCTTCTGAGTTCCTCTCCCACGATCCGCTCCTCGACCACCCCTTTGTGCTCACGGAGTTTCTCCATGTAACTGTCATAGGTTACCTTGCTGGACTCGAACTGCATGGCCCGCACGCGTTCCTCCAACTGTAGCCGGGATCGGCGATCCCGGCTGCCGGCATCACCGATGCCGGCTACAGGACGATCCCGGCTGCCGGCATCACCGATGCCGGCTACAGGATGATCCCGGCTGCCGGCTACAGGCAGGCCGCGCAGGTCGATTACAGCGTTGCCCTCGCCTGAAACGCCTTCGTTGAGTTTCACCATCACCTGTTTGATCGAAGGTTTTATGGCTCGCATCTGTGCGATAGCCTGGATCAGTTCTTCCCTGGTGCCGACATCCTCGCAACCGAGGGGATGTGGCACGCCTTCCTCCATGAAAATCTTCCGGGCGCCACTCTTGGTGCCGAAGTGGAAGAACTTCGGGTCGGCGCCGTACATGGGAATGCCCAGCCGCAGCGCCAGTTCCTTCTCGCGCTCGGTGGTGTTGAAAGGAACCAGGTGCGCCCGGTCGGGATCGATGATGAGAGAGCGGATGCGCTCGATCAGCCGGGGTCGTTCCAGAAGTTTTTCACTCAAGGGACGCACCGAACCGTCCAAGGGCGAAAGCAGGAACAAGCGTTGCCGGGCGTGGCTGGGGATAACACCGGGAAGCAGGGCGAGGTAGTAATCAACGATGCTGGGCAGGATGGTTTGCGAGGTGATGTAGATAAGCCTGGCCCGCGGCTGGCGCAGCAGAAGCAACAAAAAGAGAAAGCGCTCTTCGTAAGCCTGCATCACCGCGCCGGAGCGAATGGCGTCGATGGACATGGAAGGCACAACCACAATGGTCTGCGGGTCCTGGCTGAAGCGCTCGATCGATTTCCACAGCGGCACCAGCTTCTTTTGCAGCTGATCGAATTGCGCCTGGGAGCTGGAACCGGCATCGGTGATCCCGGCTTTCGAAGTGGGCGTGCCCGCTGGCATGGATCGTGAGTCCAACTCTTTGTTAAAGTGAGTCAAATTACAAGCTGGATCCGCTGTAGCCGGGATCGGTGATCCCGGCGTGACCAAACGCTATGACGCGTTGTAGCCGGGATCGGTGATCCCGGCGAATCCCCCGGGGCCGGCAGCCCCCGGCCGGCATCCCCGATGCCGGCTACAGCCCGATGCCAGCTACAGCCCAGGCTGTGCCCCGTTGTAGCCGGGATCGGTGATCCCGGCGAATCCCCCCGGCCGGCATCCCCGATGCCGGCTACAGCCCGATGCCAGCTACAGCCCAGGCTGTGCCCCGTTGTAGCCGGGATCGGTGATCCCGGCGAATCCCCCCGGGGCCGGCTAATCCCCCGGCCGGCTAATCCCCCCCCGGCCGGCATCCCCGATGCCGGCTACAGCGTTAGCAACTCGATCTCGCCCTGCCATGGCCATTCGCCTGAGCTCGTAACCAGCCCAGCACGCACTGGATTCTCCTTCACATAACCCCACTTTTGACTGTAGCTCTCACCAGAACGCAAAACGTGATCGAAGAACTCTTCTTGCCAAACTGTTCCCGATATGTTGAGCTCACGCGTCATTCGTTTGCTGCTCCATTCCTTCCATCTTTGCATGAAGACTTGCAGCGGCTTGGCACCTAATTCTGCTCGGCAAAAGAAATGCACATGATCAGGCATGATGACATAACGCCCAATCGCCCAGCCGTGGCGCCGATGCCCATTCCGCCATTCGTCTATCAGTATTTCCGAAACCTCTTTTGACGCCAAGATTGTTCGTCGTCCTGCTGTGCACGTCGTGATGAAATAGATCGGCCGATTAATCCAAACGTGTCCAAGCCGCCGCAGGTGTTTATGCATTTTGCTGGTCTGTAACCGGGATCGGCAATCCCGGCGAGTCCGAACGCTATGACGCGTTGTAGCCGGGATCGGTGATCCCGGCGAGCATTTTCTGATCTCTTGCCACTGTAGCCGGGATCGGTGATCCCGGTGAATCCCCCCCGGCATCCCCCCCGGCCGGCATCCCCGATGCCGGCTACAGCCCGATGCCGGCTACAGCCCAGGCTATGACGCGTTGTAGCCGGGATCGGTGATCCCGGCTAATCCCCCCGGCCGGCAGCCCCCCGGCCGGCATCCCCCCGGCCGGCATCCCCGATGCCGGCTACAGCCCGATGCCGGCTACAGGACAATTCTGCTCGCAATCTCATCGCCTTCGCCCAAACGAATAGCCGCGATGTGTTCGCCGACCCGTGATGGCCCGCCGCCCGGCAACAGCAGAGTCGGACTCGAACAACGCCGTGTAGAGGTAGGGGAAATTGTCCAGCTTTAGCCTGGGAATTTTCTGGCCGATGAACTGTTCGATAGCCTGCAAGGCGGGCAACTCCTGGCCGCTCAACAGCGTGAAGGCATCGCCTACATTCTGCGCCCGGCCGGTGCGCCCGATGCGGTGAACGTAATCTTCCGGGTGCTCGGGCACATCGTAGTTGATCACGTGGCTGACGCCGGCGATGTCGAGGCCGCGCGAAGCGATGTCGGTGGCGACCATCACTTCGTACTTGCCGCTCTTGAAACCTTCCAGCGCCTCGATTCGTTCCCGCTGGGTGCGATTGGAATGCAACACGGCCACGGCGTGTTTGGCATGCTTGAGAAAGTGCGCCACGCGATCGGCGTTCTGCTTTGTGCGGCAAAAGATCAAAACGCTGTCGAAATTTGTCCGCTCCAGCAGCGCCATGAGCAGATCGAACTTTTGTTCGGCCGCCACCGGATACACCGCATGAGTGACCGTCTCGGCCGGCGACCGGCGCGCGCCGATCTCCGCCAGCGCCGGGTCGCGCAATACCCAAGCAGCCAGGCGTTCAATCTCCGGTGGCAAAGTGGCCGAGAAAAGCAGCGTCTGTCGCTCCGCGGGAATTTTCTGCACGATGCGCCGCACATCCGGGAGAAAACCCATGTCCAGCATCCGGTCCACTTCATCCAGCACAAGAATCTTTACCGATTGCAAAGTAAGCGCCCGTTGTTCCAAAAGATCCAGTAAACGTCCCGGGGTAGCGACCAGGATATCCACGCCCTGCTTGAGCGCTTCGCGTTGCTTGCCGTAGCCAACGCCGCCGTGCACAAGACCGACACGCAGGTTGGTGAATCGGCCGTAGTCGCGGAACGCAGTCTCCACCTGCGCAGCCAGTTCGCGCGTCGGCTCCAACACCAGCGAGACAGGCGATGTCGCCTGCGAACGTTCGCTCCCGCGCACCGTGCGACCGGGGCTTTCGCCCTTGCGCGGGCCGACTACCCGCTGCAGTCGCTGCTTTAAGGCAGAACTCCAGCCTGCCGTCTCGTCGCGCTTCGCCGGTTCGTCCGCCCGCCTGCCCAGCAACGTCAAGATCGGCAGGGCAAAAGCCGCCGTCTTGCCGGTGCCGGTCTGCGCCGTGCCAATCAAATCTTTTCCCGCCAGCACGATGGGAAACGCGCGAAGCTGGATGGGTGTCGGCTCTACAAATCCCATGGCCTGCGCGCCACGCACCACTTCGGGAGAAAGCCCAAACTTATTGAACGACATGAATGGCCAACGTTAAAGCCACTTGCGACAGTTACAAAGAGGAAAACAAGGAGCGCTGTTTTTGGCCGGACGGCCGTTCCCAAAAACTCCAGAAAAACAAGAAAAGGCTTGACCTTGACTCTGGCGACTGGGTAACACGGCTTAACCCCTTACTCCTGTTATGAAGAAACAAGCTATCTCCCCGTTTTTCCTCCGATCCACCCTGTTTGCGCTGGTTCTGGGCGCTACTGCAGGCTTCATCCTCGTTTCGAGCAGGGCCGGACTCGGCTTCCCCGACTCAGAAGCGTTTTCCAACGTCCCGCCAAGAACGCTCAGCTTCCAGGAGCGCGTGGCGTATCAGCGCGCCATCGAAGAAGTCTATTGGCGGCATCGCATCTGGCCAAAGGAGAACCCGGGACCCAAACCGTCGCTGGACGCGGTGATGAGCCAGGCACAGATCGAGAGCAAAGTGGCCGATTACCTGCGCAAATCACAGGCGCTGGAGGATTACTGGCAGCGGCCCATTACCGCCCGCCAGTTGCAGGCCGAGATGGATCGCATGGCCAGAAACACAAGACAACCCGACGTGTTACGCGAACTCTTTGAAGCACTGGGCAACGATCCTTTTGTCATCGCCGAGTGCCTGGCACGGCCGGCGCTGGTCAATCGGTTAATAACAAACTGGTATGCCTTCGACGAGAGAATCCACGGCGCCCTGAAACAGCGCGCCGAGACCGAACTAAGAGCGCATCCCACTGTTGCGCAGATGAAACAACTTGGCGGCAGTTACGCGGAAACGGAGCTGGTAAAAGGCGACAGACATGGTCACGAAACCATTCGCGGTCCCGGACGGCACGTCAGGCTCGGCGCGCGCGACTGGCATCGAACCGTCGAAAGACTCGCCCGACTGTTTTCGCGGAACTCCACGGCTGCACGCGTGCCATCCCGAAGGGCGATGCAGAAAAAAGAATCCCCCGCGATCGCGGAGATCCCAGCAGGCGTCCCAAGTCCCCTGCAGGAAGACGAGACCTGTTATTACGCAACGGCAATCCTCAAGGTAACAAATGAGCGCCTGAAGCTCGCGATCGTATCATGGCCCAAGGAGCCACTGGAAAGCTGGCTGAGCCGCGCCGAAGACCGGGCGCCAACAAGCATGGTCGCGGCAGGAGGCGGTTACAGGCTTCCCGAAGTGCCTGAGGGAGCCAGCTGCGTTGAGAACACCTGGAGCGCTACGGCCGCGCCGCCGGACGCGCGCAGCGGGCATACCGCCGTCTGGACCGGCAGCGAGATGATCATCTGGGGAGGGTCCACTAGCAAAGCCGAATTAAACACCGGCGGCAGATACGACCCCAGCACCGATACCTGGGTCGCCACAAACATTGCCGGTGCACCCGAGCCGCGAACTTTTCACACGACGGTGTGGACTGGAACAGACATGATCGTCTGGGGTGGCGTCGGCCAAAACTCCGTGGTGCTTAACTCCGGTGGCAGATACAATCCCGAATCAGACTCGTGGGCAAGTCTAAGCATCGTTAGCGCGCCGGAAGGCCGGCGTGATCACACCGCAGTCTGGACTGGGAATGAGATGATCGTTTGGGGCGGGTGGGATGGCACCACGTTTTTTGACACCGGCGGCCGCTATAACCCCGGCACAAACAGCTGGGTTGGTACCACTACGACTAATGCGCCAGATCCTCGCGCTTATCACACAGCGATATGGAATGACAGCGAGATGATTGTATGGGGCGGTGGGGACCAGTTCAACACGATGAATACAGGGGCGCGCTATAACCCGAACACCGACACTTGGACTGCTACAAGCATGGTAAACTCGCCGGATGGGCGATCTGAGCATAGCGCCATATGGACCGGCACTGCCATGGTTGTCTGGGGCGGCATTGATCAGTTTGGCGACGCTAAAAATACAGGCGGCCGCTACTACCCGAACACCGACACCTGGAATGCTACAAGCACGGCGAATGCCCCTGACCCGCGAGCCGCTCATTCTGCAGTTTGGACTGAGAGTGAGATGGTGGTGTGGGGTGGCATTGACGGCTTTGGCGATCGTTTTAACACCGGGGGCAGATACAATCCCGATGCGGATAGCTGGACGGCCACGAGCCTGCTCGGCGCGCCTGATGAGCGATCAGCGCAGACCGCCGTGTGGACAGGGAGCGAGATGTTGGTCTGGGGCGGCAGTGGTTACTTCGGAGATCTCAACAGCGGCGGTCGATACAACCCAAGTACGGACAGTTGGGCAAGCATCGGGCATACGCCCTTCGGACGAATTTCCCACAGCGCCGTGTGGACCGGTAGTGAGATGATCATCTGGGGCGGCGATCAACACGACTTTGGGCTGCAGTCAAACACCGGCGCCAAATACGAGCCGGCGACTGATAACTGGACAGCCACGAGCATAACAAATGCCCCTGATGCGCGAGATTCCCACACAGCAGTCTGGACAGGCAGTGAGATGATCGTCTGGGGAGGAGATGGCGGCTTCGGTGGGCTGAACACCGGCGGGAGATACAATCCCAGCACGAATAGTTGGACGGCTACCAGCACTACCAACGCGCCCGAGGACCGATCGCGTCATACCGCAATTTGGACTGGCAATGAGATGATCGTCTGGGGTGGCATCGGGATATTCCCCTTCGACCCGTATCTAAATACTGGCGGACGGTACAACCCCATTGCCGATACCTGGACAGCTACGAGCACTAATGACGCCCCAACCGGACGATACGGCCATAGCGCGATCTGGAGTGGCAGCGAAATGATTGTCTGGGGTGGGACTGACGATACTGACACTTTTGATTCGGGCGGAAGGTACAATCCCGGAACTGATAGTTGGGATCCAACCAGCGCCGCGAATGCACCTTCGGCCAGAGACCTGCATACGGCTGTGTGGACCGGGAATGAAATGATCGTGTGGGGAGGGACGGATCTGAATCAAGACTTCTTTAACAGCGGCGGTAAGTACAATCCTGACACTGATAGCTGGACTGCCACCTCACTGAACAACGCCCCAGAGGGACGCGCCTATCACACAGCAGTCTGGACCAGCGCTGAGATGATCATCTGGGGCGGGGACAGTGACTTTTTCGATATGAACACCGGCGCACGATACGATCCCGGGGCTGACACGTGGGTAGCCACCAGCACGACTAACGCGCCTGAAGCTCGAGCTTCCCACACAGCCGTTTGGACCGGCAGCGAAATGATTGTCTGGGGTGGCCAAGATGCCTTTTCGAATTTTTTGGACACAGGCGGGAGATATTGCGTCCAAACCGGGCCACCCCCAACACCCACGCCCACTGCTACATCCACGCCTACTCCGACAGCCACACCCACGCCGACTGCCACGCCGTGCGTCGGCAGATGCAGCCCTACGCCCAGGCCGCGACCCACACCCCGCCCCCGCCCCACACCCTAGGAAGAAGAGCACCGTAGCGCTGATAATCGGTAAGCAGAAACACCAATTTTATTGTTGCAAGGAATAGCTGCCATGGGTGTCACCTGAACGTCTCCGGTTTTGGTGTCCGGCGTTTTTCGACGATCGTTCTGTACCTGTTGCTCTGTTTGATGGCGTTTTCCATTTGCGCCAATACCATTACCGTCACCAATACCAACGACAGCGGCCTGGCTCCCTGCGCCAGGCGCTCGCTGATGCCAATGACGGCGACACGATCACGTTCGCAGTGAGTGGTACAATCACCCTTACAAGCGGCGAGCCACTCGTGAACCGCAGCATTAACATTTCGGGTCCCGGTGCCGATAACTTGGTCGTGGACGGCAACGCCGCCAGCCGCGTCTTCCACATCAATTCCGGCAAGACGGTCACTATTTCCGGCCTCACCATTACCAACGGCTCGGACGTCAATGGTGGCGGGATTTTAAATGACCAAGGAACGCTGACGATTGCCAGCAGCACCATTAGCAATAATGTGGCTATTATTAGCGGCGGCGGCGGTATTTCCAATGACCGAGCGGCGCTAATCATTGCCAACAGCACGATTAGCGATAATTCGGCCATTGTGGGAGGGGGCATCCGTAATTTTGCTTTCGACGGTCCCACAAGCGTTGTGATCAGCAACAGTACCCTCAGCAATAATGCAGCCCCGCTCTCCGGCGGCGGCGGTGTGTCCAACTCTGGCGCAATGGCAACGATGCAAATCAGCAATAGCACGTTTAGCGACAACTCGGCGCTTGGCGGAGGAAGTATTGCGAATGGCAGCAATGCCACCTTGGTGTTAAGCAATAACGTCCTGAAAGCTGGAAAGAGCGGCGGAAATATTGTCAACGACCCAGGTAGCACGCTGATATCTGGCGGCTACAACATTAGCAGTGATAACGGCGGAGGTCTTCTCACAGGTCCCGGCGATCAGATTAACACGGATCCCATGATAGGCCCGCTCCAAAACAACGGCGGACCGACTTTTACTCACGCGTTGTTACCCGGAAGCCCGGCGATCGACGCCGGCGACCCCACTTTCACTCCGCCACCGTTATACGACCAACGCGGGCCGGGTTTTGATCGGGTTGTGAACGGTCGCATCGACATTGGATCATTTGAAGTCCAGACCCCGACCCCCCCTTGCGTGGGCAGATGCAGCCCTACGCCCAGGCCGAGACCCACTCCCCGCCCCCGCCCTACGCCCTAGCAAGAAGAGCACAGTGCCGCTGATAATCGTCAAGCGGAATTACTAACGTTATTGTTGCAAGGAATGGCTGCCCCAGCAACCAATCAGGCCATTGCATCAGGCACACAAATTTCATCTCGCAAAATCCGGGATGCGGTGAATCCCGCACGGCTGCTGTCGCCAGCAAGAAATGCGCTGAAACGAATGGAAAAAGATTGACATCGGCGCGACCTCTTCGTTCCACTGGCAATTGCAATCCAAATCCCTTTCGCAATGCGAAAAGAATCCGTTTTGCTCGCTTCCGCATCGGGCATTTCCCTCGTTCAAGAAAGGCTTGACCTTGACTCTGGCGACTGGGTAACATGGCTTGATCCTGCTCCTGTTATGAAGAAACAAGCTATCTCCCCGTTTTTCCTCCGATCCACCCTGTTTGCGCTGGTTCTGGGCGCTACTGCAGGCTTCATCCTCGTTTCGAGCAGGGCCGGACTCGGCTTCCCCGACTCAGAAGCGTTTTCCAACGTCCCGCCAAGAACGCTCAGCTTCCAGGAGCGCGTGGCGTATCAGCGCGCCATCGAAGAAGTCTATTGGCGGCATCGCATCTGGCCAAAGGAGAACCCGGGACCCAAACCGTCGCTGGACGCGGTGATGAGCCAGGCACAGATCGAGAGCAAAGTGGCCGATTACCTGCGCAAATCACAGGCGCTGGAGGATTACTGGCAGCGGCCCATTACCGCCCGCCAGTTGCAGGCCGAGATGGATCGCATGGCCAGAAACACAAGACAACCCGACGTGTTACGCGAACTCTTTGAAGCACTGGGCAACGATCCTTTTGTCATCGCCGAGTGCCTGGCACGGCCGGCGCTGGTCAATCGGTTAATAACAAACTGGTATGCCTTCGACGAGAGAATCCACGGCGCCCTGAAACAGCGCGCCGAGACCGAACTAAGAGCGCATCCGAATATCGGACAAAGGCTGCAATCCACCGCAACCTTTAGCGAGATTCGGCTACGTAAAAACACGGGCAGCCACCACGCGCACGATTGAGCTGTTGGGTTTGAGCTGGAGTTGCCTGACAAGGAATGGGATAACACCATCGCAAGACTTGGCGCGATGTTTTCTGGGGCGCCTGCCACGGCTGCGAATGGATCGCTTAGGTTACCCATGAAGCAGATTAAGACGGGCACATGGAGCCCCTTACAAGAAGATGAGACGGGTTATCATGCTACCGCGATAGTCGAGCAGGCGGATGACAAGGTAAGGCTGACTATGCTTTCATGGAAAAAAGAGCCGCTTGAAAGTTGGCTGATCAGAAACGAGAACGGGCCGCCACGGAGGATCAGCGCGGCCAATATGAGCTATTCAATGCCAACGATACCGGATGGGGCGGCATGCATCGACGATACCTGGACAGGGATCGCTGGCCCGCCTGACGGCCGAACAGGTCAAACCGCAGTATGGACTGGCAGCGAGATGATCATCTGGGGTGGCGTTGTTCACCTCGGTTATTTGAATACCGGCGCGAGGTATGTTCCGAGTACAGACACCTGGACAGCGACCACTGACGTCGATGCGCCTACTGGCCGGATCAGTCATACGGCAGTGTGGACTGGCACGGAAATGATCGTATGGGGCGGGCAGGACGATTTTTCTGGGCCGCCTGACCAGGGGGTTAACACTGGTGGGAGATACAACCCTGTCACCAACAGTTGGACGCCGACAAGTACGATCAACGCGCCCATGGGTCGCCTGAGTCATGCAGCAGTTTGGGACGGGTAGCGAAATGATTGTGTGGGGAGGCGAAAGCTCTAACGGCATATTGAATACGGGTGGCAGATATAACCCCGGCACCGACAGCTGGGCGGCCACAAGCACAACAAACGCGCCCGATGCACGCGCTGGTCACACCGCAGTCTGGACTGGCAATGAAATGATCGTCTGGGGCGGACGGGATTTTAATAATTATTTCGCTACGGGCGGCAGATACAATGCGAGCACGAACAGCTGGACCGCCACTAGCATGACAAGTGCGCCGTCTGAACGAGCCTTGCACACGGCAGTCTGGACCGGCAATGAAATGATCGTCTGGGGCGGGTATTATTATGATGGCAACGATCATTACTTGAATACAGGCGGCAGATACAACCCGAGCACCGACAGTTGGATCCCCACCGGCACCACCGACGTCCCAGCTGGCCGTTCTTCTCACACGGCCGTTTGGACTGGTAGCGAAATGATCGTCTGGGGAGGGTATGATGGAACCTATGCGAACACCGGTGGCAGGTACAATCCCAGCACCAACAGCTGGGCAGCCACAAGCACCACTAACGCGCCCGATGCACGCGATGGTGGCACGGCAGTCTGGACTGGCAGTGAGATGATCGTGTGGGGCGGGCATTATTATGACGGCAACGATCATTACTTGAATACTGGCGGCAGATACAACCCGAGCACCGACAGTTGGATCCCCACCGGCACGGCGAACGCGCCTGTCGGTCGATACCGTCACGTTGGTATCTGGACAGGTACTGAGATGATTATCTGGGGCGGCTTTTTCTTTGACGGCAGCTATCACTATCTGGATACGGGCGGCAGGTATGATGCTGCGACAGACACCTGGTCGTCTACCAGCACCAGCAACGCGCCTTCGGGCCGGGTCCGCTCCACAGCAATCTGGACGGGCACCGAAATGATCGTGTGGGGTGGGAATATTAGCGGCGGGACGTCTTTGAATAGCGGCGGAAGATACAACCCTGTTACGGACAGTTGGACGGCCACCAGCACGACGAATGCGCCCACTGCCAGGTATTATCACACGGCGGTATGGAGCGGCAGTGAGATGATCATCTGGGGCGGATATTCTTATGACGGCGTTGACCACTTTTGGAACACCGGTGGGCGATATGATCCTGTCATGGATAGCTGGACAGCTACGGCTGTTACAGATGCTCCCGTTGGCCGCGAGTTGCATTGCGCAGTATGGAGCGGCAGCGACATGATTGTCTGGGGCGGAGATTTCTTCGACACTACCACGCATTACCTCAACACAGGAGGGAGATACAACCCTGTTACGGACAGTTGGACAGCCACCTCCACTGTCAATGCGCCTTCAGCCCGCGATGTTTGGAGTGTCGTCTGGACCGGCAAAGAAATGATCGTTTGGGCAGGTTATGGCGACAGCGGCTACGTTAATACTGGTGGCGGATACAGTCCGGATATGGACAGCTGGATAACAACCAGCGTCACCAACGCGCCATCCCCCCGGGCCGCGCATCGAGCGGTTTGGACCGGCACTGAAATGATCGTGTGGGGCGGATATTATTATGATGGCAACGATCACTGGTTAAACAGCGGAGGAAGATATGATCCCGTAACCGATGGGTGGACGGCTACAAGCACCGTCAACGTGCCCGCCGCCCGGATGGTTCCCACCGCAGTCTGGACAGGTAGCGAAATGCTAATTTGGGGAGGCGAGGTTATTAACACCGCTGCTACCGGCACAGGCGGGAGATATTGCGCGCAAGCCGGGCCAGCCCCAACACCCACGCCCACTGCCACGCCGTGCGTCGGCAGATGCAGCCCTACACCCAGGCCGCGACCCACTCCCCGCCCCCGCCCCACGCCATGACGGAGCTGAAAAGACGTTGGCCACTGGGCAAGAGCGCCCATGACTGCCACCCGCCAACACAGATTCTCGGTCGAGCGCTTCTTTCCGCCTCCCTCGATAGCGCCGGGAGCGCACTTTTCCTGCCGTTCGCGTTCTGACGCCCAATGGTCGTAAACAAAGCTGTCTAAAGCCGGCATGAGGCGGCGCGGAACTAAAAAGTTGCCCACTGGGGAAAACTGCGTGATAAATGGGCCAGTCATGAAAGAGAAAATTCGTGCAGTTGCCCGCCTTTTGGTCGCCAGATTTTCGGCAGTCGTCATCGTTCCGTTGCGGGGCTTCGGCTTTGCGGCAAAAGACGTGGGCAACGCCGTTCGCCGCCATCAGGCGCTTGGGTTCAGTTTGCTGGGAGGTTTGCTTGCAACGGCGCTGGCATTGTCGGGCAATACTGCGGCGGTGGCGCGCTCAACTGGAAGAGGCAAAGCGCATAGGGCAGCGGCCGGGCTCGGAAAGCCTGATCATGCTGGCGGATTTCCCACCATTCATCTGGAGCAGGTAGTTGGCGGGATTACCCAGCCAACCACCGTCACCAACGCAGGCGACGGCAGCGGCAGAATATTCATCACGCAGGAGACCGGCCAGATCCGGATCGTCATAAACGGGACGCTGCTTCCCACGCCGTTTTTGGATATTTCGAACCTGGTCAGACAAGATCCAGAACAAGGACTGCTGGGTCTGGCGTTCCATCCCGATTACGCGTCGAACGGATACTTCTATGTCGATTACACCGACAACGATCACAACATCGTGGTTGCCCGTTACCAGGTTTCCGCCGGTGATCCCAATATAGCGGATCCGAACTCTGCCTACACAATCCTGAAGCAGCCTCAGATTGACAGCGAGGACCATAACGGCGGAACCGTCGCCTTCGGTCCGGATGGCTATCTTTATATTTCCATAGGCGATGGCAGTTGCTGCGGAGATCCAGAGGGGAACGGCCAGGATCTCACGACGTGGCTCGGCAAAATTCTGCGGGTGGACATTAACCGCGACGATTTCCCAGGTGATCCGAATCGCAACTACGGAGTGCCACCGGACAACCCCTTCGTCGGGCATCCGCCAACCTTGCCGGAAATCTGGGCCTACGGGTTGCGAAATCCCTGGCGCTGCTCGTTCGATCGACTGACCGGGGACTTCTTTATCGGCGATGTCGGACAGGATACCTGGGAAGAAGTGGATTTCCAGCCGGCAGGCAGCAGCGGCGGTGAGAATTATGGGTGGAGCGTGCTGGAAGGAATGCACTGTTTCAATGACAACCCACCCGGAAGCTGCGACGACTTTCTCAACGGCGGCTCGACGCTGCCAATCCTCGAATACAACCACGATTTTCCCGGTTGCGCAGTCACCGGCGGCTACCGTTACCGAGGGCAGCGTTACGCCGACCTTGCGGGCGTGTACTTCTATGGCGATTTCTGCTACGGCCTCATCTGGGGCGCCATCCAGCAGGGTAACGGCACCTGGCAAAGCCAGGTACTGCTCGATAACGGCCTCGGGTTTGCCATCACGACCTTTGGCGAAGATGAAGCTGGCGAGCTTTATGTGGTGAAGTTTAATTCCGATCAGAGCGTGCTATATCACATTGCCGGGTCTCAAGAAGTGACACCTACGCCTACACCGACGATCACTCCCACGCCCACCCCCACGGTTACCCCTACGCCGACTGCTACGGTCACGCCCACACCCTCTGTAACAGTCACACCTACGCCATCTGTCACAGTAACACCTACGCCATCTGTCACAGTAACACCTACGCCCAGTGTTACGGCAACACCCACGCCCTCTGGCACAGTGACACCTTCGCCCACGGCCACGGCAACGCCAACGCCCTGCACAGGCAGATGCAGCCCCACACCGAGGCCGCGACCGACTGCGCGTCCCCGCCCTACACCTTGATGATTGGAACTGCAACGCCCGGGTGAGACCAGGCGATTTGATTCGAAAACGTCCGGCGCCATAACGAATCAATCCCTGTGAAAAAGTCAGCTAAAACCCTAATGAGCAAACTGGCAGTGGCTGCGGCGCTGCAAGGCGCCCTGGCATTTGCGGGTCAGAACAGTGTTCGGCCAGCCAGCAATGGAAGCGACAATGGTTTGCTCTCAGCTCGCGGCAAACCTGTCCAGCAACCGACCGGCGCTCCGCAGTATCAGATTTTTGATATTGGAGTTGTTCAAGCGGGCGACACCGCTTCACACGGATTTGGCGTTTCGCAGGGTGGAATCGCCGTGGGTCGCTCGGTTCGCGCCGACGGCAGCCAGGCGTTCACGTGGACGCTTGGCAGCGGCATTGTGGGTTTGCCCAATCTCGCCGGCAGAGCCTACGCTGTCGCCAACAGCGCCAATGACAACGGCACCGTGGTAGGAACTGCCTCAAAAGCATTGTTCAACGCCGACGCGTTGCCCGTAATATGGCAAAACGGCAGCGTGTCACAACATCCATTGCCGCCGGGGCAGACCGTTGGGAATGCCAATTCGGTGAACGCCTCAGGCGCGGCCGTGGGCTCAGCGAATGTGCAAAACAAGCAACGAGGCGTCATCTACAGTGGAGGCAGCGGGAGCATCCTTACCCAGACAACAGCCACCGGCTGCTACTTTGTAACCGCTCTCGGTATTAATGACTTTGGCAGAATCGTGGGCCAGGGCGCGGATCCCAACAACGCTGCTCGAAACGTGGGCATGGTATATGACATCGGCCAGCCCATGGCTTTCGAAGTCGGCGCATTGCCGGGCATGAACGGCGCCATCGCTAATGGTCTGAATAACAGCGGTTCTGTGGTGGGGACAAGCATGGTGGATGCAAGCGCTGGCGTGCCATTCATTTGGTCGGACCAGGGCGGGATCGTTGCAATCCCGCTGGTGGCCGGCACGTCTCAAGGGGCTGCTCAGGCCATCAACTCCAAAGGTTGGGTGTCGGCACGGACGCCGGGAACTTTACCATTCCCTTCTTATACGACGGCACGACGACCTGGCGTCTGGCCGATCTCATTCCTCCCAACTCAGGCTGGGACTTGGCCACGAACACATCCTCGTCGGCGCTCGGTATCAGCGAAGACGGTGTGATTGTCGGCACCGGTTTGCACAACGGCGACATCCGCGCCTATGCCATGATCCTTGCAGCTACACCCACACCTGCGCCGCGAGCTACGCCGATACCGCGGCCGCATCCCAGCCCGCGGCCGCGCCCCACACCGTGACAGGAAGAGGACTGAAATTGAACGAGACGTAACTGCGCCAACGGCATTGTCCGCAAAGCCGTGCCATGTAAACGCGGCCGCGAAGCTCGTCGCCGGCGTCTTTTCTCGATCGGACTTGACACCTGCCCGGCGTTCCGTTAGACGCGTATCAATCAAGGCTTATGTGAAAGCGAAACGCCATCGCGATAACCGGACACGAGTAATCAGCGTGGGCAAACTCTTGCTTCTGCTGGCGGTGTGCGTGGCGCCGCTCGCGTTTGCGCAACGCGTCATCATAAAGCGCGATCCGCCTCACGCATCCTCACAATCGCCAGTCTTTCCCAAAGGGTGCGGCCTGGCATGGCGAACGGTGACGAGCCCAAACTCCAGCAATAACACTAACATCCTCTTTGGCGCAGCTGCCACCTCGCAGAGCGATGTATGGGCTGTGGGCATTTACTACAACCAGAACTTCACCAGCCAGACTTTGATCCTGCACTGGGATGGCGCCGCGTGGACGATTCCAGCCAGTCCCAATCCCGGCAGCACCGGGAACCAACTTAACGCTGTGGTTGCTCTGACTGCCAGTGACGCCTGGGCCGCGGGATTCTTCACCGACGATAACTTTGTAGCTAACACGCTTGTAGAACATTGGGACGGCGTCTCATGGAGTGTCATCCCAAGCCCTAACAACGGCAGCAACGGCAGCTTTCTCCAGGGTTTGGCGGCCGTTGCGCCTGATGACATATGGGCCGTTGGCTACTATGTTGATGACAACTTCGTTAATCAAACCCTGGTAGAACACTGGGACGGCGCGTCATGGACCATCGTGCCCAGCCCAAACCGGGGCGCCGACGGGAGCCAGCTCTCCGGCGCGGCAGCTGTTTCCGCCAATGATATCTGGGCTGTGGGAAACTCCGGGCAGGGCGCCGGCGTTTTGACCCTCATCGAGCATTGGGATGGCTCGACCTGGAGCATCATCAACAGTCCCAACCCTGGAGTGAGCGGCAACTATTTGCAGGGCGTGACAGTTGTCCCCGGGACCCTGGACGTGTGGGCCGCCGGGTACTATTACCAAAGCGGTCATCCACTAACACTGATCGAGCAATGGGACGGCGCTAGTTGGAACATCGTTCCCAGTCCCAACGTAGGCACCATAGGCAGTTCGCTTTTCGCCGTCTCAGGAACAGCGGCAAACAACGTATGGACGGTGGGCGCTTACAACTTGAATAACCAGACAGGCACACTGCAGACTCTGATAGAACAATGGGATGGCAGCGCCTGGAACGTGGTCTCCAGCCCAAATGAAGGTCCAGCGGATAACATTCTCTATGCGCTGACAGCCATCGCAGGCAACGAGGCATGGTCAGCGGGCATGTGGTCGGATGGAATCAATGGGCGGACGCTTACCCTTCATTACAACGACCCGTGCGGCACGCCCACGCCAACGCCCACCGCTACTGCAACTCCTACGGCTACGCCCTCACCTACGGCTTCACCTACACCGACCGCTACAGCTACGCCGACCGCCAGCCCAGCGCCCAGACCTACGCCGTCCCCCAGGCCCCGACCAACTCCGCGGCCTCGCCCGTGACGCAGCCGCAGCGGCGGTCGGCCAGCCTGGTTGACCCGGGCCGACCGACTCCCACCCAGCCGAAACCTCTAACAGAATCATCGTGCGAGCACAGGTTCGCCGCAGCGCTCCAAACAGATCGCAAAGCAAATCCCTCTTCGCTTTTTTCGTTGCGCTCGGTAGAACATTTCTGCGACATCTCGTGGAATGAAAGGACCGGATCGCGAGGATCAACACGCGCCGCTGAGCTATCATGGCGCGTCGCGCGTCGTGTGGCTGGCATTTCTGCTCGCCGCCGCAGTTCTCATCGCGCGGGCATTGGAGCCGGTGATTTTGCTTTTTGCGCTGGTGTTTTTGATGGCCATGGTTCTAAATCCCATTGTCGTGTGGCTGCAGAAACGTCGCGTCCCGCGATTAATCAGCGTGATTTTGCTGATTCTCGCGCTCGTCGCCATCACCACCACCATAAGCCTCTTCGCCATTCCGCCGCTGGCGCGACAAACCCAGGAACTGGTGCGCAGCGCGCCCAACGTCTGGCGAGGCATTCGCGCTCGCATCGAATCGGTTACACGCAATTATCCGGCCATTCGCGACGCCCTGCCGCGCACCGAAGAGATCGCAGGCAAGGTCGGCGCCGCGGCCGGAACCGTGGGCAACATTCTGTTGAAATCGACCATCAGCCTGGTAGGCGGCGCGGCCAGTGTTGCGTTTGCCATTCTGTTGCTGATTTTCGCGCTGGCCAACCCGCGCCCTCTGGTGACCGCGTACCTGGCTCTCTGGCCCGATCGCTATCGGCAACAGGCGCACCGCACCCTGGCGCGTTTGATGCGACAAATGACCGCCTGGGCGCGCGGCGTGGCCATCAACGGCGTCATCACGGGAATTTCCATCGGCTTGCTGCTTTCCCTCATCGGCGTGCAGCCGGCGCTGATTTTCGGGGTGTTCGCCTTCCTCGGCGAATTCCTTCCCAACATCGGCGCATTTCTTGTCGCCATTCCCATTTTGCTGGTGGCGCTGAGCATGGGGGCCACAAAATTCTGGCTCGCCCTGGGTGTCATCATCCTGGTGTACCAGGTGGAACTGAACGTGCTGGTCCCGGGCGTGCTGGGAAAAGAGATGCGTCTGCATCCAGTCAACATCCTCTTTTTCACTCTGGCGACTGCGACTCTGTTTGGGTTGCCGGGAGTTTTTCTGGCGGTGCCGGCCGCCGCGCTCGTGCAAATCGTGATCGACGAATTTTACCTGCGCCCGCGCAAGCTCGATTACGCGGCGCTGGAGCGCGAAGCCGCTGCGCTGGTCGAGGGAAAGGGTTAGCCTCCGGTCATCAAAAAGACGCGCCCGGCATCGCCAGTCGCTCATGGCGAAACGCATGCCGTAAAAATTGTGTTGACTTTTTCCCGTCATTCCCGGTAAAAGCAAATTTCCCAACAGTCGGAAAACATCAAAACCACCCCTGGATCCCATGAAAACAACAGTTCAACCCCGGACGAAAGCTCATCTCATCCGAAGCGGTTTTTGGCTGCTTCTATTTTTAGCGCTGTGCCTGATGCCTCTGGCGCTGGCGCGCCGCGCGGAAGTTAGCCGGGCAACGGCCCCGCAGGGCACCTGCCCCACGCCATGGAGCGAAGTGGCCCCCATGCCGCAGGACCTCTACGGCGCGGCAGCCGCATCCGACGGCACTTTCAGCTACCACTGTGGCGGCTACTCCTTCAGCTCGGGTAACACGCTCGACACGGTTTACCGCTACGACCCGGCGAACAATACATGGAACACGATGACATCCATGCCGCAGGCGGCAATCATGGCTGTGGCCGTCTATTATCCACCGACTAACACGATCTACGTGTTCGGCGGCGAAGACGCAGCCAGCGGGGTCAACTACAACATCACCCGAATTTATGACGTCGCCGGCAACAGTTGGACTACGGGCGCGAACATGCCGGATGTGCGCAGTTTCATGGCGGGCGGTTACATCCCTGCCACAGGCAAAATCTATATCATCAGCGGTTATAACACAGGCACAGTAGATAGCGCCCAGCCCAACACCTGGGAATACGACCCCGTGTTGGATAGCTGGACAGACCTCACAGGCACCGCGCCATTTCCCCACCCAGCCGGTGGTTTTGCCTTTGGCGTCATCAATGACAAGCTCTACATCGCAGGCGGACGCGACGCATCCAACGCCAATATTAACCTGAACTGGGAATTTGATCCTAGTGGCCCTGTTTACACCGCCAAGGCTAACATGCCGGGTAACCAGCCCAACGTTCCCGCCAGCGCTGCAGCGCTTAACGCCCTCTTTGCCTTCGGTGGCGGCAACCCATTTGCAGCCCCGGGAAACGCCGCGACCAAAGCCATGTCGCGCACCGCAATTGCCGCGTTTCCCACCGCTCCCGACCTGTCGGGACTGAGACACCGACCGTTCACTCCCGATACCTCCAATGCCACGTATGCGTATAACCCGGCGACCGACCAGTGGACCAGCTCGGCCAACATGAACGAGCTGCGCTCATTCGCGTCCGGCACATTTATCTCCAGCAGCAACCTTATTGTGGCTGCCGGCGGCTTCAACGGAACCACAACGGTGGCCAGCGCCGAAGTTTTGACCCCTTGTATTCCTTCGCCAACGCCGACCCCGTGCCCTGGCGACCAATACACCATCACCCCGGGCACAGACAGTATCGTGCCTGGCGACACCGATATTGGCAGCCATTGCGACGACTGCGATACCTTTGTCGCCCTGCCCTTCAGCTTCCAGCTTTATGACCAAACCTTTACCGGCGTAAACATCAGCTCCAATGGGCGGCTCGACTTCATAACGGCGAACGAACCCGGCGGCTTCATCACCAGCTGCCTCCCGGCGCCTCCCGGACCGTTCGGCCCTTACGACTACACGGTTTTTCCGCTGTGGCAGGATCAGCGCACCGATGCTCAGAGCGGCTGCAGCAGCTTCCCAGGCGGCAACTGCGGTATCTTCACGTCGGTCAGCGGCAGCGCACCCAATCGCATCTTTAACATCGAGTGGCGCACCGTCCTTTTCGCAGATACCACGGCGACCCAAAACTACGAGGTGCGCCTTTACGAGAATGACCCGACCAAGAAATTCGAGGTCATTGTAGGCACAATCAACTCGGCCGGTGCTACTCAAAGCTATGTTTCCGGTGTGCAAGGGAACTCTGGGGCCGGCTTCTTTACCCAGGACTTCTGCACGATCACACCGCCCCAAAACGTTTCCAGCACTTATACCTCGCCCGGATGCGGGCCCACGCCGACCCCTACAGCGACACCAACCCCCACGGCAACACCAACCCCCACGGCGACTCCTACTCCGCGGCCCACACCTACGCCGCGTCCACGCGGCACGCCGCGACCGCGGCCGACGCCGTAAAAGCAGAGGGAGAAGTTAAAAAAGGCGGGTAGTTAAGAAGGATTAAGGTTCAGCGCGAACTCGCGGAGACATCCTTCGCGAGTTCCCTTGCTTTTTGCGGCACGCGTGCTGCGTCTTTGCGTTGGGCGCCACTGAGCCGCGATAAAGGAAGGCGAAACAACTTCTCGGCCTTGTCAGTCTGTTTAATGGCCTGAGCACTCGCTGAGAAGCGATCTTCAGCGCGCGCTGGTGAATCAGCGCGCGGCATTTCAGTCGATGCTTGACACGTTGTCTTTTGCGGACGCGCCCCGCAAGGTGAATCGGCTTTGTCATCAAGACCATTCGGAAAGGCAAGCAGCCGAAGACCGCACTGAAATCGCTTGACTGCGCCTGAGCGGGCATGCCACTATCACGCGCCTCTTCATCGTCATCGGAGCTGCACAACCAAAGCGATGCAAAAGAATACTCTGATTCTCACTGGGGTTTTCTCGTTTTCGCTCATTTTTCTCGCTGCGCCTCGCGCGCAGCCGGGTGGTTCGCCCGGCCCCGCTCACCAGCTCAAAAATGCCCAAACCGCCACGGGCACGCTGCAGAAGCTGATTGTGGAGACTGGGGCGGTGACGATGCAGTTGGACTTGAACGCGCTGAGCTTCAAAAGCTCGCCGGATTCTCTTGTGGCCCGACCGGTCGCCTT